>Ga0208645_1000187_pt1 | contig 84086 bp, 79 predicted proteins | sample VirMetDEL_Sep_01_FD_184519 | JGI IMG/M metagenome (GOLD analysis project Ga0208645, IMG submission 184519) | Aqueous microbial communities from the Delaware River and Bay under freshwater to marine salinity gradient to study organic matter... | ecosystem: Environmental > Aquatic > Marine >... | reverse complement strand
GAGTGGGGTCCGGGTGGCGAAAACGTAAGAAATACTCGTCGAATTGATTGTTTTTTGATCATTTGGCGAGTTTAAAAGTTGCGCTAGGTGGTATGCCGGGGAAATACATGGCTACTTCAGACCATCCTTAGACACTTTTACCTACACAAGAGGCAGATGTTCAGCCAAACGACAGCCAACTTCTGGCATGTTTAACTGCGCCTGTTAGTTAAGGACGTCATGAATACTTTCAGCCCATTAGTGAACACTGTGACATTTTATCGCACTATTTCCTTACATCCTTTTCCTACACTTAAACGTCAAGGAGCGACGTTCGCATGACCCGATTCAAACCCCTTCCCTTACTGCTACTGGCCTTCGTCGCGTTTTATCTCCTGCCCCTGGGCCTGCACGGTCTATGGATACCCGATGAAACCCGCTACGCCCAGATCAGCCAGGAAATGCTCATGAGCGGCAATTGGACCGCACCGCATTTCATGGGCGTGCGTTATTTTGAAAAACCCGCCGCCGGCTACTGGCTGATCGCCCTCGGTCAGGCGGTGTTCGGCCAGAACCTGTTCGGTGTGCGGATCGCCTCGGCGTTGACCAGCGGCCTGAGCGTGCTGCTGGCCTACCTGATCGCCCGCCGCCTGTGGAACGACCCGCGCAAAAGCTTCGCCTGCGCCCTGCTCTACTTGAGCTTCGGCCTGGTGGCGGGGCAAGCCGGCTACTCCAATCTTGATCCGCAGTTCACCTTCTGGGTCAACCTCAGCCTGGTGGCGCTGTGGTTTGCCCTCGACAGCCGTACCCCGCGAGCCCGACTCGGCGCTTGGGCCTTGCTGGGGCTGGCCTGCGCGATGGGCTTCATGACCAAGGGCTTCCTCGCGTGGCTGCTGCCGGTGCTGATCGCGGTGCCTTATATGCTCTGGCAGCGGCGCCTGGGTGAGTTGCTGCGGTACGGCCCGCTGGCGATCGTCGTGGCAGTCCTGGTGTGCCTGCCGTGGGTGTGGGCGATCCATGTGCAGGAGCCTGACTACTGGAATTTCTTCTTCTGGCACGAGCACATCCGCCGTTTTGCTTCGGGCACCGCACAACATGCGCGGCCGTGGTGGTTCTTCCTGCCGATCATGGTCGTCGCGTGCCTGCCCTGGGCGGGGTTGCTACCAACCACACTGCACAAGACCTGGAAAGAAAAGCGCCAACCGGCGACGGCCTTTCTCGCCCTGTGGATGCTGCTGCCGCTGGGCTTCTTCAGCCTGAGCAGCGGCAAGCTGCCGACCTACATCATGCCGTGCCTGTTACCGCTGGCGTTGTTGATGGGGCATGCCTTGATCGATGTGATGCAGCAGGGCAAAACCCGCGCGATCTGCATCAACGGCCTGCTCAACTTCGTGCTCGGCATGGCCGCGATGGTGACGTTGATCTATCTGCAGATCGGCGACCCGCTGTACGGCAACAGCCACGCGGAGATGTTCAGCCTGTCGTTGACCTTCATTGTGCTGCTGGGCTGGGTGCTGACCAACCTGCTGCAAGCCTTTCGCCCGCTGACACTCTGGGCGACGCCGGTCCTGGGCATCGGCTTGCTGGTACTACTCCTGCCAGCGGGTATGCCGGCGCGGATATCGAATAACGAAATGCCCGATCAGTTCGTGCTTGAACACCTGGATGAACTGCAGCAAACCCAAGCACTGCTGAGCAACGAGTTAGGCTCGGCATCGGCGCTGGCGTGGCGCCTGAACCGGTCGGATGTCGCGTTTTATGACACCGAAGGCGAGCTGCAATATGGCCTGCAATACCCAGATACCGTACAGCGCAAGGTCGGGCTGGATGACGTCCAGTCGTGGCTGGCCGAAGCCCGCCGCCAAGGCGCGGTCGGGGTGCTGATGCGCGTCAGGAGCACCAGCGAACACCTTGAGGAAGGGCAACTGCCACCCGGCGGCAAGCGCTATCGCAAGGGCGACCTGGTGCTCACTATTTATCCAAAACTCCCCTAGGAACCGTCCATGAGTGTCTGGAAAACCGAACGTGGCGCCCTGCTGCTATTGCTGGGCGTGTCGGCCCTGCTCCTGCTGCTGGGCCTGGGCAGTCGCGACCTGTGGGGGCCCGAAACCCGTTGGGCGAACATCGTCGTGCAGATGCTGCAAAGCGGTGACTACTTCGATCCCTACCTCAAAGGCACGCCGTATTACGATAAGCCTTTGCCCTCCTACTGGCTGATCAGCGGGTTCGCCAACCTGATGGGCGGCCTGGGGCCGTGGTCGCTGCGCCTGTCGTCGGTGATTGCCGCATGGTTGAGCATCTGGCTGGTGTACCTGATCGGCGAGCGCCTGTTTCGCAAAGGCACCGGGCTGATTGCCGGGTGGATGCTCGCCACCACCTTCTACTTCCTGTTCTGGGCGCGCGTGGCCACGGCGGATGTGCTCACGGTGTGCGGTGTGCTGGCGGCGGTGTGGTGGTACTGGCGCGGGCCGGATGACACACGGCTGTGGCGCTACACGGTGTTTTTCCTGCTGTTGGCCGCGACCTCGCTGTTCAAGGGCTTGATCGGTTTTGTGCTGCCGGGCCTGGTGCTGCTGCCGCACCTGCTCAGCGAGCATCGCTACAAACGTCACCTCAACCCGCGCCTGGTGCTGGCCCTGCTGATTGCCGCCGGGTTCTATGCCATCCCCTTCGTGCTGTCGCACCTCTACGGAGCGCCGACCTACGGCGAAAGCGGCCTGGCCCTGGTATTCCGCGAAAACGTCGTGCGTTTCTTCGACCCCTTCGACCATATGGGGCCGATCTACACCTATCTGATCTACCTGCCCGCCTACACCCTGCCCTGGGCACCGTGCTGGTTGCTCGGCCTGTGGCTGGCCGTGCGGCATTGGCGCCAGACCCCGCCCAACGTGCGCTGGCTGGTATGGGGCCTGGGCCTGCTGTTCGTGTTCTTCACCGCCAGCGGCAGCCGCCGCAGTTACTACGTGCTGCCGCTGGTCCCGTTCGCCCAGTTGCTGGGAGCCTGGTGGCTGAGCGAACGGCTGGCGAAAAAAACCGCCAGCTGGCCGCGCTGGCAGAAAGGCTTTGGCATTGCCGCCGCACTGATGCTGCTGGTGCTCGGCGTGGTGTACCCGTGGACCAACGGCAACGGCGGCGTGACGCGTTTCGTCGAGGACGTGCAAGCTCAAGCCGAGAAGACCGCGCCATGGAACCAATGGCAAATGGTGCTGGTGGAAGTCGACAACAAACTGCCGATGTACCTGCAAAACGGCGGTCAGCCGTTCTACTACGTCGCCGAAACCCAGGACTTCCCCCGCCAGGGCGACAGCGCTGCGTTCATGACCTGGCTGGAACACACCAGCGGCCGCCGCTTCGATCCGCAACACACGATTATCATCGCGCAGTACTCCAAGGACGATCCCACGCCCCTGGCCTACCTGGGCGCGGATCATCAGGTGATCACCACCCAGCCTGACAATGGCGAGCGGCTGTTTCACCAGCGTGCGGGGGGGAGTGTGGCGTTTATCCCGATGAGGAAATAACCGAGCTTAACGAGTGCCTGCCTTTAACCTTTTGGCAGGCTCGCCGCATGAATAAATGCCTCATCCAAACTGGATGCACCATATGCGTTCATGAAACCCTGCGCATCAGTGAAGCGGTTGAAACGCTGCTGACTCAGCATGTAAAAGTCATCGCAGTGAGCAACGATCTCATCGACGTTATGCGATGAAACTAAAACAGCGACACCTTCTGCAGCAGCCCCCTCCAGGCATTTCCAGATGTGATAACGAAACTCAGGGTCGACACCTGCGGTGGGCTCATCCAGTATCACCAGATCTGCGTTAACGGAGAGTAGGGATAATGTAAAAAACCATCGCTTTTCTCCGTAACTGCAAAGGGACGATTTTTTCTTCCATATTTCACAATAGCGTTCAGCTATCCCCGGACTCCATTTCTCAATTTTTTCCAGCGCGTGCTTTTGTGTGACCTTTGTATCGGAGCAAAATAGCATCATCATCTTAAAAACATCAAACATACGCAGCACCGGCGGCGTAGCAATGATTTGCGATAGATAAAGCAGCCTTGAGAACGAATTAGATATCTCACCGGAGTTTATTTTTTTCAGACGACACACCGCATCAAAAAAAGTCGTTTTACCAGAACCATTAGGTCCTAACAGGCCTGAGATCGATCCAGCCTCGATCGTCAATGACGCGTTTTCAAACACGACATGACGCGCGTACTTGATACCAAGTGATTTTACGACAAGCCGCTTCATCAATAACGACTCCAAACTGGGTTAATGCGCAAAAAACGTAAGGTTGTCAAAAATGAAAGAATAAAAAAACACATAACCACTATAACAAGGAGTAAACATTCAGCGACACCGACCAATATAATCCGATTAGCCCACCACATCGGATTGAGAAACCTAATCACTTCAAATAGCGGGTGAGACGAATTCATACCGACAATTCCGAGTGCCAGCATCAGGAAAGACAATATAGAGAACAGCGTGTTGGCATTTTGAAAGCCTATCGGAATCAACGTCAACAGAAGCGAGGGAATGGAAAACAGGAGAAAGCATATATAGAACCTTGCAAGAACAGTAAGAAACTCAGCCACCTCCATCACACCAAAGTAATTTCGCGTAAACACATAAAAAGCTGAGCAATAGACAATTGACATAACAGAATAGGCAAAAAATTGCCCGACAAGAAAGACAGCCTTTGTACGCCAGGTATATACGAAAGACCTTAGAAAGCCACTCTCTCTTCTCCCCACTATATAAAAAGCCAAGCCAAAGAGAGCAACACTCGACGATACGAACGCATAAAACCACGAGGTACTATCCAGATAACTTTTAGGCACTTCGCCACCACCTGCCCTAGCATAGCTTATCAAATAGAAAGTTACCGCAGGAGATATAACAATCCAAAACAGGGCGACGGGCTCCTTTAACTGCTCTTAAATAAATAGTCCCGCCAACAAAAACGGCTTATACAAAGGGTAGTATTTCATCACTCACCTCAGGGAAACGGCACCATTTTCTCCAAGCGTGACTGCAGTATCGCGCCCGCAAACTCCTTGGAGTACTTATTGCTCAAATTTATATTTTGCGAGTTATTCATATGAAGAAAAAGATCAGGCGAAACATATTTACTAAAAACACAGCCGATACCATTAACCATCGAACGCCTTACATAAAAATAACCTAAAACACCCTGTTCATTTAACGCAGACAAAAAACCGGACAACGTAAACTCCACCGGCGATACCGACCTCTTTCCGTCAGCAACAACCTGAACATCAATAATTTCCTGATACGTTTTATATAAATTACATTCTAAAAAATATCGTAAATAATAGTCCTCAATCCGTTTCTCATCAGAATCAACAGACTTAAACAAATCCATAAATCGATAAGTTTGCCAAAGCTCCAGTATTGATTTTTCAAGCGCATCACTAACCGTCGCCGAATAGGACATTCCTGCGCAATAATTCACATGATGATTTTCCTTGCTTTGGCCATACACAACCAATATGCAAACACCCGGAAATCTAGCATCAGAAATATCAAACGCCGAGATCTCACCCGCAGAAATAAGAGCATGATATAAGTGCCTTATTTTTTTGCGCGACAATAGCTCTAACGCTCGATCAGTGGACACTACGGAGCGACATTTTTTCGTCAACCAAAACCTTACAAGGAATTGCCGCTCAAGATACTCCTTCACGGCGCCTAAAAAAGCTAAATTGGGGCACCAATGGAAACTGCACCCACAGGTATCTCTCAGCGGATAAATAAAATTATCATCATCAAGACCATATGAAGAAAGAGAAATACAGACTGTGGGAATCAAGCACATAGAGAAATCTAGAGCTCTCACAACCTTACTTAAAGTAAACTTATGCTCCTCAACCTCCCTAATAGAAACCTTTCTAGATGCCGTCTGAATAAACGCACGGGCAAAGCTATTAACTTCTGCGCCCGTCAATGACTCACTGAGAAAACCATACTTACTCGAAAGAATTTCTCTATAAAAATGACGACGTTCAAAATATTCACCTAAGGCAGTTTTGATTGAATTCGAACCTCCACCCACGCCGGACCCATTTACCGATAGCGCATCAGATACTTCTACAGAGTGTGGTAACGCGAGCAATCCTGCGGGCTGAAACAGCAATGAACCAGGCAGGTCTGGCTTCTGCATTAAATTAATAACTTTCATGCTGCCTGCCTATAAAATGAACACACATAGGAAAGAACAGGGCTGGATTCAACCCTAGCACCTTACAAAGCATAGAATCTGTATACGCAGACCAGAGTCGGCATGCCAGTCCCAGAGATTTAGCTTGGAGTTCCACCAGCATGTAAATTGAGCCAATTTCCATCAGCGCCATTCGGTAGCCACGATACCGGTACTTGAACAAGTTCTTCGGCATATAGGCAACGTAAATCAGAGCCAAACTGGGGCTGCCAATATCATTGGGTGGAGTCAGGATGGCCGCTTTGAGTTTTTCAAGATCAGTCTCAACCTGCATCACTTCAAACCTTCTAGACTTTGGAAGTAAATGCAGAATCTTTCCCGCACCCGGCCAGGTACTACATTCATTAGAAAGAGAACAAAGAAAAACTTCGGCCGGGTAAAGCGCCCCACCACTTGGATAGCCCCTCTTGTAAGATTCCGTATTCATTGATAGCAATGGACTAACCAACTTTTCGACATCTGCAAACTCCAACTCTCCTGGCACAAATCTCTCACAAGACTCATTTCGGCATAGCAGCCCTTTCCTGTGTTCATCGGAGAGCTTTAGTTCAACCGTCAAATCCATGTCAGGATAGAGAACCAATTCGTTCCCTGTTAATTGTGCAAGATGCCCCTCATCCAGAAAATGCAAGCTGGTGTGATGTTGAAATGCCTTATGGAGAGTAAAATTACCCTTACTATGAAATTCAAGTACCTCTTCATAGACCGACGCATCTATAAACCTGAGATAATAATCATGCGGGACTTTTTTCATATTTCCGCCCCCAAACAATCACACATATACCAGTGCGAGTTCGGCTCTTCAAAAATCCTACCATCACTTAACTGGAGGTATGTCGCATACAGAATATTATCCTGATACTTGCGCACCATGCCAACATCAGTAAAAAACTTAACGTTCCTGACTATAGCACCGATCACAATCAATTCTTGATAAAGACTTAATGCCTTGAAAGGCACACTGACATGCTTTCCTTTACAAAATGCCAGAACGCTTGCCCAGTTATTTTTAGAATGCGTAACAGACTCATTATTGACCAGCCTGTCAACGGTGCAAAAATGGCAAGGGTTTCCGATTTCTGCAATATATGGCTGTCCTATACAAAAAAAACCACCCATCGGCCAACAAACGCTAATAGCACTTTGTGGCGAAGCTTTCGCCAAATCAAAATGTAGCTTCTTTATAGAATCATATTCATAACCATAACATATCAACACCACAAAACATCTGCCGCCTCTAACGGACTCAACGACGTCGTTTGAAAACTCTTTGAACTCTAAAACCCCAGAAAACTCCTGCCTAAAAACATCCTCAAAAAAGCCTTTCCTCCCCAAAGAGTGCACAACCACTGTCTTTTCAAAATATAATTCCTCAACAGCGCCAAAAGGAATGATCCCCTTCAAAAATTCAAACGCACTGTTGGCCTCCAGACCATTTTCAGAAAGTACCTCGTCCACATCGTCCTTGGTCATAACACTCGACAGTTTAAGCTGCCGAAGTGCTTTCAGCAGCGGTTGCGAGTGCACCTTTGAAACACCCATATCAGAGATAATTAAGCTTTCCGTTTCAAAATTCAAAATTTCATAGTTAGGTATGGTTATATTCATCATGCATTCCCCTGTAGAGGTTTTCTAGCCTCCGCCGGAAAACCTCGTTAAGTGGGTGACGGTTAAATTTACTCACTCGTTGGTTGTTGCTCGGTTATTGAATTGTGACCACACCCACCACTACCGCCGTTGCATCCACCGCCGCCGCCACATCCACCGCTTCCGCCGCACCCACCTTGGCTTCCTGATGCGCCGGCGTTACCTGCATACGGATTGAACCCGTACTCATTATCAAAACTAAAAAACAGCTCTCCAAACTCTTCACTTTTCATCTCAATTCTCCTGAGTCCACACAGACACTATCTTTGCCCACTTATAAACAAGTGACGATAGCAATCTAGCTTTTCTGGAAAAAAATGCAATTTTTGCATACCTTATAATGTAGGAAAATTTACCAACGACTTTAGGAAAGTTCCTTCATAAAAATCAGAAAACAAATAACTCTATGTAAGATAAAAAATCTCCACCCACGCTAAACAGGAACACTTAACCCTCGCAGAATTAATACCTTACGAAGCTTCAACCTGCACATATAACTTTTATTTTAATCCAGGAAGAGCGTGTAGGACGCAGAACACATTCAAAGAAACTTATAAGAGAATCCGACATACGGTCTAACTTCAACTATTCGCCATATGTTCTTAGAGGAAAGGTCTGCGCGTTTTTTGCTGATCGAGCCGGGATTCGGGCGGCGGAATAGAGACGCTCATCGGCGCTTTCCATTATGTTGCAGGGAAAACTCGGTGGTGGTGTCGATACTCTGGGACAAGGGCAGCAAAAACAGCGTCGCCGTACTCAGCAGAATTACCGGGAAAGATGGCAAATCGCGCTGGCTATTGAAGCGGATCAACACCGAATAATCCCCTGCCTTGCCCCGGCCGGTTTCGACACTGTGAAACACCCCGGTTTCGCGTAACCGGTTACGAATTTGCGCGGCATTCAGCGAGTCGTCGACCATGACATGGATCGGCTTGAGGTAGTCCTGACCGTCGGGCAACGTCCGCTCGGGCAGGGTATTGGTGGCCGCACAGCCAGTGCCCTACCAACGCCCCGTCGCCAGGCTGTACGGCGAAAACTCCGCAAACCGCCACCTCAACGCCAACGCCGCCGGGCGGCGGACCACCTGTTCCACCGTGACCGTCCACAACCGCTGCGCGCCCTCGAACCGCGCCACCTCGGGGCCGTTGAGGATCAACGAAGTGTGCCCGGCCAGGTGCATCACGTCGCCCGATGCAAAGTCGATGAACAACAACCCCGCCACCGGGTTGGCGTGCAGGTTGCCCAGGGTGTTGAAGAACAGGTTGCCGGCAAAGTCGGGGATGGTCAGCACGTCGCCCTCCACGCGCACGAAGCCGCGGTTGCCGCCGCGATGGGAGACGTCCACCGAGCGTTCGCCGTCGATGTCCACATAGCTGGCGACGAAGAACGTGTCGGCGTTGCGGATCATTACGCGCGCGGCGTCATCCAGGCGGCTGCTGCGCTCGGCCACGCCCCCGGGTTGGCGGGCGATCCCATCGACAGGGCGCAGTTGGATGTATTTGGGGCAATTGCCGAAGGTCTGGACCACATCGACCGCAAACCCCTCGGCATCCAGCGCGCCGACCCGGCCATTCAGGCGATTGCGGCGGCGCGTGTCGAGGTCGATGCCGAGCAAGCCGACGGCGGCCCCTGGCTGCAGGGCGGAGCGCGCCGGGTCGCCGCTGCCGGGCAGGCTGTCGATCTGTAAGGTGTGCGGGTCGGGTGAATGGGCAAACCCCGGCGCGCCTTCGATCATCGTCGCCCAGGGCATGCCGTGCGCGTCCACCACGCCGAGCATCAGGTACGGCAACAGCGGATAGAACCCCCGGTGTTGCTCGGGCAGATGATCGCGGATCACCTTGGCGCCAATCATGTCCATACGCTCGGCGGCGCCGGCGCTGGCTTGCATCTGCCGTTCGCCGGCGTGCCAGGGGGAGTGTTCGATCAGGTTCATGGCGATCACCTCGTGTCAGATAGCCAGATGCTGCGCCCCGCCACGCGGCGAGAGAATACCCACGTTCGGCAATCGAGCATTACGCCAACTGAAATGCCGGATGCTCGCGCAACGCCGCCACGCAGTGATCGACAAAACTGCGCACGCGCATCGGCGCCTGGCGGCCTTCGCGGTAGACCACGTTGACCGGCAACGGCGCCAGCTCGTGGGCGGGCAGGACCCGGCGCAATTGCGCGCTGACCAGGTGCTCGTGAACCGGGTAGCTCAGGCACCGGATGATCCCCGCGCCATGCACGGCCGCATTGATCGCACCTTGCACCGAGGTGCAGCGCAGGCGTGTACGCGCCTTGAGGTGGGTATGGGGGAAATCCCAGTGAACCTGATCGGCGCTGGCGATCAGGCGATGCTGCTTGAGGTCGTGCGGGTGCGCGGGTTCGCCGTGGGCCGCAAGGTAATCGGGGCTGGCGCAGAGGACCTGCCGCACCTGGCCGACTGGCCGCGCGATCAGCGACGAGTTGGGCAGCGCACCGACCAGGATCGCCACGTCCAGCCCCTCTTCGTGCAGGTTCGGGTAATAGTCGTGGTAGCGGGCTGTCAGGTAAACATCGGGATGGCGATCCATATAACCGGCCAGGATCGGCGCCATCACATACCGGCTGAACAGAAACGGCAGGAACACCCGCAGATTGCCCTGGGCCTGCACATGCGAGCCGTTGGCCGAGGCTTCAGCGGCGTCCACGGCCGCCAGCAGGCGGACACAGTCGGCGAGGTAGGCTCGACCGGCTTCGGTGAGGCGGACACCCCGCGTACTGCGTTGCAGCAACGCCACCTGCAGACGTGCTTCCAAACGCGCCAACGCGCGCACCAGCGTCGCGCCGGACACCTGGGCGCTGCGCGCCGCCGCCGCCAGGCTCGGTTGCCCGGCCAGCGCCGCAAACAGCTGCATATCGCGATAGCGCTCCATCAGCTCGGCCGCTGCGACGCTGGGTTCAGGCCACGGTCCTGCGCGAAATGCTGGGTGAGGAAGTCGACGAAGGTCTGCACCTTCGCCGGTACGCGGGCGCCCTTCTGGAACACCACCTGGATCGGCAGCGGCGCGGGCTCGAACGCGTCGAGGACAATCTCCAGTTCACCGGCCGCCACCGCCGCCGCCACTTGATAGGACAGCACCCGGGTCATGCCCCAGCCGATGCGCGCCAGGTTGATCGCGGCGTTGTTCGCCGTGACCACCAGGCGCGGTTCGATGGGCACCGTCAGTTCCTGCTCGCCGTCGACGAATTGCCATGCGCTGATCAATTGGCTGGCCGACGACGTAGCGATTTTGGCTTCACGCAACTGCGTGGGATGTTGCGGCCGCCCGTGCCGGTCGAGATAGCCGGGCGACGCACACACCACCCGCCGCACTTCACCGACCTGGATCGCCTGTTGCCCCGGCTCCTGCAGATGGCCGATACGCACGGCCACGTCGACACCTTCGTCGATCATGTTCACCACGCGATCGACCAGCAAAGCGTTGATGTTCACCAGAGGAAAACGATCGAGGTACGCCCCCAGCAACGGCGCCACATACAGCTCGCCAAACAGCACCGGGGCGGTCACGGTCAGTTGGCCGCAGGGGATGGAATAACTGCCCGCCGCCGCTTCCTCGGCTTCATTCAGCTCGGCGAGGATGCGTCGACAATCTTCCAGGTAGCGCTGGCCGGCTTCGGTCAGGTGCAGGCTGCGAGTGGTGCGCGCCAGCAGTTGGGTGCCGATGCGCTGCTCCATCGCGGCAATCGCCCGGGTCACGCTGGGCGGCGAGGTTTTCAGGCGGCGTGCGGCGGCGGCGAAGCTCTCCTCCTCGGCCACCGCGAGGAACACCTGCATTTCATGAAAGCGGTCCATCGGTGTCCCTCTTGAAGGTTACTGTGATTGCAGGCCCACCGCCGTGCGTGGCATGCCGACAAACCCCGGCAAGGCTTCGATACTGGCCAGCCAGGCGCGTACTTGAGGGTAGTCGGCCAGCGCCACATTGCCTTCCGGCGCGTGAGCCACGTAGGTGTAGAAAGCGATGTCGGCAATGCTCGGCTGCTCACCGACCAGGAAGCGGCTTTGGCCCAACTGCTGCTCTACCAATTGCAACAAGGCGTGGGAGCGGCTGATGGCGGCGACGGTATCGACATCCGCGCCAAACACCACCGCCAGCCGCGCGGTCGCCGGCCCGGCGTGGAGCTGACCGGCGGCGGCCGACAGCCAGCGCTGCACACGCGCCTGCCCCAGCGGGTCGCTCGGCAGCCATTGGCCGTTGCCGTACTTGCTCGCCAGGTACAGCAGAATCGCGTTGGAATCGGCGAGTACGGTGCCGTTGTCATCGATCGCCGGCACCTGGCCGAACGGGTTGATCGTGTCGACGAATTCAGCGGTTTTGTGCGCGCCTTGCTTGAGGTCGACCAGGATGAATTCGCTGGGCAGGCTCAACAGCGACAGCATCAGCTCGACCCGGTGGGAATGGCCGGACAGGGGGAAACCATAGAGTTTGATCGCAGGCTGGGACATGAAAGGCTCCAAAGAAGTGGGGGTCTTGACGCCAGGCATGTTCCGCCGTGGCGCCTATCGATGGAATCACCAGGATTTACAATCGAGCATTTCACGCGGTGAAACAATCACCGACAGTCCATCGCCTGGCCGTCAGCGCTCTTGCAGCCGATCGCGCAAAAACCGATGGCTCCTGGAAAACAGGCGCCGGTAGGTGAGCAGCACCGCGCCGACCGTGCCCAACGCCGACGAAGCGGCGATCAGAAACATGATCACGATCTGGTAGCGCACCGCATCCACCGGGCTCTCGCCCGCCAGCACCTGGCCGGTCATCATGCCCGGCAGGCTGACGATGCCGACCACGGCCATCTGGTTCAGCGTCGGGATCATCCCGGCGCGCACCGCCTGGCGGATCGCTTCCTGCGCCGCTTCCCAGCGTGAGCCGCCGAGGGCGAGGATCATCTCGATGGTGTTGCGGCCCGAGGTCAGTTCCTGGGTCATGCGCTCGATGCCCAGGGACACGCCGGTCAGGGTATTGCCGAGGATCATGCCGAGGATCGGGATCGCGTACTGCGGCTCGTACCATGGGTGGATGCGAATCACCGCAAACAAGCCCACCGCCGTGACCAGCCACGAACTACCCCACACCGAGACGATGCTGTCGATCCGTTGCCCACGGTAAGTGCGCCGCCCGCGCCCCGCCGCCGACAGGCCGGCAATCAGGGTCATCGCGCACATCAGCGGCAGCACCACGTACCAATAGGCGAACGCGAACACCCAGCCCAGCAGGTAACCGATCGCCAGCAGTTGCACCACGGTACGCACGGCGGCCCACAGCAACTGGCGCTCCAGGCCCAGGCGCAACGCCAGCGACAGTGCGCCGTTGATCAGGATCAGCGCGGCGGCGATGGCCATGTCCAGCGCGGTCAGGTTCTGGTAGTTCATGCTTGGGTGGCTCCGCTCAGCACACCGGCGCTCATGTGCAGGTGGATGTCACTCATGCGTTGGGCCTGTTCCAGGTCGTGGGACACCCAGACATACGCGCGGGTCGGGTCATCGGCGAACCAGGCATCGATCAGCGCTTCGACATCACGCGAGGACGCGGGGTCGAGGGCGGCGGTGGGTTCATCCAGCAACAGCACCTCGGGGTTGAGCTGCAGGGTGCGAATCAACGCCACCACCTGGGACTCGCCGCCCGACAGGTCACTGGCATTTTTTGCCAGGAAGTCCGGCGACTTGCCGGCATGCTGCAGCAGCGCGGTGACGGTCGCCAGCTCGAAATGACGTTTACGCAGGCTCTTGAGGCTGAACGGGAAACGCAGGTTGTCCAGCACGGTGCCGTCGATCAGCGCCGGGCGTTGGGACAGGTAGCAGATGCGGCTGCGGTACTCGGGAATGTCTGCGTTAGCGATCGGCCGATGATTCCACAGGACCTGCCCCGATGTGGGCGCGTCCAGCAACGCCAGTGCGCGCAGGAACACGCTCTTGCCGGAACCGGACGCGCCGGTGATCGACACGCGGTCGGCGCGGTGCAGGGCGAAGTCAGTGGGCTGGAGCAAGACCGCCTGGCGACGCTCATCCCGGCGCGCCAGGGCGCGGGTTTCGATCAGTGCGCTCATGGACGCGAGGCTCCTCATGTTTCGGTCAGGCGCAATGGTGAAGCAGGCGGGCAGGCTTTTCATAGCAAAAGTTCAAGCGATGGCGACCGGTCCCGTGGCGGGCGCCTTGCAATCACCCCCTGCCCTGCCTATATTTGCCGCCTGGCGCTCTCTACGCCACCTTCCGCGGAAAGGGCTGCGCCCAAGACAGTGAAGCACTCAATCATTTCTACGACTCCCAACCTTAAAGCGGAAAAGGTGTGTGCAAGGAGCTCGTATGTCGCAACGCCGCGTATCCTCGACCACTGATGGCCGTCTCAACCTTGAGCAGCAGCGCAAGCGCGCCAAGGAACTGTTGCCGCGCCTGAAAAGCGAAAACCCCGACGCCACCTTGTCCCAGGCGCAATGGCAGATCGCCAAGCAGCTGGGTTTCAGCAGTTGGCCGCAGCTCAAGGCCCATGTCGACGCCATCGACTTCGCCGCCCGCCATCCCGATTTCGCCGCCAGCGATGAAGCCCGCACCAGCCATTGGCGCTGTGGCAACGACATTGCCCACAGCCTGCAACTGGCGGGGTTCAAGGGGCACTTCCAGATGCTCACCGACCCGCTGTGCATGGGCCCGGTTCGCGACCTGCCCCGCGAGGCATTCCGCGCCATGCGCAGCGCATTCATCAGTCACGCCTTTGCCCTGGGCGAAGCGGATGTGGCGCGCCGTGTCGCCGACGAATACAACCAACTGGAAACCTTGGCCAGCGCCGAACACAGCGTGCTGTGGTGCGAGGCGGATGCATATGACCAACTGTTCCTGATCCGCGCCCTGGCCGCTCTTGACCAGGCACCGCGCAAGCTGGAGCTGATCGAGGTGGACCGTATCCCTGGGGTAGAACGGTTTATCGGCATTGGCCAACTGGCCCCCGATGTACTGGCGTGGTTATGGCCGCAGCGGCGCCTGATCGACGACGAGGCGGTGCAGTTGGCCAAACAGGCGTGGGCGGCGTATTGCGCCAGTTCCCCGGTACAGTGGGCGGAACTGGCCCACGGGACGCACACGGCGCTGCCCTTTCTTGCACGCGCTTTACTGCGCCAGTTGCAGGAGTTGCCCGGCAGTCAGGATGGCTTGTCACTGACCGAACGCCTGTCCCTGGCCTACATCGCCGAAGCGGGGCCGGTAGCGTTCGGGCGCGTGTATGCCGAGCTGATGGCCAAGCGCGAACCGCTGCCGTTCCTCGGCGACATGATGTTCCATGCACTGCTGCGGCCGTTGATCGACGGCGAGCATCCTTTGTTGACGGAAACCGAGGCCCATCTTGAATGGCCTCGGCGGATGCTGGCGCTGACAGCGCTGGGGCACACCGTGCTGGGCGGCGATGCTTATTGGCTGGACCACGCCAGCCATGAACGCTGGGTCGGCGGTGTTTGCCTGAGGCCCGGCCAATCGCATTGGGCCCTTGATGAACAGCTGTCGCCGGTATGGCGGCCTTGATTCGCGGAGGGGGATTTCGTCCGGGCCGGACATAATATCTGTGAGGCCCAGTGCAAGGTGCTTTCAAGGTAATCACCACCGTCGATGACGACGAAGACTGGCGTCAAAAAGCGTTAAGGAAACTCTAAAAAAACTCCCAGATTTGGTGAAATACCCGCCTCGCACAAATCGAACGGTTGAGCCCCGATGAAACAGATGTCCTTCGCCGATGCCGGGTATGCCGACAAACGTAGGCAGACCCGCCATGAGCGCTTCCTGATCGAGATGGATCAGGTCGTGCCCTGGAAGGGCTTGATTGCCCTGATCGAGCCGCATTATCCGAAAGGCGAAGGCGGTCGTCCGGCGTATCCGTTGCTGGCCATGTTACGGGTTCACTTGATGCAGAACTAATGCGGACTGATCGCCCTGAAATACAGCGATCAGAGGAAAAAACCATGAATTAAAGACAGGAAAGGTCTGTTTTCGACCGACTCAGCATTTTTTGAACCTCAAGCAGCGAGGGCATCAAAAATCGATGAGTACTTCAGACCTTCCCTAAAGGCTGCAGGGCTTACGTTGATGACATTGCGCCTGATCATGGCCCTGCATTCGTAAAATGCCAGAGCATCGACCAATAGAGAAACTAATACCGAAGATAGCATTACTCCATTGCAGCCGATGCTGTCTTCCAATAAAAATTTGCGCTTGTTAAATCATCCTAAGGAGCAGGAAAACAAGTCTCTTGTTAGTACTGAGCGCATATGACAGACACACCCATTTACCCGCTGCTTATTGAACAAAACCACTCTGAAAATTACAGGGGAACACCAAAACTAGAGGCGACCCTCAAAAAGCATCTTATGAAGAAAACGCCTATCCGCACAGCACTCATATACTCTAACGCCGTACTTTTCATTTCGTTAGGAATCGCAGCGCTGTTCCTTGACGAAAACGGAACTATCAACCTCCCCTGGTATGGAAAAGTCCTGGATGTGATTTTTCTTGGATTAATTTACGCTCACTTCACAGAACTCCAACATGAACTACTACATGGGCATGCATTTAAATCACAGAAACTGAACAGACTATTAGGGTTCTTCTGTGGTTTGTTTATGCTCAATTCATTTTCCCACTACAAATACCACCATCTTCGCCATCACAGGCATCTTGGCACTGAGCTGAATAGTGAGTTTTTCAACTACCCAAAAAAAGGAATGGACAGCCCTCTAAAGCTATTTAGCGCTGCAATGAACCCCAGCAGGTTTGGTCGTGTGATCAAACTTATGTTCAAAAGCCTGATTGGGATAAAACTACAAGACATAGAAGATAGCAAAGCGGAAAACAACGCCAGACAGGAATATCGTCTCTACCTCATAATCGTATTAACCACCATAGTTTTTACTTTACTTTCCGGCTCAACGTTTTTTGTTTTCGCCTGGTTCATCCCAATGATTTTGATTGCGGAGCCTGCCCACTATTTAATTGAACTTCCTGAACACTTCGGTCTAGATGCTTATAACGAACCAAACTTCAACAGAAATACAAGAAGCATCGAAGCATCATGGATTGCACGTTGGTATACGAACGGAAACAATTTGCACACCGCGCACCATAGCTTGGCCAGCGTCCCTATGGGTAATTGCCAAACCTTACATAATCTCGCTCGCTCAAGCATGGAAGTCATCGAGCCGAATTACTTGACCTTCTATCGAAAGGTTATATCCGGCGAAATCAAGCCATTCAAATAGGGAAGTGAATGATGAGAACAACAGTAATGAAATTTGGCGGTACATCTATGAAGGATCTGAAGGCGATACGCAGCGCAGCCTCTCATGTCCATGAAGCTGTAAAACTCGGAAAAAAAGTTGTAGTGGTGGTATCTGCGCAAGCCGGTGAGACGGACCGTTTGATGGGGCTGATGAATAATTACTCACAACACATAAGTCATATTGCGATGGATATGGTTGTAAGTGCCGGCGAGCAAATAGCTGCCGGGCTCATGGTACAAGTGCTGCATGACATAGGGCTCAAGGCGGTCCCGTTGACTGGGTGTCAGGCGGGCATCGTGACGAACAACATCCATGCCAATGCGACTATCTCGAAGATCAAGACTGAAAATATACTTCGAGGCAGTGCAAGCGGTGTGATCCCGATAATTACGGGATTTCAAGGAATAACAAGTGAAGGCCTAATATCGACGCTAGGCAGAGGAGGCTCTGACACATCAGCGGTTGAGTTAGCTAAAGCCTTGGGGGCCGAAGCATGCGAGATATATACCGACGTGCAAGGAGTCTTCTCTTTGGACCCCCGCCTTAGCAAAAACGCAAGAATATTTACAAGAATATCGCACTTGGAAATGTTTGAAATGTCCACGCTAGGCGCAAAGGTATTACACAAGCGTGCGGCTTATGCTGGGATGGTTTCGGGGGTGAAACTTTTTATCAAACAGACCGGCAGTTCACAAAACGGAACAGTGATTGCTGGCGAACAAACATTTGAACATCCTATAGAAGCCATTATAACCAGCTCGCGAAAGTCGACCCTAAGTATAAATCAATCTTATAAAACTCACGATGCTTTACAGGAGCTCTCTGATCATGGCATAGCTTTTGATATGTTACACAGCGACTCAGAAAGTCATTCCATTTGCTGCATTGATCAATGCGATAAATCTCTAGCAGAAAATATCTTAGAAAGATCGCAGCTACTTAGGCGCGAAAGATCCGCACTATCAGACAACGACCTCATGAGGGTAAGCACTATAGGAAACCCAGCTCCTGTCCACCTCGACTCGATTGTAGAGATGATTATGTGTCATAGCGAGCTGCACAAATCCAAAGTATCCCACAGCGAGATCCGCAGAAGCGGCGTGTCTGTTACTGTTGAGGCAGAATATGCAAGCATTTTGGCGCAGATGTTGCACGATAACCTCCAGAAGCGACCTGTGCATTCTATGCAAACCCGCACGGAGACTGTGGGGTGCGCGTTTTCTTGATGTCATCGTGAGCAGACTGCCGCGATTTAGCCAGTAGAGGGTAGAGTTTGGGTCGTCGCTTGATGGCCCGTGGCTCTATGCGGTTTGGGTGATTTCGACTTTCTGATCTTGGCGTTGTGGCCAAAGTAACCGTCCGGCCACACCCCAAGGCTTAGGGTTACGCACGTAGGGATCTGGCGGGGGGGCAAGTAACTGCCATCCGTACCGGGACCTGTCCAAAGATTCAAACCCAAACTCTATTTTCGAAACCCGAAGATATAGATCATACCGCCGCTGGCCAGCACCATCCCGGCGACTTCGATCAGACTGGGTACTTCCGATAGCACGAAGATAGCCAGCACGGACGCTATGCAAGGGACCAGACCGCCAAAGATGGAGCCACGGGTTGCACCAAGCACTGTCACAGCCTTCGTATAGAACAGCAGCGCCAGAATCGCCGCAAATACGCCCTGGAATAGGGATTGGAAAACTATTTCAGAAACGGGTGCGGAGAGGATACCTGGGGTTCCCCAAATGAAATATAGAGGTAGGTAGAGCAACATGGAAATGACGGATACCAAAGCTGTGGCCTGGAACGCATCCACGTCCCATGCACGCGAGGCAATGGTATAGATCCCCCATAATGCTCCGGCAGCAATGAATAGCAGGTCTCCCAGCCAGGCCTGTCCACCGCTTTCCGACATGCTTTGCCACCCCGAAAGGGTCGCCCCTACCATGATGACAAAAATCCCGATCAGTACCGCTTTTTCCGGCCTGTCACGAAGGAAGAACCAGCCCCCAATTGTGGAAACCGCAATCATCGCACTGGGGATGAGAACGCCGGCATGTCCGGCGGGGGCATATGCCAATCCGAGGATTCCCAGAAGTACGTGCGGAATACCCTGCCCCACTGTAAGGAGCAGGGTTTTCGGCAGACCAAGCATGCCTGTCCCTTTCTTTAGAACAAAAGGCAGCAAAATCAATCCGGCCACCATAAAGCGTAAGGCCGCGATGTCATAGGGAGACAGCGTTTTTTGAACCCCAAAACGGGAAAGAACAGGCCAGGCTCCCCAGATAAGAGCAGATAAAAACCCAAAGAACACTGCTACAGATAGTGCTTTTCTGTCTATCAGAGTTGCGCTTGTCATGGCCTGTCTTTCTCTACTCATGCTAATTTTAAGGTACGGTCGTGCACTGTATTCTTGACGGTATCAAGAGCGTTCGCGGAATTTGAGAAAAGATATGGGTTCATGGGGTCATCACATCCCGCTTCAATCAGGATCCGCTGACCAAGCCCTAGTCTCTCCGCCTGATCGATCAAGACCTCGGTCATTATCTGATCTTCCAATGAAATACCGGTGCTATCAAAGATGGTCTGTTTCATCTGATATTGGATATAGGCTTGCGGCTCTTTCACTATTTTGTGCAGCTCAGGGCCGATATAGCCGTATTCGTCTTTACTCAATTGCTGGCATTCACCTTCGTTAATGGCCTGTTCCAGATAATCCGTGACAAGGAACGAGCTTTTGAGCAGCTCTGTTGATAATTCATATTTGCGCGGCGTGTCGGCACCAATAGCATTGATGTGTACATGTGGTTTCATCCCGCCAGCGTGGAGAACCGGGCCTGCATCAAGGCCAATGGAGGTGGCAACACAGATGATGTCGGACTCTGCCAGTACCCTTTCTTTGGAAGCGATGATCGGTGTAATTCCCAGGGCGGATACCCGCTTGGCGAAAGTTTTTTCCACTGCGGGGTCAATATCGTGGATCAAGACTGCGTCAAAGTCATAAATTCGACTGAGGGCATGGGCCTGGGTCACTGCCATGGCGCCAGCTCCGATCAGCCCAAGGGTTTTGCTTTCAGGATGAGCCAGCAACTTCGAAGCCACAGCGGATGCTGCGCCCGTTCGTACTGCTGTTGCAAATACTCCATCGATCACCGCAATAAGGTGGCCGTCCCTTACGTCATATAGGGAGTTAGTGGCCATGACCGTCGGCATGCCCCGGTTAAACGGATTTCCCGGATGGTAGCCAACAACTTTTAACGCGACATTTTTATCCCGGCGGTAAGCCGGCATAAACTCTATCAGCCCCATTTCCGGAGTTTCATAGACAAAACCGGTGCGCGGTTGTATTTCAACCTGGCCATCACCAAACACGTTGAGGGCATCACGTAGTTTTGCAATCGTTTCATCCATTAAAGTGTCGAGCCCGACGGCTGCGACAATTTCACCAATGTTTTCCTCAGAGAGGATAATAGTTGCTCGCTGTGCCACTTTGTCGCTCCTATATGCTCACATGATAATTGGTTTCAGTCTTATTCTGATGCTTGGTGCTGCGTACTTCGATTCGGCGGTATGCTGCGTTGAACGATCGAACCTCACCGGAAATTATCTTGGAATAGAAAGATCAATAGGATGACTCTATTACTTACATCTGATGTCTTCAGGCACGATGACCACTCATGGGGTGCCGACCATCGCGCGGAGGTATGGAGATTGTTGCAGCTTATGAACCATGCTGCCCGCGAGCCAGGTGGCTTCGATTGACGAGTATTACGCTCACATTGCGGCTTAGAAAATACGAGACTCTCAGGTTAGAGTCGATGGAGTAATTCTTCGATAGGCATTAGTTTTTCTAAAGAGATGACATCGCCAACCTATACAGCAACGTCGCACAGCAGAAGACTTTATTCGCCTTGTCGTACCTGTGGACGGTGCAAAAATGGTTGTTGAATGCGGGAGAAGTGCGTCTCTAATGCGGACTGATCGCCCTGAAATATAGCGATCAGAGGAAAAAACCATGAATTAAAGACAGGAAAGGTCTGTTTTCGATCGACTTAGCATTTTTTGAACCTCAGGCAGTGAGGGCATCAAAAATCGGTGGGTACTTCAGACCTTCCTTAGCGAACAGGCCAAGGAACTCATTAGCCAATCTTCGAATTTTTCCAAAGCCACCATTTTCTGCGTGTACTCAGGCTTAAAAAAAGTGTAACAGTTATCCTCCGGAAAACTAGTATCCAGCACCCTTACCAGTTGACCACTTTGTAATTCGTGATCGACTAGAATTGACTCTGTTAGAGCCAGCCCATGACCATGAATGGCTGCGGTCAAAGCCAGGTGCCCTTCTGTAAAAACGATACTCGCCTTACCAAGGTCCAGGGACAAGCCTAAATCAGCAAAGACATTTTTCCAGCTTTTATGAAGTTTTCTATGACTTTCAATTTTCGTTTCATAACTGATCAATTTATGTTCGCAAAGGTCGGCATACGTTTCAATTTTAGGTGTTTTTTTAATATATGCGGGACTTGCGACTATGATAACTTCTGAGCAGCCAAGTACTTTGCTATTTGATGGAAGATTTTCTCCCTTGCCGAATCTTATTGACGCGTCAATACCATGACTGCGAAAGCTTCTAACGTCACAAGACGCATCAATAACAACATTAAGATCCAAGTGTTTTTCGTAAAATTTATCCAGATTTGGAATAAGCCACTTTACGGCAAATGAAGGTGGGGCAGAAATAGAAAGTGTTGTTCTTTGCGTCCCGATGATCTCTTCCGCGACAGCGGCCAGTTCCCCTAGTGCTTTCTGAGCTACGCTGGCGAGCCGCTGGCCAGCCTCGGTTAGCGTTAGCCCTTTGGCATCCCTTATGAAAAGCGAGCAGTTCATGTAGTTTTCAAGAATCTTGATCTGCTGGCTGGTGGCTCCCTGAGTCACGCATAGCTCAGATGCAGCCCTGGTTACACTGAGATGCCTGGACACGGCCTCAAACGCTTTCACAGCATTGAGTGGCGGGGTTTTCATGGCTCAATCCTTAAGAATGTCTCGTATCCATCGAACAATCACGCCATCGACTCTAATCTAAGACTCCCCTGTTTCCTAGGCACTGTACGAAAAGTATTGCCGCAGACACCGCATGGCACAGGCCAATGTGACCATCGCCGCAAAATTTTTCGCGAGCTTCTGAAAGCGCGTAAAAAGATGTTGCGCTGCCGGTATTTAGGGTGATTGCAGGATGGTTTGTCACTGACCGAACGCCTGTCCCTGGCCTACATCGCCGAAGCGGGGCCGGTAGCGTTCGGGCGCGTGTATGCCGAGTTGATGGCCAAGCGCGAACCGCTGCCGTTCCTCGGCGACATGATGTTCCATGCACTGCTGCGGCCGTTGATCGACGGCGAGCATCCTTTGTTGACGAAAACCGAGGCTCATCTTGAATGGCCTCGGCGGGTGCTGGCGCCCGGATGCGCAAAGACCCGCTATCCGGGCACAAGGTGCGGCTTCAGGCTTTAACGTTCTGCCGGATATTCCAGCCGAACTTCACTGGCCCACCGTCCTTGGCGCCGTCGGCCTTCTGCGGCTGGTAGCTGACGTCGACGCTGGCGAAGTTCAAGGCGATGCTGTCGTAGAGCGCCTCATCCTTACTTTCAGCAGCGGTGCCGTAGGACACCACCATGACTTCCTTCAGGGTGATCACCAGATACTCCACAGGGCTGGAACCGCCCGCCTTGCGCACTACCAGTCTTGCTTCGGGATAATGCTTGCCGGTCGCGCAGGCCATCATCAGCAGGCATCTTTATTGAAAACCATTGGGAATTCATCAAGCGGTACATGCCAGTAATCGGAGCAGACATTCTTGTCGCATGCACCTCAATAGGATTGACGGCGATCCTGACAATGCTCACCTATCTCTCGACGTCCCCCATTGGTTTTGCTACCAAGACATCATTTTTCGGCGCTACGGGGCTTGGTGCAGTATTTGCCCTTGCCAAATACGAAGTGTTATACGGACGCATCCACTGGGTCTGGCTGAACATGGCGATATACCTCATCTGCCTGCTGGTATCACTTCCCGCAATCGCCTACCGCCCCAACGCTTATCTCTACTCCATGGCCCTCCTCAGCCCCCTGATCGGCCTCCTGATCCTCAACAGCAAGCGCTGCCGCGAACTGCGCCACACGATGCTAGAAATCCGCCACAAGCGCGAAGCCATCATCGCCACCCTGAAAAAACAAGGCCGCTGGAAATGGTGGTAACCCGCGCGGTTGCTGACACCCCCGACTTTCGGCCTCACCAACCCGATAACCGAAGCAACCTACATCCGGCTCGGAAGCATCTGACTTCTCGCCCTCGCCTGCCATGCCTAGCCTGCTGGTCCCGCCCACAATAAGGACACCGCTGGCATGCGGCGCTATTTCATTACCCGAGGAGCCAAGACCACCGCTGGCGGGACCGTCGTCGGCGGTTTGACGGGCTTTCGCATCACCCAAGTGGACATCGCCCTTGAAGGTCATGAGGTGCTTTGCCCGGTATGCAAAACCACCGGAGTCATAGTCTGTGTTGGCCCGCGCCTGGAGCAGTGGGCACGAGGGCGACGGGTGGCGCTCTCGGACGATCTCTGCCGCTGTAAATGCGACCCGCCCCCTCGCCTGCTGGCCGACCAGTTCGAGCGGTTTCAGACCCTTACCGCCGAAGACTCCGCGGTACACAACCGAAGCGCGACTGCATCGGAAGCGCCAGCGCCCGCGAAAAATCCCACCCCGAACTCAGCACCTTCCGCTTTCAGCGAAATACTCGAGTCAGCCTGCGAGCGCAATTGGCGCTTCTACCAGAAGCAGGCAGAAGACGTGATCGCCCCCGGCGGCAAGCTGATCGCCGACCCCAGGTTGCGCAACCGGCTCATCAACTCGGCGTATGCCCAGCTCTGGCGCCTCGACAACCGTTTTCAGTGGGCGGGCCTTGCGGCGTTTGCCTCCAAGCAAGTGGGGTGCGGTTTGCTGCACGCGGCAGAATCCATCGAGAAAATTCAGGAGGAATTTGAAGCGGCGGAGCAATTGCGAAAGAGTGCCCGGAAAGGGGTTTGGGGGTTGTTCAGCACAGAGGAGCGTGAACGGCAGGCAAAGCTGCGGGAGTACGAGCGGCGCCTGCGGGAGTATGAACAGGCCAGCCGTAATAACCCGGTGCCTGACGTTGATTGGCGGCGCGAGGGTGAACCGTTATCGAGCGTGCAGCAGCTTTATCAACATGTGTACGAGATGATGGCGATGGGCAATACCACGCTGTTTTTGGATGTGTTTCCGTTGCATGCGTTTTATAAGGAGCGGGGGTTGGGGTTGCTTGAGACCTGTCTTCGGTCGCGCAAGAACATTTATGAAAAGGCTCAGCCACCCGTGCTATGGCCCATCGGAAACGAGACACTAGAGTTTGGTACGAATCACAGTGAAATCCTGAAAGCTTTCGAGGCAATTGAAGCTGGCAATATCGCCAAAAGTGTTGAGTATCTCGCTGACCACGAACAAAGAAACATCCTTCAGCCAGCCATGTATACCGACCAAAAGCTGGTAGCCCTGCTGCGTAGTAACCATCTTTCCTATGTCACAGGCATACCGTCCGGGGCCGCGCAAGCCATTGAGCTAACGCTGGCAAATCAATGCCGCCCCGTCGAAGATGATCGAACCATTGAATTCAGCAACAGCCCTATCGCTAACCTGGCCGATATCGATCAACGCATGGCCTTCGTGCTCAAGGCTGCGGCGAAATTTGATGCACTGCTGCGTAGCAATGAGCGGCAGCGAATCGAACAGGCGCTAGAAGACATCGCTGAAGAGCGGGGTGTCCGATGAGCCGGATCACGCAGATCGGTTGGCGACGTGTTGGGCTAGGACTGATCGCTGTCGTACTTTTCTTAGGGTTAGCGATACGTCTCGGCACCGATGAACCGGAGATTGCATTGACGCCTGGCGAACCCTGGGAAGATATGCGCCAGCGCTCCAGCGCAAAGATTGGCCCAGCCATTCCGGGGCATCACTGGTTCAGGGCGCCCAAATCCGATGCCCGACTGCGGCTCGTAGACCCTCAATATGGATTCATAACTCCTTTGGCCCGTTTCTTCACGATAGGCTTCGATGATGAGCAAATCGATGGCATCCGCATGTCCCCTCAAATCGAACCGCTATTGCTCGATGACACGCTTGAAATCGTGCTGGACTTACAGGAACAGTGGCGCAAAGGTGGCTGGACCCCCATCCATATAAAAGACGACCCACCCTTCGCCGACACCCCTCAATGGCGTGCCCGCTTGCGGAACGTGAACCTGGGCGGTACGTCCTATTGGCAAGCGGCGGACAAATACCAAGTGATGATGGTGGTCAATCGCTTCAAGGACGTTCGACATCCCACTGAAGAACGCTATCTCATCAAGCTGCACCTGGCCGCGCCGTGGATACCGCAATGATCAGATACCCACTTTGGCGCCGGCGAACCGAGGATTGCTGAGACGCCCGGCTGCGGCTCGTAAAGCCTGAATATGGATTCGTGCCCCCAGGCTCGCTTCTTCACAGTGAGCTTCGAGAGTAATGGAAGGGTCAGCAGTGTCCGCATTTCCCCTCAGGTCGAACCGCTTTTTGCTCGATGACACGCTTGAAGTCGTACCGGATTTACAAGAGCAATGAAGCGGCATTTTGACCGCGCGCCTTCAGTTCGCTGGCCGCAGCAGCTGCATCTGCTGGCGATAGTCATCCGTCACCTGCCGCGCCTGGCTGCTGCTGGTGATCACCTTCGGCGTAATCAGCACAATCAGCTCAGTGCGGTCCTTGGATTTGCTGGTGTTGCCGAACAACCAGCGCAGGCCGGGGATTTTCCCCAGGTACGGCACGGCACTGACGCTCTCGCTGTTGTCCTGTTTGATCAACCCGCCGAGCAATACGGTCTGCCCGCTCTGCACGGCGACTTGCGTCGAGACTGAACGCGTGGAAATACGCGGATTCACCGGCGTGTCGCTGCTGCCGGTCTGGTTCTCGGCATCGCTGACCTGCTGCTGGATATCCATGTACACCAGGCCGCCCGGATTGATGCGCGGCACCACGTCCAGAATCACCCCGGTCTGCACGTATTCGACGCTGCTCAGGGTGGTGTCGGCATTGCCGGTGTTCACCGTGGTCTGGCTGATAGGAATGTTGTCGCCCACCTGGATCTGCGCCGGCTGGTTGTTCATCACCACCAGCGACGGCGCCGACAGCACCTGGGTGCGGCCGTTGGTTTCCAGGGCATGCAAGGCCACTTGCAGGTTGGAACTGACGAAGGAATAGAACAACGAATCCGACGCCCCCAACCCTGCCCCGCCACCGCCCAACGCGCCCTGGCTGCCGGAGGCGTTGGCGACTGTGGTGCTGGTGGAATTGCCGGCCAGGCGACCGAGGTACCACTGCACGCCAAGGTCCAGTTCACCGGTGAGTTTGACTTCGAGGATGCGCGTCTCGATCTGCACTTGCAGCGGCGGATTGTCGAGGCGTTTGATCGCGGTTTCGATCTCTTTCCATTGCGCCGGGCGGGTACGCACCAGCAGTTGGTTACTGCTTTTTTGCGCGGTGATGCGGGTGCCGGCTTCGAGGCTTTTATCCGGTGCCGGTTCGGACGCTTCGGCGACGGGCTCGGGCTCGGGTTCGTCGGCAGGCGGCGGCGGGTTCTGCAGGCCACCGGTATTGTTGTTGAGCGATGACAACGTGGTGGTGCGCAACCCCGGCGCGACCTTGGCCGGCGTATCGTCCTTGATCGCGCCGTTGCCGTAGATCTGCCGCAGGTACTTGGCCAGGTCCGAGGCCTTCATGTTGCGCACGTCGTACACGTACATCTGCGGTTCGTTGCCGCCGCCTTCGTCGATGGTGCGAATCCAGTCGCCCACCTCGCTGAGGTACTGCGGCTGGGAAGAAATCGCCACCACCGAGTTGGTCCGCTCGATCGGCAGAAAGCGCAGCATGCCCGCCAGCGGCATGCCGCTGTCCGGGCCGAACATGGCTTGCAGCTCGGGCATCAGCTCGGCCACCGACGCGCGTTGCAAGCCGAATACGCCCACCGACATGCCCTTGAGCCAGTCCACATCGAAGGTGTCGATGGTGGCCTGGTAGTTGGCCAGTTCTTCCGGGGTGCCGGCCAGACTCAGCACATTGCGCGCCGGGTCCACCAGCAGAAAAGCGTTTTCGCGGGCGAACGGCTTGAGCAGTTTCTGCATCTCGGTGGCGGAGATATAGCGCAACGGAAACAGCCGCGCCGACAGGCCGTTGGACGGTGGCGCCAGGTTCATCTGCGGCACCAGCTTGCCCGCCACCGCCTGGTTGGCCGGCAGGATCACGTAGCGGTTGCCCTGTTTGATCATGGCGTTGTCGGTCCAGGACAACAGGGTTTCCAGGATCGACAGCGCCTGCTGTTTGTCCACCGGCTTGGAGGTGGAAAAGCTGACATTGCCTTTCACGCCTTGGGCGATGCTGTAGTTCTCGTGCAACAGGTCGCCCATCACGCTGTTGATCACCGCTTCGATCGGCTGGTCGGCGAAGTTGAACACGATATCGCCGCCCTGCTCTTTCGCCGGCAGGCTGGCGCTGGGTGGGCGCACGAATTGCTGACTGCCCCGCCTCATCTGGCGTTGGGGCGCTACCTTCGCCGCGGGCTGCGGGCTTTGCGCGGCGGGCACCTCACTCGGCGGGCGTTGCGCGCCGGTGCCTTGCATGGCTTCGTGGAGTAACGCGTCGTCCGCGTCGAGGCGGTCGGGCAGTGAGCCACAGCCGCCCAGGGAGACGGCGGTAGTCAGGCAAAACAACGAGGTGCGCAGATCGATCAAGGGAAGGGCTCGCGAGGCAGGGAAATCGGTGGCCGGGTCGACGGCGGCGGCAAACGCTTGGCGTACAGGTTCAAGGTTTGCGTGCGGCCGTCCAGGGTGAAACGGGCGGATTGCGGTGTGAGGTGGTCCAGGCGCCAGCCGTTGGGCAGCACCTGGCCCAGGCGTACCGTCAGCGGGCGGCCGTCGGCCTGCTTGAGCATCGCCATTTGCAGATTGCCGGTGATCAGGATGCCGCTCAGGGTCAGGTTGGCCAGGCTGCTGGCCTGGGTGTTGCCGACGGCGCGATCGGGGCTGCGGTCCGCGCTGAACAACGGGGTTTGCCAGGTGCCGGCGAGGCTGTCCAACGTCACGCTGGGGGCGACTTGCACCCGCGCAGAGGAATGCCCGCGCACCGCCGGTGCGGGCAGCCACTGCGGCTCGTCGCCGATGCTGCTCAGGATGAACGCCATCAACAGGCCCAATACCCCGACCAGGCCGAGCAAGCCCCATTCCAAGGGGCGCAAGACACCGATCATCGGGCCACCTGCGGTTGCAGGTAACCGCGCACCAGCACCTGCACCACCAACTGCCCCGCCCCGCCACTGGCCGGCGCCTGTTTGCCACGGCGGATGCGCAGCTCATCGACGAACAGAAACGGCGGCTGGTATTCCAGCTCATGCAGGATCGCGGTCAGCGGTTCGATGGCGCAATCGAGGGTCAGGCTGACCTGCACCTGTCGATACGGTTCGCCGTCGTCCTGCTCCGGGGTGATGGGTTTGCGCTGGGTCAGGCTGCAGCCGCCGCCGAGGTTGGCGTGGCGGCTGATCAGATCGGCGAGGCGTTGCATGAGGTCGGCGGCGACCCCATCCGGGTCATCCCCCGGCAGCAGGCTGGTTTGGCTGGCCGGGTCCTGGCGAGCCTGCTCCAGTTGCTCGTGCAGCGCATCGCCCTGGCGCAACACGCCGGCATAGCGTTGCTGCTGTTCGCGCAGTTGTTCGGCCTGTTCGCCCATGGCACGCAAGGGCCCGGCGAACCAGCTGTCGATCAGCAGCCAGTACGCCGCGCCGAGCACCACGGCCAGGATCAGCAACGCCGTGCCACGGCGTTCACGGGGTGTGAGGGGTCGGCGCATCGGCGGCCTCCGGGCGAAGGTGGGCACGCAAGGCAAACTGATCCTTGCCGCTGCGCGCATCGGGTTGAATCACGCCTTCGAACTGCGCATTGTCCAGGCGGTGACAGCCTTTGATCCGGGTGATCAGGGCGCTGGCCTTGGCGCTTTGGCCGGAGAAGGCAATCTCGCTGCCCTTGATGTCCAACTGGTCGAGCCAGGTGTCGGCGGGCAGGCATCGGGTGAGGTCGTCGAGCAGCGCCACCAGCGGCGGCTGGGCCACCTTGCGCCGGGTCAGGTACTGCACCGCGCCACGGGTGGCGAGCAGTTGCTGACGCAGCGCATGCACCTCGGCGACCTGGGCCTTTTGCTGCTGGACGCTGTCGTACATGGTGTCGAGCACGCGCTGGCGGTCGTTGAGCCACAGCAACATCGCCGCAATCAGCAACGCGCCGCACAGCCACGGCAAGCTGCGTTGCAAACCCTTGCCCGGCGGACGCGGACGCGGGCGCAAAGGCGCGGGCAGCAAGTCGATGCCCAGGTCGCCGACATCCACGCGATGCGGCTGCAGGCCGAGGGCGGCGCAGTCGCTGAGGATCTGATCGAGGCGCTCGCGCAGGATCGCCACCAGCGTCACCTGCAGTTGGGTCGGCGTGCGCCGTTCCTGGCGCGCGACGAAGTACAGCCGGTCGGCCTCGAACGGCGTGTAGCGATCCAGTTCATAGCCGACCACGGCGCTAAGGTTGCGCGCAGCGGCTACGGGCAAGTGGATGGTTTGCAGCAGCACCGCGTCGGCCGCGAGCACCAACACATGCCGCGCATTGCCCGGCGCCGACGCGACCGGCTCGCTCAACGGCCAGTGCCAGCGCTGCTCGGGCGGCTCGCGCAACGCCAGCCACGCCGGCACACACACGCGCAGCTCCGTGAGCCACAGGCGCCAACCTTGTTGCAGCAGGCTGCCACGCCAATAACGGGCGATGGGTTCCAGTCGATTCATTCTTGCCAACGCAACACCCGGTAGGGTTGTGCGCCGTCCTCCGTTGGGCTCAATAAAACCGTGACTTGCAGGCGTGCTTCATAGCCGCCGGGGCGTTGTGCGCGGCTGTCGACCACCAGCACCTCGCCAGGGTCGGCGCCCTGTGCGCTCTGCTGCGGCAGGTTGAGGGCCTGGCGCATCAGCGCGCTGGCGAACGCCGGAGCGGGCCGATCCAGGTCGCTCCACAAGGTGAGCTCGGGCAGCAATTGGCGGTACAGCGCCTGGCTCATGCCGGGCAATTGGCGCACTTCTTCGAGCACGCGAAACGGCGCCAGCCCCTGCTTGCGCCGTGCGTCCAAGGCCTTGGCCACCTGCGCGGCCTGCGCCGGGCTGGCGCCGCAGGCCAGGGCCAGGCGCGTGAGGTCGTGCGCCTCGGCGTTGACCAGGTACAGCTTGCCGCGCTCGCTGCGCAGGCTGACGTGCAACTGCGCGTCATCGAAGGTCAGGAGCCTTTCACGGCCGTCGGCGATCCAGTGCCGATCGGCCATCGCCAGGGCGACGCCGGCTTGCGCTGCGAGCTCCGTCTGGGTGTGCTGGCGATGCCACAGCGCCTGGCGACTTTCCAGCTGCACCCAACCGGCCAATCCACCCAGCAACACACTGAGCAAGGCCAGCACCCACAGCACCAGCAGCAGCGCCGCCCCGCGTTGCCGCCTCATTCGCCCGACGCTCCGCTGGCCAGGTTCAAGCGCAAGGCAATCACCTGAGTGACCCACGGCACCGGCCCGTCGACATGCGCGGCGATCCGCACCGCAGCGGGCAAGCGCCGGGGCCACGGCCACTGGTCGATCCATCCGGTGGGTTGGCCCAGGGGCGATACGCCGCGATAACTGAAGCGCAGCGCCGCAAGGTTCGTCAGCAGCACTTGCGGCGCATCGCGGGAAGCATCGGCCTGCCGTTCCAACCGCGAGAACCCCACCTGCAAATCCTCGGCGACCCGTTGCAGGGTGAAGCGCTGAATCCCGCCGCCGAGCACACCGGGCAGGGTCGCGACAAACTGCAGACGCTCGGGCTCCCCTAAGAAAAACCCGGCGCTCTGGCGGTCGTCTTCGCTGACATCCAGCGGCAACGCCTCACTGATCGCGGTGCGCAGGAACTGCTGGGCGGCGCGCATTTCGTCCAGGCTCACGGTGTACTGTTGGGCCTTGGCCACCGCGCGATTGGCGCCGAGCAACGCACCGCTGAGCAGCACCAGCAGCACCGCGAGCAAGCTCAGCACCACGAGGATTTCCAGCAGAGTGAAGCCCTGCTCGCGGCGCCTCACTGGCGCACCTTCAGGGTGCTGAACCGGGCCTGGCGCGGCCCCTCGCTGACGATCAGGTCGAGACGATACAGATGGGCTTGCTGACGCACGCAGGTCAGTTGCCAGTGGATGCCGTCCAGCGCGCCCTGGCTGACACCCTCGACCAGGCGCCCCGCCGCTTCCTGGTCCAGCACACTCAGGGCGGCATGGGTCAGGCGGTCGCTGTGAGCCGCTTGCGCCAACGAGCGCGCGCTCTGGCCGAAGGCGACCAGCAGCACCGTGCTGCACACCGCCATCAGCGTCAGGGCGGCGAGCATTTCCAGTAACGTGAAACCGGCCTGGCGCTTCATGGCAGCGCCTTGGACTGCACGCTGCCGGTCAGCCAGCCAATGTCGATGCGCCAACGCCGGCTGCCGTTGGCCAGCAGCAGATGGCCGCCGGTGGAACTGCCGTCGGGATAGAACTCTACGGCGGCGCCGACCTGTTCGGCGGTATGCACGGTGACCTGCAGCTGCGGCGGCCAGGCGTGCGGGGCGCGGCCCGGGGCCTGGAAGGTCAGGCGCTGCAGATCGAATTCGGTCCTGGCCACACGCGCCTCGACAATCGCCGCGGCCCGCGTGGCGCGCAGGGCGTCGACCATCTGCCCGACCACGCGGCGCTCGTTCGCCGCCTGCACGGCCTGGCGCACACCGAGCCCCAACAAGCCGACAGCGAGGCTGATCAACAGGATGACCACCAGCATCTCCAGCAAGGTAAAGCCGCGTTGGGGCATCGGCGGGTTATTCCCAGTTACCCAGGTCGGCGCTGTAGCCGTCGCCACCCGGTTGGCCGTCCTGGCCGTAGAAGATCAGGTCGAAGGCGCCGTGTTCGCCCGGGAAGCGATAGCCGAATGCATGGCCGAACGGGTCTTTCAGCTCCGACAGCTTGGCATACGGCCCGGCCCAACTGCTGGCGTTGCCGGGCTTGTCCACCAACTGCTGCAGGCTGTTGGGCGGTGAGCCGACATCCAGGGCGTAGCTGTCGATTTTCATGCTCAGGCTGGCCAGTTGCGCCTTGCCCGCACCGTACTTGCCCTTGTCCACATTGCCACCGACCTGGCGCACCACGATGGTCGCGACAATGCCCAGCAGCACGATTACCGCGAGCATTTCCAGCAGGGTGAAACCGCTTTGACGGCGTTGAGTTCTCATCGATCGGGTTCCTTGAAGGTTCATATATGGCTGGTCAGGCTCATCAGCGGCAGCATGATCGCCAGCATGATCACGGCCACCAGCAGCGCCATGACCACGGTGAGGGACGGCACCAGCGCGGCGAGCAGGCGCTCGATGCCGCGCCTGGCTTCGATGTCGAAGATGTCGGCGACTTTGAGCAGCATGCTGTCCAGCTCACCGGCCTGTTCGCCGACGTCAATCATTTGCAGGGCCAGGTCGGGCAGCAGCGGTTGCGCACCGAACGCACTGGCCAGGGTGCCGCCGCCTTTCACCGACTCGGCGGCCTCGGCCACTTGGGCTTGTAACGCGCGGTTGGTGCAGACCTGTCGGGCGATGACCAACGCAGGCAGCAAGGCCACGCCGTTGCTCAGCAAGGTGCCCAGGGTGCGTGTCAGGCGCGCCGCTTCGACCCGCTGCAACAGCGGGCCGAGCACGCGCAGGCCGAGCAGGCGGCGGTCGTAGCGTTCGCGGCGCCGGGGGTCGCGCAGGCGTGCCGCCAGGGTGCCCAGCGCGACGCTCGACCCGGCCAACAGCAGCAGGCCGTAGGCGCCGAGGAATTGGCCGAGGGCCAGAATCACTTCGGTGATCAGCGGAATCGGCACGTCCAGGTCCTGGAAGATCGGCACGAACTGCGGCACCACATACGCCAGCAACAACGCCAGGGAGCCGAGCACGCCGACCACCAGGAACGCCGGATAGATCAGCGCATTGATCACCTCGCCGCGCAGCCGCTGGCTGCGTTCGAGGTAGTCGCTGAGTTGGCGCAGGGTGCTTTCCAGCGCGCCGCCGGCTTCACCGGCACGCACCATGCTCAGGTACAGCGGGGAAAAGGTGCTGCCCTCTTCTTCCAGCGCGGCGGATAACGGTTTACCCGCCTTGACGTGGTCACGGATACGCTCGATCAGTACACGCACTTGAGGCTGGCCGGGCTGCTTGAGCAGCAAGCCCAGGGAACGTTCCAGCGGCTGACCGGCGCCGAGCAACGTCGCCAACTGCTGGGTGAAACTCACCAACGCCGCGCCCGTCAACGGCCCCCGCCGCAAGGCATGGCGCAGGCCCTGGCGGCCGGCGGCGTCGATCTGCAACAGCAGCCAGCCGCGCTTGTGCAGGATCGCGATGGCGGCGCTCTGATCCTTGGCTTGCAGCGTGCCGCGCTGGGTCACGCCCTGGCTGTCGAGGGCACGGAAGGTGAACAGACTCACGCGCCCTCACCACGGGTGACGCGCAGCACTTCTTCCAGCGAGGTGACGCCCGCCACCGCCTGGCGCAGGCCTTCTTCATGCAAGGTGCGCAGGCCCGCACGTCGGGCGGCCTGCTCCAGCGTCGCGGCATCGGCGTGGCGCATCAGCAGGCCGCGCAGTTCGTCGTTCATCACCAGCAATTCGGTGATCGCGCTGCGGCCGTGGTAGCCGCCTTCGGCGCCGGGGCGGTAGAGCAGGATCGGGCGCTCATTGGTGAAACGTTGCAGGCCATGTTCTTCGATCAGCTCCGGCGGCGCTTCGAAGGCGACGCGGGTCGCCGGGTCCAGGCGCCGCACCAGGCGCTGCGCGAGGATGCCGCTGACGGTCGAGGCGATCAGGTAACTTTCCACGCCCATGTCCAGCAGGCGCGTGATGCTCGCGGCGGCGCTGTTGGTGTGCAGGGTGGAAAGCACGAGATGGCCGGTGAGCGACGACTGGATCGCGATGCGGCAGGTTTCCAGGTCGCGGATCTCGCCGATCATGATCACGTCCGGGTCCTGGCGCACGATGGAGCGCAGCGCGCCGGCGAAGTCCAGGCCAATGGCGGGCTTGACCTGGATCTGGTTGATGCCTTCGAGCTGGTATTCCACCGGGTCTTCGACGGTGATGATCTTGCGCTCGGCGCTGTTGAGCCGCGCCAGTGCGGTGTAGAGCGTGGTGGTCTTGCCGGAGCCGGTGGGCCCGGTGACCAGCAGGATGCCGTGGGGCCGTTCGAGCACATCGAGGAAGGCGGCCAGGCGCTCGCCGTCGAAGCCCAGGCTGGGGAAGTCGAACTGCACGGTTTGCCGGTCGAGCAGGCGCATGACCACCGACTCGCCGAAGCTGGTCGGCACCGTGGACACCCGCAAGTCCAGCGCCTTGCCCTGGATGCGCAGCATGATCCGCCCGTCCTGGGGCAAGCGCCGCTCGGCGATGTCCAGGCGCGCCATAATCTTCACCCGCGAGATCACCGCCGCCGACGAACTGGCGGGCGGCGCTTCGGCGTCGTGCAGCACGCCGTCGATGCGGTAGCGCACCTTGAGTTGGTTTTCGAAGGGTTCGATATGGATGTCCGACGCACGCTGCTCCACCGCCCGCTGCAGGATCAGGTTGACCAGGCGGATCACCGGCGCTTCGGAAGCCATGTCCTTGAGGTGTTCGATATCTTCCAGCGCGCCGCCCTGCTCATCGAGGTTCTCGATCAGGGTGCCCATGGCGGAACGGCCCTGACCGTAATAGCGCTCGATCAGCGTCTCGACTTCAGTGCGCGGGCCGATGGCCAGCCACACCGGCACATCACAGGCGTAGGCCAGGGCCTGGAAGGGATAATGCTGCGTCGGGTTGGCCGCAAGCACGCGCAGCCCGCCGTGGGCCCAGCCCATGGGCACCACTTGGTAATGGCGCATGAAGCGCTCGGTGAGCGCGGGCAACGGGTCGAGCAACGGCGGCGCGGCATCGGAGAGTAACAGCGGCGCGCCGAGCAACTCGGCCCAGGCGCGCGCCAGTTCGACTTCGGACACCAGCCCCAGGCGCGTGAGCAGGCCGAGCAGGTCGCTGCCGTCCGGGGACAAGCGTCGGGCGCGCTCCAGGTCGACGGTTTTCAGCCCGGCGTGCTGCATCAGCCACGCGCACACGCGGTCGGTGTGCGGTATCTGCGTATGGCAGGCATCGATGGGCATTGACGACATAGTGGGGTGTCTAGTTGCGAGAAAGTATGGCTATTTGGAACTACTGGATATAAAAATAAAATGCCATTAGTTCGCCACGCCGCAGTCGGAGTTAACTGGGTTAATCGACTGGAAGTTCCAGCGCTAGTTCCTGAAGCGGGGAAACAAACTGAAAAGAATAACCTGCGACCGGCTTGAAACAGCCGCGAAAGCCTTGATTTAAAGCCTCCAAGCCGACACCCAAGGATTCAGCTAATTGCAATTAGCCACTTCGCTAATCAGAGCCAGGCGCCGAAGTTTTTCCTCGACGCGCATCAAGCTCAAACTTTCAAACAACCTTGTTGTTGATCTTCATTGCCGCTGAGCGCTGGGTTTGCCGCGTGGTAGCAAACACAGACGATCTGCCCGTCAGAAGTCGACCGTCGCCGACAACAGGTAAGTCCGCGGCGTCGACAAGGTCAGCCCCGGTTCGCTGTCGTCCGACGCGCCCGCCGAGCTCCAGTAGCGTTTATCGGCGACGTTTTCCACATTCGCGCGCAGGGTGATGTGTTTGTCATCGACCTTGAACGCATACCGCGCGCCCACGTCGATGCGGTTCCAGGCGTCGATTTCCTTGACGTTGGCCTGGTCCAGGTATTGCGAGCTGGAGTAGATCCCGCGCGTGGTCAGGGTCAGGCCTTCGAGGCGCGGCACGTCCCATTCCGCGCCGAGGTTGACGTTGTACTTGGGCGTGGCCGGGGCGCGGTTGCCGTCGAACGTGCCGTTGGTGGTGTGGGTCAATTCGCTGTCGATGTACATCACGCCGCCCAGCAGGCGCAGGCCCTTGAGCGGTTCGCCGAACAGGCTGAGTTCCACGCCGTCGTTCTGGCGCTTGCCGTTGGGGCCGAACACCCGCGAGGTCGCGTTGGTTTCATAGGCCGGTTGCTTGATGCGGAACACCGCGGCGGTCACGGCGAACGCACCGGCGTCGTATTTGGCGCCGACTTCCACCTGGCGGCTGATGAACGGCGGGAAGATTTCATCTTCGTTGACCGAGGTGGAAGGCGCGACCTTGCCCTGGCTCAGGCCTTCTAGGTAGTTGGCGTACAGCGACAGCGCGTCGGTGGCCTTGAACAGGATGCCGCCGGACGGCGAGATTTTTTCTTCGTCGTAGGCGGTGTCGCCTTTGACGTTGTTGGTCCAGTCATCCACCTTCACCCGCTGCCAGCGTGCGCCGAGGGTCAGCAGCAGGCGATCGTCGAAAAAGCCCAGGGTGTCGGACAACGCCACGCCGCTGAATTTATTCTCGGTGTATACCTGCGCATCCTGGCGGATGGCGGTGGACGGCGTCGGTGTTTGCACCGGGTTGTAAAGATTGCTCGGCGCCGCCGCATAGCGTGCGCCGCCGTTGGTGAAGTCCATGTAGAAGTAGCTGGCCGCCAGGTTGACCTCGTGGCTCACCGGCCCGGTATGGAACCCGCTGCGCACGCCTGCCGTGGCGGTACGCACATTTTCATCGCGGCTGAAGTCGCGCGGCTGCACGCTGAAATCCCCTGCACTGTTGCTGACGGAAACGGCGTGACGCAGGAAGTCGTGGTTGCTTTTTCGCGCGCCGACACCGCCGTAGAGCATCAGGTTATCGCTGAGGTCGAACTCGGCATTGAGCGTGCCGAACGTGTCGTTGGTGCTGGCCTTGCTCCACGACTGCGCGTAGTTGCGGCGTACATCGTTGGCGCTTGGCACCGGGGCCGCGGCGGCCACCTGCACGCGCTCCTGCGGGGCGTTGGTGTCGCGCTCGGTGTGGCCGATATCGCTGGAAAGGCGCAGGCGCTCACCACGAAAGTCCAGGCCCAGCACGGCCATTTCACGGTCGACACGCTGGTGATCCCACTCGGTGTCACCGGCCTGTTTCACGCCGTTGAAGCGCAGGCCGAACTTGTTGTCCTCGCCGAAACGCCGGCCCACGTCCACCGCGCCGCCAGCCTGGCTGTCGGAGGCCCAGGTGCCGGTGAACGAGGTGATGTCCTTGTCGGTGGCGCGCTTGGGCACCACGTTGATCCCGCCGCCCACACTGCCGCGCGGCGAGATGCCGTTGATCAATTGGCTGGGGCCTTTGACGATGTCGACGCGGTCGGCCATTTCCATGTCGATGGTGTAGGTCGGCAACACGCCGTACAGGCCGTTGTAGGCCACATCACTGTTGAACAGGCTGAACCCGCGAATGGTGAACTGTTCATAGCGCCCACCGGCCGGGTTGGTGGCGCGCACCGACGGGTCGCTGGCGATCAGGTCGCCGAGGGTCCGCGCCTGCTGGTTCTTCACTGCCGCCTGGGTGTAGGTGGTCATGCTGAAGGGCGTGTCCATGAAGTCCCGCGAGCCCAGCAGGCCCTGCGAACCGCGTCGCGCCACTTGCCCACCGGCGTAGATATCGCCGTCGGCTTCGCTGCGGGTCCCGAGGATGGCGGTCGGAGCCAGTTGCAGGCTGCTGCCCTGCGGCACCGGCACCAGCATGTAGGCCTGCTCCCCCATCGGCTGCAGTTGCAGGCCGGAACCTTGCAGCAGGCGGGCAAAACCTTCTTCCACCGCGTACTCGCCGGATAAACCACTGCTACCGCGGCCACTGACCAGCGCCGGGTCCACCGCCAGGTTGACCCCCGACAACCCGGCGAAACGGGTCAACGCGGCACCCAGGCTACCGGCCGGCACTTGGTAGCTGCGGCGGGTGGCGGTGTCTTCGGCATAGCTGATCGGGGTAAACAGTGGGCTGGCGCTGAGGCTCAGCATCAGGCTCAGTTTGAGCAAGGGGCGGACGGCGGGCATGGGCGGAAGCTCTCGATTTTGTTCACTTACCTGGAATGACAGGCGAGGTGAAAAAAAGGGACAGGCTTCCGCGCTTTTTCTAGCAAATAACCACTAAGGCTCAATCAACCGACAGGTTGACTCGACGATCCCGGCGCCGCGCAGTACCGCCACGGTGGCGTCGGGATCGTCCGTTTTCAGTGCAGGAACTTCAACCAGCCAGCCAGCGCCAGCGCGGCAAAGCAGGTCCAGCCCGAGAACAGCCAGCGCCACACGCGCGCACGCGGCACGAACCCCACGCCCCGCACAAAGGCCACACTCATCGCCGCGAACAAGGCCATTGCCAGCCCATGATCAGCTTTGCCGTCCGGGGTGGCCATCAGGGGCGGATAGAGCGTACACACCAGCATGATCGCGATCGCGATAAGCAAGCTCAGCGGGTGAATGCGTGAGGGCGCCGGAGCCTCGGCGACACGCGGCATCATGGCCGCGGCTCCTCACGGTCGCTCAGGGCGCGCCCCGCTTCGTTCTCGCCCCACATCGCATTCAATATGGCCAGCAACAAGGCGAAACCGACTCCCAGCATCCAGGCGAAATACCACATAGTCTTTGCTCCTCTGATGGCGTTAGTAGGCCGAATGTTCGTTGGCTTTGATCTGTGCCACGGTGACCTTGCCGCGCATGACGCGATAGGCCCACGAGGTGTAGATCACGATCAGCGGCATGAAGATCAACGTGGCCCAGAACATGATGGACAGGCTGAGATGACTGGACACGCTGTCCCACACAGTCAGGCTGGCCGCAGGCACGGTCGACGACGGCATGACGAAGGGGAACATGGACACGCCGGCCGTGCTGATCACCCCGATCACCGCGAGCGACGAGGCGACAAACGCGGCCAGTGTGCGGCGCATCATCATCAACAACGCAGCACCAGCGGCGCCCGCCAGGCCCAGCGCAGGCAGCAGCCACAGCAGAGGGTAATGGCCATAGTTGGCCATCCAGGCGCCCGCTTCGCGTACCACGGTTTTGTTGAGAATGTCCGGCAGCCCGGCGGTATCCACCACCGAGGTGATGCGATAGCCGTCAATCGATTGCAACCACACACCAGCAATAACGAATGTACACAGCAGCACCAGCGCCGCGCCCACCCCGCCCTTGATGGCACGGGCCTGGATCACGCCTTCAGTGCGGTGCGCCAGATAGGTACCGCCTTGCAGGGTGATCATTGCACTGCTCACCACACCGGTCAGCAGCGCAAAGGGGTTCAGCAGTTGCCAGAAACTCCCGGTGTAAGTCGATACCAGCATGTTGTTGAAGTGGAACGGTACGCCTTGCAACAGGTTGCCGAACGCGATGCCGAACACCAGCGGCGGCACGGCCCCACCGACAAACAGCCCCCAGTCCCAGGTGCTGCGCCATTTGGCGTTGTGAATCTTGCTGCGATAGTCAAACCCCACCGGGCGGAAGAACAGCGCCCACAGGACCAGAATCATCGCCCAATAAAACCCGCTGAACGCGGTGGCATACACCACCGGCCACGCCGCGAACAGCGCGCCGCCCGCGGTGATGAACCATACCTGGTTGCCGTCCCAGTGCGGCCCGACGGTGTTGATCGCGACGCGGCGTTCCACGTCCGAGCGGCCCACGAAGGGCAGCAAGGTGCCGACGCCCATATCGTGGCCGTCCATGATGGCGAAGCCGATCAGCAGTATGCCGACCAGTGCCCACCAGATAATTTTCAGAGTGAAGTAATCAAGCATGGTGGAGTTCCTTCAGGTTGGCATCGTAAGCGTAACGGCCGGTTCCGAGGCTGCCGGGCCCTTGGCGGGCGAACTTGACCATCAGGAACATTTCAACCACTAGCAGCACGGTGTAGAACGCGACGAAGCCTGCCAGCGAGCCATAGAGGTTATTGACGCTAAGGGTGGAGACACTCATGTGAGTGGGCAGCACGCCGTAGATGGTCCAGGGTTGACGGCCGTATTCAGCGACGAACCAGCCCAGCTCGCAGGCCAGCCAAGGCGCCGGCAGCATGCAGAGTGCCCAACGCAACAGCCAGCGGCGGCGTGTGCAGACCGACTTCAAGGTGCTCCAGAAGGCCAGCCCGAACAGCAACAGCATGGCGAAACCCAGCGCGACCATGACCCGGAACGCCCAGAACATCGGGGTCACGCGCGGTACGGTGTCGTTCATCGCCTTGTCGATGATCTCCGGCGTGGCCTGGTTGACGTCTTCAACGTACTTTTTCAGCAGCAGGCCAAAGCCGAGGTCCGCTTTGTACTCTTCGAAGGTATCGAACGCCGCCTTATCGGTGCGATCGGCCCGCAGGGCTTCAAGCGCATTGACGGCGGTAATGCCACGCAGGATGCGCGCGCGGTTTTTCGCTTTGATGTCATGAATGCCCGGGATCTGCTTGCTCACCGAGCGCGTGCCGATCAAGCCCATCACCCACGGCACATCGACTTCCCAGTTATTCCTGGACTCGGCTTCATTGATGCTGGCCAGCAAGGTCAGGCCGGCCGGCGCGGGTTTGGTTTCCCACATGGCTTCCATGGCCGCCAGCTTGGTTTGCTGCGCCTCACCCACGGTGTAACCCGACTCATCCCCCAGCACGATGACGCTCAGCACCGAGGCCAGGCCGAACGCCGCCGCCACCCGGAAACTGCGCTTGGCGAATTCGACATCGCGATTTTTGAGCAAGTACCAGCTGGAAATCGACAACACAAACATCGAACCGGTGACGTAACCGGCAGACACGGTGTGTACGAACTTGGCCTGGGCCACCGGGTTGAACAACACCGCCCAGAAATCGACCATCTCCATACGCATGGTGATGTAGCTGAATTCCGAGCCGACCGGGTTCTGCATCCAGCCATTGGCGATCAGAATCCACAGCGCCGACAGGTTGGTACCGATGGCCATCAGCAACGTGACCAGCAAGTGGTGCTCTTTCTTCAGGCGATCCCAGCCAAAAAAGAACAGACCGATCATGGTCGATTCGAGAAAGAACGCCATCAAGCCCTCGATGGCCAGCGGGGCACCGAAGATGTCGCCCACGTAGTGCGAGTAGTACGCCCAGTTGGTGCCGAACTGAAATTCCAGGGTGATGCCGGTTGTCACCCCCAGGGCGAAGTTGATACCGAATAACTTGCCCCAAAAGCGCGTCATGTCCTTCCAGATGACGTTCCCGGTCATCACATAGACGCTTTCCATGATGACCAGTAGCCACACCATGCCAACCGTCAGCGGTACGAATAGAAAGTGGTAAAGCGCAGTGGCTGCGAACTGCAGCCGTGACAAATCCACCAGTTGTTCTGAGATCACTTGCTTGCCCCTTGAGTCGAGGTGGGTACACCGAAACGGTTGCCGACGATGTTCGGGTCGACACTGACGTGCGAATCCCGGATGAACAGCCACCACAGCACGCTCAGCAGCACGAGCTTGATCAGCACCGCGGTGAGTAGATGGCGTAGTAGGCGTTTGTCGGAAATAGTCATGTCTATGCACTAAGCACAGGGCATGCCAAAGCCAGATCTTCTATTTTTATCGTTATAAAACAATTGGTTATGAGTTTTTTAGCGGTAGCCCTGGCGCACCGCTGCTGGTCAATGCGCTGCCAGTCTGGCAGCTTGGCAGTCACTGGCAGTCGTAGAGGGCTAGGCCAGGCCTTGCTCCTTCAGGCGCCGGTACAAGGTCCGGTCGCTGATCCCCAGGTGCTTGGCCAGTTCGCTGCGGGTGCCTTTGAATGTGGCCAGGGCCTGCGCCAGCGTGCTGCCGTCGAACGGCGTCGAAGCCGCAGGCGCAGCCTGAGGTGGCGGCGCCACGGAGGCCTGGGGTAAATGGATGGCGCGGATGACCCCATCGTCAGCGAACAGGCTTGCTCTTTCCAGGACGTTGCGTAACTCACGCACATTGCCTGGCCATGAGTACTGCTGCAGGGCTGCCAGGGCTTCGGCATCGATGGTCAGTCGACGTTTACCGGCACCACGCCGTTGCAGGAATGAATTCACCAGCAAGGCGATGTCTTCTACCCGGTTGCGCAAGGGCGGCAAATGAATGGGGAAGGCGCTGATGCGGTAGTACAGGTCCTGCCTGAACTCGCCTTTTTCCATCATTTTTTCCAGCGGCTTGTGGGTGGCGGCAATCAACCTGAAATTGGCGTGGAAAGTCTCGACACTGCCGACCCGGCGATAGGTGCCCGATTCGATCAGGCGCAACAGTTTGACCTGCATGGCCAACGGCACATCGCCAATCTCATCCAGGAACAATGTGCCGCCCTGGGCGGTTTCGACCAAGCCGGGCTTGCGGGTGATGGCGCCGGTGAAGGCGCCTTTTTCATGGCCGAACAGCTCGCTCTCAAAGAGTGTTTCGGTCAAGCCCGAGCAATCCACCACGACAAACGGCCCGCTGGCCCGTTCGCTGGTTTCATGGACGGCGCGCGCGAACAGCTCCTTGCCGGTACCCGACTCGCCCAGGAGCAGCACCGGCAGCATGGACGGCGCCACCCGCTGCAGTTCCGACAGGGCAAGGTTGAAGGCCGGTGAACAACCGACCAGCCCTTCGTTGCTCGGCCGCGCCGAGGCGCTGCGCACCAGCGTCAGGCGCTCAACATAAGCGGTGATCACCCCATGTTCGTCGAGGATCGGCCGTAATTCGACGTCGACATGCTCAGGCCCCCGAGGCGTGTGGTGGATGTGCAAGACACGATCCGGCCCGCGCTTTTCCTGGGCCTTCTTCATCGGGCAATTCTCACCCGCCTGGTCACAAGGGACGTCGTAATGGTGTGAGATCTGATAACACTTATGGCCGATAAAGGGTTTGTCAGCGCTGCCGAACTGGCGCTGATAGGCCGTGTTGGCTGCCAGGATGTTGTAGTCCGGATCGAGCACGATCATCGGATTGGGTTCGTGTTCCAGAAACGAAACAAGCGACTGCACTTGATCCGGGTGTGGAACGGCGTTGGCTGGGGTAGGCAGAAAAGTCTTCATCATGGCTCCTGGAATCCATTTTTCCATCCTGTTGTGGCACTGCCACCTCTGTCAAGGCACTGCCAATGGCAGAAGAATCCCCCAGATACAGGCCTGAATACCCCTATACAGAAACACAAAGCCCAATAAAATCAATTGGATATTAGGCTATTTCGGCAAAACCATGGCCTGGCAAACTTATTGCTATGTCAGTCCTTAGTCTAAGCGGCTCGAAAAAAAAGCCCCCCCTAAGGAGACAGTTCATGCGCGTCAAACTTCACGTCGAAGGCTTCTTCGACTCTGCCACCAACACCGTCAGCTATCTGGTACTGGACGAGACCACCCTCCACTGCGCGATCATCGACAGCGTATTGGATTACGACCCTAAATCCGGACACACCGCCACCACGTCCGCCGACCGCCTGATCGCGCGGGTGAGCGAGCTGAATGCGCAGGTCGAGTGGATTCTCGAGACCCACGTCCACGCCGACCACCTGACCGCCGCGCCCTACCTGAAAGAAAAGCTCGGCGGGAAGATCGGCATCGGCAGCCAGATTTCGACGGTACAAAAGGTCTTCGGCACGCTGTTCAATGCCGGTAGCGATATGCCCCGCGATGGCAGTCAGTTCGATCACCTGTTCGTCAACGACGAGTCGTTCAGCATTGGCACGCTGCACTGCACCGCACTGCATACACCCGGCCATACGCCGGCCTGCATGACTTATGTCGTCAGCGATGGCAGCGAAACGGCGGCCTTCGTCGGCGACACGCTGTTCATGCCCGACTACGGCACAGCCCGCTGTGACTTCCCCGGCGGCAATGCGCGCACGCTGTTCCAGTCAATCAACAAAGTGTTGAGCCTGCCGGCGGATACATTGCTGTATATGTGCCACGACTACCAGCCGGGCGGCCGCGAGGTGCAATTCGTCAGCACCGTTGCCGAACAGCGCGAGCAGAACGTGCATGTGCGTAATGGCATCAGTGAGGAGGAGTTCGTGGCGATGCGTACCAAGCGGGATGCCTCGATGGACATGCCGACCCTGATCCTGCCCTCGGTCCAGGTCAACATGCGAGCCGGGCATTTGCCCGAGCCTGAATCGAACGGGATTCGCTACCTGAAAATCCCACTCAACGTCGCCTGACATTCCCCCCACCCTAAAAAAAATCATAAGAAAAATACCCATAACGGAGACACTTATGGATATCCGCCGCCTTGCGCCTGCTTTATCAGTATCAGAACAGATTTTCCCCAGCCAATTGGCCGAACTGAAAGCCGCCGGCTTTCGTGCCGTCATCTGCAACCGCCCCGATGGCGAAGGCAGTGACCAACCGTTGTTTGCCGAAATCAAACGCGCCGCCGACGCGGTCGGCATCGAAGCGCACTACCTTCCCGCCGAGTCGGGCAAAGTCACCGACGAGCAGGGAATTGCCTTCGGCGAGTTGCTGGAAACGCTGCCCAAACCGGTGTTGGCTTATTGCCGGTCCGGGATGCGCTCGACAACGATGTGGGCGCTGTCGCAAGCAGGTCAGCACGACCTGCCGCACATCGTTGAAAGCGCCAAAAAAGCCGGCTTCGATATGAAAGGCGTGATCCGGCGGATCGCGAACCAGGGCCGCACGCCGGTCGAAGTGGCCGAAGCACAACATACCGTGGTCATCATCGGTGCTGGCGCGGCGGGTATCGCCACCGCCTCCAGCCTGCTGGCCCGCGCGCCGGGGCTCGACATTGCGATCGTCGACCCGGCCGATGTGCATTACTACCAACCCGGCTGGACGCTGGTCGGCGGTGGTGTGTTCGATGCGCGCCAAACGGCGCACACCATGGGCACCACCCTGCCCCGCGGCGTGCATTGGATCAAGGCGGCGGTGGCGGCTTTCGAACCTGAGCGAAATGCGGTGATTCTGGATGGCTGCCGGGTCGTCAAATACGAGCAACTGATTGTGTGCCCCGGCCTGAAGCTCGATTGGCATGCCATCGAGGGGTTGTCGGAGACCCTGGGCCGCAATGGCGTGACCTCCAATTACCTGTATCACCTGGCGCCTTATACCTGGGAAAAGGTCCAGCAACTGCGGGGTGGCCGGGCGATTTTCACGCAGCCGCCGATGCCGATCAAATGCGCCGGGGCGCCGCAAAAAGCCATGTACTTATCGGCCGACCACTGGAAACGCAGCGGTGTGCTGGATGCCGTCGAGATCGAGTTCTACAGCGCCGGCGCGGTGCTGTTCGGGGTTCCCGACTATGTGCCCGCGCTGATGGAATACGTCACCGCTTACGGCATCGACCTGAATTTCGGCAACACCCTCACCCGCGTCGATGGCCCGGCGCGGACGGCCACGTTCAGCGGCGTGAACCCGGATGGCAGCCCCCGTGTGCTGACCCGTGAGTTTGATTTGCTGCACGTGGTGCCACCGCAGGTCGCGCCGGACTTCATTCGGGTCAGCCCGCTGGCTGACGCGGCCGGCTGGATCGATGTCGACCCCGCCACGCTGCGCCACAAAACCTTTGCCAATATCCATGCGCTGGGCGACGCGGCCAACACGAGCAACGCCAAGACCGCGGCCGCTGCGCGCAAGCAGGCGCCGGTGGTGGCGCATAACGTGCTGGCGGCCATGGGCAAGGCCAACGGTTGCGCGCAGTACGACGGTTACGGCTCCTGCCCGCTGACGGTGGAGCGCGGCAAGATCGTCCTGGCGGAGTTCACCTATGGCGGCAAGGTCGCCCCCAGCTTCCCGTCATGGCTGATCGACGGCACCCGCCCTTCCCGGCTGGCGTGGCTGCTCAAAGAGCGGATTCTTCCGCCGCTGTATTGGAAGGGTATGCTCAAGGGCCGCGAATGGCTGGCGAAACCCGAGTTGACCGACCAATGAAATCAGCGCTGAATGCAAGGAGACTGAGATGATCATCGTCTTACTGCTCGGGCTGACAGTCGGCGTGATTCTGGCCCTGACCGGCGCCGGCGGCGGCATACTCGCGGTGCCGTTGCTGGTGTTTGGGGCGGGCTTGAGCATGGCAGAGGCCGGGCCCATCGGGTTGTTGGCGGTGGGCCTGGCCGCGACGCTGGGCGCGGTGATGGGCCTGAAAAACGGCACCGTCCGCTACAAGGCGGCGCTGTTGATCGCCACCGCCGGGATCATCTGCTCGCCGCTGGGCCTGTGGTTGGCGCAGCGCACGCCGAATCGTCCGTTGACGATCCTGTTTGCCTGCGTGCTGATGTACGTGGCGTTCCGGGTATTCAAACGGTCGTTGCCGCCGTCCCCGGCGTCGAAGGCCGCCGTCGCGACCAAACCGCCGCCCTGCGTATTGGACGCCCAACGCGGCAAGCTGAACTGGACGGCGCCGTGCGCCTGGGCGCTCACGGTGTCGGGCGTGATCGCGGGCGGGCTTTCGGGGTTGCTCGGCGTGGGTGGCGGCTTTGTGATGGTGCCGGCGCTGCAGCGCTACACCAATTTGACCGCGCAGTCGGTGCTGGCGACGTCGCTGGCGGTGATTGCGCTGGTGTCGATGGCTGGCGTGGCCGCCAGCTCGGCGGCCGGGCATTTGCAGTGGGCCGTGGCCCTGCCGTTCTCCGTGGGCGCCTTGTTTGGAATGGCCGGCGGGCGCCTGATCGCGGCGCGGCTGGCAGGCCCGCACTTGCAACGCGGATTTGCCGCCGTGTCGATGCTGGTGGCGGTGGCCCTGCTGGTCAAAGCGCTTGGATCATGAGCGCGGATTCCCGACTTTCCAGGCGTGCGTGAAACACGCCTGTCAGGGTTCAACGTCACGCTTCGGTCGTGCCTGGCAGGCGTGGGCATTGGCGCGCCATCGTGGCAGCCGTTGATCACCCGGGCCGCCAAGATACAAGTACCCGCGCGATACGTTATTAGATAAAGGCTAAATAAATATCCAACTTATCGGCTGAATCGAATCACTGGCTTAATCCGAGAAAATACTATAAGTGCGCGCGCAACATTATAAATCGCATGAATATGCACCCCAAAGGAATTGAACTTTACCGCCTCACCCCGTTAGCCATTAGTCGAATACTGCCTTTCGCGGACAGCGTTTTATAGTGTGTAATAGAAAAATCACCCACTATTAAAATCGACTCCCGGTACTTTGAATGTCGCCCATCCCCTCTTCACCGAATACCCTTCCGATAAATGAGGAACTGTTGCAATTACTCCAAGCGACGGCTAACGCCCAAACCGCCTGGATGACAACCGTCAATCATTTGGAAGCGGCCTGTGATGAGGTATGGCTGGCTCGCATGTGGGAAGTGGAACACCTTGAAAATCAATACAGGGCCTGCCAGGACCAGCTGTTTTCCTATCTGAAAAAAGCGATCAAGATCTAGACTTATCAGTACGGCCCTGCACTCTTTTCGGTCGTTCGCGCGCTGAAAACAGGCCCGCCAGAACTCGGACCGGCTGAATATTCGACTAAAGTACAAAGCCGCACTACGCGTGTCGAAAAAGCCACCTTAGTTGAATAACCGACAACTCCGCCAACGCCCGACAGACGTGGAGCTGTATCCTTTCAGTCGCACCGCCAATCAATCTCCCTCGCATCCTGATATTTTTCATACATGGCCCGATTTGCCATCTGGATCAGCCTGACCGTCACACTAGTGCTAAAGCATTGAGAGGGATGGTCGACATTCAGGTGATAAAGGATCAATCAACCTGAGTTACTCACTGGAGTCCATATGTTCGGCTGGATCAGCAATATCCGAGTCAGTGCTAAATTAAGTTGGGGATTCGGCCTGGTACTGGGGCTTGCGTTGTTGCTGGCCGCGACCGGCTGGTACGCCGTGGTGGCATTGACCGACCGCGGGCTCAAGGTTGAGGAAATTGCGCAGGTCAGCGATTACACCAAAGACTTGCGGATCATTCGCTTGCGCATCGGTACGAACACCCAACCGGATGCCTATCAACCGCTGCAGCAAACCCTGGATCGCCTCGCAACCCACTTGGACAGCATCAGGGAAAAATTCATCGACCCGCAGGATCAAGACCTGATTCAACAGCAGGAAAATGCAGTCAAAGGGTACGGGCAACTGCTGCATGACCTGGCCACGCCCAATATTGACCAGGCGGCCTTGTTTAAACGGATGGGTCAGTTGGGCGACGTGTTGCTCGACACCACGCAAAAGCTGATTGAGTCGCAAAACACCAAACGCGATTCGGATGCCGCGTCCGCCAAGGCCTCGCTGGGCCTCGTCGCGGCCCTGGCGCTGCTGCTGGGCGCGCTCGCCGCATGGGTGATCACACGGCAAATCGTCAATCCACTGCAGCACACGCTCCAGGCGGTGAACCGCATTGCCCGGGGTGATTTGACCGAGCATGTGGCGGTGACCCGGCGCGATGAGCTGGGCCAACTGCAGTCGGGCCTTCAGCAGATGATGCTCAACCTTCATGAGCTGATCGATGGCATTCGATCCGGCGTTATTCAGGTTGCCAGCGCGGCCGAACAACTGTCGGCGGTGACCGAGCAAACGAATTCGGGGATCAGCACCCAGAAAGCCGAAACAGATCATGTCGCCACCGCGATGAACGAGATGACCGCCACCGTCCACAACGTCGCGCGCAACGCCGAGGAAGCTTCCGTCGCTGCGTCGGCCGCCGATCAGCAAGCCAGCGAGGGCGAGCAGATCGTGGGTGAAGCCATCGAGCAGATCCAGCGCCTGGCGACAGAACTCAACCAGTCGGCAGACGCTGTGCGCCACCTCCAGGAACAGAGCGATAAAATCGGCGGTGTCCTGGACGTGATCAAAGCCGTCGCCCAGCAAACCAACCTGCTGGCGCTGAACGCCGCGATTGAAGCCGCCCGCGCCGGAGAGGCCGGCCGTGGTTTTGCGGTGGTGGCCGACGAAGTGCGCAACCTCGCCCTGCGCACCCAGCGCTCCACCGAAGAAATCGAGAGCCTGGTCGCCGGTGTGCAAAGCGGCACCCAAGCCGTGGCCTCGGGCATGGAAAGCAGCCTGTTGCTGAGCGAAAGCAGCGTGGAATGCACCCACCGTGCCGTCAGCGCGCTGGAGAACATCACCAGCAAGGTCTCGATCATTCAGGCCATGAATCAGCAGATTGCAACGGCGGCGGAACAGCAAAGCGCCGTCACCGAGGAGATCAATCGCAGCGTGATCAACGTTCGCGACATCTCCGACCAGACGGCCAACACCTGCGAGGAAACCGCCGCGTCGAGTAACGAACTGGCGCGGCTGGGACATGAGCTGGAACGGCTGGTGGAGCGTTTCAAGGTCTAGGTGCGGCGGATCGCCAATATCGGTGCTTACAGATTCGTCCGGCGCGGTGGCACAGACACCACCGGTCGATCGGTAAACACCCTGTTGGCGCTGCGGCCCAGCCCATAAATCGCCAGGGCCGCCAGACCGGAAGGCACCACAAGCGCGGCAAACACTTGCGCGAAGGTCCAGCCCCAACTCAGCATCTGCGCGCCGGCAAAGGCGCTGAGGATCGCGCCAACACGACCGATACCGCTCATCCAACTGGCGCCGGTTGCTCGCGCCTGCGTGGGGTAGAACGTGGCGGCCAGCGCATTCATGCCGACGCTCGCGCCATTGAGGCAAAACCCCACCATCCAGGCAATCGAGCACAGCAGCACAAAGTGCCCCGTGGCCTGGCCGATCGCATAGATCACCGCACCGCTCAACATGAACACCGCCATCAGCACCCGGTATTTGTTCCAGCGATCCATTACCCAACCGACGCACAGCGCGCCTGCGGGTCCGCCGATCTGGAACATCGCGGTCACGATGGCCGCGTCCGCGACGCTATAACCGCCGCCTTCTTTCACCAGGGTCGGTAACCAGCCGCTGAACAGGTAGACCAGAAACAACGCAAGGACATAACCGCTCCACAACATCAACGTGCCGAAGCGATAGGACGGGGACAATACGATCTGCATCGCCGAAGCGCGCATCAGCGGATGAGCCGGCAGGCAGAAGGTCGATTTCGCGTCGCTGACGCCCGGCGCGAGTTTTTCCACAATGGCGCGGATAGACGCGTTCGGCGCCTGCCTGGCGACCAGGAAGGCCACCGATTCAGGCAGTTTGAAATACAGCAGCGGCGCCACCAGCAGGGGCAAGACACCGCCCAGGATCAGCATGCTTTTCCAGCCGAAGGCCGGAATCATCCAGGCTGACAGAAAGCCGCCTGCCGCGGCGCCCAAGGAAAACCCGCAAAACGCCACCGTGATCAGGAACGAACGACTGCGCTGCGGCGCGTACTCCGACACCAGGGTGCTGGCATTCGGCATGGCCGCGCCGAGCCCCAAGCCCGTCATGAAGCGCAGTACGACCATGGTATTGATGTCCGGGGAAAACGTCGTCGCCAGCGTCCACAGACCAAACATGAACACACTGCTCACCAGCACGATCTTGCGTCCGTAACGGTCGGCCAGCGGCCCCGCGACCAGCGCACCGACAGCCAGGCCAATCAGCGCCGCACTCAACACCGGGCCCAACTGCTGGTGGCTCAAGCCCCAGTCCATTTTCAATTGCGGTGCGATAAAGCCCATGATTGCCACATCGAAGCCATCCAGGCCGATGATCAGGAAACCGAGAAATACGACCCACTTCTGAAAGCCGCCAATGGCGCGACTGTTGATCAGCGCCTGGATGTCGATGGGTTGAGTTGTCAGCATGAAAGTCACCTCTGTGTTGTGGGGGCGCCCAACCACTGCGCCCGCTTTTTTATTGGGGTGAAACGAGGATCGCGACCGGCGGCTCAAGCGCTGCCGAGACTGTTGAACCGTACCGGACGGATAATCCGGGTTTCCTGAGCCAGGATCAGATGCGCCGATGCTTGCAGGTAGGCCGGGAAGCGGGGGTCGCCATCCCGCGCCTGGCTGCGGCGCTCGAAGTCATCGAGACTGTCGTAGCCCCAGAGGTGAACGACTTGGTTCAATGGGCCGATGCTGCTGGTATAAAAACCCAGCGGCGCGCCCAGATGCTCCAGCAAAGTCGGCATTGCCAGACGATCGAATACCTCGATGAACTCGCTCATGCCGCGTGGACGGATGGTGTAGATGCGGTGATCGATGACCGGTTTGTGAATCATCAGGCCACCTCCTGCTGGGGGGTGCCCGAAGCTTTTTCTGCAGCCACGCGAGCCAGGTGCAGGCCGGTGAGATAAGCGAAGGTCATGATCGGCCCGAGCGTGATCCCGGCAGCGGGATAGTTGCCGCCCATGATGCTCGCCCGGTCGTTGCCCACCGCGTAAAGCCCATCGATCGCCTGGCCTTGTCGGTTGAGCACTTCGCCGCGCACGCTGGTGTTGATGCCATCGAAGGTGCCGAGGTCGCCCATGATCACTTTGAGGGCGTAGTAAGGGCCTTCGCCAATCGGCGCCACGCACGGATTCGGCAGGTTCTGCGGGTCGGCGAGGTAGCGGTTGAAGGTGGTGCTGCCACGGCCGAACTGCTGATCCACGCCCTGCCCCGCCGTGCGATTGTAGTCACGCACGGTCTGTTCCAAGCCGGCCGCGTCGAGCCCGGCGTTGCGCGCCAATTCAGCCAGGGTGCTGCCGCTGTGCAAGTAACCGTTGCGCAGCAATGGCGCGAGGGGCATCGGTGCCGGCTTGGCATAACCCAGCCCGTACTTGGCCATGGTCCGGCGGTCGCAGATCAACCACATGGCGGTTTCAGCCTGGTGGGCGCAGGCGTCAATCATTGCCGCGCCCACGTCGTGATACGAGTTGGACTCGTTGGTGAACCGTTGGCCATTGCGGGTCACGCCGATCACTCCGGGCTTGTAGCGATCGAGCAGATGCGGGAAGGCGGTGAACCTGCCGTTACCCATCGGCACTTTCGAGACGGGCATCCAGGCAGCAGGCGCCTTGAGCCGTATATCGACGGTGCCACCCAAGGCCTCGGCCATGCGTGCGCCATCTCCGGTGTTGGTCTGCGGCACCGGGGAGAAATGCTCGCCACCGCGGCGCACATGGGGATAGGCCTGCTTCAACCGTTGCAGATCATGGGAAAACCCACCGCTGGCCAGCACCACACCGTAGCGGGCTTCAAACCGCACTTCACCGCCCGCGGTCTGAGCGACCACGCCATTGACCCGGTCTGCGCTTTTCAACAATTGCTGCGCGCTGGTTTGCGTCAGAATCGGAATCCCCAGGTCCAGTGCCGATTTCGCCAGCCGCGCGGCCAAGGCATTGCCGCTGGTCACCTGAATGCCGCGCCGGTAAAGCAGCAACTCCTTGGCATGCGTCATCAAGCGCTTTGCGACATAGAGGAATGAGGTCAGGGATTTGGTGGCATTGAAGAAATGCTTGAGGTCGGCATTCGACGAATTGAACATCATCCCAATGAACGTGATGGTTTTGAGCGGCGGCCGCAGGCGTGCCATGTCGGCCCCAAGCTTGCGGATGTCGAAAGGCGCGGCGAGGATCGAACGGCCAATATCGACGCCACCGGCCACGTCCGGGTGATAGTCCGGATAGAGGGTGGGGACGAACTGGACCTCGGTCTCTCGCTGGAAAAAGTCGATCATCCGCGGCGCGTTATCGAGAAATGCATCGACGGCCTCGGCATCGTAGAAATCGCCCGTTTCGTGCTTCATATAGGTCAGCGCGGCCTCGCGGCTGTCCGGGATGCCGTTGGCCTGGGACAAGGCATTGCCGGGAATCCACAGCACCCCACCCGAGAAGGCGGTGGTGCCGCCGAAGAACGCATCCTTTTCAATCACAATGACTTCCAGCCCCTGCTTGCGCGCCGTAATGGCGGTCGCCAGGCCACCGGCACCGGCGCCGATCACCAGTACGTCGCACCGGCGGATCGCCGCGGTTGTTGTCGTCGTCATAGTCAGTCTCACTCGGTAAAAGCCAGCCGAACGGCAGCCGTCGTCGCCATCGACAGCACGACAGGCGAGGGTTCGCTGGGGGATTCGGAGTCGACCGTCATCGGCCGAACGGAGGTCAGGCCTGGCGGCTGATCGTGGGTGATTCGTAGCCGGGGCGAGGGATCAACGCCATCAACATACTTTCCAGGCCTCCATCGACGGTCAACTCGGCAGCGTTGACATAACCTGCCCGCGGGCTCGCAAGGAACAGGACGGCATCGGCTATGTCCTGCGGCTCGCCGATCCGCTGGTTGGCGGTCATCGCCTTGCGCTCTTGCTCGACCTTGGGATCGGCGTAGAACGCTGCCGACAGCGGCGTGCGGATCAGGCCCGGGCAGATGGCATTGCTGCGGATGCCCCGCGGCCCCCACTCCGCCGCTATCTGCCGAGAAAGCATGGCGACCCCGGCCTTGGCTGTACTGTAGGCACCGCTGAAGGTTTGCGGGTAATGCGCGGCGATCGACGCGATATGCACGATGCTGCCGCTTTGTCGGGCCAGCATCAGGCGCCCGAACGCCTGGGCACACAGCAGATAGCCCGTCAGGTTGACCGACAGCACCTGGTTCCATTCGTCCAGGGTCAGCGTTTCAAGCGCCCCGGCCTGCAGCACGCTGGCGTTGTTGATCAGCACATCGCAACGCCCATGGAGCGCCTGCACTTGCTCCGCGGCCTGTTGCACGCTAAAGGGATCGGCAATATCGCAGTGCAACACCGAGACATCCGCTTCACTGTTTTTCGCCAGCTCGACGGCCAGTTCACGGCATTTCCGTTCGTCGCGATCGAGCAGCACCACATGGGCATTCTGGCTAACCAGCGCGGCGGCGATCGCAGCGCCGATACCGCCAGCCGCGCCAGTGAGGACACAGACTTTGGCCTCGAGGTTCAGCCAGTTTTTCGGCAGGTCGTTATTATTCATTGTTATCTCCAACACGCATTTCAAGACAGTTCGCCCACTGCATGGCAAGCAGCAGGCGAGGCTCAGCATAGAAGCGTGGGACGACTCACAAGAATGGACAAAACCTTCAACCGTAGAGACTTTTACGACAAATCAGCGGCAAATTGCCCTACGCGCGGATTCTTCGCTAAGGTAGAAAACACGTGCCTGTAGACCATAAGAATAATGAACAAGATTCCCAGCTATGCCCTGTACGGCGAGGCGGCGGCGCCGATATGGCACGACTCCCTGCATGTCGAGTCAATCTCCCTGCGCTCCGGCGCCTATAACTGGGAGATCGCCGCTCATCGCCACGATGGGTTGTTGCAGATGCTGTACCTGCAAAGCGGCGAAGGCGAGGTGCTGCTGGACAACCAGCGGGTCGAGGTCAAGGCCCCGTGCCTGCTGTTCATCCCTGAGCAGATCGTGCATGGCTTCGCCTGGCACGGCCGGGTCGAAGGGCATGTGATCACCGCCGTCCAACACCCGCTGGAAAGCATCGTCCAAGTGCTCTCCCCTGGCCTGTTACCGCAGATCCAGAAACCCTGCGTAGTCGCCCTGCCGCACTGGGCGCCGGCCGATGATCCGCTGGAGCCTCTGTATCGGGCGTTGTACGGCGAATACCACGGACGCGGTCGGGAACACATCGCGTGCAGCATGTCGTTATTGTTGGCGCTGGTGATCCAGATGCTGCGCCTGAGCGAGTACAGCCACGACCTGCATGCACACCGTCATGATCGACGCAGCCAGCAGGTCGTTGCCTTTCGCGAGCTGGTGAACAGGCACTTTCGCGAGCATCTTTCGCTGCATGACTATGCCGGTTTCCTGGGGGTCACCGTCGTCACATTGGGCCGGCTGTGCCACGAACAACTCGGCATGACCCCCATGACCCTGATCAACGCCCGGCTGATCCTCGAAGCCAAACGCGAGCTGGCCCATTCGGCCCAAAGCGTGAAGCAGATTGCCCATGGCATGGGCTTTTCCGATGTCGGTTACTTCAGCCGCTTTTTCCGCAAGCACGCCCAGTGCAGCCCGAGTGAATTCCGCCTTCAAACCCAAGCCACACGTCACGCAACGTGACGCTCTCAGTCAACTCTGACCGTTGTGTTCAAGCAACCCGAAAGCTCGAGAATTAAAGTTGAAGCGCCAGGGGAAGCTACCCCAGCTCACAACTCCAATAATAGAGCGACGTCAATGAGACCGACACAATCCTTGCCAGCGTGCCTGACACTCAGCTTCGTATCACTTGCCGTCTTTGCGGCAGAGGGCCCTCCTCCCCCCTCCGTGAGCCAACCCAGCGGTATCAACCTGGGCGGTACCAGCTTTTATGATGGGTTCGCAGGCCCCCCCGGGCTAACGCATCAGACCTATCTGAAGTTCAGTACATCCAGCAGCGTTCGTGACAATGGCGGCAAGGACAACCGCAACTTCGATAACCCGAAGATCAACGTCATTACCCTGATCAACCAATTCAGCTATTACTCGCCCGACACCATCGGCGGCGGCGCGCACTTGGGCTGGAGCCTTTTGGTGCCCGTGGTCTCTCTGGACGGCGACTTTGGCGACAACGGCGTAAAGCTCAAGGACAACGGCGTCGGCCTGGGCGACGTCACTGTCGGCCCGCAGATCCAGTTCGATCCGATCGTCAACGCCGAAGGCCGGCCGGTGTTTGTGCAGCGCGTGGCCTTCGATACGATCCTGCCCACCGGCAAGTACGACAAACACAAGGACTTGAATCCCGGCTCCAATTACTTCTCCTTCAACCCCTACTGGGCCGCGACCCTGATGCCGGCGCCGCGCTGGGAAGTGAGTTGGCGCTTGAATTACTTGTACAACTTCAAGAACAACGACCCGGCAAGCAGTTCGGCGCAGTTCTTTGAAGGGCGGCCGGTGCACGACACCCAATCGGGTCAATCGGCGTGGGCCAACTTTACGGCTTCGTATGAGGTGTTCCCGAAGGTTTCAGTCGGGATCAACGGCTATTACTTCAGGCAGATTTCCGATGACCAGGTCAACGGCGACCGCCTGAGCAATTCTCGGGAAAAAGTACTGGGCATTGGCCCCGGCCTCTTCTGGAAAATGACCGAAGACCAGGCCTTTTGGCTCAATACCTATAAAGAGACCGGCGTGGAAAACCGCAGCAAGACGGATTACGCCGTGCAGGTCCGCTACGTTCACAAGTTCTGACTGAGGTGATATGCGATGAATGCGCTCGACTCCATCGACAGCAAGAAATCACTGGGCGCTATTTGCCTGATGATGGTCATTTCCCTGGGAACGCTGCAGATCCAGCCGATCCTGGGCGGCGCGTTGATTGATCAACTGGGGCTGCCGCTCAATGCCATCGGCGCGATCTTCGCCGCCGAGTTGATCGCGATGGCCATCGCCTGCGGCGTCTGTGCTCTGTTCATGGCACGGGTCGACCGCCGCCGCTTTGCGCTGGTTGCCTTGCTGATCCTGGCCGCCGGCAACCTGGCGAGCACACAACTGCACAGCCAGGCCTGGCTGATGGTGTTCAGGATCATCTGCGGCGCCAGCGGTGGCGCGGTCATGGCGGTGGTGTATGCGACTGCGGCGCTGCGCAGGTCGAAAGACGCGACATTCGCCGTGATCAATATCGGCAACCTGCTCTGGGGCATGCTGCTGGTGACGTCCATGCCCATGCTCTTGCAGGCGTTTGGCGTGCAGGGCGCGTTTTCCTTGCTGGCCATCACCAGCCTGTTCGCGGCGCTGGGTTGCTGGAAAATCCCCAGGCACTACCCTGACGCCCATCGCATCGCCCAGGGTGCGGCTCAGCCGTTCGGGCTGACTGCCGTACTGCTGATCCTGTTGTTTGCACTGTTGTTTTTCGGGCACTCCGCGCTGTGGGTGTATCAGGAACGAATTGGCAAAAGTATTGGCCTGGAACCCCAGCAGATCGGCGCCATCCTCGGCGGCAGCATCCTTGCCGGCGCCCTGGGCGCCGGGCTCTCCGGGCTGTTGGGGCGCCGCCTGGGTTTGCTGTTTCCGCAACTGCTGAGCTTTGGCACCGCGTTGCTGGCGACCCTGGTGATGGTCTATGGCGACAGCACCGTCGCGTTCGCCGCCACGGCGTGCCTGATCCATATGGTGTGGTTTTTCAGCCTGCCCTACCTGCTGTCGATGGCGGCCGAACTGGACCCTTCCGGTCGATTGGCCGGCCTGGGCAACGCGGCGATTTTTGTCGGCCAAGGGCTGGGCCCGTTCGGTGCCGCGCTGGTGGTCGGCGAAGGGCATTTCCGGGCCGTGGGGTGGCTGGCAGCCTCGGCGTATGGAGTGGCCTTGATCATTTCGTGCCTGGTGGTGGCGCGCTTTCGTCGAGGCCTCAAACCGCGCGCGCCGGCCCTGTCGCCACAATCTGCCTGAATACCCTGCCCTGACGTGAACCCACTGGATCAATGAGATAACGCGATGAATATTCCATTTCCCAAAACCCCCGAGTTTTCCGGCGCGCTGTATACCCCCAGCCGCGTAGAAGCCGACGTATTCGACCTGGAGATCGAAGGCGCTGTGCCTGAGGCGATCCGCGGGACCTTTTATCAAGTCTCGCCGGACCCGCAATACCCGCCCATGCTGGGCACGGATATCTTCTTCAACGGCGACGCCATGGTCAGCGGCTTCTATTTTGCCGATGGCAAGGTCTCGTTGCGTCGGCGCTATGTGCTCACCGATCGCCTGGTCGCCCAGCGCCGTGAAGGGCGTTCGCTCAACGGCGTCTATCGCAATGCCTACACCAACGACGCGCTCGCGGCAAAAAACAACACCACGGCCAACACCTCGGTGATCCCGCATAACAACGTCCTGCTGGCACTCAAGGAAGATGCCATGCCGTGGGCACTGGACCCGCAGACGCTGGAGACCCTCGGCGAGTGGAATTTCGACGGGCAGATCGACTCAGCCACCTTCACCGCCCATCCCAAGCTCGACCCGGTGACCGGAAACCTGCTGGCCTTCAGCTACGAAGCCAAAGGCGACGGCACACCCGACATGGCGTATTTCGAAATTTCGCCGCAGGGCAAACTGCTGCACCAGATCTGGTTCCAGGCGCCCTACGCCGCCATGGTCCACGACTTCGCGGTCACCGAGCATTATGTGGTGTTCCCGCTGATCCCCCTGACGGTGGACGTCGAGCGCATGAAACAAGGCGGCCAGCATTTCCAGTGGCAGCCCGAACTGCCCCAGCTGTTTGCCGTGGTGCCCCGCCACGGGGACGCGCGCGAGGTGCGTTGGTTCAAAGGGCCCAAGGACGGCTTCCAGGGCCATACCCTGAACGCGTTCGACGAAGACGGTAAAGTCTATGTGGACATGCCGGTCACCGGCGGCAACGTCTTTTACTTCTTTCCCCAGGCGGACGGTTTCGTACCGCCGCCGGAAACCCTGGCGGCCAGCCTGATGCGCTGGGTCTTTGACCTGAGCAGCGCACAGGACGAACTGCAACCGCAGGCGCTGACGGACTATCCCTGTGAATTTCCCCGCTGCGATGACCGTTACATAGGCCGCAAATATGAACACGGATTCCTGCTCGCCTTTGATCCGCAGCGGCCGTATAACTCGGCGAATGGCCCGATGCCGTTTCAGTTCTTCAACCTGCTGGCTCACATCAACCTGACAACCGGTGTCACCGACGCATGGTTTCCCGGTGACAGCGGGTGCTTTCAGGAACCCATTTTCATTCCACGCTCCGCCGCGGCAGCGGAAGGCGATGGCTACGTGGTCTGCCTGCTCAACCTGATTGTCGAAGGGCGCAGTGAACTGGTGGTGCTGGACTCCACTGACATGGCGGCCGGCCCCATCGCCCGCATCAAAGTCCCATTCCGTATGCGGATGTCGCTGCACGGCTGCTGGGCACCGCGCTAAATCGGCATAGCGTTCCCCTCCCCTCCAATAGCCACGCCCGTAGCCATCCACATACTGGAATGGCACGGGCTGCTTGGCGTTTCAGGCAGCAATCCGATCACCGAACAGAAAAATAACATTTATTCCGAAATGCAGGATTTATACAAAAATCCCACTTTACAGGATTAGTTCGCAAGACTAGATTGAGCCCATTGCAGCCCATCTCACGCTCCCCTTTCCGAGAGGACACTTCATGAAATTCGCGAGCTTTATCGTTCAAGGCCGTACCACCTACGGGGTGGTCGAGGGCGCTCAGGTGATTGACCTGGAATCGGTCAAATCCACCTTTGGCACCGACCTCAAGCAAGCCATCGCCATCAATCGCCTGGGTGAACTGACGCCGACCATCCTGGCCGCGCTGCCACGCGTAGCGTTGGCGGACGTGACGTTCCTGCCGGTGATCGCAAACCCGGGCAAAGTGCTGTGCATTGGCATCAACTACGCCACCCATGTGCGTGAAACCGGTCGGGAGATGCCGACCTACCCAATGATTTTCACGCGTTTCGCCGACAGCCAGGTTGCACACCTGCAACCGATCATTCGCCCAAAGGTTTCGCATAAGCTGGATTTCGAAGGCGAACTTGCAGTGGTCATCGGCAAAACCGCGCGCCACGTCAAGGCTTCGCAGGCGCTGGAGTATGTGGCCGGTTATGCCTGCTACAACGATGGCAGCGTCCGCGACTGGCAGAAGCACACCATCCAGTTCGTACCGGGCAAGAATTTCCCGGACACCGGCGGCTTCGGTCCCTGGCTGGTGACTTGCGATGAGATCGGCGACCCGCAGGACCTGGAATTGACCACGCGCCTGAACGGCCAAGTGATGCAACACACCCGCACCAGCGACATGATTTTCGACGTGCGCCACCTGATCGAATACTGCTCCACCTTCACCGAACTGGCGCCCGGCGATGTGATTGTCAGCGGCACCACCGGTGGCGTCGGCGCATTCCGTGAACCGCCGGTATGGATGAAGCCCGGCGATACCGTCGAGGTCGAGATATCGGGCATCGGCATCCTGCGCAACAGCATCGCCGATGAACAATAAGCCATGAAGCCATTACCTGAATCAGAACACCTGCCGGAGCAGGACGCCGACAGCAAAGGCTCAAGCCTGGAGCGCATGCTGCGGGTGCTGGATCTGTTTACCGAGGCCAGCCCGATCTGGGCGGTCGACGAGATGGGCGCTGCGCTGGGTTACACGCGGTCGACCATCTACCGCTACGTGCGCGAACTGGCCGAGGCGAACCTGTTGTTTCAGGTCGAAGCCGGCCGCTACGCGTTGGGCGCACGGATTATCACCTGGGACCGCCAACTGCGCCTGAGCGACCCGCTGGTACGCGCAGCGCAAGCCCTGGAACAAGACCTGCCGCGTTGGAGCGAGCAACAGGTGTGGCTGATCTGCCGGCTGTTCAAGAACCAGGTGGTGTGTATCCACCAGCATGGCGACTTGTTCAGCGAGGTCAGCTACTCCCGCGGCTCACCCAGGCCGCTGTTCCTCGGCGCGACCTCGAAGGCGATCCTCGCCAACATGACGTCGCGCCAACACAGTCAGCTGTTTCTGGAAAACCCCGATGAAGTGCGCGCCAGCCATCTGGGACAGACCTGGGAACAATTCCGCCGCTCACTGCAGCAACTGCGCCGCCAGGGCTATGTCGCCAGCGCGGCTGAAATTGACCCCGGCGTCTACGGCCTGGCGGCACCGATCTTCGACAACGACAGCAAGGTGGTCGGCAGCATCAGTTGCCTGCGTCCGATTCAGGAGCGCGACAACGCCCAGGAAGCGCAACAAGGGGCACAAATGCAGGCCCTCGCACAGGCGTTATCGCAGCGCATGGCGACGCTCACCCACCGCCCCGCGTAGCCAGACTGAAAACTTTGGAAGGGAATAACAATGACAACCCTCAACAGCTTCAGCACCCAAGTCTTGATCATCGGGGCAGGCCCTACCGGACTGACCCTGGCCAACCTCCTCGGCCAGGCCAACGTGGACAGCCTGATCATCGACCGCAAACCCGGCACCGTGACCGAACCGCGTGCCGTCTCGATCGACGATGAATCCTTGCGCACCATGCAAGCCATCGGGCTGGATGACGCCGTGTTGCGCGATGTGGTGCCCGGTTATGGCGTGCATTACTTCACCCGCGCGGGCGGGCGTTGCTTCGGCAAGGTCGAGCCGACCGGCAGGTTATATGGGTTTCCCAAGCGTAACGCCTTCCGCCAGCCGCTGTTCGAAAGCACGCTGAAGACCGGCCTTGAGCGTTTTGCGAACCTGACCGCGCGCTTCAATCACGAGCTGCTCGAGTTCACTCAAGACCAGCATGGCGTGCACGCGTTGATCAAAGATGCCGATGGCCAGTTGCTCAACGTCAAGGCCAGCTACCTGATCGCCTGCGACGGCGGCCGCAGCCCGGTGCGCAAGCAACTGGGGATCGAGATGGTGGGGTCGAGCTTCTCCTCACGCTGGCTGGTGGTCGATACCGACCAGGATGACGACCCCTTCTGGCAGACCCGCGTGTACTGCGATGCCCGCCGCCCCGTGGTGGAAGTGCCCGGCCCACACCGCACGCGGCGCTTTGAATTCCTGCTCAAGTCGGACGAAACCGATGCGCAGGTGCTCAGCCCCGAATGCCTGCACACCCTGCTTCGTCCGTTCAAAGGCGATGCCCCGGTGTCCATCGTGCGCAAGACGGTGTACACCTTTCATGCCCGCATCGCCGAACGTTGGCAGGTCGGCCGCGTATTTCTCGCCGGCGATGCCGCGCATTTGACCCCGCCCTACGCGGGACAAGGGATGAACAGCGGCGTTCGCGATGCCCACAATCTGGGCTGGAAGCTGGTCGCCGTGCTCAAGGGCAAAATGGCGGCGAACGCCCTGCTGTCCTACGAAAGCGAGCGGCGCGACCATGCCTGGGCCTTGATCAAGCTGGCCCTGAACCTTGGTGTGGTCATGGCGCCAGCCACCGTGCTGCGGGCTCGCCTGATCAGCGCGGCATTCGCGGTCATCGGCCTGGTGCCGCCGCTGCGCGATTATTTCCTGCAAATGCGCTTCAAGCCCAAACCGCGCTTTACCAAAGGCCTGGTATTACCCGAAGGCAAGGCCGGGAAACTGGCCTGCGGGCAAATGTTTCCTCAGCCATTGCTGACCGATGCCCAAGGCCGCGCTCACCTGCTGGACACGACCATCGGTGCCGGCTTCGCCCTGATCCAATATGGCGACCTGCCCCATCCACGTCTCGATGAACTGCGACACGGTCTGTGGGACCACCTGGAAGCCAAACGCATCCTGATCCTGCCCGCACACGTTCAGACGCTACCGTCGATCCCCGGCTGCACCGTGCTGCAAGACCGCGAGAATGCGCTCAAGGACCTGCTCGGCGACAGCCAGAAGTTTCTGCTGCTGCGTCCGGATCGCTATGTCGCCGCCATCTTCGAGATGGCCACGCAAGACCCGGTCGCCGACGCATTGCAATCGCTGTTCGGCATCACCCTGACGAACAACTGCGCGGATCAGCCGGGCATGGCGCCCGTCTACCCCTGAACCTTCAGCCCCAGAGGTGTTTATGCAAACCTTGCAGACTTCCACCCCCGCCCGCCTGTGTTACCTGCACCTGGCAAGCAAAGCTCCACAGCAGCAGGTCGACTTCTATCGGCGCCTGCTGGACATGGACGGCCTGGCGCAGGCTGACGGCAGCTGGCTGCTCCAGGGGCCCCAACGGGCCATGCTGATTTCACCCGCCGACCATAGCGGCCTGCTCGCGGCGGCGTATGACCTGGGCAGCCAAGCGCACTTGAGTGAACTGCGCGCGCGCCTGCTCGGCAACGGTTGTCAGGTCGAAGCGCTCGACTCGCCGCTGCTGGAAGCGGGCGCCTTTCAAATCCGTGACCCCCAGGGTCGGCAAACCCTATTTGGCGTGTCTCGCGGCGCGTCCACCATCGACCGCAAGGGCATGCCGGGGCGCCTGCAGCACGTGGTGTTCCAGACCACGGAGCTGGAAGCGATGATCGACTTCTACGTCAACACAGTGGGGTTCACCGTCTCGGACAATGTCGTCGACGAGCAAAGCGGCCAGCTCACCACCTGCTTCCTGCGTTCGGACGATGAACACCATTCGCTGGCGTTCTTCCGCGGGTCGAAAAACGAGTGGGATCACCACTGTTACGAAACCAACGAATGGAATGACATCCGCGACTGGGGCGACCGCTTCGCCAAGGAGCGGATCACCTTGTTCTTCGGCCCGGGACGACATGGCCCAGGCAACAACCTGTTCTTCATGGTGGTCGATGCCGATCGCAACCGCCTGGAATTCTCGGCCGAGCTGGAGATCACCGAAGCCTCCCGCCCGCCTGGCGTCTGGCCGCAGGAGGAATACACCCTCAACGCCTGGGGACGCGCCTGGATCCGAAGCTGAATACGCTCAACCTAAAGGGTCTGCCCTCACCACCCTCAATCGACGCGGCTACCTGCCTCTAAGGTAAGACTATGACAACTCCAATACTCGCGGCCTACGCCATCAACGGCGACCAATACATCAACGGCACCTGGCGTGCGGGTCGTTCTGCACGACGCCTGGACGACCGCAACCCCTTCAACGGCGAACCCTTGCTGGAAATGCCCCTGGCCTCGGTGGCCGACCTGGATGACGCCTACCAGGCCGCCCAGCGCGCGCAAACCGACTGGGCAGCGCTGCACCCGACCCAGCGCAGTGCGCAACTGGAAAAACTCGCCCAGATCATCCAGAACCGCAGCGAAGAAATCATCGACTGGCTGATCCGCGAGTCCGGCAGTACCCGTATCAAAGCTGGCATGGAATGGCAGTTCACCCTCAACCTGGTTCGCGAATGCGCAACACTGCCGATGCAGGTTGAAGGCCGGATCCTGACCAGCTACAAGCCTGGCGAACAGAGTTTCGTGTTTCGCGAGCCGCTGGGGGTCGTCGGTGTGATCAGCCCGTGGAACTTCCCGCTGTACCTGAGCATGCGCTCGGTGGTGCCGGCCCTTGCGCTGGGCAATACCGTGGTGCTCAAGCCCGCCAGCGATACGGCGGTTACCGGCGGCCTGTTGATTGCCCATCTGTTCGAAGAGGCCGGGTTCCCGGCGGGCTCGCTGAACGTGGTGGTCGGCGCGGGTGCGGAGATCGGCGATGCGTTCGTCGAACACCCGATACCGAGCCTGATCTCCTTCACCGGCTCCACCGACGTGGGACGCAACGTCGGACGCATCGCCACTGGCGGCAAGCACATCAAGCGCGTGGCCCTGGAGCTGGGCGGTAACGCACCGCTGGTGGTGCTGGAGGATGCGGACATCGAGATAGCGGCGCATGCCGCCGTGGTCGGGCGCTTCCTGCATCAGGGTCAGATCTGCATGAGCGTCAACCGGGTCATTGTTGATCGTGCGCTGTATGCCGACTTCGCGGCGCTGGTGGTCGAGCGCGTGCGCAATCTCAAGACCGGTGACCCGGCCAAGGCCGATACGGTAATCGGGCCGGTGGTCAACCAGAGTCAGCTTGATGGCCTGCTTGGGAAGATCGACGCCGCCGAGCGTGCCGGTCTCAAGCAACTGTGTGGCGGCCAGGCGCGCGGGCTGGTGCTACCGGCCCATGTCTTCGGTGAAGTGGGCCCCGAGCAGGCCTTGGCCCGCGATGAAACGTTCGGCCCGTTGCTGCCGCTGATGATTGCGCAGAATCAGGCCCATGCCCTGGAGTTGGCCAATGCAAGCGAGTACGGTCTGTCCAGCGCGGTGTTTACCCGTGACATGGCACGCGGCCTGAGCTTTGCCCGGGGCATCGTAGCGGGCATGACCCATATCAACGACATCACCGTCGATGACCAGCCCAATGCGCCGTTCGGCGGCGAAAAGAACTCCGGTCTTGGACGCTTCAACGGCCACTATGCCTTGGATGAGTTTACCCGAGCCCATTGGGTCACCTGGCAAGCCGGGGGCCATCACTACCCTTTCTGATCGTCTGTCAGGAGCGGGCAAGGCTCACACCTTGCCCGCCAGCCCAAAACAAAAAAACAAAAGGCGAAACAATGAATAACCTAGCCTGCGTATCCACCGATCAAGTCGTTCGCTCTGATCGGCTGATGAAATGGAAAGAGTTCATGAGCGATCACCTGGGCCGCACGCCGGAGTATATAAAGCGCCTGGAGTCCACCAACATCGACCCGTTGCACAACGGCAACTTCCAGGGCCGCCTGGAATACGGCGACTTGGGCCAGTTGCGTTTCTGCCGCATGACCGCCAGTGCCCATCGCTATTCACGCCACCTGAGCAAGGCGCTTGATGTCGTCGACACACCGCGCATGTTGATACTGCAGGTCGCTGGTGTCAGTCATTTCGAGCAAGGCCAGCAAAACAGCACCGTCGCGCCGGACGAAATGCTCCTGGTCGACTGCGGCAAACCCTTCAGCGTCACCAGCACCCAGGGCTGCGAGCACTTTATCCTGCTATTCCAGGGCCCCGCCGGGCAACTGACGCAGACCGGCGACATGCACTTGAATGGCCGCAACGGGCTGGGGCGCATGCTGATGCACTTGATCAGCGACGCTTATCACCAATATCCCCTGCTCAACAGCCAATCGGCCGGGCTGATCGGCGACAGCATCACCGGGTTGCTGAACAATGCGCTGAAGAACAAACAAGATGAAAAGCAACTCGACCATGACTTCCGCTTTTTCAAACAGAATCGCCTCAAGGCGTATATCGAGCGTCACCTGGCCGACCGCGACCTCAGCATCGAGCGCATCGCCAACGCCGAGCAATGCTCAGTGCGCAGCTTGCATCGGGCATTTCAGGACGAACTGGGGTGCAGTGTCAGCGAGTACATCTGGCAGCGTCGGCTGTCCCGTTGCGCCGAGGACCTGCGCAACCATGAACAGGCCCATCGCTCCCTCACCGAGATCGCCTATGCCTGGGGCTATGGCAGCAGCTCGCATTTCAGCCGGCACTTCAAAGCGACATTCGGCATGTCGCCCCGGTTGTTTCGTGACACCGCCAGCGACACCCGTGCCAACGCCACTGCGGCGTAACCCCAGGCGCCGTCCGCCAGCGCCAAGGCGTTGATGGACGGCCCCTGCGATCAATGCGCCTCACCGCCCGGCAAGGGCTGGTAACGCACCGATCAACCGTCATCCTGTACGTCGCCCCAGCGAAACCGTCAAAGGCACCCGGGGACAAGAAACCGGCCGCCCTGTTTTTCTCTCCCGCGTTGCCTTGCATGTCTTTCAGGAACTCAAGACCCGCACCGGAGAGTCTCAGTGCGCTGACTGATGCCTCGAAAGGCTGCAGGGTTCTGGTGGTACTGGTTTAACCTTCACGGTAATGACCTGACCTCGACGTTTCGCAAAGGCTGGACGACCTAATGCACAACGGCCAGCCCCTAGCGCCTGGCGCGGTTGGCGCGACCCGCCATTCAACTTTCATAAAAGCTTAACGAAAGTGCTGCAAAGTTCGGGAGCCCGTTATCACAATGAGTTCCTTCGATGAAAAATTTGATGAAGTCTGCTGCACTCGCCGTTGCGGTTTCTCTTTGTGCAAGTTCCATGGCTTTTGCTGAGGAAAGCGTTCGTCTGAGCGGCTCAGGCGCTAGTTTCCCGGCACCGATCTACCTGACCTGGTTCAAGGATTTCAGTAAGAAAACCGCAGGCGTCACTGTGGATTATCAATCCAAGGGCAGTGGCGCCGGTGTGCAGGACTTCCTGAACAAAACCGTCGATTTCGCCGCCAGTGACTCGGCAATGAAAGACGAAGATATCGCCAAGGTTGCCGAAGGCGTGCAGTTGCTGCCGATGACGGCAGGTGAAATCGTGTTGGCTTTTAACCTGCCGGGCAATCCTAAAGAACTCAAATTGCCACGCGACGTTTACTCCAACATCTTCTTGGGCAAGATCACCAAGTGGAACGACCCGCAAATCGTTGCAGCCAACCCGGGCCTGAAACTGCCTGATATGCCGATCACCGTGGTCGTGCGTGCAGACTCCAGCGGTACCACTGCGGTATTCACAAAGCATCTGGCGACGATCAACCCACAGTTCCAGAAAGATTTGGGTGAAGGCAACACCGTCAACTGGCCTGCCAGCGACAAATTCATCAAATCGCCGAAGAACGATGGTGTGACAGCGACCGTGCGCCAGACTCCGGGCGCTATCGGCTACATCGAATACGGTTTCGCCAAGCTGGCCAAGGTTGACTTTGCCCAACTGCAGAACAAGGCCGGCAAGTACGTTGTCCCTAACGCAGAAAGCGGTGCCGAGGCCCTCGCGGCTGTGAAAATGCCGGAAAGCCTGGTGGCCTGGCTGCCGGATCCGGACGGCGCCAAGTCCTACCCGATCACGTCCTACACCTGGATGATCTTCCGCAAGCACAACGAGAACCCGGCCAAGGCCAAGGCGATGCGCGAAATGGTCGAATACAGCCTGACCGAAGGGCAGAAAATCGCCGACTCGATGGGTTACATCCCGCTGCCGAAATCGGTTGTCGATGAGGTTCGCAAAGCGTCCGCCAACATCCAGTAACGCACGTGAGGCCTCTCTCGGTATGCGCGCTCAGCCATACCGGGAGCGTTTCCCCCTTGTTCCGGAGTTAGCCTATGAGCACACCTTTTGTCGTACCGGTTAACCAGGATTCTGCCTGCCAACCACCCTCTGCAAAGGATTTCCTGGTTGATCGCACCTTCCGTGCGCTCGCACGAATAGGGGTGATTCTGATTCTGGCGTTGGTCTTCGCCTTGGTATTCGAGGTGGGACGCAAGGCCCTTCCAGGCATGGAAAAGCACGGTTTTGATGTGCTTCTCGGCAGCGTCTGGGACGTTAACCAAGGCAAGTACGGCATTTTGCCGGCCATTTGGGGCACGCTCTACAGCGCCCTGATCGCGCTGCTGATCGCAGGCTTTTTCGGCGTCAGCATGGCGATTTTCCTGACCCAGGATTTCCTGCCGGCGAAGCTGGCAGCCGTGTTTCGAACCATCGTCGAATTACTCGCGGCCATCCCCAGCGTCGTTTATGGCCTGTGGGGGATTTACGTGGTGATCCCGACGATTCGCCCGCTTACGGCGTGGCTGAACAGCGAACTGGGCTGGATACCTTTTTTTGGCACGACCTTGAGCGGGCCGGGGCTGCTTCCTGCGGCGTTGGTACTGGCCATCATGATTCTGCCGACCATTGCGGCCGTGTCGCAGGACGCCCTCACCGGTGTCCCGATGAAAACCAAACAGGCCGCCTACGGCATGGGGACGACCCATTGGGAAGCGATTCTGAAGGTGATGGTGCCATCCGCCGCCACCGGTATTTTCGGTTCCCTGGTCCTCGGCCTGGGTCGCGCGCTGGGGGAAACCATGGCGCTGGCCATGCTGGTGGGCAACGCGAACAACATCTCGCTTTCTCTGTTTGCCCCGGCCAATACGCTAGCGGCCTTGTTGGCGCTGAACTTCCCCGAAGCCGGGCCGAACGAAATCGAAGTATTGATGTACGCCGCACTGGTACTGATGTTTATCACGCTCCTGGTGAACGTCATCGGTTCCATGATCATGGTCTATGCCCAACGTGGTACTAAATGATGACTGACATCACTTCCTCTACAGCCGCTTTACCAAGCCTGCAGCGCAAGTTTGAAGGCCGCGCCCTGCGCAGCCTGGTGTTGACCACACTGGTCTGGGGTGGTGCTCTACTGGCCAGCGTGCCGCTGATTTCCGTGCTCTACATGCTGATCACGCGCGGAGGGGCACGCCTGAGCCTGGAGGTATTCACCGAACTGCCGCCAACCGGTTTCGAGACCGGCGGTGGCTTCGGCAACGCGATGGCAGGCACCTTCGTCATGGTCGGTATCGCGGCGGCAATCGCGGTGCCGGTCGGCATCATGGCGGCCATCTTTCTGGCGGAACTGGGGCCAGACAGCAAGCTGGCAAACGCCGCGCGCTTTGCCGCCAAGATGCTCACGGGCCTGCCATCCATTCTGGCCGGGGTGTTTGCCTACGCGCTGGTGGTGATGACCACCGGTACCTATTCAGCACCGGCGGGTGGCGTGGCACTGGCGGTACTGATGTTGCCCATCGTCGTGCTGACGGCTGAAGAGTCGATGAGGATGGTGCCTAAAATCATGAAGGATGCGGCCTACGGCATGGGCTGTACCCGCTCGCAGGTCATCTGGAAAATCGTCTTGCCTACCGGCATGCCGGCGATCCTGACGGGCGTCATGCTCGCCGTGGCCCGCGCCGCTGGCGAAACCGCGCCGTTGTTGTTTACCGCGCTGTTCAGCAACTACTGGATTTTTCACGACGGCAGCCTGGCAGTCATGAATCCGACTGCATCGCTTGCCGTGCTGATTTACAACTTCTCCGGCATGCCCTTCGACAACCAACTCGAGCTCGCATGGGCAGCCTCACTGGTGCTGGTGATGATCGTACTGGTCGTGAATATTGTCAGCCGCATTTTCGGCAAGCCCAAGTATTGAGAACGGGAGCATCTGAATTTTGAACGTATCAACTGCGCAAATAGCCGCTCCGTTTGTCACCCAGGCGCCTGTGGTCATGGACTGCAAGCTGGACAAAATTTTCTACGGCAACTTCATGGCGGTACGTGACAGCCATGTGCCGATCGAAAAAAACAAGATCACCGGTTTCATCGGCCCTTCTGGCTGCGGCAAAAGTACCGTGCTGCGTAGCCTCAATCGGATGAACGATCTGGTGAAAGGCTTTCGGTTTGAAGGGCACGTGCATTTCCTTGGGCAAGACGTCTATGGCAAGGGCGTTGACCCGGTGGTCGTGCGGCGTTACATCGGCATGGTTTTTCAGCAGCCGAACCCATTTTCGATGAGCATTTTCGACAACGTTGCGTTTGGCCTGCGCCTCAATCGCTACAAAGGCGACCTGGGAGACCGTGTAAAGCACGCCCTGCAAGGCGCGGCGCTGTGGGATGAGGTCAAGGACAAGCTCAAGGTCAGCGGCCTGTCACTCTCCGGCGGCCAGCAACAACGGCTTTGTATCGCTCGCGCCATCGCGACCGAACCTGAAGTGCTGTTGCTGGATGAGCCCTGTTCGGCACTCGACCCGATCGCGACGCGCCGGGTCGAGGAGTTGATGGTTGAGCTGAAGAAGGATTACACCATCGCCCTGGTCACCCACAATATGCAGCAAGCCATCCGTGTTGCAGACACGACGGCGTTTTTCTCGGTTGATATTTCCCAGGGCACGCGCACCGGTTATTTGGTTGAGATGGGCCCAACGGCGCAGATTTTCGATAACCCGCGCGAACAAATGACCGGGGATTACATCAGCGGCAAGTTCAGCTAAACAGCAAACGTCCAGTCAAGACCGCATACCGCTATAGTGCCAAAGGTGCTTTAGCGGGCATCCGGTCGTTTTACCTGCTTATCTACCGTTTCCCAGGATTGCCAATGCCTGCACCCCGTCGTCTTGATTTACCTGCAATCGAACGCGCGCTACGCGAGGTGCAGAGCCGCTTTTCCGAGCTCAGCAGGCACTTTACCGAGCCGCGCGACCCCTTGACCGACGAAGTGCTGCACAATGTACTTGAAGGTTATGCGTTGATTGACAGCTATGTCGCAAGCGGCGTAGACCTGTTCGACCTTCAGCAACTGAACCTGATGCTGGAGATCAACGCCACCGTGCTCTGTGGCCGGGACCCGGTACGCCGACGAGAATACGCTCAACATCTGGCGGCGACCGAGGAACACTTCTTCAACAACGTCGAGGGGGGGATAAAAGACTTGTTCAATTGGTACTGTGCGTATCGCAGCGAATCCGTCTGGAAACGTGCAGCCGGTGTCTACGTGCGAATCCTCAGCAAGCCGCAGTTGTTTATTGAAGGCAATAACCGCAGTGGGTCGCTCATCGTCAGCTATTTGCTCATGCGCGCAGGTTTGCCTCCGTTCGTGCTGACGCTGAAAAACGCCGAGGGCTACTTCAACCCGTCATCGGTCATACGCAACTCCGCCAAGCATGGCGTCAAGGCGTTGTATGAATTGCCCAAGATCAAGAAAAAGTATGCAGCCTTCCTGGAAGAACAGGCATCTGATTCAATGAAATTTCTTCTCAACGACAAGGCCTCGTCCCTCTACCAGGAGGGTCATCGATGAGCCGGTATCCCACGCTCGCTAAATGCCGAGCTTCCGGCAGCCGGGTATGGCACGCCATGCGGCGCGCCGTCCCGATGCACGGATTCAGGCGTCAGCGCATACGCATTTCGTTCGATATCGATGACACCCTGGCCTGCCAACTCCACCACTGCGCGGTCGAGCCAAGCCGGCTGCCGGCCTGTGTGCATCGTTGGCTGGGTGAACCACTGCGTATCGGCACACGCTCCCTGACCCAAGAGTTACGTCGCCAGGGCTGCAGTATCTGGGTCTACACCTCGTCCGGTCGCACTCCGTCCTACATCAGGCGTTGGCTATTGCTGTACGGCATCCGCGTCGACGGGGTGGTCAACAGCATGCTGCATAACCGTGCCCTGACGGTGCATGGCCTGTCGAACGCGCCCTCGAAATTTCCGCCGGCATTCGATATCGACTTACATGTCGACGATTCCGAAGGCGTGCGGACTGAAGGGCGTGATCACGGTTTTCGCGTTGTTGTCGTGCATCCGGAGGATGAGCGCTGGGCACAGAAAGTCCTCGATGCCGTGGCGGAAGTCCAAACACAGCTCGCTTGGCAACAACCGTTCAGGAAGAAGAAGCCAGCACAACAATGCTCGGAAATTGTGCCCTCGTGAGTTTTAGTAACCCTGGCTTCTCACCGCGGCCCATGGCTGCAAAAAAATCTTCACGGTCTGGACATTCTCTTGTGTGTTCATCGAAATCGCTCCATTGCCTTTACCCTAACCGGACACGTTGTGGGCCTGCGGGTGAGGAAGAGGGTATTCGCACGCCGCGCGGGTATTGGCTGGCAGTCAATTCGATCAAAAGCGACGCGCAACGCGATCTTGCCTGATGCGCAGGACGTGCTTAGGGCGCGAGTATTTCCTGAAGAAACGCGATGAATACACTGATGCGGCTGGAACCACGGTGGTTGGGCAGATACAGCGCATTGATGCAGGTGCTTGCACTGCCTGGGTTGACTTCATATTGCTCCAGCACCCGCGTCAGCCGACCTGCACTGACGTCCTCACGTACCAGCCAATCGGCCAATAGCGTCACCCCGCCACCGGCCAAGGCAGCCTCGCGCAGAATGTCGGCATTGTTGCTTTGCAGCCGTCCCTGCACATTCACGCGGATGACGTCCTCATCGCCCAGGAATGTCCAGTCGTGGTGGCCGGTGTGGTAATCGAAACGCAAGCACGGGTGCTCGAGCAAGTCGCGAGGGTGTCGCGGCAGTCCGGTTCGTGTCAGGTATTCGGGACTCGCCACCACCCAACGCTGGAAATAGCCCAGCCGCTTGCTGACGATGTCATCACTGACAACCGATGAACCAAGACGTACTGACACATCGATTTGTTCGCTGAGCAGGTCACTGACCTCGTCGCTCAGCGAGAGACTGATTTCCAGACCGGGATGGCGTTCAAGCAACCGCCCCAAGTGCGGGGCGATGATTCGCCGGCCGAATTCCACCGGGACACTGACCCGCAAACGCCCCTGAGCTTCGCTGCCACGGTCGGCAACGACGGCATCCGCGCCATCGATGGCCTCAAGGATCGCCACGACTTTATCGAAATAGTGCTGCCCCGCCACCGTGACGCTCGTATTGCGCGTGGTGCGGTTGAGCAGGCTGGCGCCCAACTCACTTTCCAGCCCCGCGACCTGCCGTGTCACAGACGATGTGGAGATGCCGAGCTTACGCGCCGCAGATGAGTAACCCCCACAGCGCACCGTTTCGACAAACATTTTCAGCGCCAGCAACTTGTCCATGCACGGATTCCGAGATCGAAAGGTAAAGGTAGCGACTGTGCATGACCAGGCAATGGGAGTCTTGCATGGCTGTGCTCAATGGCTTGATTGGTTAAGGAGGCTTGCGATCTCCCTATTGATCGGATGATAATCAAAATTGATCAAATGATCGACCGATTAATAGAGCGACATCTCGGAGCGGGTACATGCCACGGCGAGAACCGGTCGCTCTGAACCCGTGCAAGCACAAAGGCGCGCACTTGAACCCGTCAAGACAACAATAAAAAGGAGATCGACGATGCAATGCCCCTGCTGTCTTTCAAAGACCCGTCGCCAACTGCTGGGCATCATGGCAGCTACCGCCGGTGGTCTGCTGGTTACCCGTTTATCACCCGCCTCGGCGGCACCGATCAAGAAAGGTGCCGATGTCCCGGTGCGATCGGTGGACATCCATGCACATTACTACCCTGAAGAGTTCTTACACCTCCTGGGAAGTGAGGGCAAAACGTTCGGTGCAAGCTATACCCGCCAGGAGACTACTTTCAGCTTCTCCACCCCGGCCGGAGGATTGGGGCCATTGCCGTTGAAATTCATCGACGTGCAGGCGCGTTTGCTCGATATGGACCATTCCGGCGTCGACGTACAGGCGCTGTCCCTTAGCGTGCCAATGGTGTACTGGGCAGATCGACAACTCAATGCCCGCCTGGCACGTGCCTGGAACGATGCTGCGTCGATGGTCCATCGCCAACACCCACAACGTTTTGTGGTGCTGGCCACGTTGCCGATGCTAGAGGCTGACGATGCCATCGCCGAGCTGGAACGCGCCGCCGAATTGCCTGGGGTTCGTGGGGTGTACATGGGCACAAACATCAACGGCCTGGACCTGGACAATCCGCGCTTCGCGCCCGTCTTTGCCCGTATAGAACAGCTCGGACTCCCAGTATTCCTGCACCCGCAACAAACGGTCGGCGGCAACCGTCTGAGCAACTACTACTTGAGCAACTTGCTGGGCAACCCGTTCGATACCGCTATCGCGGCGTCACACCTGATCCTCGGCGGAGTATTGGATCAATACCCTCAACTGCATGTGTCATTGCCTCACGCCGGCGGGGCTTTGCCAATACTCGTGGGACGTCTCGATGCCGGGTGGACCTCACGTCCTGAGACACGACGCCTGGCCCAGAAGCCGAGCAGCTACTTGACGCGATTCAGCTACGACACCGTGTCGCACTCCGGGCCGGTGCTGGACTATTTGATCGCCAACGTCGGTATCGACCATCTGGTCCTGGGCAGCGACTACTGCTTCGACATGGGCTATGAACAGCCGGTGCGTTTTGTCGAAAGCGTAGGCTTGGGCCCGCGCGAGAAAGCGGCAGTACTCGGCGCCAACGCAGCCAGAATCCTGAAACTCCCCGTATAGCGTTGGTGAAACTCTCGATTTCCCTTTGGCCGGTTTGACCGGCCTTTTTTTTGCGAACCGTTCAAGACTTCACCAGATCGTCTCTGCCGTTCGCTCGGGACCCCAGCCAAGATGATCGAACCGAATAAACAAATACTGATCAATCATAACCATGGGCCCATGCAGCTTTAAATAAATCAGTCAAAAGACTATAAAAAACCAACCGACCCGCATTGCCGACAGCAAGCACTACACCCATTAGATTATATTGACCCATCTGTTGACAAACATGGATAAACATCATTTTCGGTAATAATCAGTATCCCGCCTGAGCATTTCTACAAACAACCTGGCGACAGCATAATCAGCTCCAGAAGCAAACAAAGAGATTTTGTCCCCTCTCTCACTCTTACTGGAAGACACCCTGATGAAATATGCAATGCTCGCCTCACTGATGATGTTTAGCGTATACGCTTCAGCCCATGATGGCGCCAACAACAATGCCTCTGCCCCTGAACCTGAGCGGTACAATTATTCCGAACACCTGGATATCGCCAAGGTCATCGACATCACTACAGCAGAGGACACAAACAACGCTTGTGGCCCAGTGGACGCGCACATGGTGTATGTGGATCACAAGGGTATAACGCACGACCTGCAATACAAAATACTCGGTGGCGCTTGCCAGAATGGTTAAAACTTCAAAGTTTACAGGTGCTAAAAAAGAGGAGACCGCTTCGATCTGAAGCTAATCTCCTCTTTTTATATTCAGTCTAGAAAGACTGCAACAGCCCAACGATCACACCCCACTTTCATCCCGCCAACGCAAGGCTCTCGCCAATAAGTCCGATGTGAGCCGCTCCATCAGGCTTGGGCGATCCCCATAATCCGATTGCCCATACTCACCCCCCAATCCGCCATACGCATGCCTTCTGCAAGTTGTTGGTGCTGCCAGGCAAGCAGGGCTTTATCGAGGTCGCCGATGTCGTCGATTGCTTGCGCCAGGGCCAGTGCATTGCGGGCTGCCTTGGCCGTGCTTCCGGCGGTATGAGGACGCGGCACAAAAGCGGCGTCGCCAGTCAACAGCACACGGCCAAACACCATCTGAGGAACTTTGAGATCAAGGATCGCTTGCACAAAAATATCTTGGGTCTGGCGAATCAGTTCCCGAAAAGCCGGGTTCGCCTGCCGCTCACCCATTCCCCGTATGTAAGCATCCTGCCCAGCGGCCAAGGCTCCGGGTGGAATGGAGTGACTACGCCGACGGCCATCGCTGTCAGTGAGCACAGCGTCCAGTTCCGCCCCTTGTGCAGCTTTCAAATACCACAGCCAATTGAACCGACGCTCGCCCGGATTAACGGAGCCATTCACGCTCGGCACCATGTATTCCAACATCAGCGATTCAGGGTCTTGTTGAAAAACAAAGTCCTCGTAAAGCTGCATTTTGGCGAAGTCTGGAAGTTGCTCTTCATCGACCAGCCCGCGCCACACCACATACCCCGAATAGCTGGGTACTGTTCCAGGCAACACCACGCTTCGCACGGTTGAACCCGAGCCATCAGCGCCAATCAGCAGGTCTGCCTCGGCAGTGCTGCCGTCGGCAAAAATCGCAGTCACCCGGTGTTCATTCTGAGTCAGATCCACCAACGTCTTGCCACGGTGATAATGCTCAGCAGCAAATGCAGAAAATAATGAGCTGTACAGTGTGTTCCAGGACGTCTGGGTTTGCGGCATCGGCTCTTTATGCACGACGCTACCCTCTCGATCCAGATAGAGACGATCATGGGACCGGACGCCGAGCGCTCCTGCCGGATGAATGCCCGCATAACGAAAATGGTGCAGGACGTCCGCTTGCAGAACGATGCCCCCGCCACGACTATCCATCGCCGCAGGGGATCGCTCGTAAATATCGACCTGCCAACCAATCGCGCGTAACGCCGTGGCGGCGAACAGCCCGCCCAGGGAACCACCAATGACCAAGGCCTTTGGAACGCCTGAACTCTTCATTACCTTTCTCCTCGTTGCAGGGTGATTCCCGCAGCTGCGGTTTACCGTTGCGTTATGCCAACACCGGATAGTCGATGTACCCCTTGGCGTCGCCGCCAAAAAAGCTGTTGCCGTCAGCCACGTTGAGTTCGTTGCGACCACGCAAGCGAGCCGGTAAGTCGGGGTTGGCAATGAACGGGCGACCAAACGCAATGAGGTCTGCACGGCCCTGCGCAATGGCCTGTTCGGCCGTTTCGCCGGAGTAGCCACCCGCCAACATCAGAACGCCATGGAAGTCAGTACGCAGTTGCTTGATGATCGCGTCCCAGCGTGGATCGTTACTTTCATCGAGCACTGTGCCGACCATCATCGGTTCTACCAGGTGCAGATAAGCGAGATTCCAGTGATTGAGCCGGGATGCGATGTAGCCAAAGGTTTGTTCCGGGGTGTCATCGCCCATTCCCATGAAACGTCCCATCGGTGTCAGGCGGACAGCAACACGTTCGGCACCTACTTCCGCGGTCACGGCTTCCACGACTTCAAGCAGCAACCGCGCACGGTTTTCGATACTTCCCCCGTAGCGATCACTTCGCTGATTGCTGGCGCTGTTGATGAATTGGTCGAGCAGGTAGCCGTTGCCCGCGTGAATTTCCACACCATCCATACCGGCCAGAATCGCGTTGCGAGCGGCCCTGCGGAAGTCGGCAACGATCGCTTCGATCCCAGGAATGTCCAGCGCCTGAGGAACAGGTACATCACCCCATACGCCCTCGCCCTCTTCATTCAGGATGAAGGTCTTGCCGGGCACTGGCTGCGCGGTCGGTGCCACCGGCAAGCCGCCGTTAGGCTGGAACACCGGGTGCGACACTCGCCCCACATGCCAGAGCTGCAGGAAAATGCGCCCGCCTTCTGCGTGTACGGCCTCGCTGACAGCCTTCCAGCCCTGAATCTGCTCGTCGCTATGGATGCCGGGCGTCCAGGCGTAACCCTGGCCCTGCTGCGAAATCTGTGTAGCCTCGGTAATGATCAATGCAGCACTGGCACGCTGACGGTAGTACTCGACGTTCATCGATGTCGGTACGTTGCCAGGTTGCCCCGCTCGCGAGCGAGTCAGAGGCGCCATGACGACGCGGTGATCGAGGGTGAATTGGCCGAGTTTGATAGGGCTGAACAAGTGATGAGTCATGATGATGTCCTGAATGGATTGGGATTGAAAAACCGCCTCAGGCGGCTTGGCTTCGCTTCAGTATCTGGATCATTATTTCGATGGGCTGCGCGCCACTGATCACGTCATCTGCGATCTGAATACTCGGCACCGAGCGCACACCGGACGCCTTGGTTTGGGCTTCGAGCTTCAAGACTTCAGCGGTGCCTTCATCGGCCTTGAGAAAGTCGACAATGACCTCTCGGTCCAGCCCGGTTTCGGCAGCGATGTCGGCCAGCACAGTGAGGTCGCCGATATCCCGCCCTTCGCTGAAGTACGCCTTGAAAATGGCCTTGACCAGCAAGGAAGCATCTCGACCCGCCTGTTGCTCGCGCCATACCAACCGATGCGCGGCCAGGGTGTTGGGGGTTTTTTCGACGCGCTCATAATCGAACTCAAGGCCGACGGCCTTACCGGCGTGAGTGACCTGTGCGTCCATGGCCTGGCTACGCGCCCAGCTGCCGAACTTGCCAGAGCGATAGGCTTTGCGATCCATGCCTCGAACCGGCATGTCCGGGTTCAACTGATAAGGCAGGAAACTGATTGGGCGGTCCGTTGAAAAACCCGAAGCGGCCAGCGCGCGTTCAAGATTTTCCTCACCGATCCAGCACCATGGGCAGATGAAGTCGTAAGTCACCTGAATTTTGGATGAATGCAAACTCATGACGGTCTCCGTGGTTGAATGTTTCACCCCCCCAAGGTAGGTGCCGGAGCGCCGACAGAGAATCCACCTGCTGCACAACGTTGCTTTTCGCAAAACGCAACGATGCACCGATCACGTCGTCGGCTGTGTTTGCGACTTGAGCAATTCGGTGAGGAAATCAATGAACGCATTGATACGTTTCGAGCCGCGATGATTGGGCAGGTACAAAGCCAAGATCGCTGAACTGGCGCTGTTCGGATTGACGACAAAAGCGTCGAACAAGGAAGTGAGTCGACCACTGTCGACGTCATCATTGACCAACCAATCGGGTAACAGCGCCACCCCGCACCCGGCCAGCACCACTTCGCGCAGGACCTCGGCATTGTTGCTCTTGAATTGCCCTTCGACGGGCACGCGCAGCTCTTGGCCCTGCTCTGTAAATGTCCAGAACTGCTGTGGCGCGCCATAGTTGAAGCGCATGCACTCGTGCTGCATGAGGTCCATGGGTCGGTCGGGAAATCCTCGAGCGTTCAGGTACTCGGCGCTGGCGACTACGCGGCGGCGAAAGTTGCCGATGCAGCGGCTGACCACCGTTTCCATCGCCGCTGGCGACCCCAGCCGGATCGATAGATCGATGCGTTCGCCGAGCAGATCGACGATGTCGTCCGATAGCGTCATATCCAGTACGAGCAGGGGATAGCGCGCTAAAAGCGCGCCGATATGAGGGGCAATAAGACGCTGTCCAAACGCCACGGGCACGGAGATGCGCAACTGTCCCGCGGGCACTTCACCGCGGTCCGAAACTGACTCGTCGGCGTCAGCCATGGCGCTCAGAATATCCCGGCTTTTCAGGTAGTACACACTACCGGCATCGGTCAACGTGACTTGCCGGGTGGAGCGATTCAGCAGCACGGCACCCAGGTCATCCTCAAGCCTGTCGATCATTCTGGTGACTGAAGAGGTCGCCAGATTGAGTTGCCTGGCGGCAGACGAAAAGCCCTTGGAATCTACTGACTGGATGAATATTTTCAGTGCGAGCAGCTTGTCCATGAAACCCCTTCCGTCATTACACTCCTTGAGCGCCTATCTTTGGACATCGGCGCACCCTGCGCGAGTTAACGGTTGTTAATTCTGCCGCCGTTGCGCCTGGCGCAATGTAGCGTTGCGCCTTGATGGGGTACTCCATCACAAGCGCCCTCTCTAAGCTCACGACATGGAAAATCGCCGCCCATCGCACGCGGCGGATTGAAAAATCTGTCGTTAATTCAGCTCGAGAGGTAAGGCGATGAAGCGCAAGACGATCATCGGTGCCGTTCTGGCAATCGGCGTCGCGGGGTTAGGCTTTGCGTTCTGGATGATGTGGAGGCCGGAAATTGCCACTGTCAGCCAACACCTGAATGCTGATCGCGAGACGCTGGACAGAGGCCGCCGCGTGGTCGAAGCGGGCGACTGTGCGGTCTGTCACACACGGCCAGGGGGCGCCTACATGGCGGGCGGTTTGCCGCTGGTAACGCCCTTCGGAACCCTCTTCACCACCAACATCACCCCGGACCCGCAGTCCGGTATCGGTCAGTGGTCGCTGGACGCCTTTGAACGGGCCATGCGTGAAGGCATCGCGCGTGACGGCCACTTTCTCTATCCGGCCTTCCCCTACGTGCATTACCGGAAGCTGAGCGATGCCGATATTGCCGACGCCTATGCTTTCCTGATGAGCGTGGACCCGATCAAATACACCGCACCGGAAAATCATATGGTCTTCCCCATGAACTTCCGTCCGCTGGTGTCTTTCTGGAACTTACTGTTCCTGCATGGGGATCCGCTGGAACCACTTCCCAACCGATCAGCACAATGGAACCGCGGACGTTATCTGGTCGAGGGCGCGGGGCACTGTTCGTCGTGCCATTCGCCCCTGAATCTGATTGGTGGGGAGAAAGGCAGCGAACTGTTCAACGGTGGCGTCGTCGACGGCTGGACAGCTCCTGCCCTGCGCGGAATGACCGAGGCACAACACCCGTGGAATGAAGCCCAGTTGGTCGCCTATCTGACGGGCGAGGTCGCCGAAGGACATGGCGCAGCGGCGGGCCCGATGTTGCCGGTCAGCCTGAGCATCGCGCAATTGCCGGCGGAAGACGCGCATGCCATCGCGCAGTACATTCTTGACCTCAAGAAAACTTCATCGGATGCCCCATCGCCGCCCTGCACCTCTGGGGTCAAGCCCAGCGCTACGGCGCTGCGGGGCGCCGCGTTGTTCGAGGGGGCCTGCGCGAGTTGCCATGGCCGCGCGGCGCCGATGCGCGTCATTGAATCGCGGCCGGCACTGGCGAACACCTCGGCGGTGAGGGCGGACTCGCCACGCAATTTGATCCAGACCATCCTGCAGGGCATCCCGATGTCCAGCGCCGCTTCCAGCCACTACATGCCGGCCTTCGCCCACAACCTGGACGACACCCATGTGGCCGCACTTGCCGAGTACTTGCGCAATGAAAGCTGTGCAAACCGACCCTGGACGGATCTCGACAAGACAATCAAAAGTATTCGGGCTCAGGAGCAGCAACCGTGATCACACTTGACATCAACGGCAAGACTCACGAACTGGACATCGCGGACGACATGCCCCTGCTATATGCCTTGCGCAACCAGGTGGGGCTCAATGGCGCCAAATACGGCTGCGGCCTGGGTCAGTGCGGCGCGTGCACCGTGTTAGTGAACGACAAGCCGGTGTTTTCCTGCCTGACGCCGTGCGGCGCACTGGCGGGCAAATCGGTACGCACCGTCGAGAGCCTGGGCAGCGTCGACCAACCGGGGCCGTTGCAGAAAGCCTTTATCGATGAACAGGCCGCCCAGTGTGGTTATTGCATCGCGGGAATGATCGTGAGGGCGCAGGCGCTGCTGGAGGCCAACCCTCATCCGGACGATGAAACGATCCGCCGCCACATGGCACCGAATTTATGCCGCTGCGGCACCCACGTGCGGATCTTCGCCGCGATCAAGTCGGTTGTCGCGCAGGGAGGCAAGGTATGAAAACCCCCACGCAAAACGTCAATCTGAGCCGCCGCGCCTTCGTGATAAACGGGGCTTTGGTGATGGGGTTCGCGATGCTTCCAGGTATTCCCCGCGCCTTCGCTGACACCGAGGTGGACACCTTGGGTACGACAATCCTGGCGCCTGATCTGCCCGGCAGCCTGCGGGCCACGCCCTATCTGGACGCCTGGATCCGCATTGATGCGAAAGATGGCATCACCGTCTACACCGGCAAAGTGGAGCTGGGCACGGGTGTTAAAACTGCGCTCCTGCAGATCGCCGCCGAACGCCTTGAAGTGTCACCTGGGCTCATCCGTTTTCTCACTGCCGACACCGCACTGACACCCAATGAGGGTTACACCGCCGGCAGCCATACGATCGTCGACAGCGGCACTGCACTGTTCAACGCCGCGGCCCAGGTGCGGCAGTTGTTACTCGAGTCCGCAGCACGGCAATGGCAGCGCAGCATCGACAGCCTGACCACGCGGGATGCGGTGATCTACGATACACAAGGCCGCAGCATGACCTACGCACAGGCAGTGGTGGGGGTTCAACTGCATCGCTTTGCGTCGGCCAACTCGCCCTTCAAGCCCGCTGGCACTTTCACCCTGATCGGCAAATCGTTGCCTCGGCTGGACATCCCGGCCAAAGTCAGCGGCGGTGCGGCCTATGTGCAGGACATGCGGCTGCCCGATATGCTGCACGCCCGGGTGATACGCCCGCCCCGGCGCGGCAGTCAGCTTCTGGAGATCGACGAGGCCGCCCTCAGGCAACTTCCCGGCGAGGTGAAACTGGTCCGCAATGGCAGCTACCTCGCCGTGGTCGCCACCGATGAATGGCTGGCGGTCAAAGCGATGCGCGAAGGCTACGCCAAGGCCCGCTGGACAGAAGGTAACCCGCTGCCTGACTCGACACACATCCATCAACTCCTCACCGAATTACCGGCGCGGCGCTATCCGGTGAGCGCCAAGGGTGACCTCCCGCAACCGCTGCCGCGTGCTTACAAGGCCCGGGTGACCAAGCAATACCTGATGCACGGCTCCATCGGGCCCTCCTGCGCAGTGGCCTGGTTCAAGGATGGAACACTGACCGTCTGGACCCATACCCAAGGTGTCTACCCTCTGCGCGCGGGTATCGCCGAGATGGTCGGCCTGCCAGTGGCTCAGGTGCGTTGCATCCACGCTGAAGGTTCCGGTTGCTATGGCCACAATGGCGCCGATGACGCCGCCGCCGATGCCGCGCTGATTGCCATGGCCATTCCCGGCAAGCCGATTCGGGTGCAATGGATGCGCGAACAGGAAAACCTCTGGGAGCCGTACAGCTCGGCCATGCTTGCCGAGGTGGAAGCGGGGCTGGACGACAGTGGGCGTCTTCGCGACTGGAAATACGAGCTCTGGAGCACCCCGCACAACGAACGTATCGTCAATGCCGGGCGCCTGTTGCCGGCGTGGCTGTTGGCCAATCCCTTCACCCCCGCCCCTTCAGTCCCGATTGCTCAGCCCGAAGGGGACGGCGACCGTAATGCCGTTCCGTTGTATGAGATACCCAACCTGAAGGTCGACATGAACTTTGTGCTGACCATGCCATTCAGGACCTCGGCCATGCGTTCGCTCGGTGCCCATATCAACGTGTTCGCCATCGAGAGCACCGTCGATGAACTGGCGGCTAGGGCCACCATCGACCCGGTGCAATTTCGCCTGAATCACTTGAGCGATCCGCGAGCACGGGCGGTGGTGGAGCGCGTGGCCGCTGAGTTCCGCTGGCCGCACAAAGCAACGGGACCCGGCAGCGGAATTGGCTTCGCCTTTGCCCGCTACAAAAACATCATGGGTTACTGCGCGATCGCCGTGCAGTTGCATGTGCAGCGCCAGACCGGGCAAGTGATGATCGATCGCGTAGTCGCCGCCGTCGACGTGGGGCAAATTGTCAGCCCCGACGGGCTGCTCAATCAGATCCAGGGCGGCATCGTGCAGTCCGCGAGTTGGACGCTCTATGAACGAATCCTCTATGACGCCAGCGGCATGCACAGCTTCGACTGGAGCGGCTATCCGATCATGCGTTTTCCGGATTTACCGCAACAGGTCGAGGTCCACATGATTGATCAGCCGGATCAGCCATTTCTGGGTGCCGCAGAAATCGTCCAGGGCCCCATGGCCGCAGCACTGGGCAATGCCATCAACGATGCCACCGGCAAGCGTTTGCTCGATCTGCCCCTGGCACGACGTGGCTGGCAGGATGCGCTGGGGTCATGACCGATCCGGGCGGTGTCGACGTTATGCCCTTCAGCCAAAAGTCAGCCACCCGATTCCGGCGAAACGTCTGAATCGGTAGCCAGGCGCACGCTCGTGAGCGCCTGGAGCTCATGCAGCAATTAGTTAACGCGAACACTAATAACCCGAATCAATCAGCCTTCAGCAGCGCTCTCCATGTTGCCGGCGTACCCAGTTCAGAATCGACCAACTGATTTTCGAATCGATTGCGCTCACCTATGGCACTGACCGAGCGATCGGTAATAGAGAACCAAAAGATACCGACAAAGGCTACGGCCATGGAAAACAAGGCCGGATATTCGTATGGGAACCAGGCTTGCGGATTATGGAGGATCTTGACCCACACGGTCGGGCTAAGAATGCATAGGGTAATGGCTGATACCAGCCCCAGCGATCCGCCAATCACGGCGCCACGTGTCGTCAGGCCCTTCCAGTAAATCGACAATAACAGCACGGGAAAGTTGGAACTTGCGGCGATGGAGAACGTTAAGCTCACAATAAATGCGATGTTCTGTTTTTCAAAAGCAATGGCCAATAGAATCGACAACACCCCCAACGCGATGGTTGTAACGCGAGAGACGCGCATCTCTTCACGGTCGCTGGCGGTGCCCCGGCGCAAGGCATGTGCATAGAGGTCATGCGAAACAGCAGACGAGCCTGCAAGGGTGAGCCCAGCCACCACCGCCAATATCGTCGAGAACGACACAGCACACATAAACCCTAGGGAAACTCTGAAAAAGACTTTCTGATTTGGCAAAATACCGCGACCCCACCCACCGAGTTTCCCGATGAAGCAGATGACCTTCGCCGACGCCGAGTACGCTGGCAAGCGCAAGCAAACCCGCAAGGAG
>Ga0208645_1000183_pt1 | contig 85620 bp, 77 predicted proteins | sample VirMetDEL_Sep_01_FD_184519 | JGI IMG/M metagenome (GOLD analysis project Ga0208645, IMG submission 184519) | Aqueous microbial communities from the Delaware River and Bay under freshwater to marine salinity gradient to study organic matter... | ecosystem: Environmental > Aquatic > Marine >... | reverse complement strand
TCATCATTCATTACGTTTTCGCAAACCCCGCCGACCAGGCTGCCAGGGTGACCTTCGGGTTTTGCATGGCATGCGCAGCTTCGGAACATGGGTCTTTGCGGAGCATCAGGAAAAGACCCATGACCCAGGAAATCGGCAGCTTTGCTGCACTCGGTATTCATCCTTCCGTACTCGCCGCTGTCACCGCAGTGGGCTACGAAGAGCCTTCGGCAATCCAGAGCCAGGCTATCCCGGTAATTCTCGGCGGCCACGACATGATCGGCCAAGCCCAGACCGGTACCGGCAAGACCGCCGCCTTCGCGCTGCCCATTCTGTCGAAGATCGATCCCGCTCGTAAGGAAGTGCAGGCGCTTATTCTCGCGCCAACCCGCGAGCTGGCGCTGCAGGTTGCCACCGCGTTCGAAACCTATGCCAAGCAGATGCCTGGCTTGACCGTGGTCGCCGTCTACGGCGGCGCTCCGATGGGCCCGCAGCTTAAGGCCATCCGTCAGGGCGCGCAGGTCATCGTCGCTACACCTGGCCGCCTGGTCGACCACCTGAGCCGCAACAGCGCACTGCTCGGCACCATTCAGTACCTCGTACTCGACGAAGCTGACGAGATGCTCAAGCTGGGCTTCATGGACGACCTCGAAGTCATCTTCGAAGCCATGCCGGAAAGCCGTCAGACCGTGCTGTTCTCCGCGACCCTGCCGCACTCGATTCGCGCAATCGCCGAGAAGCACTTGCGCGAGCCGCAGCACATCAAGGTCGCTACCAAGACCCAGACAGTGACCGCCATCGAGCAGGCACACCTGATGGTCCATGCTGATCAGAAGATTGCTGCCGTGCTGCGCCTGCTCGAAGTTGAAGACTTCGACGCACTGATCGCGTTCGTGCGTACCAAGCAGGCCACCCTCGACCTGGCGGCCGCGCTGGAAGCCAAGGGCTACAAAGCTGCCGCACTGAACGGCGACATCGCCCAGAACCAGCGTGAGCGCGTCATCGAGTCGCTCAAGGATGGTCGCCTGGACATCGTGGTCGCCACCGACGTCGCCGCCCGCGGCCTCGATGTGTCGCGTATCACTCACGTGTTCAACGTCGACATGCCCTACGATCCGGAATCCTACGTTCACCGCATCGGCCGTACAGGCCGTGCGGGTCGTGAAGGCCGCGCGCTGCTGCTGGTCACCCCGCGTGAGCGCCGCATGCTGCAGGTCATCGAGCGTGTAACCAACCAGAAAGTAGCCGAAGCCCGCCTGCCGAACGGCCAGCAAGTGCTCGAGGCGCGAATCAAGAAGCTCACCAACAGTCTTTCACCGCTGGTAGCAGATGCCGAAGCCAGTCATGGCGAGCTACTCGACAAGCTGGTCGCGGATATCGGCTGCAGCCCGCGCGCATTGGCCGCAGCGTTGCTGCGCAAGGCCACTAACGGCCAGGCGTTGACCTTGGCTGAAGTGGAAAAAGAGCAACCGTTGGTTCCGACCAGCAGCCCGCGAGAGCGCTCCGATCGTCCTGAGCGTAGCGGTGATCGCGAGCGTCGTGCTCCGATTCCCTTGGCCGAAGGCCGCGCCCGCTGCCGCACCGCACTGGGTGCCCGCGACGGCATCGCCGCACGCAACCTGCTCGGCGCCATCCTCAACGAAGGCGGCCTGGCCCGCGAAGACATCGGCCGCATTCAAGTGCGCGACAGCTTCAGCTTGGTCGAGCTGCCGGAAGAGGGCCTCGAGCGCTTGCTCGGCAAACTCAAAGACACCCGCGTCGGTGGTAAGCAACTCAAACTGCGCCGCTATCGCGAGGATTGATGCTTAGCTGCGGCACGCGATGAGGCTAGGCCTCGTCAGAAATAGAAAGGGTGGACTTCGGTCCACCCTTTTTTTTGCGCTCAACTCGTTGAAGCGAGAACGGTAGGGTGGATCACGCTTCAACGATCCACCAAGCAAGTCGACGCCACCGCTGCGGCTTACGGTGAATTAAAAAAGCGTCACCCACCCTACTGTAGTTGCCCGGTTTTCGGCTGGGTTGGGCCGCGCGAATGAAACCCGTCGCCCCCGGAACGACTTGTACCGCTAGCGGAAGGGTAGGGTGAATCGCGCTTCACCCTACCGCGAGCCAAAAGCTAAACGTCCGAACCCTACACCGCATTCAAAAACCTGACCCAAACGTTCAGGCTGTTCAAACTCTGAACAACATGCTACAAACGAGCGCAACCTAATTGATCTAGCCGCTTGAAAACGAAGGGAAAACCATGACCAAGTCGGAGTTGATCGAACGTATCGTCACCCAACAAGGCCTTCTTTCGTCCAAGGATGTTGAGCTGGCCATCAAGACCATGCTCGAACAGATGGCCCAGGCACTGGCCACCGGCGACCGCATCGAAATTCGCGGCTTTGGCAGTTTTTCCCTCCACTACCGCGCCCCCCGCGTCGGCCGAAACCCCAAAACAGGCCAGTCCGTCCCGCTTGATGGCAAATTCGTCCCGCATTTCAAACCGGGGAAGGAGTTGCGTGATCGGGTTAATGAAGACGAGTAGCCAAGGTAGTCGTCGCAGGTAGCTGTGGCCCGACGTGAATGTTTGCGGGCTTCGAGCTTTGCTATAAGCCCGCCCCCCCCGACAGCCACGCCATGAGCTGCTGCAGGAGGCACGCACCATGGCGAAGGGCGAGCTCAGATGACTCCCCGCTCGCGCAGCCCTCGGACTTGTTCGTCGGATAGACCGAGCCCAGCCAGTACGTCCTCGGTGTGCTCGCCAAGCTGCGGGCCGCCAGCTCCGATGCGGCCAGGGGTGCGGCTGAGTTTGGGGAGCACGCCCGGCACTTTTAGCGGCCCGGCGAAAGTCTGCACCTGCTCGATCATTTGCCGGGTCAGATAGTGTGGGTCGTTGACGATATCGGCGGCAGTGTAGGGATAGCCGGCCGGGACGCGGGCTTCCTTCAATGTTTCGATGACCTCATCGCGACTGTGCTGAACGGTCCACTCGCCAATCGCCGCATCGATCAATTCAGCGTGCAAGGCGCGACCATCGTTGTGGGCGAAGCGGGGGTCGTCGGCCAAGTCCTGGCGGCCCATCAGTGTCATCAGGCGCTTGTAGATGCTGTCGCCATTGCCGGCAATCAGGACGTATGCGCCGTCCTTGCACAGATAGGAGTTGGATGGCGTGATGCCCGGCAGAGCGCTGCCGGCCGGCTCGCGGACATACCCAAAGGCGTCGTATTCCGGCACGAGGCTTTCCATCATGGCGAATACCGATTCGTAGAGCGCCACGTCGATTTCCTGGCCTTTACCGCTGCGGTTACGCTCCTGCAGGGCGAGTAGCACCCCGATCACGCCATACAGTGAGGACAGCGAGTCGCCAATGCTGACGCCCACTCGCACTGGGGGCTGACCGGGGTAGCCGGTGAGGTGGCGCAGGCCGCCCATGGCTTCGCCAATGACGCCGAAGCCGGGCAGGTCACGGTAGGGGCCGGTCTGGCCGTAGCCGGAGATGTGCAACATGATCAGGCGCGGGTTGAGCGCCGACAGCTCGTCCCAGCCAAGACCCCAGGCTTCTAGCGTGCCGGGGCGGAAGTTCTCCACCACCACATCGGCTTCGGCGACTAGCTGACGGACGATCTCCTGGCCTTCTGCGGCTTTCAGATCCAGCGTCAGGGACTGTTTGTTGCGCGATTGGACGTGCCACCAGAGTGACGTTCCGTCCTTGAGCTTGCGCCATTTGCGCAGCGGGTCGCCAACACCCGGTGGCTCGATTTTGACCACCTCGGCGCCGAACTCGCCGAGCATCTTGCTGGCGAAGGGGCCGGCGATCAGCTGGCCCATTTCTATGACCTTAAGGCCTTGAAGGGGCAAGCTGTTCTCATTCTGCTCGTTCATCGCAACACCTTATGCCCGGTCGTTTTGTCATCGAAGGATGACCGAGCGGCACCCTGGCGGCAATTACGGAATAGCCATGGAAGGCTTTCGAAACGGAGGAGAGACGATCGATACATCGCGTCGCTTGCAGACCGGCAAAAGCGCAAGTCGGTCCGATCTGACTAGGCAGCCGAAGAGGCCAGCCAGGCGCGGTGACTACCCCGCCTGCCGCACCGGCCACTCGCTCAGTCCGTGGAGCTCCAATACCAGCCTTTGACACTGGCGCCCGCCGAGCCGAACGAAGCTGTGCTAGTCAGTTGGTCTCGTTTGGCGCTCTCGGTTGATCGGCAGAAGCGATACGGCCGGTTGGCTGATCTGAAGTTCCGCCACCCGCTCGATCACTTCGTTTACCGCTTGACGGTCATGCGGGTTTCCCACCTTGGCATCGGCGTCGTCTCGCAGGGCTCTAATTTCGTCATGAAGCGCTTCCCGCTGCGCGTCGCTTGGGTTGCCATGTAGCGCGTTCTTGAGACACTGCAACAACGTGACTAACACCTGCGGGTCATGGCCACCGTAGATGCGGATCGGCGCGATGATGGTTTGCAGCATACGGGGCATCTCGAGCTGCGGATAGAAAAGCCGTGGACGACCTCCATCGCAGCAACCGACGTCAAACGGGGGAACGCCGCCAAGCCGTTTTAGCAACACGCCGAGGAGATTGATCGCCCGCATCGCCGTGCCCGGATCGTTGATCGCTGGACTGATCGCTTTGACCGCGATTTCCGAAATCTGCCGCATGCCGTAGGAGACGTTCGCGCCGGCGAATTCATTGTCGTGAAAGTCGAAGCAATCGAGCACTTCGTTTGCCTCTGTGTCGCTTAGCCGGGTGCTGAGCTTGATCAGCGGATGCCCTTCGATCAGGAAGAAGCCCGGCTCTACCTGAATCATTGCGGTCAGGTTGTGCTTGCGCAGCACCTTCCCCAGGCGGCGTTCGTTTACCTCGCGCAGATAACCCGGTCGAGCTGCGGGCAGGCACCACCAGTCGGTGGCGTCGGGAATGTCAGCGACGCCCGCGATGCGTTTTTTGCGCTTCTTTAGATTGGCCGATGCGTCGCTGTAGAGCTGGCTGAGGATCCATTCGACTTGAATTGATTGCGAGACCGAGCGAATGAACACGACGAACAGCGCCATGCAGAACATGCCGAACACCAGCGCCAGCAGTAGCCCGAGTACAGGCACGCTTGCTGGAGCCCTGCCGTTCAGCGTGCCGATCATCATCAGGCAATAGACGATGCTGCCCAGATAGATGCCCAGTATCACTTGGTTGCGCAGATCGCTAACCAGGCCGGGCAGCACTCGAGGTGACAGGCGCGCCGCGGCACCGTTGAGCACGACCATCACCATGGAGAAGCTGAAGACGGTGAGGGAAATGATGCCGGTAATGAGCGTGCTTAGAACCTCCCGGCTGTTGTCTGCATCGACCAACCCGGGTGGCAGCCTGTCGCGCAGGGCGGGAGCAAGGCTGGTCGACTCGAACGCCAGGACCAAGACGGCCAGCACTGCATAAACGGCGGGAATCAGGACCGGGTAAAAGGCGATGCTTTCGGTTACGCGTTTGACCGCACGAAAGAACATATTAGCTGGCGCAGACATAGCTGAGACCTGGCGTGACGGGCGTTGGGCCCTGGCAGGTATATGACCACGGAGCGGGAGGGAGTACGCCTTGGCCGAAGCGTCTATGCTCTATAGCAGCGTGGTGTTCCGCGACGGCTTAACGTCTTTGGAACGCTGGTAGGCCCGTGTAGCTCGAACGTGAAGTCGCTCAGGCGCTTGGTTTGATTCGTATGGTTCGCCTGTGAGGCAAGGTTATTCGAGACGATAACAAGACCGACGAATGAGGTGTTCGCCATGAGTGCTGCGTCCCTGTATCCGGTAAGTCCAGAGGTGGCGGCCCAGTCGCTGACCGATGAAGCCACCTACAAAGCCATGTATCAACAGTCGGTGGTCAATCCTGACGGCTTCTGGCGCGAGCAGGCCGAGCGCATCGACTGGATCAAGCCGTTTACCCGAGTCAAACAGACGTCCTTTGACGACCACCATGTCGATATCAAATGGTTCGCCGACGGCACCCTGAACGTTTCGGCCAATTGCCTGGACCGCCATCTCGAAACTCGGGGCGATGAGATTGCGATCATCTGGGAGGGCGACGATCCCGCAGATCACCGCGAAATCACCTACCGCGAGCTGCATCACGAGGTGAGCAAATTTGCCAACGCGTTGCGCGGACAGGACGTGCATCGGGGCGACGTGGTCACCCTCTACATGCCGATGGTTCCGGAGGTCGCCGTGGCGATGCTGGCTTGCGCGCGCATCGGCGCCATCCACTCCGTGGTGTTCGGTGGTTTTTCGCCGGAAGCCTTAGCCGGAAGGATTATCGACGGCAATTCCAAAGTAGTGATCACGGCCGATGAAGGGCTCCGTGGTGGGAAAAAGGTGCCGCTGAAGGCCAACGTGGATGAGGCGTTGACCAACCCGCAGACGCACTGCGTGCAGAAGATCATTGTGGTGCGGCGCACTGGCGGCGACATCCGCTGGCACCCGCATCGCGACATCTGGTACGAGGACCTGATGCGCGTGGCTGGGGATGTTTGTGCGCCGAAGGAAATGGGCGCGGAAGAACCCCTATTCATCCTGTACACCTCGGGCTCCACCGGTAAGCCGAAAGGTGTGCTGCATACCTCCGGTGGTTATTTGCTCTACGCGGCCCTGACCCACGAACGGGTATTCGATTACCGCCCTGGTGAGGTCTATTGGTGTACCGCCGACGTCGGTTGGATCACCGGGCACAGTTACATCATCTACGGTCCACTGGCCAACGGCGCCACCACCCTGATCTACGAGGGTGTACCCAACTATCCGGATGTCACGCGAATCGCCAGGATCATCGACAAGCATCAGGTGAATATCCTCTACACCGCGCCGACTGCGATTCGTTCGATGATGGCCGAAGGTCCGGCTGCGATGGAGGGGGCTGATGGGTCGAGCCTGCGCTTGCTCGGTACTGTGGGGGAACCGATCAACCCTGAGGCCTGGCATTGGTATTACGAGACGGTGGGCAAATCGCGTTGCCCGATCGTCGATACCTGGTGGCAAACCGAGACGGGCGGCATTCTGATCAGCCCGTTGCCAGGCGCGACCGCGCTGAAGCCAGGCTCCGCAACGCGCCCCTTCTTCGGCGTAGTGCCTGGCCTGGTGGATAATCTAGGCAACCTGCTCGAAGGGGCAACGGAGGGCAATCTGGTCATCCTTGATTCCTGGCCTGGGCAGATGCGCAGCATCTATCGAGACCACGATCGCTTCGTCGATACCTACTTCAAGACCTTTCGCGGCATGTATTTCACTGGCGATGGCGCCCGCCGTGATGAGGACGGCTACTACTGGATCACCGGGCGGGTCGATGATGTGTTGAACGTTTCCGGACATCGCATGGGCACCGCGGAAATCGAAAGCGCGATGGTCGCCCACCGCAAAGTGGCCGAGGCAGCGGTGGTTGGCGTGCCGCATCCGCTCAAGGGGCAAGGCATCTATGTGTACGTGACGCTAGTGGCGGGTGAGGAGGCTTCGGATCAGTTGCGCCAGGAATTACAACAATGGGTCCGTAAGGAAATCGGGCCGATTGCGGTGCCCGATGTCATCCAGTGGGCGCCGGGCTTACCCAAGACGCGTTCAGGCAAGATCATGCGCCGCATCCTGCGCAAGATCGCCACAGACGAACACGACGCACTGGGGGATATTTCGACCTTGGCTGATCCAGGCGTAGTGCCGCAGCTGATCGAAACCCACAAGCAAATGCGTCCGATGAGTTGAGCGGTCGGCGGTGACCGGCTCTCGGCCGGTCGCCGCCACCGACTGTCAGCCGTTTGTCAGCGAGCGTTGCGACTCCTCGTTGGCGGCCGGTTTTTCCTTCGAGACACCGGCAACCGTCACCTCGGGAAAGCTGCCACCGATGAACTCGACACTGCGGGTCGGGAAGGCGAATTGCAGGCCCATCTCACGGATGCCGTCGAGTAACTGCAGGTTGATCTCTTGCTGGGCGTCCATGTAGGCGTTGTAGTCCGAGACCTGCATGATGTACACGACTTCGAACGTCAGCTGGCTGTCATCGAAGGCAAGGAAATGCGCCCGGTCAAAGTTTGCGTTCTCCACCCCCTCAACGATCCGCCTCACCAGCGCTGAGACTTCGCGCACCTTGTCCGACGGCGTGTTGTAGGTAATGCCAAACTTGAACACGATACGGCGCGTGTTCATGCGCTTGTAGTTGTGCAGGGTCTGCTTGAGCAGATCGGCATTGGAACAGACGATCTGTTCGCCGCTGAGGGCGCGAATTCGTGTCGTCTTCAGCCCGATGTGCTCGATATTCCCCGCGACTGCACCAAAGACGACGAAGTCGCCGATCTCGAAGGGCTTGTCGACGCCGATCGACAGCGAAGCGAAGATATCGCTGAGCAGCGTCTGTACCGCAAGGGCAATGGCGATACCGCCTACGCCAAGACTGGCGACCATCGCCGTGATGTCGACGCCCAGGTTCGCCAAGATCGAGAGCAGCATCATCGTCCAGATCACGATCCGGATCATGATCCCGATGATCGTCGTAGTGACTGGGTTTCGAGCTTTGCCGTCGTGAGTCAGGCTTTCCATCCACAGGCGAACGGCCGTATCCATCCACAGTGCAAGCTGGAACGCGAGCGCGATGAACCAGCCGTGGGACATCGCCGTTTCCCACCGCTCTGGCAGCTCAACGACCTTGAGGGCGATCAGCAGCGATAGGGCAATCAGTAGTATGTGGCTGGTGCGGCTGAGCATCTCCGCGGCAAGGCCAACGAAACCGCTTCTGGAGCCTTTTGCCATCTTGCGAAGGCGGTTGGTTATGATCCGCAGGATGGTCTGCAGGATGAGATAGCTGGCAATCGTGATGCCAGCAATTATGGCGATGTTGATCCAAAGGCCTTCGTTCAACACCACATCCCAATTCATCAAGTGGTTTCCTCCCGGTATGCGCGACCAAGCGCTTAAGCAGTGGCTCCTTTTTCAGTAGCCACTGCGGCGCATTAGTTCCCACGATAAGGGTAGGCCAAACGAGGATGGGGCGCGGTGAGGGCGCGTGCTCTCAGCGAAGCGGCACGAGCCCGTTCAGATCCTGATAACCGCCAGCGTTGATCACTTGGCTATAGCCCAGCTCCTGAAGCAGATCCTGCGCGGCTGCCGCTCGGCGGCCGCTACGGCAGTAGAGGACTACGGGAGCATCTTTGTCCGGAGCAATCGCGGCAATGCGCTCGGCAAGATTCTCTGTCTCGATACGTGTTGCACCGGGTAGGGCACCCTCGGCGAACTCCTGTTCGGTGCGCACGTCGATCAAGACGGTGTTCGCGTGCTGCAAGGCTTTCAACGCGGCAGACTGATCGACCTGGGCAGCAATGGCTGCAGTGGTCGTTACCGTTGCCATCAATGCAATCAACAGTCGGTACAGGTTTTTCATTGGTTCCCTCATTCTTGCAGTCTTAGCTGATCAGTCGAGTGAGGTTCGGCAGGATCAGAATCACCGCGGTGGCGAACAGGATCATCGTAGCCTGCCTGACCTTTTTGTGTTTAAACATGATGGCGGCCTTTTGATTTTTCTGATTGTTCTGGCGGAGCAACTTAGCTGTTACAGAGCGGGCGCTAGCTTGGCGAGTTCTGGTCTAAGCTTCAGCTTAAACAAAGCAATATGCGGGCCATGAAAAAATGATGAGGATGTACCGAACGTTGTCGTTCGGGCGACGGTTCGCGGGCGAGCGGGCAGGTGGCCTGGTTTCGCCGCGGGGCACTCTGCCTGTCAGGGCGGTTCGGTTTAGAGCGCTGGTGCACCTGGTCTGCCGCTGACGCTGGTTTTATTCGGGGCGTCGTCGGGACGAGGCTTTTGCTCTATGGCCTGGCAGAAGCCACTCGGGATGTTCGCTTGCCGCATCGCCAACTCATATGGCTACTGACTCGATTGGAAACGTCTATTTTTTTGCAGCTTCAAATACGGGTGGAATCGAAACACTAAGGTAGCGGTGGGGCCGTTCAGCGCTGCGCTCATCCTGGTGAAGGGCGCGGCCTATGACCGGCAGCTGAGCGCGATTCTGGACGGATTCTTTGCGGCAGAAACGACAAAGCCCCGACAGGAGGGGCTTTGTGTTTGATCTGGCGGTGAGGGTGGGATTCGAACCCACGATACGATTTCTCGTATACACACTTTCCAGGCGTGCTCCTTCAACCGCTCGGACACCTCACCGGGTCTCGAAAGACGCGATGTCCTTCGAGGCGCGCTAATGTAGCGGAAGAGCACGCGGATGGCAAAAACTTTTTTAGTTTTTTCATGCGCTTAAGGGCTTGTTGGAAATCCCGACAGGCGCGCGTGGCAATGAACCTATCGTTGCTCTAGGGTTCGAACTACAAAGAAATGCTGTGCCTGTGCGCAATCATGCGTGGTGAATATTGAGAGCCAGGAAAGGCTTTGATGAAGTTATTCAAAACAAAGCGTAAACGGCCGGAGGTGGTAGAGATCGCCACCAAGCGTCGTCTGCACGTCAGCCACTTAGAGCTCGGGATGTATATCTGCGAGCTGGATCGCCCGTGGCGGCAGACAGACTTTCTCTTTCAAGGCTTCCCCCTGCTTAAGCTGGAGCATATCCACGCGGTGCGCGAACGCTGTGATTACGTGTTCGTTGACGACACACGGCGCGTGCTGATCGATCAGGGCCAAATGATCGTACCAACGGCGACTCCGCTGCGCGTGACGCGCAAGATGACCCGCATTCCGCTCTCGCTTGAGGTGCAGGAAGCACGAGAGGCCTATCTCAGCAGCAGCTTGGTTCTGGATCAGGTGCTACTGGACGTCCAGCAAGGGCGGGCGATCGATACTAAGGCCTGTCAGGCACTGGTTAAGCGAAACCTCGAAAGCATGCTGCGTAACGAAAGCGCCATGCTCTGGCTGACGCGTCTGAAGTCACAAGATCTCTATACGAGTCTGCATTGCCTTTCTGTATCCATACTTGCCATGGGATTCGGTACGCACCTTGGATTGGCCGACGATAAGATCGAACTATTGGGCATCGCTGGGCTGCTGCACGACGTGGGCAAGATGAAAATCGACCCGACGATCCTGAACAAGCCAGGCAAGCTGACCGAGGAAGAATTTCAGCACATCAAGCTGCACCCGACGTTTGGTTATCAGGCCTTGTGCAGCCAGGAAGACATTCCTGCCGCTGCGATTCAGGCGGCGCACGGCCATCACGAACGGTTGGATGGAAAGGGTTATCCGCAAGGGCTCGCGCATTACCAGATCCCGTTCACGACCCGGGTGATCACCATTGTTGACGCCTTCGATGCGATTACCAGTCATCGAGCTTATGACGACGCACGCCCGATCCAGACCGCGTATGACGTGTTGCGCAGCAGTGCCGGGCAGCAGTTCGACGAAGCATTGGTGCATGAGTTTATCCGCTGGCTCGGCGTGTTTCCGGTCGGAACTTTGGTGGAACTGCACACGGGTGAGGTCGGGTTGGTGCTCGAGAAACACCCACATTTGCACCTCAGGCCGAAGGTGGTCGTGTTACGGAGCTCGAACAAGGCGCCTTGCGAGCCTCGTTATCTGGATCTGTCCCAGTTGACTGTCGATGCCGATGGGACGCCATACCGGATCAGTAGCGGGATCCCGGATGGGTCCTACGGACTGTTTATTGCTGATCCGCAATTGCAGAGGATCCTGCATCCCGAACTGCTCGCCGTCCTTGAGCTCGAGCCGGAGCCTGTCGACGACTAACCGTGCTCGCTATTCCCGCTGACGCCTGCCCAGCGAAGGCTGCGAACCATGACTTGCCGGTCAGTCACGATGCTTTACCTCTTGGGTTCTGCTGGGTAACGTCTGCGAACTTTTAACAAGGAATATTCATCATGAGTGATCTGGTTTCCTACGAACTCGAAGACGGTATCGCCACGCTGACGCTGAATAACGGCAAGGTCAACGCTCTGTCTCCGGCCATGTTCGACGCGCTCAATGCGGCTTTCGACCGTGCCGAGCAGGACCGCGCCGTGGTGATCCTCACTGGCCAGCCGGGCATCCTGTCCGGTGGCTATGATCTCAAGGTCATGACCTCAGGGCCAGAGAACGCCATTGCGCTGGTGACCACGGGCTCGAAGTTTACGCTGCGAATGCTGGCTCATCCTTTCCCGATCGTCGCGGCCTGTCCGGGGCACGCGATTGCCAAAGGCGCCTTCCTGCTGCTCTCGTCGGATTACCGCATTGGTGTCGAAGGCGCGTTCAATATCGGCCTCAATGAAGTACAGATCGGTATGACCATGCACCATTCGGGTATCGAACTGGCTCGAGACCGTTTAACCAAGCCTGCCTTTCAGCGATCGGTGATCAACGGTGAGATCTTTAATCCGCAAGCTGCAGTCGAGGCGGGTTTCCTCGACAAGATAGTCCCGGCCAGTGAGCTGATGGATGCCGCCAAAGCGGCGGCGGCCCAGTTGAAGAAGATCAACATGACCGCGCACAAGAACACCAAGCTCAAGGCACGCAAGGCCTTGCTCGAAACCTTGGAACGGGCCATTGAACTCGACCAGCAGCATTCAGTCGTGTCCTGAAGAGAATTTTCGCCGGGCCGCCCATTGCTGGCGGGCCTGCGTTTAAACTGCGCATGCAACGCCCCGCTATGGCGGGGCGTTTTATTTCCTATTCGTGTCGCCTCCCAGGAGAGTCCTGATGTCCGCCCCGCATACCCCGGTAGAACGCGCTGATTTCGACCAGGTCATTGTTCCCACTTTCGCACCCGCCGCTTTCATTCCCGTGCGTGGCCAGGGTTCACGAGTCTGGGATCAGAGCGGGCGAGAGCTGATCGACTTTACCGGTGGCATTGCCGTCAATGTGCTCGGTCATGCCCATCCGGCGCTGGTAGCAGCGCTGACCGAACAGGCTGGCAAGCTCTGGCACATCTCCAACATCTTCACCAATGAGCCGGCGTTGCGTCTGGCCAAAAAGCTCACTGCAGCGACCTTTGCCGACCGGGCGTTCTTCGCCAACTCCGGCGCCGAGGCCAACGAGGCGGCCTTCAAGCTGGCGCGCCGCTTCGCGCATAACAACCACGGACCGGAGAAGTGCGAGATTATCTCTGCAATCAATAGCTTCCACGGCCGGACGTTGTTTACCGTGACGGTGGGCGGCCAGCCGAAATATTCCGATGGGTTCGGGCCCAAGATTCAGGGTATCAGCCACGTCCCCTATAACGATCTCGATGCGCTCGCCGCGATGATTTCGGACAAGACCTGCGCCGTGGTGCTGGAACCGATTCAGGGCGAAAGTGGTGTTCTGCCCGCTGATCAGGCTTATTTGGAAGGTGCTCGCAAATTGTGTGACCAGCACAACGCGCTGCTGATCTTCGACGAAGTCCAAACCGGCATGGGCCGTACCGGCGAGCTGTATGCCTACATGAATTACGGCGTCACGCCGGACATCCTGACCAATGCCAAGAGCCTTGGCGGCGGCTTTCCGATTGGCTTGATGCTGACCACCGATGAGATCGCTGCGCATTTCAGCGTGGGTACTCATGGCACCACCTACGGTGGCAACCCGCTGGCGTGCGCCGTGGCCGAGGCGGTGGTCGACATCGTCAATACGCCGGAGGTGCTGAACGGCGTGAAGGAACGGCACGAGCGCTTCAAGCGTAGTCTGCTGGAGATCGGCCTGCGGCATGGCCTGTTCAGCCAGGTCCGCGGCATGGGCATGCTGATCGGCTGTGTACTTGAGGACGCTTGGAAAGGTCGCGCGCGCGAGATCTTCGATGCGGCTGAGCGCGAAGCGCTGATGATTCTGCAGGCCGGACCCGATGTGATCCGCCTGGCCCCGAGCTTGATCATCGAAGAGGCCGATATCGCTGAAGGGCTGGCCCGTTTTGAGCGTGCTGCGGCAAAACTGAGCCAGGCCTGAGGCATAGGCTTTGAAACCGGCAGGGCAGTGATTTGTCCTGCCTTTTTTCCCTTATCGAGAGTTATGAGTATGAGCGACAGCCTGCAATTGATCCTTGAAGACGTAGACGGCACCCAGCTTGAGACGTCGTGCACCCGTTTTGCCGTGATGTGGCAGGGTCGGGAGGTCTGGATCCAGCAAGTCGGCAACAACCAGCTGATGATCGGTGTCGACGTGGAGGACGGCGACACCGAGTACGCCAATCTGCTGCTGCGTCCGCTGGCGACCAACTTGGTCAGCCTTGAGCTTGAGATGGAGCCGGTTGAGTCCGGCGAGGATGAGCACGTTCATGGTCCAGACTGTAACCACGACCACTGACGGCTCCGGAATGCCGACGCTGGGTCGGCTATTGGCGCTGACGGTTTCGGGTGAGGTGCCGGCGGAGAGCGTCCAGTTCACTGATGGCGGGGCCCGGCTGCAATGGCTGGGAGAGGGTGCCTTAGAGGTTACTCCGGCGCGCGGTCAGGATGTGGGGCTTGATCTGGTGCTATCGGCGGGCGTGCATGGCTGTGAAGTCATTCCGATTGAGCTACTGGATCGCTTGATACGGGCGATCGCGCGCAACGAGATCCTCCCCCGCGCGCGGCTGTTGGTGCTGTTCTGTAACCCGCCCGCCATGCGGCAGGGCGTGCGTCGTTTAGGCCAGGATCTGAATCGGCTTTTTTGTGGCAAGCACGCGGCGAGCGTGGCAAGCGACGAGACGCGCCGCGCGGCGCAGCTGGAGGAGTGGGTTGCAGCGTTTTTCCAAGAGCCTGGCCGTCGGCGCTGGCATTACGACCTGCACTCGGCCATGCGTGCATCGGTGCTGCCGCAGTTCGCCGTCTGCCCTTGGGTAGACGGTCGCGAAGTCGCCCCGCAAAGCCTGACACGTCTTCAGCACGCTGCGGTCGATGCAGTGCTATTTCAGGAAAAGCCTTCCGGTACCTTCAGTGCTCACACGGCGACGCGACATGGAGCTGAGGCTTTTACGCTGGAAATGGCCGAAGCCCCAGAGGGCGTATGGCCTCAGTGTCTAGACGAATTCCTGCAGACCGCTCGGGGCTGGATCGAAGCGGTTGAACCGATACGGGACGAATCGCACCATCGACCCTTGCTGAAGTTTCGGCTGGCGCGTGAAATCATCAAGCAGAGCGATCAGTTCGTTCTGCAGCTCCCTGCTGACATCCAGAACTTTACCCCGCTGTTGCCCGGCACTCTGCTGGCGGAGGACGAGCAAGGTGTGCACTGGCTGGCAGAGGAGCAGGATGCGAGGATCCTGTTTCCGTTATCGGATGTTGCGATCGGCGAACGTGCCGGGCTGATCGTCGTTCCACGTGACTGAGCTGCGATCTATTTGATCTCTTTACGGCACACCTGTCTCAACGCGAAGCTTTGGCTTTCGCTTCGATTCGGCGGGAGCCGCTCTGAAAGACCTACCGCCCCAAGGCCCGCCTTTTACACAGGGCTCGGGAGCGGTTCTGCTTTTTGATTAGTGTGGGGGGATACTGGCTCGGGGCGCCGCTTTCGTTTTTGGCCAGCAAGACGGCCCGCTTTCGCTGGCGGGGCGAGCTTTCCATGCGAGCGGGTTTGGAGCAATTACCGCTCGCGTAGCAGAAGCCGATCAGACGCCCGCGCGCGGATTGTCGAGCGAGTCGTTGCCGGTCACAGTCGCAGTGCCGGTGGCCGCCTGGGCATTGGTTTTCAGGCGCACGTCATCTGCCTCACTGCGCTCGAGCGGCATGCTTCGTGAATTGCCCTCGGCCATTCTGGCTTGTTCGTTCACCTCACTGAGTATGCGCTTGGCTTCGCACTGGCCGGAAACGCCTCTCGCCAATGCCATCCCGCCTACCGCCAGCTGCAGGACGCCACCCAAGCCGCCGCGCCCAAGGCCTTTACCAAGGAAGTACAGGCCGCCGATAATCGATGCTGCGCGCTCCCAGCCGTGCACGTTGTGTGAAGCTTGGTCAGATGTCCTGCTCATGGGTAATCACTCCGAAACGATGGTGTGATAGATGACCCCCGCGCGCGGGTCTCGTTCCGACCGCAAGTCGGCAAGGCCGCGCCGCCAGCAAGGAGCGGGCGGCAGCCGTGCAGCACCGCTGCTAGCGGGTTGTCATGTCGAAGACCTTGAGCACAAAGGCATATTCCAGCGCCACGTCCTTCAACGCCTGATAACGACCGCTCATGCCGCCGTGTCCGGCACCGAACTCGGTTTTCAGTAGCAGTAGGTTGTCGTCTGTCTTTTGGGCGCGCAGCTTGGCGACCCATTTGACAGCTTCCCAGTACTGCACGCGGCTGTCGTTGTAGCCAGCGACCGCAAGGATTGCCGGGTAAGGCTGGCTGCCTACGTTCTCATAGGGCGCATAGGCCTTGATGCGCGCATGCACCTCGGGCTGATTCGGGTCGCCCCACTCGTCGTACTCGGTCACTGTCAAAGGCAGGTCGGCGTTGAGCATGGTGTTCAGGACGTCGACGAATGGCACTTCGGCGATCGCCGCACCGAAGAGGTCCGGCCTTAGATTGAGCACGGCGCCGATCAGCAGACCGCCGGCGCTCCCGCCGCTGACGGCGAGTCGAGCCGGCTCGGTGTAGCCGTCGGTTATCAGTTTCTCGGCGCAGGCAATGAAATCGCTGAAGGTGTTCGGCTTGTGCTCCAGCTTGCCGGCCCGGTACCAGGCCTCGCCGAGGTCGCCACCGCCTCGGACATGGGCAATGGCGAAGATAAAGCCGCGATCTAGCAGTGACAGTCGGGCATGGGAAAACCAGGGGTCCAGGCTGTGGCCGTAGGCGCCGTAGCCATAAAGATACAGCGGCGCGGGTTTGCCAAATTGCTCTCGACGACCGACCAGGCTGATCGGCACCTGAGTGCCATCGTCGGCTGTTGCCCAGATACGTCGGCTCTCATAGGCATCGGCATCGAAGGGGCCTTCGACCGGAGTCTCCTTGAGTACCTCCTGCTTACCGTCGGAGAGGTTCAGCTGGCGAATCTGAGCCGGGCGGTTCAGTGCTTCATAGCGCAGCCGGATAACCGGGCTATCGAATTCAAGCGTGTTGTGTACATGGAGGCTGTAGGCTGCATCCGGCAGTTGCAACCGGTAGGGCGTCCCGGTTGATGGGCGAACTTCGATAATAGGAAGCCCGGCCTCGCGCAGGCTCAGCGTGACCGCGCCGGCGTTCAGGCTGATGTCTTCCAACATTACCGAGTCACTGTGGCCGATCAGCTCGTTCCAGTACTCGCGCTGCGGCGTGCACTCCGGAGCCTGATACAGCGCGAAATTGATGCCTGCCTGGTTGCTGCGAATCAACCAGCTCCACTCGTCATCGAGAAGGCCATGGTCGGGGTAGTACTCGTGGTCGTCTTGGCGGGGAGCAAGACAAATCCAGTTTCCGTCGGGCTCATCCGCTGACAGCACCCAGGCTTCGCTGGTTGTCTTGCTGTTCGAAAGGATCACCAGTTGGCGTTCGGAGCTGGTCCGGTAGCAGTGCACGAAATAGCGCCCGTCCGGATCGTGGTAGACCTCCGTGCGCTCCTTGTCGCCCAGCCGGTGGCGGTAGATCTTGTGGGGTCGATGGGTGTCGTCCAGCTCGCCGAAGAACAGAGTGCTGCTATCGTTAGCCCATGTCATGCTGCCGTCGCAGTCATCAAAGGGCAGGGCGGTCACTTCGCCTGTGCTCAGATCCTTGACGAACAGTTGATAGATCTCGTCGCCCTGAGTATCGAGGCTGTAGGCCAGTTTGCAGTGATCTTGGCTGACACTGAACGCACCTAACGAGAGGAAGCCACCTGCTGCCAATTCGTTGGGATCAAGCAGCAATTGCTCCTGATTTTCATCGACATTGAATGAGCCATCTGCCGGCCGTGGGCATCGGTAATGACGCGGATACTCATCACCCGCCGTGGTGCGCTGGTAATACAGCCAAGGGCCCCAGGGCGACGGCAGCGAAAGGTCGGTCTCACGGATACGGCCTTTAATCTCTTGAAACAGCGATTCACGCAGTTGAGCTTGGTCAGCCAGCTGTTCTTCCAGATAGGCGTTCTCTGCCCTCAGGTATTCCAGCACCTCGGGTGCGTCGCGGTTTTCCAGCCATTTGTACGGGTCCGGGCCTGTATCGACGCGGGCAATGGGGGCGGACATGCATAACTCCTGAAGCGCGGCTGCGAACTTGCGCAGCTGTACTAAATTTGGATAACAGCGCCGAGTGTACAAGGTGCCCAGACAGTTGTGACGGTGCGTGAAGGCGGTGGTCTATCAACGATGTGGCTGGCGATCAGCTGCATGAATGACCGTCCATGCAATAAAAGCTGGGCCTGCTGGCCGCGCGCGAGCCTGGTCTTAGCTAGGCTTATTGGTCTCGTTCGGGGTGAAGCGTCTTTGCAGCTTGGCCTGTCGATTGACATTCCGGTGCTTTTCAAAGAAGGTGTGCTCACCCAAATCAAACGGGCGTATGAATCGAGCGTTTGCCACGCAAATGCCGTCAGCCCGGTTTATCGTGTCGGTGGGTGTCGTTTCACCGGTAACGGTGACGGTCTTCGGACCGATGACGTGCGACACGTAACGTTCAGCTTCCATACCGTGGAGATCAGTTGATGATTTACGAAGGTAAAGCCATCACGGTTAAGGCTCTTGAGAGCGGCATCGTCGAATTGAATTTCGACCTCAAGGGTGAGTCCGTCAACAAGTTCAATCGCCTCACCCTCAGCGACCTGCGCCAGGCAGTCGACGCCATCAAGGCGGACGCTTCGGTTAAGGGCGTCATCGTTACCAGCGGCAAGGATGTTTTCATTGTCGGCGCGGACATCACCGAGTTCGTCGATAACTTCAAGATGTCCGATGAGGAGCTGGTCGCCGGTAACCTCGAAGCGAACAAGATCTTCAGCGATTTCGAAGACCTCGGTGTCCCGACCGTTGCGGCCATCAATGGCATCGCGTTGGGCGGTGGTTTCGAGATGTGCATGGCCGCTGACTACCGCGTCATGTCCGCTGTTGCCAAGGTCGGCCTGCCGGAAGTGAAGCTGGGCATCTACCCGGGCTTCGGCGGTACTGTTCGCCTGCCGCGTTTGATCGGCGTCGATAACGCTGTCGAGTGGATTGCCTCTGGCAAGGAAAACCGCGCTGAAGACGCCCTCAAGGTTCGCGCCGTAGATGCCGTGGTTGCCCCCGAGCAGCTGCAGGCCGCCGCGTTGGATCTGATCAAGCGCGCCATCTCCGGCGAGTTGGACTACAAGGCCAAGCGTCAGCCGAAGCTGGACAAGCTCAAGCTCAACGCCATCGAGCAGATGATGGCTTTCGAAACCTCCAAGGGTTTCGTGGCCGGTCAAGCGGGCCCGAATTATCCGGCGCCGGTCGAAGCGATCAAGACCATTCAGAAAGCCGCCAATTTCGGCCGCGACAAGGCGATCGAAGTGGAGGCCGCCGGCTTCGTCAAGCTTGCCAAGACGTCGGTCGCGCAGAGCCTGGTTGGTCTGTTCCTGAGCGATCAGGAGCTGAAGAAAAAGGCCAAGGCCTACGATAAGCAAGCCCGTGACGTGAAACTGGCTGCCGTACTTGGTGCCGGCATCATGGGTGGTGGTATCGCTTATCAGTCGGCTGTCAAAGGCACGCCGATCCTGATGAAGGATATCCGCGAAGAAGGCATCCAGATGGGGCTGAGCGAGGCCTCCAAGCTGCTCGGCAAGCGCGTCGAAAAAGGTCGCCTGACTCCGGCGAAGATGGCCGAAGCCCTCAATGCCATTCGTCCCACCATGTCCTACGGCGACTTCGGTCACGTCGACATCGTCGTCGAAGCCGTTGTCGAAAATCCGAAAATCAAGCAGTCCGTGCTGGCTGAAGTCGAAGGCCTGGTGCGTGATGATGCGATCATCGCCTCTAACACCTCGACCATCTCCATCAGCCTGCTGGCCCAGGCGCTCAAGCGTCCGGAAAACTTCTGCGGCATGCACTTCTTCAACCCGGTGCACATGATGCCGCTGGTGGAAGTGATTCGTGGCGAGAAGACCAGCGAAACCGCGATCGCCACCACCGTTGCCTACGCCAAGAAAATGGGCAAGAGCCCGGTCGTGGTCAACGATTGCCCGGGCTTCCTGGTCAACCGCGTGCTGTTCCCGTACTTCGGCGGCTTCGCCCGTGCCATCGCTCACGGTGTGGACTTCGTCCGTGCTGACAAGGTGATGGAGAAGTTCGGCTGGCCCATGGGCCCGGCGTATCTGATGGACGTGGTCGGCATGGACACTGGCCACCACGGCCGTGACGTGATGGCTGAAGGCTTCCCCGATCGCATGAAGGACGACACCCGCACGGCTGTCGACGTCATGTATGACGCCAACCGCCTCGGCCAGAAGAACGGCAAAGGCTTCTACGTCTACGAGATGGATAAGAAGGGCAAGCCGAAGAAGGTAGTCGACCCGCAGTCCTACGAGCTGCTCAAGCCGGTGGTCAGCGAGACTCGCGAGCTGTCCGACGAGGACATCATCAACTACATGATGATCCCGCTGTGCCTGGAAACTGTCCGCTGCCTGGAAGACAACATCGTCGAAACCGCTGCCGAAGCTGATATGGGCTTGATCTACGGCATCGGTTTCCCTCCCTTCCGTGGTGGTGCACTGCGCTACATCGATTCGATCGGTGTCGCCGAGTTCGTGGCCCTGGCCGACAAGTACGCCGACCTGGGCCCGCTGTACCAGCCGACTGCGAAGCTGCGTGAAATGGCTGCCAACGGCCAGAGCTTCTACGGTTAATTGAGGAATAAAGAGATATGAGCCTTAATCCGAGAGACGTCGTCATTGTCGACTTCGGCCGTACCCCGATGGGTCGTTCCAAGGGCGGCATGCACCGCAATACCCGCGCCGAGACCATGTCCGCGCACCTGATCGATGGCTTGCTGGCACGCAACTCCAAGGTCGACCCGGCCGAAGTGGAAGATGTGATCTGGGGCTGCGTCAACCAGACCCTTGAGCAGGGTTGGAACGTGGCCCGCATGGCCTCGCTGCTGACCCGCATCCCGCACACCAGTGCCGCGCAAACCGTCAGCCGCCTGTGCGGCTCCTCCATGAGCGCATTGCACACCGCCGCTCAGGCGATCATGACCGGTAACGGTGATGTCTTCGTCGTTGGCGGTGTCGAGCACATGGGCCACGTCGGCATGATGCATGGTGTCGATCCGAACCCGCAGCTGTCGCTGTATGCCGCCAAGGCGTCCGGCATGATGGGCCTGACTGCAGAAATGCTGGGCAAGATGCATGGCATCACCCGTGAGCAGCAGGATGCATTCGGCGAGCGCTCGCATCGTCTGGCCCACAAGGCCACCGTCGACGGCATGTTCAAGGATGAAATCATCCCGATGGAAGGCTACGACGAGAACGGCTTCCTCAAGGTCTTCGACTACGATGAAACCATTCGTCCCGAGACCACCCTCGAAAGCCTGGCTGCACTGAAGCCGGCGTTCAATCCGAAGGGCGGTACCGTGACTGCGGGCACGTCTTCGCAGATCACTGACGGTGCGTCCTGCATGATCGTCATGTCGGCGCAGCGCGCACAGGATCTGGGCATCCAGCCGATGGCTGTGATTCGCTCCATGGCCCTGGCCGGTGTGGATCCGGCGATCATGGGTTACGGCCCGGTGCCAGCGACTCAGAAGGCACTCAAACGTGCCGGTCTGACCATGGACGACATCGATTATGTCGAGCTCAACGAAGCCTTCGCTGCCCAGGCTCTGCCTGTGCTGAAGGATCTCAAGCTGCTCGACAAGATGGAGCAGAAGGTCAACCTGCATGGCGGCGCCATCGCCCTAGGTCACCCGTTCGGTTGCTCGGGTGCTCGTATTTCGGGCACTCTGCTGAACGTAATGAAGCAGAACGGTGGCACCTTGGGTGTATCCACCATGTGCATAGGCTTGGGCCAAGGCATCACCACGGTGTTCGAACGCGTCTAAGCTAGTTGGCGACACGGAAACCGGGGCCTCGTGCCCCGGTTTTCATTTTGATGAGCGTTTTTTTTCAGAGGCAGCCGCGATGCACGTCACGCCAGGCCGTTACCGCCATTACAAAGGCCCCGAGTACCGCGTATATGCAGTGGCTCGGCACTCCGAGACGGAGGAGTCGCTAGTCTTCTACCAGGCGCTATACGGGGATTACGGCTTATGGGTGCGCCCGCTTTCGATGTTCACCGAGACGGTGGAGGTCGACGGTGAAACGCTTCCCCGTTTCGCCCTGATCGAAGCCGAGCCCAGCCGTTTTTAGGCGGCGTCCGGACGAGCTGGCTTAAGCCCTGCGCTTGACCTCGGCTCTATCGCCACTATATATAGCGGTGCTTTCGAACCGAGTGAAGATGACTTTCCTTGGTTCGGACGATAAAACCCCTGCCAGGCGGTCAGGCTGCCAATGGATTTGGTACGGATGATTTCTGGAGCAATTGATTGCTCCTCGCAGGCTGGCTACGCTGCTTCGCTTCTTAACCGGCAGGCCGGGTGGCGTTTCGACGTCGGGCTGCGGCCGGTTCAACACTCTCAGTTCACCTCTCGATTCAGGAACTCTCCTCTCCATGGGTAAATCGCTGGTCATCGTGGAATCACCGGCCAAGGCCAAGACAATCAACAAGTATTTGGGCAACCAATACGTGGTGAAGTCGAGTATCGGCCACATCCGCGACCTTCCCACCAGCGGCTCTGCCAACAAGGAGCCGGTCAAGCGCGGCAAGGCCGCAGCGGCCGAAGCCCCTGCGCTTTCGCCGAAGGAGAAAGCCAAGCGTCAGCTTTTCACGCGGATGGGCATCGATCCCGAGCACGGCTGGAAGGCGAAGTACGAAATCCTGCCCGGCAAGGAAAAGGTTATCGATGAGCTTCGTCGCCTCGCCAAGGAAGCCGATACCATCTATCTCGCGACGGACTTGGATAGAGAGGGGGAGGCCATCGCCTGGCACCTGCGTGAGTCCATTGGTGGCGACGACAGCCGCTACAAGCGCGTGGTGTTCAACGAGATCACCAAGAAAGCGATCCAGGAAGCCTTCTCCAAACCTGGCGATCTGGATATCAATCGGGTCAACGCTCAGCAGGCTCGGCGGTTCCTTGATCGTGTAGTCGGCTACATGGTTTCGCCGCTGCTTTGGGCGAAGATTGCCCGCGGATTGTCAGCCGGCCGTGTCCAATCCGTCGCCGTGAAGCTGGTGGTCGAGCGAGAACGCGAAATCCGTGCATTCGTGCCTGAAGAATATTGGGAAGTACACGCAGACCTCAGCACGACCGGAAATGCCAAGGTCCGCTTCGAGGTTGCTCGCGAAAATGGCGAGGCCTTCAAGCCGCTCAACGAAGCGCACGCAATGGCCGCGCTCGAAAAGCTCAAGGACTCCAGCTACAGCGTTACCAAGCGTGAAGACAAGCCAACCAGCAGCAAGCCGTCAGCACCTTTCATCACCTCGACTCTGCAACAGGCGGCGAGTAACCGTTTGGGATTCGGTGTGAAGAAAACCATGATGATGGCGCAGCGACTCTACGAAGCCGGCTACATCACCTACATGCGTACCGATTCGACCAATCTATCGGCCGACGCGCTGAGCATGGTTCGCGGCTTCATCGAAGATGAATTCGGCAACAAGTACCTGCCGGAAAAGCCAAACTTCTATTCCAGCAAAGAGGGCGCTCAGGAGGCGCACGAGGCGATTCGCCCGTCGGACGTGAATCTGCGGCCTGCACAGCTGTCCGGAATGGAGCGCGATGCAGAGCGTCTCTACGACCTCATCTGGCGCCAGTTCGTCGCTTGCCAGATGCCCCCTGCGCAGTACCTTTCAACCAGCGTGACGGTTACCGCCAGCAATTTCGAGCTTCGGGCCAAAGGTCGCATTCTCAAGTTCGACGGCTACACCAAGGTCATGCCGCAGCAAAGCAAAAGTGGCGAAGACGACGTATTGCCGGACATGAACAAGGGCGACGGGATGAAGCTGATCAAGCTCGACCCGAGCCAGCATTTCACCAAGCCTCCTGCACGCTTCTCCGAAGCGAGCCTGGTCAAGGAAATGGAGAAGCGTGGCATTGGTCGTCCATCCACATACGCGGCGATCATCTCCACGATTCAGGATCGCGGATATGTCTCGCTGCATAACCGCCGGTTCTACTCCGAGAAGATGGGCGATATCGTTACCGAGCGCCTCTCGGAAAGCTTCAACAATCTCATGGATTACGGCTTCACCGCCGGCATGGAGGAAAACCTAGACGACGTTGCTCAAGGTGAGCGCGAGTGGAAGCATGTGCTCGACGAGTTCTACGGCGATTTCCGCAAGAAGCTTGAGGTCGCCGAAGCCAGCGAAAATGGTATGCGGGCCAACCAGCCGACGCTGACCGACATTCCGTGCAAGGTTTGCGGCCGGCCGATGATGATCCGCACCGCCTCCACAGGGGTGTTTCTCGGTTGCTCCGGCTATAGCCTGCCACCGAAAGAGCGCTGCAAATCCACGGTCAACCTCATTCCGGGCGATGAGATTGCCGCTGACGACGAAGGTGAGTCCGAATCCCGCGTGCTGTTGGGCAAACATCGTTGCCCGATCTGCAGCACTGCGATGGATGCGTACCTGCTCGACGAGTCCCATAAGTTACATATCTGCGGTAACAACCCAGATTGTACAGGTTATGAAATCGAAGAGGGTCAGTACCGCATCAAGGGCTACGAAGGGCCGAGCCTTGAGTGCGACAAGTGCGGCAGCGAAATGCAGCTGAAGACCGGTCGCTTCGGTAAATTTTTTGGCTGTACCAATGCCGAATGCAAAAACACCCGTAAATTGCTTAGAAGTGGTGAGGCGGCTCCGCCAAAGATGGATGCGGTGAAGATGCCTGAGCTTAAATGTGAAAAAGTCGACGATACCTATGTGTTGCGTGACGGCGCCTCAGGTTTGTTCCTGGCCGCTAGTCAGTTCCCCAAGAACCGCGAGACCCGTGCTCCGTTGGTGCTCGAGCTGATTCCACACAAGGATGAGATAGACCCCAAATATCACTTCCTGCTCAGCGCGCCGCAGAAGGATTCGGAGGGGCGCCCGGCTGTGATCCGCTTCAGTCGCAAGACCAAAGAGCAATACGTACAAACTGAGGTGAACGGCAAGCCCACTGGCTGGAAAGCGTTCTTCGATGGTGGCAAATGGAAGGTCGAAGACAAGAGCACTGGTAAGTAAGTGCTGCGTTGGATCGGAGCCGGGCGATCGGATCCGATCCGTCACGTTCCACTCCTGGAGACCGTCGCCATGGCGCACGAGCTTTACACCCGAACCAACCAGAAAATCTATTTCGCTGGGCTAGCGCTGGAGAACTGGCGACGGGCCGAAGAAAAAGGCGCGATGAATGCACCGGGTCTGATCCAGGCCGAGCGCGAAGCCAGTCTTTTTCATCTATATGGCGCGCTGCTGGGGCTATGTCACGAGATTGCTGGCTACTACCGCCTGCCTGGCGCTAGCGCACCGCGTCCAGAGCTATTGCTGGTGCCATCAGCGCAGGGCTCGTCATCGAGCCCGGAGCTCGCCGAGCTGATTGAGTTGGCCGAGCAGCCTGAAACCTGGCTGGCACAACTGCTGAAAGCGTACTCAGCACTCTTCGAGCCGCCTCGTGCGCCTGCTAAGACCAAAACTGATCCAACCATGCCGTTGATCGAGGCGGTCAGTGTAGATGCGCAGGTCCCGGCGCTGGCGCGTGAAGAGCTGGAGGCTTGGCGAAGCAGCTTGAAACAGCTAGCCCTACGCTTTCGCGAGTCGCTTACCGAGTGGTAAGCGACTAGACATGCAACGTTGTTGTGTCTGGTAGTGGATCAAGTACTTGGTCTAAGACGCATGACCAGCGCAATGCCTCCAAGAATCGCAAGGCCGGCGGCCAGCAACTTCCCGGTCAAGGGCTCCCCTAGCAGCAGGCTCCCCGCCAAGGCGGTAAGAAGTGGCACGCTCAGTTGCACGCTGGCCGCCTGGATGGCCCCCAGGCCGGGGAGCGCTGCGTACCAGATGGCGTAACCGATGCCAGAGGCCAAACCGCCAGACAGCAGCGCATAGATCAATCCGGCGCTGTCCCACTCCAGCGTATTCAACGCAAGCAGGCATAACAGGACGGCGATTGGCAGGGTGCGAATGAAATTGCCCGCAGTAGCGGCAAGTGAGTCCGGCGTCCCTTTACCCAGTAGCGAATAGGCCCCCCACGCCGCTCCTGCCAGCACCATCAGAAGTGATGCCGATAGCGGCGGTGTGTTTGTTCCTGGCAGCACAAGCACAAGCAGCCCTGCTCCTGCCAGGAGCATCCCGGCTGTCTGCCCCCGATGCAAGCGTTCGCCGTGCAGCATCCCCCAGGTGATCATGCTTAGCTGCACGGCTCCGAACAGCAGCAGCGCGCCGGCGCCAGCGTCAAGGTCTAGGTAGGCATAAGAGAACGAGGCCGCATAGGCGAAGAGTGCGAGAGCGCCCCGCCAGCTGCCTGAGTTAGAAGAAGACTTCCCACGCAGGTACAACAAAAGCCACAACACCAGTGCACCGGCAAATAGGCGCAGCGCAGTGAAGCTGGCCGGGTCGATCTGGCTGTCCCGCAGAGCTGCGCGACAAAGCAGCGAATTGCCGGCGAAGGCGAGCATGGCCAGCGCGGTCAGTAGCAAGGTTCTTATTGTCATCCTGCGGTCCGGTCTCAATAGGCAGCCATCCTACTGTGCCGTCGCGTTAACGCGCATCTGCTTCCTGCCTGCGCGAGACTATGTAGCAGTTCAGCATCGTGTTTTGGCAGCTAAACCCAAAGCCTGCCGCCTGGGCGGTCGGCTGTTACAATGTGCGGTTTCAAGGGGAGCATGCCAATGCCAACGTCTTTTCTGGAAATCGTCGAGCTACCCGACGGCAGCATTGTGCTGCGTCGTGCCGAGGACGAAGGCGTGTTGGTCACGCTGGATTTTTCTGATGATGCCAAGGCGTTCCTGCAAGGTCAGCATGTTGAGGTCGCTAAGGCCATGTTCAACATTGGCGTGCAGATGGCGGGACGCGTATCGGAGGGTGATTTCGAGCGGGAGGAAGAAGGGCCGCGCGTGTTGCATTGAGGGGCAAAGACGCCTGGTCGCCTTTGCGGCTCCTGGCGGGTTTCGGCACATCCTTATGCCAACCGGTTGGGGCGTATTAGCTACCCAGACGTATGTTCAAGCTCTGTGCATTGCCCTGGGCTGCCGCCACGCGCAGCTTCAGGCGGCCCGCCTTGTCGATGCGTGGGAACCAGGTAATGACTGTGTGGCTGCAGCCTGATACCAACGCCTTGCATGCCAGCTCAAGCGCAGTCTGGCTATCGCGGGCCTGGAGCAACAGGATGCGGTCACGATTCAGTCCGGTTTCTCGCAGCCAACTCTGTGAAAGCGGTACAGGCGGTGCGATCAACGTGAGCCAGCGAGTATCCGCTGCCTCACTGAGCTCGCGCAGCATGGGAGCCAGCAACTGGCGGCAGTGATCCCCGCTACCGGTCAGGGTCATTTCACTCAGGCAGTCGTCGGCTGGCTGTGGGGCGTGCGTTATCTCTGCGAAGGGTGTCAGGCGATGCGCGATCAGCCCTTCGAACAAGGAAAGCTGCGGTGGTTTGCTTGCGGTGGGTTGGGGATGGTACTGCATGAACCTCTCCTTAGCGGCGTATTACGCCGACGCTCAAACCTTCGATAACCAACTCTTGCTGTTCAAGATCAACTTCAATAGGCGCAAACTCGGCGTTTTCGGCAAGCAGCCAGACCTTGCTGCCTTCACGTTTAAAACGTTTAACAGTTACTTCGTCATCGATTCGGGCCACGACTATCTGTCCATTCCGTGCTTCACGCGTGGTATGGACCGCTAGCAGATCCCCATCAAATATGCCGATATCCTTCATGCTCATACCGTGGACGCGCAGTAGGTAATCAGCCTTCGGCTGGAAAAATGAAGGATTGATCTGGCAAGATTCTTCAACATGTTGCTGCGCCAGAATTGGCGCACCGGCAGCAACCCGGCCGATTACCGGAAGGCCGTTGTCCTCGGTAGCCGGTTCGAAGCCTGGAATACGTATCCCGCGAGAGGCGCCGGGCGTCATTTCGATGGCGCCTTTGCGAGCCAAAGCCTTGAGGTGCTCCTCTGCGGCGTTGGGAGATTTGAAACCCAGCTCCTGAGCGATCTCGGCACGTGTCGGCGGGTAGCCGTTGTCTTCAAGGCAGCGCTTGATGAAGGCGAGAATTTCCGACTGGCGAGGGGTCAGCTTGATCATCAAAAGGGTCTCTGTTCTTTTATACAGTAACTGGGATTATATACAGTACCGAATGCTTGGCAATCGTTGTTTGATTGGGCGACAGGTAGGCTGTGCGCGCGCAGTAAAGGGGCGCCGAAGCATTTCGGCGCTATGTCGGTTGACTTGGTGTAGGTTGAAACGTAAGTTTCAAACAGATGTTTGTCGGGGGAGAGGGCATGGCGCAGTCCGAAACAGTCGAGCGTATCCTGGATGCGGCGGAGCAGCTATTCGCTGAGAAGGGGTTCGCCGAGACGTCGCTGCGTCTGATCACCAGCAAAGCCGGCGTCAACCTGGCCGCAGTGAACTATCACTTCGGTTCGAAAAAGGCACTTATTCAGGCAGTTTTCTCGCGTTTTCTAGGGCCGTTCTGCATCAGCCTTGAGCGGGAGCTGGATAGGCGCGAAGCGCAGTCTGACAGGAAGGAAAGCCTCGAAGAGTTACTGGAGATCCTGGTCGAGCAAGCGCTGGCAGTGACGCCGCGTAGCGGCGATGACCTGTCCATCTTCATGCGTCTGCTGGGGCTTTCCTTCAGTCAGAGCCAGGGGCATCTACGTCGCTATCTCGAGGACATGTACGGCAAGGTGTTTCGCCGTTACATGCATCGAGTGCACGAGGCCGCGCCGTCGATCCCGCCGATCGAGTTGTTCTGGCGTGTGCATTTCATGCTGGGCGCTGCGGCTTTCAGCATGTCGGGTATCAAAGCGCTAAGGGCTATCGCTGAGAACGATTTCGGCGCAAGAACCTCAATTGAGCAGGTCATGCGCATGATGGTCCCGTTTCTTGCGGCGGGTATGCGGGCCGACTCGGGTGTCGCAGATCCGGGCCTGGCGCAGGCCCATCCAATTGCCCGACGCAACGCCTTGGCAATGCCAGCCAAGGGCTAGGGTGCATCCTCACGGGGCGATCGGCTAAGCTAGCCGCCCATGAATGACCTCGATTTCCTCCATATCTCGATCGCTGACCAGACGCTCTACGGGTTTGCCAACTCCTGCCTGCGCCTCCGTTTCCCAGTTTCTACCGCGCTTAATGGTGCTGGTGAACGCAATGGCTCCGGTTGTACGCCGCGAGGCCGCCATCAGGTGCGCGTGCGCATTGGTGAGGGCTTACCTCCGGGAGCCGTTTTGCGCGGACGGCGTTGGACCGGGGAGGTATGGGATGCCGATCTGCATGAACGGTTTCCTGGCCGTGACTGGATTCTGACCCGGATCCTCTGGCTCAGCGGTTGCGAGCCGGGGTACAACCGGATGGGGCCAGTCGATACTTTTCGCCGCTACATCTATCTGCATGGCACGCCGGATTCGGAGCCTATGGGAATTGCGCTCTCCCACGGCTGCATCAGGTTACGCAATGCCGACCTGCTCGAACTCTTTCCCCGTGTGCCCGCTGGCTGTGCCGTGTATATCGGCGAAGCTGCATGCCCGGATTGGTTAAGCGCAACGCTGAAATAAGGATTCGCTCGATAACATGCATGGCTCTTTGATGCTGGATATTGCCGGTACTTGGCTGACCGCCGAGGACCGACAATTGCTACGCCAACCGGAAGTAGGCGGGCTTATTTTATTTGCCCGGAATATCGAAAACCTTACTCAGGTCCAGGAGCTTTGCCGAGCGATTCGAGCGGTGCGGCCTGATCTGCTGCTAGCGGTCGACCAGGAAGGAGGGCGCGTCCAGCGGCTGAGGCGTGACTTCGTCCGGTTACCGGCGATGCGCGAATTCGCCTCCCGTCCCAATGCGCAGGAGCTGGCAGAAATTTGCGGGTGGGTGATGGCGACTGAAGTGCTCGCAGTCGGTCTCGATTTCAGTTTCGCGCCAGTGCTGGATCTCGATTACCAGCGCAGCGCTGTGGTTGGTTCGCGTGCATTCGAGGGTGATCCACAACGGGCCAGCGAGCTGGCCGGCGCTTTCATCAGGGGCATGCACAGCGCCGGAATGGCGGCCACTGGCAAGCACTTCCCAGGTCACGGCTGGGCCGAAGCGGATTCTCATGTCGCAATACCGGTCGATGAGCGCGGGCTGGATGAACTGCGCGGCAAGGATCTCGTTCCTTTCCGCAAGCTGGCCGCCGAGCTTGATGCCGTGATGCCCGCCCATGTTATCTACCCGCAAATAGATGACAGGCCCGCTGGTTTTTCTCGGCGTTGGTTGCAGGATGTCCTTCGCGATGAGTTGGGATTCCGCGGCTTGATTTTCAGTGATGACCTATCGATGGCTGGTGCGCATGTCGTCGGTGATGCCGCGAGCCGCATCGAGGCGGCGCTGATGGCGGGTTGCGATATGGGGCTGGTGTGTAACGATCGCGGGGCTGCTGAGCTTGCATTGTCGGCGTTGCAGCGGCTCGGGGCGCAGCCATCACCGGCTTTGGGCAGGATGCGCAACCGGGCTTGCGGCTCCTTGGAATACAAACAGGATCCACGCTGGCGCGCATCCGTCGCTGCACTCAAAGCGGCCGAACTGATCGCTTGACCAAGGAAAAACAGATGACTGTCCATGCCATTATCGGCGGCACGGGGCTTACCGAGCTGCCTGGGCTGACCCTGCTTGAAGCGATACCCATGGAAACGCCCTACGGTCCGCCGTCGGCCGAAATCTTGCGTGGAGAGTATGCCGGTCGCGAAGTGCTGTTTCTCGCTCGGCATGGTCACCCGCACCGGGTTCCGCCACATCAGGTCAACTATCGCGCCAATCTGTGGGCGCTGAACCGTGCCGGCGCGCAGGCCGTTATCGCAGTGAATGCGGTCGGAGGCATCCACTCGGCCATGGGGGCCGGTCACCTCTGCGTGCCGCATCAGTTGATCGACTACACCTACGGCCGCGAGCACACGTTCTTCGAAGGCGACATCGAGCATGTCACCCATGTCGACTTCAGCTATCCCTATGACGAGCCCTTGCGCCAGCGCCTGATCGCCGGTCTGGCTGCTGAGCGTTACCTGTTCAGCAGTCATGGTGTGTATGGCTGCACTCAGGGGCCGCGACTGGAGACGGTCGCTGAAATCGCCAGGATGGAGCGCGATGGTTGCGACATCGTTGGGATGACCGGTATGCCCGAGGCGGTGCTTGCGCGTGAACTGGAGCTGCCCTACGCCTGTCTGGCGCTGGTGGTCAATCCGGCTGCGGGCAAAAGCAGTGGGGTCATCACCATGGCGGAAATCGAGGCTGCGCTGGCTAAAGGGATCGTGAAGGTACGTGCGGTGCTGGCTCGCGCGCTGGCTGGTTGAGCGCAGTCTCGCCAGCTGGTGCCGTGGCTAGCCAGTGGCATGCTGGCGCTAACGGCGTTGATGGCTTCGCCAGGAGTCGTCAGAACGGTCGCAAAGACGTAGCACGTCGCTGCTAGTTTCGCCAAACAACCCATTGCGGGCGATTCGCTGCTTGCTACACTTGGCCGTCCTTTGGAGTACCGGAATGCTTTGCCACGCACCCATAAGAAGAATATCCAGAACGGTGATGTTGTTGAGTCTGCTGGTCGGCCTTGCAGGCTGTTCCACTTGGTTCAGCAGTGATTTCCGGGATCCCCGCGTCCAACTTAAAAACGTCGAAATCATCAAAGCCAGGCTGCTCGAACAGGAGTTCATGCTGCGCTTTCGCATCGACAATCCCAACGAGCAGAGCCTGCCAGTTCGCGGTTTGGTGTATACCGTCCACCTCAACGACATCGAGTTGGCAAGCGGAGAGTCCAGCGGCTGGACAACCGTTCCCGGAAACGGCTTCGAGTATTACGAGGTGCCGATACATACCAATCTCTGGCGGCACATGAAGTACATTGTGCGTCTGTTGGAAAAGCCGGATCGCCCGATTGCCTATCGTCTGGATGGTGAGTTGAAAACCGGTCTAATGCTCGGACGGCGCGTGCACATCTCAACCAATGGCGAGATAATCCCCGGCAACTTTATCCCGGAGTAGCAGTACCGATGAACCATGAAACACACGTGCACGGTCCCGATTGCAATCACGACCACGACCACGCACACCAAGACCACGGGCATGTACACGGCCCGCATTGCAACCACAGCCACGATCCGGTGCGTAATCCGCTGAAGGATGTCGGTCGGAACGATCCCTGCCCATGCGGCAGCCAGAAAAAGTTCAAGAAGTGCCACGGAGCCTGATCCGCGCATGACACCCTTCGCCATAGTGTTGCTCATAGCTGCCCTGCTGCTGATCGCGGCCCTGGCGGGATACGCCCTGCATCTATGGCGCAGGGTATGGCGCAGAGAGCAACAGCTAGCGCAGATGCAGGCGCAGCAGCACGCAGCGCTTGCCGCAGACCTGCGCGTGCTCGCGAGCAGCCTGCTCGAAGAACAGGTCCCTCTGATCGAAGGTGCTATTCGGATCAAGGTGCTGCTGGATAACTTCGATTCCGCGCTGGGTCAGGACCCGCGCTGTCAGGTTTTTCAGGTGCTCTTCGACGAGACCTCGCAAGTCCCTACTCATGACGCCTGGAAAGCGCTGGATCGTTCTGAGCGTCGCCATCATGAGGCACGCTTCAGTGCGCTCGAACTGCAGCACAAGGCCGAGGCGCGCCGCTCCGCCCGCTGGCTGCTTGATGAAGCACTGCCAAAGAATCACCAAGCCGCCTGAGCGCGACGGCAGACCACATCCTTTTCATACCCGTACTGCCCTGCCCGCAAGGAGCCGTTGATGCCACTGCGTCTGCCGTTTTTTCTGGTTCGCCTGACGTTGGGCGCCGTATTTGTAGGTGGAGCCCTTAGCGGTTGCCAGGCCTATCTGGACAGTCGCTACAGCGACAGTCTGCCGCCTGCCCAGGGCGTCCAGGCGATTACGGGGCTGGACAAGAGCGTAAGCATCCGTCGCAACACGCTGGGTATGCCGCTGATTGAAACGGCGAGTTTTCATGATGCGCTGTTCGGGTTGGGTTACGTACATGCCACTGACCGGCTGAGTCAGATGGTCAGCATGCGGCTCATGGCCCAAGGGCGCTTGGCTGAAATGGCCGGGCCCGGGGTGCTTGAGGTCGACCGCTTCATGCGTGCGGTAAACCTTCGGCAAAGCGCTGCGGTGCTGTATCGGGAAAGCTCGCCGCGGATGAAGCGCTTCTTCGAGGTGTATGCCAGAGGCGTTAACGCCTACCTGTTCCGTCATCGCGACAAGTTGCCGATGGATCTTGCTGTCACAGGCTATAAGCCTGAGTACTGGAAGGCTGAAGATTCGGCACTGGTGTTCTGTCTGTTGAACTTCGGCCTGGCGGTCAATCTTCAGGAAGAAATCGCATCGCTGGTCATGGCGCAGAAAGTCGGTGCGGACAAGGTCGCCTGGCTGCTGCCCACCTACCCAGACGAGGCGTTGCCGTTTGAGGAGGCCGACAAGCTCAAAGGCTTGAAGCTGAGCGGCGATATTGCTGGGCTTACAGCGCTTGAGAGCGCTGCCGCCCAAGTTGCCTCGCTCAACATGCTGGGGGTCGCCGCTTCGAACAATTGGGCCATTTCCGGCAGCAATACGCGCAGTGGCAAGCCGATCCTGGCCAATGACACGCACTTGCCGCTGTCCATGCCGTCGTACTGGAACTTCGTGCAGATTCGCTCGCCGAAGTTTCAGGCTGCAGGCGTGACGATTGCTGGCGTGCCTGCTGTGGTCGCCGGGTTCAACGGCAAGCTGGGCTGGGGCATGACCATGGTCATGGGCGATACCCAGGACCTCTTTCTCGAGCAGGTACGGCGCGAGGGCACCCGCTTGCTGTATCTGGCCGATGGCAAGTGGGTGCCGGCTCGCGAGCGAAATGAGACCTTCTTTATCAAGGGCGCGCGCCCTGTTCGAGAAACGATCTACGAGACACGCAACGGGCCGCTGCTCAACAGTGTTCTGGGGGAGCGCAAACATCCCTTGCAGCCGCTGCAGTTGAGCAGTGGTTACGGGCTGGCTCTGAAGACCAACCAGTTCGAGGCTGATCAGACGCTGGATGCATTTTTCGACCTGACCCGTGCGCAATCCGTCGACCAGGCGTTCGAGGCGACCCGCGATATCCGTGCTGTGGCGCTGAACATCGTGTTTGCCGACCAGCAAAGTACCGGCTGGCAGGTCACCGGACGCTATCCGAACCGGCGTGAGGGGTTGGGCCTGCTTCCGTCGCCCGGTTGGGAAGGGCGTTATGACTGGGACGGTTACGCCGATCCCATGCTTCACCCCTATGATCAGGATCCGATACAAGGCTGGCTGGGGACCGCCAATCATCGCACCGTGCCTAAGGGCTATGGCATGCAGCTGTCCAATTCCTGGTACTACCCGGAGCGTGCCGAGCGTATTGCCGAGCTGCTTGGTCGGGGCAAGCAGGACACCCGCAGTGTGATCGCAATGCAGTATGACCAGACGACAACCTTTGCGGCGAAGCTGCAGACCATGCTGCAGGCGCCGGGAATGGCGGAGCCGCTGAAAGCCGCCATCGATACGCTTGCCGAGCCTGAGCGGCGCCGGGCACGTGAAGCGCTTTCGACCCTTCTGCGCTTCGATGGAAAGCTCGCTGCTGGCTCCGCGGACGCAGCGCTGTATGAAACCTTCCTGATGGAGGCGGCACGCCAGACCTTTCTCGACGAGCTGGGGCCGGAGGGTAGCGCCGCCTGGAAGGCCCTGGTCGAGGCCGCAAACGCCTCCTATTCGGCACAGGCCGATCATCTGCTCGGCCGGGACGACAGCCCGTTCTGGGACGATCTCAGCACGTCCCAACAGGAAGACAAGCCGGCCATTCTGGCGCGCTCACTTGCCGCTTCGGTCAGTCGTATGGAAACTGCCCTGGGTGCTGACCGAAGTGCCTGGCAGTGGGGGCAGCTGCATACCTACACCTGGAAGAGCGGCACTACTCAACTGGCGCCTTATATGTCGCCCAGCCAGCGTGCCGGCATCAATGCGATCAACGGCTATCTGGATCGAGGGCCGGTAGCGGCTGGTGGCGATCACAGTACGCTGAACGTGTCGGCCTACCGCTGGGGCGACAATTTCGATACCTGGCTGATCCCGGCAATGCGGATCATTGTCGACTTCGGTCGTGATGAGCCGATGATCGGGCTAAACAGCACCGGTCAGTCGGGCAACCCGGCCAGCCCCCACTACGCAGACGGCATCGAGGCCTGGTTGAAAGGCGGCTACATGAGCTTCCCATTTAAACCGGAGAATCTCGACCAGGTCTACGGCACCCAGCGATTGCTGCTCACGCCGGCGCCTAAATAGTCCACTGATCGGTGGACGGAGCAGTACTGGTGCTGTCTCGGCTCAGCTGCTCTTGCGCCAGTCGAAATCCATTTGTCGGGCGGTGGCTTCGGCCAGTTCGCGGTCAGCGATACGCTCGACCAAGTGCAAGCTCATGTCGATACCGGCCGAAATACCTGCCGAGGTTACGTAGCGGCCGGTATCAACCCAGCGGCAGCCTTCGACCACTTTGAGCAGCGGGAACATCGCTTTCAGTTCGCTGATGTCTTCCCAGTGCGTGGTCACCTTATGCGCGTAGAGCACGTTGGCTTTCGCCAGCAGGAATGCGCCGGTGCACACCGAGGCGGTGAGTCCGGCCTGCGCGGCAGTTTTCTCGATCCACCGAACCACTTCGGGGTTCTCCAGTTCGTTAGTGACCACTCCGCCCGGAACGATCAGCAAGTCGATGGTGGGGTGGTTGGCAAAGTTGTAGTTGGGTTGGACGACCAGGCCCGCCCTGGCGCGCACGAGCCCCTTGCGCGCAGCGATGGTCGACGTCGAGAAGGGCGGTGGCTGACCGTCGCGCAGCGCCAGCCGCGTCGCGGTGGTGAATACCTCGTAAGGCCCCGTAAAATCGAGCACCTCGACGTCGGGGTAAACGTAGATACCGACGAATGTGGGCATGACGGGCACCTGTCGTGCTGAGCTTAAGAGGCGATTACTCGAGCCGGTATCAGGATATTCCTGAATGGTCTTGCGAAGGTTAGGTCAGCCTAGCTGGCTGCTCGTGTCACTTCCAATACCGTAATGGTTGACGGCTCTGGGTAGTGCCATCGGACCTCGACATCCCAGAGCCGGGTGCCGTAGCGGCGTTCCGGTGCTGGCGTCTGATAGGCCGGTCGTGGGTCCTGTGCCAGGCATTGTTCGATCAAGGCTTGCAGCGGCTCGCCCAGCCGCGCCGCTTCGCAGTGCGCCTGTTGCAGGCTGGCCTCGGTCCAGCTCACTGCAATGAGGTTGGGTGCGTCCTCGGCCAAGCCGTTATGGGCATCCGTCACCACGTCGGCATAGGGGACATAAGGCTTGATGTCCAGCACCGGTGTCCCATCGAGCAGATCGATTCCCGACAGATGAAGACGCCCTGGCTCGATCCGGTCCAGTTTCACCACCGACTGCCCGATGCCGTTCGGCCGGTGCGTCGCCCGTGTCGCGAATACGCCAACTATTCGGTTGCCACCTAGACGTGGCGGCCGTACTCGCAGACGGGGTTCGGCCTCCAAGGCTTGATGAAAAAGAAACAGCAGCCAGACATGGCTCACCTGTTCCAGTCCCTCCAAGGCATGAGCCTGATCGAACGGTGCGACCAGTTCCAATACGCCTCGAGCGGCGGGTGCCAGTTGCGGTTGGCGTGGAATGGCGAACTTTTCCTTGAAACAGGAGCGGACGAAGCCGATGGGGGAAACCGAGTAGGACATGGTGATTAGCCAGGCGCGGAGGGGCGCCATCTTACCCGTTGCGGTGGCGGATCGCGCCTACGCGCAAGGCTGGCGCAGCAATCTGCAATAGCTTCAGAGCCCGACCGGTGCGTACGCATGAGCCCCTTTGCGTCAGCTCGCTATCTGCGGCCCCATGCAGAGTTTCGATAATTCGTGTAGGATAGCCGCCCTTTTTTCGAACATAGGCTACGTTTGTTTTACGGCTGTACGCTTCACTCTTTTCCAGTGCCGCGCTCGCCAGAGCTTTACGGCAGTTTTTGGCGCGTCGCCCCTGACGCAGCCCCGCATACAGGCAGCAGCAGTGCAGCCGCTTTGGCAGTCGCAAAACGTGGCAGCCGCATTTCGTCGCGTCGCGATGTCCTAAAAGCCAGAACAAGTTCAGGAGATAGAACTGATGAACGAGGCTGAGCTCTCACCCAGTCACACTGACCCAACCCGAGATCGCATCAATCCGGTCGTTTTCTACAGTTCGGCGGTTGCCATCGTACTGTTTGCGATCTTGACGATGTTTTTCACGGAGCCATCCCTGACGGTCATCAATACTGTCCTAGGCTGGATTTCAAACACCTTTGGCTGGTTCTACTTTCTAGCCGTACTGGTGTACCTGCTGTTCGTGATTGTCATTGCAACCACGCGCTACGGCAAAATCAGGCTAGGCCCTGATCATTCGAAACCGGAATTCAATGTCGTTACCTGGGCGGCGATGCTGTTCTCCGCCGGTATCGGCATCGACTTGCTGTTTTTCTGTATCGCTGAACCGATCACCCAGTATCTGGAACCGCCGGTAGGCGTAGGTGGCACCGCGCAGGCGGCGCGGCATGCCATGGAGCTGACGTTCCTGCACTGGGGGCTGTCTGGCTGGGGTGTCTACACCCTGGTGGGCATGTCGCTGGCTTACTTCAGCTTTCGCCAAGGGCTTCCCCTTTCGATCCGCTCGTCGCTGTACCCGATTTTCGGCAAGGCCATCTACGGCCCCATCGGGCATACCGTGGACACGGCCGCGGTGCTAGGCACCGTGTTCGGAATCGCCACAAGCCTCGGCATTGGCATCATTCAGCTCAATTTTGGCCTCAACTACATTTTCGGCGTGCCGGAAAGCACGCTGACCCAGTCGGTGTTGGTCGTGTTGATCGTGGTGTTCTCCGCGATATCGGCGGCGACGGGAGTGGAGCGGGGTATCCGTAGGCTCTCCGAGTTCAACATGCTCCTCGCAGTGTTGCTGCTGCTGTTCGTGTTGTTCGCCGGCAAGACCACCTTTCTGCTCAACGCGTTGGTGATGAACATTGGCGACTACTTCTCCAATTTCATCAGCCTGTCGTTCGATACCTACGCTTATGACCAGCCCACCGATTGGTTGAATGCCTGGACTGTATTTTTCTGGGCCTGGTGGATTGCATGGGGACCCTTCGTTGGGCTGTTCCTGGCGCGTATCTCGCGGGGGCGCACTATCCGTGAGTTCGTGATTGGTACGTTGCTGTTGCCGCTGGCTTTCATGATGGCGTGGATGTCGATCATGGGTAACAGCGCCATCGATATGGTGATGAACGGTGCCGTTGAGTTCGGCGCGCAGGCGGTGAGTAATCCGGGGTCTTCGATCTACCTGTTCCTGCAAAGCCTGCCCTGGGCCGGCCTGACGACCGCCGTGGCGACCATCCTTGCCATTGTGTTCTTCGTGACATCCGGTGATTCGGGCTCGCTGGTGCTTTCCAATTTCACCTCGATTCTCAAGGACGCGAATAGCGATGCGCCGGTCTGGATGCGCATACTCTGGGCCGCGATCATCGGCGTGCTGACCCTGGCACTGCTGATTGCCGGCGGGCTGAGTGCGCTGCAGGGCACCGTGGTGATCATGGGGCTGCCGTTCTCCATCGTCCTGTTGTTCATGATGGTGGGTCTGTTCAAGGCGCTGCACGTCGAAGGCGTGATGGCAGACAGTTATCAGAAGAGCCTCTCAGGACAGCTGTCCGGCCGTGCGACGCTTGAGCATGCCCACATGAACTGGAGTCAGCGGCTCTCGCGGGCGATGAGTTTCCCGAGCCTGTCGCAGATCCGCCGCTACCTGAAAGAGACATGCCGGCCAGCGATGGAGGAGATCCAGAAAGCGCTCGGCGAGAAAGGCGTGCCGGTGGAAATCATCGAAGGCGAGACGGGCAACGAGCACCTGATCCTCAACGTGAATCTTGGCAGCGAAATGGACTTCACCTACCAGATCTGGCCTGTTCGCAGCTCGATGCCGTCTTTCGCGGTGCGCACATCGAGCAGCAGTGCGCACTATTACCGGCTTGAAGTGCACCTGCGACAGGGGAGCCTTGGTTACGACCTGATGGGCTACTCGAAGCGCCAGCTGATCGAAGACATCCTCGATCACTACGAGCACCACATGCAGTTCCTGCACCTGCAGCGCGAGAAAGGCAGCCTGGCGGAAGGCTCGTCCGAACCCGGTACCGCAAGCGCCACCTGAGTGCGACCACGACGGACCTACAGGTTCGTCGTGGTACCTGAAACGTGGCAATGGCCTATCCGGTCGTTGCCACCTGGACATTCGAAGAGGTAAATCATGGCCCGTTATCCACGGCAACAACTCTATATCGATGGCGCTTACGTCGAGGCCAGCGGTGGAGACGTCTTCGAGAGCGTCAACCCGGCCAACGGCGAGGTTCTCGCCGAAGTGGCGCAGGCCTCGCGTACCGATCTTGAGCGCGCGGTGGTCAGCGCTGAGAAAGGTCAGAAGATCTGGGCAGCACTGACCGGCATGGAGCGCTCGCGTGTGCTGCGCAAAGCGGTCGACATCCTGCGTGAGCGCAACGATGAGCTGGCGCTGTTGGAAACCCTCGATACCGGCAAACCGCTTATGGAGACCCGTAGCGTCGATATTGTCACCGGTGCTGACGTGCTCGAGTATTACGCAGGCCTGGCGCCGGCTATCGAAGGCGAGCAGATTCCACTGCGCGACACCAGCTTCGTCTATACCCGCCGTGAGCCGTTGGGTGTGGTAGCCGGGATCGGCGCTTGGAACTATCCGATCCAGATCGCATTGTGGAAAGCCGCACCCGCTCTGGCTGCCGGCAACGCGATGATCTTCAAACCGAGCGAAGTGACCTCGCTGAGCGCGCTCAAGCTGGCAGAGATCTTCACCGAAGCCGGCTTGCCGGCGGGCGTGTTCAACGTGCTGACCGGCACCGGGGCGGAGATCGGTGCGTTGCTCACTGAGCATCCGCGCATCGCCAAGGTGTCCTTTACCGGCGGCGTGGCGACCGGCAAGAAAGTCATGGCCAGTGCGGCCAGCTCATCGCTCAAGGACGTCACCATGGAACTGGGCGGCAAGTCGCCGTTAATCGTCTGTGACGATGCCGACTTGGACCGCGCCGCCGACATCGCTGTCATGGCCAACTTCTTCAGTTCTGGTCAGGTCTGCACTAACGGCACCCGCGTTTTCGTGCCGCGCGCCTTGTTGAGCGAGTTCGAGGCGAAGCTGCTCGAGCGGGTCAAACGCATCCGCATGGGCGATCCGCAAGATGAGCAGACCACCTTCGGCCCCATGGTCAGCTTCGCCCACATGCAGAACGTGCTCGGTTATATCGCCAAAGGCAAGGCGCAGGGCGCGCGTCTGCTCTGCGGCGGTGAGCGCGCCACCAATGGCGAGTTCGGCCGTGGCGCCTACATCGAGCCGACCATCTTCAGCGACTGCACCGACGACATGATCATCGCCCGCGAAGAGATCTTCGGCCCGGTGCTCAGTCTGCTGGCCTACGACGATGAGGACGAGGCAGTGCGTCGTGCCAACGACAGCGACTACGGTTTGGCTGCTGGTGTTGTCACCCGTGATCTGGTGCGCGCCCACCGCATCATTCATCAGATGGAAGCCGGAATTTGCTGGATCAACACCTGGGGTGAATCCGCCGCGCAGATGCCAGTCGGCGGCTACAAGCAGTCCGGGATTGGCCGCGAAAATGGTATCTCGTCGCTGGCGCATTACACGCGGTTGAAGTCCGTACAGGTAGAGCTGGGCGAGTTCGCGTCGGTTTTCTAAGCGAGCAGGCTAAGACGAGCGCAGGACAGCGCTCGCCAACGCGACAGGAGGATTCATGGAATACGACTACATCATCATCGGTGCCGGCTCTGCGGGTAATACCCTGGCTGCACGCCTGACCGAGGACGCGGATGTCAGTGTCCTGCTGCTGGAAGCCGGCGGTCCTGACTATCGCCTCGACTTCCGCACTCAGATGCCGGCAGCACTGGCCTACCCGCTGCAAGGCACGCGCTATAACTGGGCTTACAAGACCGACCCAGAACCCCACATGAACAACCGCCGCATGGACTGTGGCCGCGGCAAGGGTCTGGGCGGCTCGTCGCTGATCAACGGCATGTGCTACATCCGAGGCAACGCGTTGGACTACGACAACTGGGCGACCATGCCCGGTCTCGAGGACTGGTCCTACTTGGATTGCCTGCCATATTTCCGCAAGGCCGAAACCCGCGACATCGGCCCCAACGACTATCACGGTGGCGATGGGCCGGTCAGCGTGACCACGCCTAAGCCCGGCAACAATATCCTGTTCCACGCCATGGTGGAGGCGGGCGTACAAGCCGGCTATCCCAAGACCGAGGACCTCAACGGCTACCAGCAGGAAGGCTTCGGCCCGATGGACCGCACCGTCACGCCCAATGGCCGTCGTGCCAGCACGGCACGTGGCTACCTCGACCAGGCCAAGGATCGCTCGAACCTGACCATCATCACTCACGCCGTGACGGACCGCGTGCTGTTCGAAAGCAAGCGCGCTGTTGGCGTGAAATATCTGCGCGGCCGTGAGCAGGCGACCACTGCACGAGCGCGCCGCGAGGTGCTGCTCTGCGGCGGTGCCATTGCCTCGCCTCAGGTGCTGCAACGCTCCGGCGTCGGTCCGGCAGCATTGCTCAAGGGGCTTGGTATCGAGGTGGTTCACGACTTGCCTGGCGTCGGCCAAAACCTGCAAGACCATCTCGAGATGTATCTGCAGTACGAATGCAAGCAACCGGTTTCGCTGTATCCCGCTTTGAAATGGTGGAACCAGCCGGCAATCGGCGCTAAGTGGCTGTTCGGTGGCACGGGCATCGGCGCCAGTAATCAGTTCGAGGCGGGCGGCTTTATTCGCAGTCGCGATGAGTTCGAATGGCCGAATATCCAGTTCCACTTCCTGCCGGTGGCGGTCAGCTACAACGGCAGCAACGCCCACGACGGCCACAGCTTCCAGGCGCACGTCGGTTCGATGCGCTCGCCCAGTCGCGGGCGGGTCCAGATTCGTTCGACTGACCCGAACGTCGATCCCAGCATCCTCTTCAACTACATGGCCCACGAGCAGGACTGGCAGGAGTTTCGTGATGGCATTCGCCTTACCCGCGAGATCATCAATCAGCCGGCGCTCGATCCCTTCCGTGGCAAGGAGCTGAGCCCTGGCATTGATGCTCAGAGCGATGCGGATCTGGATACATTCGTCCGTGAGCATGCGGAGACGGCTTATCACCCGTCCTGTTCCTGCAAGATGGGCACCGACGACATGGCCGTTGTCGATGAGCAGGGCCGCGTGCACGGCGTGGAAGGCTTGCGTGTAGTGGACGCGTCGATCATGCCGCAGATCATTACCGGCAACCTCAATGCCACCACCATCATGATCGCCGAGAAGATCGCTGACCGGATTCGTGGCCGGCAGCCATTGCCGCGCAGCACAGCGGCATACTACGTCGCCAAGGATGCACCGGTGCGCAAGGCGCCGGTGCGGGGCTGACTATCGCCGGTGTCGATACGGGCTGGCGGGCACGTGGGGTGCCCGCCAGTTCTTTTCTTTGCTGATCCCTTGAACGGCGTTCCCGCCAAGGATGCTCGCGGCTCAGTCTCCTTGGTGCAGGGCGGTCAGTTCACTGCAGCTGAAGCTTCCCGGCGATAGGCGTAGGTCTCGGCGAAACGCGAAAGCATATAGGCACTACAGGTTGTGTCCGGATACTTGGGCGGATTGTCCTGGCTCTGGCAACCGGGCAGGCAACTAATGATCGTGTCCGGGTTGGGCTCGGCAAAGAAGGGCATCGAGTAGCGATCGACGCCCAGCGGGCTGATCACTCGATGCGGCGTTGACTTGTACCGGTCGTTACTCCAGCGCGCCATCATGTCGCCGATGTTGACCACGAAGGTGCCCTCGATTGGCGGCGCATCGATCCACTCTCTGCGCACATTCTGCACCTGCAAACCGCCAGCCTGATCCTGGTAGAGCAGCGTGATACAGCCGTAATCGGTATGGGCGCCGGCACCTTGTTGCTCGGGCGCCGTTGCGGTCTGGCGTGGCGGGTAGTGGATCATGCGAAACACGCTGATCGGCTCGATGAAGCGCTCATCGAAAAAGCCCGACTCGACGCCTAGTGCGTTGGCCACGGCGCGAAGAAGGGTACAGGCCAGCGCATGCATGTCTAGATAGTGCTGTTCGAACAGCGCCGGCCATCCTTCGAGCTCGGGATGGCGATTCGGCCCCCGCAATGGCTTGCCTGCCAGCACCTCGGGATGATCGGGTGGCATATGGAAACCCATATCGAAGGTCTCTTTGAGGTCGCTTGGCTTGGCGGGGTCGAGTTGTTCGGTCGCAATCGCTCCGTAACCGCGGTGATGGGTGCTCTTGGTGATATCGATTTGCAGTTTCTGCTCGACGGGCAATGCGAAGAACTGTTCGGCCGCATCCTTCAGCTGGGCGATACGCTCGGCACTGATCGGATGGTTGCGGATATAGAAAAAACCCCAGTCACGGCAAGCTGTGTCGATTTGACGGGCCACTTCGTGCCAGCCCTTAACATCCGAGGCGTACAGCGGCGCGATGTCGATAATGGGGAGTTGTGTGTGCATGGATAGCTCCGAGGAATGCTCGCTGCGGTCTTCTCGTACCGTCAGCCATATAGGGTTTCACCCCTGCCAGCGGTTCTCCGGAAGGAGGGACGGCACGGCAAATTCCAGGTGCCGCGCCTGTGCTGGCGCGGCTTGCGCAGCGGCCGCTGGGTTACTTCGGCAGATCGGCAGTGATGCCGTTGACGTAGTAGTTCATCGAGGCCAACTCGCCGTTGCTGGCGGTTGCACCCTCGGCAATACGCACGGTGCCGGTCTGATCCTTGATCGGGCCAGTGAACGGGTGAAACGCCCCGCTGCGGATGCTTGCGATGATGTCTTCTGCCTCGGTTTTCACCTCAGCGGGTACCAGATCGCTGATCGGCAGGCTGATGGTTTCCTCTGCCAGACCACCCCAGAAGTCCTGCGGCTTCCAGCTGCCGTCGACGACTGCCTTTGCCGATTTGCTGTAGTGCGGGCCCCAGTCGTTGACGATGGACGTCAGCACGGCCTTCGGGCCGAAGTGGGACATGTCCGATGCATAGCCGACCGAATAGACGCCTCGGCGCTCGGCGGCCTGGATCGGCGCCGGGCTGTCGGTGTGCTGGAAGACCACATCGACGCCCTGGTCGATCAGTGCGTTGGCAGCATCCGCCTCCTTGCCCGGATCGAACCAGGAGTTCACCCACACCACCTTGATTTCGGTGCCGGGGTTGTACTTATCGAGCGCTAACTGGATGGCATTGATGTCGCGGATCACTTCAGGAATCGGGAAGGAGGCGATGTAGCCGACCTTCTTGCTCTTGGTCATCTTTGCCGCGAGGAAGCCGCCGACGTATCGGCCTTCATAGGAGCGCGACAGGTAGGTGCCGAGGTTCTTGTCCTGCTTGTAGCCGGTGGCGTGCTCGAAGGTCACCTTGGGGAATTGCTTGGCGACCTTGAGCGTCGGGTTCATGTAGCCAAAGGAGGTGGTGAAGATCAGGTCATAGCCACCCTTGGCCATGTTGCGGATCACTCGCTCGGCATCGGCGCCTTCGGCAACGTTCTCGACGAAGGTGGTCTCGACCTGCTCGCCGAGCTCTTTTTCCAGATACTGGCGGCCCATCTCATGCTGGTAAGTCCAGCCGTGGTCGCCGATCGGGCCTACGTAGACAAAGCCGACCTTCAGCGGATCAGCGGCGAAGGCTGCGCCAGTGGAAAGGGCACTGGTAAAGCCGATGGCAACGGCAAGGCTGCGCAGCAAGGCGCTCCGTGGTTTCTTCTGCATGTGAATGACGCTCCTGTGTGTCATGACGCGAGGGCCGTAGCGGCTGCCTGTCCGATTGCAAAAAGCTGACCAGATGGACAGATCGCCGTGTTGCCGGCTCGCGGATGGCAGGAAGCGCCCACAAGCGCCGTGCACTGGAGCGCTAGTGGTGCGTCATTCGTTCGGGCTGCCCCAGGGCAGTGCACTGCTTGCTCGGCAGGGGCTGCCAGCCCTCATGCGTCAGCGTCGGCTCTGATGGAAGTAGAGCATCCCGGCACCGTGTTGCATTACCAGGGCAGTTGATCGCCTTTGTAGTCGAGGTAGTGATGCCCGCCACGGCCCAGCGCCAGGGTGACCTGCTCGACCATTCCGCGCGTACTGGTTTCGACGTTCAGGGGCGCTTGGTCACCGCCCATGTCGGTCTTCACCCAACCGGGGTGCATGGACAATACGGTCAACCCGGTCTCGCCCTGCTCGGATACGAAAGTGCGGGTCATATGGTTGAGCGCAGCCTTGCTCGCGCCGTAGAGCGACATGCCCATGCCGGGGCCGGTCTCGACGCTGCCGAGGATGGAGCTCATGAACACAATGACGCCTCGCTCGGGATTGACCGCCGGTCGCAATTGTTCGGCCAGGCGCAGCGGCGCCACAGCATTGGTGAAAAACAGCTGAGCCACTTCCGCCTCGGTGGCCTGGGTGGCCGGCTTGTCTTGCGGCCCGGCAACGCCAGCGTTGACGAACAGCACATCCAGCTGCGTGCCCTCTAACCGCTTTGCCAGCGCATCGACGCTTGCCGCATCGTTCATGTCGAGTGTTTCCACGCGCACTCGTGGAATCTGGTTGAGCGCGTCGGCCTGTTGCGAGTTGCGAACCGTGGCAATGACCTGCCAGCCTTCGCTGGAAAATTGCTTGGCGAGGCCTAGGCCCAGACCGCGGGAAGCGCCAATCACGAGTACGGTTTTTTGCATGAGAGATCCTTGGTGGTGGAAGGGGGTTTCGAGCATAGCGCGACGCAACGAAATCAGCGTGTGCGGGGCGGCTGCGACATTCGACCGCTGCCTCTGTGTTGCAACGCGTGTCCCCGCGATAGCTATGTTGATCTTTATTCGGCTCTCATGAGACCACTGCGTTGCCGGATTTGGCACCGCGAATCAACACCAGGGGGATCCAATGCCCGAACCGCAAATCCAATCGCGCCGCTGGCATGCCTGCGAGGCTGACGAGACGTTGCGTGAGCTTGAATCTTCGGCTACCGGACTGACCCGCCAAAGCGTAGAGGAACGGCTCTCTCGATACGGAGCGAACCGTCTCGACGAAGCCAAACCTGCAAGCGTGCTGCAACGGCTGATGCGTCATCTCAACAACGTGCTGCTGTACGTGCTGATTGCTGCCGCGGTGGTGACCGGTTTGATGGGGCACTGGGTCGATACCTTCGTGATCCTGGTCGTGGTGGTGCTTAACGTCGCCATCGGGTTCGTGCAGGAAGGCAAGGCGGAGAAAGCATTGCAGGCGATCCGCCACCTCCTGGCGCCCCATGCGGTGGTGCTTCGCGACGGACATCAGCAGGATATCGATGCGGCTGAACTGGTCCCCGGTGACGTGGTGCTGCTGGCGTCCGGCGACAGCCTGCCGGCAGACGTGCGGCTGCTGCAGGCGCGCAATCTGCGCATCGACGAGTCGGCGCTCACCGGTGAATCCGTCCCGGTGGACAAGCAAGTCGATGCCGTGGCCGATGACGCGCCCATCGGCGATCGGCTCTGCATGGGCTACGCCGGTACGCTGGTGACCCAAGGTCAAGCGCGCGCCGTGGTCGTTGCCACCGGGGCGGCTACCGAGATCGGCCGCATTGGTCGCATGCTGGAGTCTGTCGAGCAGGGCACGACGCCGCTGCTGCGCAAGATGGAGCAATTCGGGCGCATCCTGACGATGGTGATCCTCGCGACCAGCGCCGTGCTGTTCCTGTTCGGCACGCTGGTACGCGGCATGGGCGCCGGCGAAATGTTCATTGCGGCGGTGGGGCTTGCGGTAGCGGCAATCCCGGAAGGGCTGCCGGCGATCATGACCATCACCCTGGCCATTGGCGTACAGCGGATGGCGACGCGAAACGCGGTGATCCGGCGACTGCCTGCGGTCGAAACGCTGGGTTCGGTGACGGTGATCTGCTCCGACAAGACCGGCACCCTCACACGCAACGAAATGACCGTGCAGGAGGTGATCTGCGCCGGCCAATCGCTGGAGGTCGAAGGTGCCGGCTATGCACCGCATGGCGCGCTGCTGGTCGATGCTGTGCCCATCGAGCCGGTTGCATTGCTGGCCCGATCGCCAGCGGTCAATGCACTGATGCGCGCGGCAGCGTTATGCAACGACGCCAGTCTGCACGAGAAAGATCAGGTGTGGACGCTGGCCGGCGATCCCACCGAGGGCGCACTGCTGACCCTTGCAATGAAAGCGGGGTTGTCACCGACCAATCTCCATGTCGATCATCCTCGGCTGGATGTGATTCCCTTCGAGTCCGAGCACCGCTTCATGGCGACGCTGCACGCTACCGATAGCGGCAGCGAGGTGCTGGTCAAGGGTGCGCCGGAGCGCATTCTGGGCATGTGCTCACACCAGCTTATGGCCGATGGCGACGAGCTGTCGCTTGAACAGGCTCAGTGGCATGAGCAGGTCGAGGCGCAGGCGCAATCCGGTCGCCGCGTTCTGGCGCTCGCTCGGCGCCAATTGCCCGCCGACAAGGACATGCTCGAGCACGCCGACGTCGCCAACGGACTCACCCTGCTCGGGCTGGTCGCCATTATCGACCCGCCGCGCGAGGAGGCGATACGCGCAGTTGCGGAGTGTCGCGCTGCCGGAATTCGGGTGGTGATGATTACCGGTGACCACGGCGTCACCGCGAGTGCCATCGCCAGACAGCTCGGCATGGGAGATGACATCAAGGCGATCACCGGACCTGAGCTGGAACGGATGGACGAAACGGCGATGCGTCAGGCAGTCGCCGAAGCCCGGGTGTTCGCGCGCGCCAGCCCGGAGCACAAGCTGCGCCTAGTGCGGGCGCTACAGGCCAATGGCGAAGTGGTCGCCATGACCGGTGATGGCGTCAACGACGCGCCGGCGTTGAAGCAGGCCGATGTGGGCGTCGCCATGGGCATGAAGGGGACCGAGGCGGCCAAGCAGGCCGGTGCGATCGTGCTGGCGGACGATAACTTCGCCTCGATCGCGCATGCCGTGGAAGAAGGCCGCACCGTTTACGACAACTTGCGCAAAACGGTGACCTTCCTGCTGCCGATTAATGGCGGGGAGTCGTTGTCGTTGCTGCTGGCCGTACTGCTCGGCATCGCCTTGCCGATCACGCCGGTGCAGGTGCTGTGGGTGAACATGGTCAGCTCGGTGGCGCTGGCGATGGTTTTGGCGTTCGAACCCACCGAGGCGGATGTCATGCAGCGTCCGCCGCGCCGGCCGGACGAGCCGATGCTGTCGCGATTCGTTATCTGGCGGATCTTCTTCGTCTCTGCGTTGTTCCTGGCGGGCATTTTCGGCATGTTCGAGTGGATGCGCGCTCAAGGCGCAACGGTTGAGGCAGCGCGTACCGTGGCGGTCAACACGCTGGTCTGCATGGAAGTGTTCTACCTGTTCAGCGTGCGCTACCTGAAGGCGCCCTCGTTCACTGCGGAAGGCGTGAAGGGGACGCCGCGGGTGCTGATGGCAGTATTCGGCGTTTTCCTCCTGCAACTGATGTTTACCTATGCGCCGTTCATGCAATCGCTGTTCGCCTCCGAGGCGTTGTCGCTGACCACTGGCATGTTCGTGGTACTTGCCGGGGTGGCGGTGCTGGTCATTCTGGAGATCGAAAAGGCGCTGCTACGGCGTTTGGGCCTCGGCCTCTAGGGACGGCGTAGTGCGCAGGGAGCGCATGGAAACGAATGGCCGCAGTTGGAAAGCGAGGCCTGGAAGGCCCGCTTTCCTGGCCGATCAATGACCGGCTTTCCAAGGTTGCCCCAGCGACACCGGTGCATACAGGCGGGTGCGAATCGCGTCGCGTGAGAGCAGCACCAGCACGACGATGGTTGCCACATACGGCAGCATCGCCAGCAGGTTGCCGGGGATCGACAAGCCGATCCCTTGAGCCACCAGATGCAGGATGCTGGCAAGGCCGAACAGATAGGCGCCAAGTAGCACACGCCCTACACGCCAGCTGGCGAATACCACTAGCGCCAGGGCGATCCAGCCGCGCCCGGCAGTCATATTTTCGGCCCACATCGGGGTATAGGCGAGCGACAGATAACCACCCGCCAACCCGGCCATGGCGCCTCCGAACAGTACCGCCAACGCCCGAACCCGCAGGACCGGCAGGCCCATGGCGCTGGCCGCGTTGGGATTTTCGCCGACTGCTTGAATGATCAGGCCGACGCGGCTTTTCAACAGCACCCAGGCAACCAAGGCGAAAAGCGCGAAGGACAGGTAGACCAGCAGGTCCTGGGCGAACAGCATGCGACCGATCAACGGAATGTCGCTCAGGAAAGGAATGGCGATCGGTTCGAAACCGGCCAGCGGCTTGCCGACCCAGCCGGCACCGATGAATGAGGACAGGCCGACGCCAAAGATGGTCAGCGCCAGGCCGGTAGCCACCTGGTTGGCATTGAAGCCCAGCGCCACCAGCGCGAACAGCTGCGACAGCAGCATGCCGCCCAGGCAGGCAAACACCACGCCCAGCCAGAGGTTGCCAGTGGCAAAGGCGGCGATGAACCCGGCCACTGCGCCGAACAGCATCATGCCCTCCTGACCGAGGTTGAGGACGCCGGACTTTTCGCAGACCAGTTCGCCGAGTGCGACCAGCAGCAGCGGCGTGCCGGTCCGGATCATTGCGTAGAAGATGTTGGTGAGTAGGTCGATATCCATCAAATCAGCCCTCGAGCTGTAAGCGGCAAAGCAAAAGAGAAGTGGGGCATAAGGCTCATGCGGCTGGCTCCGGCTCGAGCGCCGATGTGTGCGGCTTGCGGCTCCAGCCTTTCAGACGCGGCCGATAGAGAATCAACACGTCGCAGGCCAGCAGGAAAAACAGGACCATGCCCTGGAACAGCTGAGTGATCGACTGCGGCAGGTTGGCCGCCATCTGGGCGTTTTCGCCACCCAGATAGAGCAGTGCCATCAGCAGGCTCGCAAACAGAATCCCGAGGGGATTGAGCCGACCGAGGAAGGCGACTGTGATGGCGGCATACCCGTAGCCAGGCGATACCTGGGGCACCAATTGGCCGATCGGGCCGGTGACTTCCGCAACTCCGGCCAGTCCAGCCAATGCACCACTGATCAACAGGGCAATCCACACCAGGCGCTTTTCACGAAAGCCGACGAAGCCAGCGGCACGCTTGTCGAGGCCAAGTACCTTGATCTGAAAGCCGAGAAAGCTCCTGTGCAGCAGCACCCATATCACCACCAATGCCAGCAGGGCGAAGTAGAAACCGCCATGCACGCGCAGATCTTCGAACAGCTGGGGCAAACGGGTGGCGTCGCCGAACATCGCCGACTCGGGGAAGTTGAAGCCTTCAGGATCTTTCAACGGCCCATGCACCGCGAACAGCAACAGGTTCAGCGCGATGTAGTTGAGCATGATGCTGGTGAGGATTTCGTTTGCATTGAACTGAGTACGCAGCCAGGCGCAGAGACCAGCCCAGGCGGCGCCACCGAGGGTGCCCGCCGCGAGCGTAAGGGGCAGCGCCCAGCGCGAGTCCCAATCGATGATGTTCACCGCCAGCGCACTGCCGGCCAACGCGCCGATAAGCAACTGACCCTCGGCACCGATATTCCAGATGCGCGCGTTGTACACCACGGCCAGGCCCAGGGCGCAGAGCAGGATCGGTAACGCCTTGACCAGAAGTTCGGAGACGCCGTAGAGGTCGCTGACCGGATCGATCAGCAGCACTCGCAGCGTCTCCAGCGGCGGGTGACCCAGTGCGACGAACAACAGCGCGCCGCTGATCAGCGTCAGCAACGCGGCAAGCAGTGGCGACAGCCAGAGCATTGGTCGCGATTCATAGCCGCGTGGTTCTAGGGATAACAACATACGAAGGCTCTCAGGCGGCGGTGGGCGTGGGTTGATCGAACTGACCGGCCATCCAGCGACCCACGTCCGTGGGGCTGGTCTCGCGTGTGGAACGCAAGGCCGACAACCGGCCGTGGCTCAGGGCGGCGATGCGATCACTGATCTGGAACAGCTCTTCGAGGTCTTCGGATATCACCAGGATGGCGGCGCCGGCGTCTCGCAGCGCGATCAGTGCGCGGTGGATCGCGGCCGCGGCTCCGACATCGACGCCCCAGGTCGGATGCGCTGCGATCAGCAGCTTCGGTTGCTGGAGAATCTCGCGGCCGAGAATGAATTTCTGCAGATTGCCGCCGGACAGGCTGCGTGCCGGGGTGTGGCTGCTTGGGGTCTTCACTGCGAATGTCTCGATGATGCGTCGCGCGAACGCCTCGACGCGGCTGTGCCGGATCAGGCCACCTCGCACCATTCCGTCCTGCTGGAAACCGGTGAGCAATGCGTTGTCGGCCAGGCTCAGTTCAGGCACCGCACCATGGCCGAGCCGCTCGGCTGGAACGAAGGTCATGCCATGACGGCGTCGCGCATCGGGGCGCAAATGCGCCACCGGAGCGTCGAGAAAGCGGATGTGCTGACCCTGCTGTCGGCTCAGCCGCTGCTCGCCGCTCAGCAGGGCCAGCAGCTCGTCCTGACCATTGCCGGCGACACCGGCGATGCCCACGATCTCCCCGGAACAGACTTCCAACATCAACTCCTGCAGCGAGACCCCGAACGGATCGGCGTTGTGCCAGGACAGCGACTCGACGCGCAGGAACGGCGTGCCACCGCGGGCTTTCGGGTATTCGGCTTCAAGCCCCTCGGCATCACCTACCATCAGCCGCGCCAGATCCATATCGGTGCACTGCGCCGGTACGCAATCGCCGGAGACACGGCCGCCACGCAGCACCGTCGCGCTCTCACAGAGCGCGCGCACCTCGTTGAGCTTGTGGCTGATGAACAGGATGCTGCAGCCTTCGGCAGCAAGCCGGCGCAGCACGACGAACAGATCATCGGCCTCTTGCGGCGTGAGGACCGACGTCGGCTCATCGAGAATCAACAGCTTGATGTCCTGCATCAGGCAACGAACGATCTCCACCCGTTGGCGTTCGCCGATCGACAGGCTGTGCACCAGCCGCTGCGGCTCCAGCGGCATGCCGTAGCGCTGCGACACCTCGCGGATCTTCGGCTCCAGCTGTCTTGGCGTCCCCGCGCCGGTGCCCAGCGCCAAGGCGATGTTCTCGGCCACGCTCAGGGTTTCGAACAGCGAAAAGTGCTGGAACACCATGCCGATCCCCCGGTCGCGCGCCTGCGCCGGGTCGCGCATGATCACCGGCTGGCCTTCCCAGCAGATCCTGCCGGCGTCGGGTTGCGTCACGCCGTAGATGATCTTCATCAGCGTGCTTTTGCCTGCGCCGTTCTCGCCGAGCAGGGCGTGGATCTCGCCGGCCTGGATCGAAAGGTCGATGCGGTCGTTGGCCAGGCAACCTGGGTACGCTTTGGTGATACCGGTCAGTTGCAGGCGTGCGGTCTGTGGTTCGGGCATGTCGGCGTCCGCTGAAATTCTCATGGCATGGCAGTAGCAAAAAGCTGGCCAGCCAGTCAGGAAATGCCGAGAAGAACGGGGTAGCGCAGATGCGCTGCTGGTCGCTGGTCAACCGAGCGCTGTGGGTGCTTCGCTTTGGTGCTTGCTTGTCGGATGGGTCCGGCATGTGCACCGTTGCAGGGCGTGGCAACTGATGCACGTGAAGCATGCCGCGCCGGCAGGCGCGGCGTTTGCGTGCTACGGCGCGACTGGGTCGGGCACCTCGCGCAACGCCTGCGCTGCATCGATGGCTCGAGGAAAGCCCGCGGTGACGGTGGTCAGGTACACCACTTCCTTCAGTTCATCCCGTGTGACGCCAAGGCGCAGCGCGTAGCCGGCGTGAACTTTCATATAGGGCAGGTTGCCCTGTGCGGCGAAGGCTGCGACCACCGCCAGCTGACGAGTGCGATCATCCAGGCCGTCGCGCCCCCAAACATCGCCCAGCGCGTACTCGGTGATGCCGTCGGCAAGAAATGGATAGTCCTCGCGCAGCGCCTCGAGGACGGGTTGACCGGCACCGCCAGACAGATGGTTCATGACGTCGACGCCACGATCGTGGCGCTCGTTGCCGACCGCATCCAGCGAGGCGAATGTCAGCGAGCCGAGCAGGCCGAGGCAGACCGCGCTCAATGTGTCTCCCGTGAGCAGGGGTATCGCGGCGTCCTCAGTAGGGGCTTGCGGTTGGCCGGACCACCAGTTCGCTGACATCGACATCAGCGGGTTGCTCGACGGCGTAGGCGATGGCCCGAGCGATGGCCTCGGCGGGAATGGCAATCCGGCGGAAGTCATCCATGGCTGCCCGCGCGCCCTCATCGGAGATGCTTTCGGCCAGTTCCGATTCGGTGACGCCGGGTGACACCAGCGTGACGCGAATATCCCCGCCGACCTCCTGACGCAGCCCTTCGGAAATGGCGCGTACCGCGTACTTGGTGGCGCAGTAGACGGTGGCGGTAGGGCTGACCGCGTAAGCACCGATGGAGGCGATGTTGATGAACTGACCTGAGCGCTGGCGCTGCATCAGCGGAAGGCAGGCCGCGATGCCATGCAGCACGCCACGGATGTTCACGTCGATCATCCGGTCCCATTCGTCGACCTTCAGGGCATCGAGGCGCGACAAGGGCATTACCCCGGCGTTGTTGATGATCACGTCGACCCGACCAAAGCGCTGCTCGGCGAAATCGACGAAGGCCTGGGTGTCCTCGCGGCGGGTGACATCCAGCGCACGAAAGGCTGCGCTGCCACCGGTCTCGGTGATGCTGGCGGCAAGTTGTTCGAGCCGTTCCAGGCGGCGCGCGCCGAGTACGACCGTGGCGCCTTTGGCGGCCAGCAGCCGCGCCGTCGCTTCGCCGATACCACTGCTGGCGCCGGTGATGAGTACGATTTTTCCGTTGCTGTTCGACATGTGCAGCACCTCCGCTAGGTCATTCGAATCGACGCCCATGCGCCGTGATTTGAATGCTAGGCAGAGGGTCGCACCTGGCGTTATGTCGATCCTGCCGAGGGCTTGCCTGATTCTGGCTCTGTGCCGATCACCAGATACCGTCATGCAATTCAGCCGCTTCCTCTTCCAGCAGAGGACCGATCACTTCGACCTTGCGTTGGCCGGCTTCGAAGACCACGCGGCAGGGAAGATCCAGCGTCGGGTTTTCCGGATGGTTACCGGTAATGGCTTTCAGGCTGCGTTCGGAGAGGCCGTACACCACCCGCCCAAGGCCCACCCAGTACGCGGCGCCGGCGCACATGGCGCAGGGCTCGGCGGAGGTGTACATGGTGCAGCGGGAGAGAAATTCCGGCGTGTAGCGGGTCGAGGCGCGGGTCATCAGCACGCGTTCGGCATGGCCTGTCATGTCGTGATCGGGCATGTAGGCATTGCCCTGTTCGAGCAAGGTTTCACCATCGGGGCCGACCAGGATGGCGCCGAAGGGATGCGTGCCCTCGGCCAGGGCGCGACGGGCGACATCGAAACTTTTGCGTAGCAGGGCAGCGTCGTCTAAGGGCATGTCGAAATGTCCATGGATAGTAAAGAGGCGGCGGGGTCAGCCTTCGTTCTTCGGCACGCTCCAAGTGAACAGCAGGCGCTGCACCAGGCCGACCGTTTGAAACAGCCCCAGGCTGATGATCACCAGCATCATCAGAGCGGCGAACGCCTGCGGAACCTGAAACATCGACGTCGAGAAGTTGATGAAGTAGCCCAACCCTTTGTCCGCCGCGACGAACTCGGCCACTACTGCGCCGATCACGGCCAAGGTGATGGAGATGCGCAGTGCCGAGAACAGATGAGGGATGGCATAGGGCAGGCGGATGTTGCGGAACTCGCGTGCCCGGGATGCGCCCAGCGAGCGCGACAGTTCGATCAGCTCCGGCGGTGTCGCCAACAGGCCGGTCACTGTCGACACCACGATTGGGAAAAAGGCGATCAGAAAGGTGATGAACACCCGTGGCAAGTCACCAGCGCCCATCACCACGACAATGATCGGCGCCACCGCGACAATCGGCGTCGACTGGACAATCACCAGCAGCGGGTAGAGGGTGCGAGACAACAGCTTGGATGAGGCGAGGGCGATGGCCAGCGGAATGCCGATCAAAATCGACAGGCCATAGCCGAGCAGGGTGACGCGCAGGGTCGCGAGAATGTGCTCGGCCCAGATCGTTGGGTCGAGTTTCCAGGTGGCGGTGAGGATGGCGCTGGGGGAGGGCAGCACGAACGCGGGCAGGCTGAACGCCCAGCAGGCCGCTTCCCAGAGTAGTAACAGGCCGAGCAGCGCCAGCCCTGGGGCGAAGCGTTCGCCCATTGCTCGATTAAAGGCCATGGCGGCTGAACACCTTGCGACGGATGTGATTGGCGAGCTCGTTGAAGCGGGGCTCGGTAAGGGTGTCAAGGGACCGTGGCCGTGGCAGGTCGACGTCTATGATCTCGGTTATCCGCCCTGGGCGCGCCGACATCACCAAGATGCGGTCAGCCAGCAACAAGGCCTCGGGAATCGAGTGGGTGATGAACAAGACCGTCTTCGGACGCTGGGTCCAGATATTCAGCAGTTCCAGGCTCAGCTCGTCGCGCGTCAGGGCATCGAGCGCCGAGAAAGGCTCGTCCATCAGCAGGATTTCGGGGTCGTGTAGCAGCGCACGAGCAATGCCTGCGCGCTGCTGCATGCCACCGGACAGCTCGTCCGGGCGCTTCCCTCCGAATTCCTTGAGGCCGACCAGCTCGAGCAATTCTTCGCCGCGCTCACGTTCTTGCGCGGTGACCCGGCCGTATTTGTGCTTCATCGGAAAGGTCAGGTTGTCGCGGATCGTCAACCAGGGCAGCAGGGTGGGCTTCTGGAACACGATGCCGACTTCGTCCCGCGGGCCATCGAGTTTCTTGCCGTAAATGCTCACCTGGCCGCTAGTGGGACGAATGAGGCCAGCGAGGATTCGCAGCAACGTCGACTTGCCGCAGCCCGAAGGGCCGATCACCGCGATGAACTCGTGGCGATCGATGGCGAAGCTGGTGTCGTCGAGGGCCACCACTTCGCTGCCGTCCGAGGAGGTGAATACCTGCCGAACCTGCTCGAAGGTGATGCTCGGCCGGGCAGCCGAGCGGGTTTCGGTCTGATTCATGCGATTACTCGACGAAGCCGTTGGCAATGACCTGAGCCGGGTCGAGGCTGTCGCTCGGCAGGTTCTGCGCGCGGGCGACCCATTGCCAGGTGGTCTCCAGGCGCTTGGCATCGAACTGGGCAGTGCCCTCGGCTTCACTGATCTCGTTCTGCATCAGCGGTACCGACGCGGTGAACTGCTCGACAGCCTGCTGCTCGTCGACTTCAGGCACGATTTTTTTCAGCGCAGCCGCGGCTGCAGCGGGATCGGCAATGGCCATTTCTTGGGCCTGGCGGTAGGCCTTGATGAATTTCTTGGCGACCTCGGGGTTGTCCTTCAGGAAGCGCTCTGAGGCGATCAACGACAGGCCATAGCCGTCGAAGCCGTAGTCCGACCACGGGATGACCTTTAGCTGTTTCCCGGCTTCCTGCATCGAACGGGCAAAACCGGGCGCGACGGTGACCCAGTTGATGGTCGCGTCAACCTTGCCGGTGGCCAGCATGGGCGCTAGCGCGCCGGGGTCCAGCTTGAGCAGCTTTACCCCATCGCGAGGGATGCCGTTGGCTTCCAGGACCAGCGGAAACACCACATTCGAAGCAGAAAAGGTTGGGGTGGCGACAGTCTTGCCGGCGATGTCCTTGAACTGATTGATGCCCGACCCTTCGGCGGTGAAGAAGGCGTCTGGTTGTTTGTTGTAGATCGGCGCCACGGCGACCACCGGCACAGGCCCCTGCGCTCTCGCCTGCAGCACCGAGGCCAGCCCGGCGCTGCCAAAGTCAGCGCTGGCGGTTGCCAGCTTGGTGACCACGTCGCTGCCGCCGCGTGCACTGGCGATTTCCACTTCAATGTCTTGCTCGGCGAACAGGCCCTTGTCGACACCAAGATAGATCACCGCCTTGTCGCCAGCAGGTAGCCAGTCGTTCAACCAGCGCACGTTATCGGCCGCAAGCGCCGCTTGGGAGAACAGGGCCAGTAGTGAACTGGCGATCAGGGTTTTCTTGAACATGGGGCGTCGCTCCTTGATAGGCGTCACGAGAGGGTGTCGATCAGAAAACGGGGTTGGGATGACGTGAAAAGAACGGCAGCAAGCTGGCGAGCAATAACTCCGGGGCGGCCAGTTGCGGTGCATGGCCACAGTCGAGGGTGACCCGCTCTGCGCCCGGCACCAGCTCTTGCATCCAGCGCTGAACGGCCGGTACCACCGAGCGGTCCGTACCGCATTCGATGTACAGGCGTGGCAGGCGGCCAAAGCGCTCGGCTGTCCAGCGCGCCACGACTGCGCGCCCGCCGTCCGGCTGTGAGCCCAGCCGTTGCGCTGCGGCCAGTGCTTGCGGCAGCTGTACGTCATGGAAGAACAGCGCACAGGCAATTTCGGCGGGAACGCGAGTGCCGAGCCCGTCAGCGCTGCGTTGCAGGAACGGTCCCACACCGGACACTTCCGGCGCCGTGCTGATCAGCTCTGCGCAGGCATCGGCAAAGGACAGGCCGCTGGGTAACATCATGCCGGCTACATAGGTGACGCCTGCGATGCGTTCGGCGCGCTTTTCGGCCACGGCTGTTGCCGTCATCCCGCCGCCGGAGTGCGCCACCAACTGCACGGGCCCTTCCAATTGATCGATCAGGGCACATACGTGCGCGGCGTAAAGGTTGAGGCTTACCGCGGCTGCTGGCGTGTCATCGCTACCATTTCCGGGCAGGTCCACGGCGTGAGGGCTGAAGCCGGCAGCCCGCAGCCCGTCGAGCAAACGGTCCCAGACCCAGCTGCCGGCCCAAGCGCCGTGAATCAATACGACATGACGGTCAGGCATACGTCCTCCTGTACATCTCGCGGTAGTGTTCTTCCACCGTCACGCCGGGGTAGCGCGGCGTTTCGCCGGCTTCGAGGCAGGTCGGGATGCAGCTCACGTGATGGTCAGGGTTGCCGCCGTAGAAAAAGGGCACGCTGTAGCGCTCGTGCCCGGATAGATTCACCACGCGATGCAGGGTCGAGCGGTAACGGTCGTTGGTCCAACGGCTAATCATGTCGCCAAGGTTGACGACGTATGTACCGGGCAGCGGCGGGGCGTCCATCCAGGCTCCCGCGCTATGGCTCCAGACCTGCAGGCCAGGATTATCGTCCTGCAGCAACAGCGTGAGGCCGCCGAAGTCGGTGTGCGCGCCGCACCCCTTCTCGCCAGGTGCTGCCATTGCGGGCTGCGGTGGATAGTGCAGCAGGCGCAGGGTGGCCATGGCTTGATGACAAAAGCCGGCGAAGTAGTTCTCCGGCAACTCAAGCGATAGCGCCAGGCCTGCCATCAATCGCTCTGAGAGATCGGTCATGGCGGCGTGATAACGCTCCATGGCGGGGCGGAAGCCATGCAACGCCACCGGCCACTGGTTCGGCCCGTGATTGAAGCGCCCGGCTTGCACGCGCGGATCGTCTGCCGGCAGGTCGCGGCCGAGGTAGAAGCCTTCCTTCAGGTCAGCCGGCGCGCCGGGCTCCAGGCACTGGCCTCGCAGCGCTTCATAGCCGCGGTTGGCTGGTGACGTGGCCTTGTCGAGCGCTCGTTTGGCCTCGTCAGGCAGGTCGAATAACTGCCGCGTCTGCTCGAACACGGCCACTTGTAACCTCGCATCGATGCCATGCTTGTATATGTAGAAGAAGCCCCACTCACGGCAGGCCTGTCCGATCTGCCCGGCGACGGCATTGCGTTGCTGTGAATCGCTGCTGAGCAATCCGGTCAGGTCGATCAGCGGCAGGTAGCACGCTTGGGCTGGGTCTGAACTAAGTGGGTAGGCCATGACATGGCACCTGCAACGGAGGGGCGGGGGCCCGTTGTGGCGCAGTATCCGGTGCGTTAGCTGTACGCAAAAGAAGAGAATATCGAGCATCCCGATGCCGTTTCGGCATCGGTTGTGACTGCCTCTTTTGAGGGCGGGAAACGCTCTAATACGGGGCTTATGACACCCTGCGCCGGCGTTGGGTTGGGTTGCTTGGCGTCATGTTTGGCGAGGCGCTGCGCCCCGGAATGGCGCACTCAGGGTGCCTTCCAATGAGGTTGAAAAATTTCAGATGCCAGGGCTGGCGCGTCGAATACAGAGCGCGCCGGCGATTGAAATCTGAGCGCGCAGAGAGATAAGGCGAGGAGGGGGATCGGACGGTGCGGGTAGAAGGTGAACAGATGGAATCAGGTGCACTCGGTCTCGGCGCGCTCGTATTGTTCGCGGCGGGTGATTTCCTCGCAGAGCGCGCGAACGAACGCGTCCACCGCCACCGGGAGGTAGCGCGAGCTGCGCACGTACACCCCGAGATCACTGAGCACCTGACCATTGTCGTTTAGCGGCAAGTGCACAAGCGTGCCGGTGGACAGTTCCGCTTCGATGCCTATGCGCGTCTGGAACGCGATGCCAGCGCCACGTTTGGCCATTTGCGCTGCAAGCTCCACCGAGCTGGTTTCCAGCGCCGCTTTCTGCGGCGAGCGGGTGCGCGCCAACACCGGGGCGAGCAGGTGATGAATCGAGAGGTCGCTTTTCGCCAGGATCAGGCGGTGTTCGGCGCAGGTTGAAAAGCTCACCTCGCGGCGTCCCGCCAACGGATGATCGGCAGGCACAATGGCACCGAGTCGAAAGTGCCCGACGCCCAGTTGCTGCAAATCAGCGGTTCGGCGCAGCGCAAAGGCGATCCCGATATCAGCCTGACCGCTGGTAACCGCCTCTGGAATGGCTTGCGAGCCCAAGCTGGTCACCCCGACGGTGATGTGCGGATAGCGCGCAGTCATGCCTTCGAGCACCGAAGGCAGCAGATCGACCGTGACGCCCGAGACCGTTGCAATCTCCACATGGCCGGTGCGCAGCCCCTGCAATGCGTCCAGCTCGGAGCTGGCCCGCGCAGCGTCCTGCAAGACCACGAGTACGTGGCGAGCGAATACCTCACCTGCAGCTGTCAGACGCAGCCCGGCCGGCAGGCGCTCGAACAGCGGTGAACCTATTTCGGCCTCAAGTTTGAGGATCTGCCGGTTCACGGCAGAGGAGGCCACGTTGAGCCGACGCGCGGCTTCGCGGATCGACTGACAGCGTCGCACCATGTCGAAGTAATGAATCGCGGGGGAATGAATGCGCAGACGACGGGACATACAGATTGACAGCTCGGGGTAGGCGGCGGAATGGTGTTGCGATCAGCGCGGCGGGGTCAGGCCGCAGCCTTTGAGAATCACCCTGATCAGCGTCTCGGTGCCACGTTCGAAATCGTCCTTGGTGATGCGGCGCTGGCCAGTGATGCGCCGTATCTGATCGGAGAAATCGGCGTAGTGCTGAGTGCTGCTCCAGATCAGGAAGATCAGATGCATGGGGTCGATTGGGTCCATCTTGCCGGCATCGCTCCAGTCCTGCAGCACGGCGGCGCGACCGCGAAACCACTCGCGATAATCCTCGTTGAAGTGTGCGGACAGGCATTCGCAACCGCTGATGACTTCCATGGCAAAGATTTTCGAGGCCTGTGGCTGCTTGCGAGAGAACTCCATCTTGGTGCGGATGTAGTCCGCCAGCGCAATGGCTGGGTCGTCTTCCACGGTCAGATGATCGAACGCGCTATCCCAGAGCTCGAGAATATGGCGCATCACTTCGACGTAGAGGCCGAGCTTGTTGGTGAAGTAGTAATGCAGGTTGGCCTTCGGCAGCCCGGCGCGAAGCGCAATTGCATTCATGCTGGTGCCCTTGTAGCCGTGGCGGGCGAATTCTTCGGCTGCGGCTGAAAGGATCAGCTCCTCGTTCTTCTGACGAATCCGTCCGGTGCGTTTACCGTCGGTGGGCGTCTGCGGCAGCAAAGCGTCGAAAGTAGTCATAAGGTCCTTTCCCTGTGTCGGCGGCATCAGGCCCGATGCGCTATCGAATGCTAGCCTACGCGGGCTACGGAGAAGGTGGCTACAGACCTTCGGACGGGTCGTGCATCCACGCCGAACTGAAGCGGGGGTCGAGAAAGCACAACAGCGGCACCGTTTGGGCGCCGCTGCTGGTGAACAAGACCGTTCAAGACGGCATGCCGCCCGTGGAACGAGCGGCTGTGCACATTAGAAATGCACCTTCACGATGGCGTTCCAGGCGCTCTGGTCGGTCGGGCCGACAAAGTTTTCGCTGACGAAGCCGCCATCTTTGATGCCGTACTTGTTCGACCAGTAGTCATATTCGATACCGACATAGAGCTGACCGGCCTTCTGGTACACGGCCTTGCCGAGGTCGTATTTAACCTGCGGGTTGATGTGCAGGTTCTTCGATTGGAAGTCGTCCGAGCCTTCATTCCCGGCGTCATTGACCACCCAGTCGATATAGCCATCGATGAGAATGTCCGAGCTGCCGACGGGGATGGTGATGGCCCAGGTCGGAGTGATCTGCCACTGGCCGGAGGCCTTGTTGCGGATGCCATCAGGCTTGCGGTAATAGGTGTTGATGGCCAGACGGTCGAAGCCGGGAACCGCCAGGTCAACGGCGGGGCCGAGCAGGTAGTTTTGCACTTCGTTCTCGCCGCGCTCGTAGGTGAAGGCCACCAGCACATCCTTGATCGGGCCGTACGAGAAATCCATTCCGGTGGTCTTGCCGAGCGACAGACGCGGGCTGAACTCGCCGTAGTAAGTGCGTGCGGCCTCGCTGTCGTCCTGGCTTTCATTCCACTTGTAGTCGACGAACAGGAACACGTCGCCATAGGTCCAGCCACTGGCATGTTCAAAGGTCAGGGTGTGCTGGGTATCGGGGTCGACCTTGAAATCGTTCCCGTACAGATAGGTCAGGCTATTGTTTTGCCAGAGCATCGGTGCGGCGATTGCCTGGCCAGCGAGCATCATGCTGCTTGCGAGTGCGGCAGTGGTCAGTATGGATTTCATGTAGCGCTCCTGTTTCGTTATGTGTGCTTTTTCTTGGCCGAACGGTCAGATGAATCTGACATAGCAAGTCCTGAGCCAACTGCTATGAAATCACCATATGATCGGCTTAATTGTTATTTTTCAATAGGTTGTAGTTATCGGGTGGCGGCGAATTCGGCATTGTGCGCTCTCGGGGTATCTTCTTGCCCCAGAAAGAACCTGACCGAACGGACAATGCTTCATCTCGATGCAAGCCTTTCGCCATCCGCCCGGCTCGGGCGAGCTGGCATTCGTTAGCGGGCTGCATGTTGAACATGTCGTAAGGGCCATCTAGAAGTGTCGGGACGGTGGCGCGTTGCTGAACACAAAAAAGCCCCGCGGGTACGGGGCTTCACGTTTCGGGCGGTAATGATCAGATCACTTCGGCCCAGAGGTCATATTCGTCGGCGTTGGTCACCCGGACGCGGACCTTTTCGCCAGCCTGAAGTGGACGCTCGCTGTCGATGTAGACCATGCCGTCGATTTCAGGGGCGTCGGCCCATGAGCGACCGATGGCGCCGTCCTCGTCCACCTCGTCGATCAGCACGTCCAGTTCTTGTCCGATCTTGCGTTCCAGGCGCGCCGCGCTGATGGCTTGCTGATGGGCCATGAAACGGTCCCAGCGGTCCTGCTTGACGTCGTCCGGTACGGCTTCAAGGTCCATCGCTTCAGCGGGCGCGCCCTCGACCGGCGAGTACTGGAAGCAGCCAACACGGTCGAGCTGGGCTTCGGTCAGCCAGTCGAGCAAGTACTGGAAGTCCTCTTCGGTCTCGCCGGGAAAGCCCACGATGAAGGTGGAGCGGATGGTCAGCTCCGGGCAGATTTCACGCCACTTCTTGATCCGGGCCAGGGTCTTGTCTTCGAAGGCTGGGCGCTTCATGGCCTTGAGCACCTTCGGGCTGGCGTGCTGGAAGGGGATGTCCAAGTAAGGCAGGATCTTGCCCGCAGCCATCAGCGGGATCACGTCATCGACGTTCGGGTAGGGATACACGTAGTGCAGTCGCACCCACACGCCCATGCTCGACAGCGCCTGGCACAGCTCGAGCATGCGCGTCTTGACCGGCTGGCCATTCCAGAAATCGGTCTTGTACTTGACGTCAACACCATAGGCGCTGGTGTCCTGGGAGATCACCAGGATCTCCTTCACGCCGGCTTTGACCAGACGCTCGGCCTCGCTGAGCACGTCGCCCACCGGACGGCTGACCAACTTACCGCGCATGGAGGGGATGATGCAGAAGCTGCAGGTGTGGTTGCAGCCTTCAGAAATCTTCAAATAGGCATAGTGACGCGGGGTCAGCTTGATGCCCTGCGGCGGCACCAGATCGACGAAGGGATCGTGATCGATGTTCGGCGGTACCACTTGGTGCACGGCATTGACGACCTGCTCGTACTGCTGTGGGCCAGTTACGGCCAGAACGCTGGGGTGCACGCTACGGATATTGTCTTCAGCAACGCCCATGCAGCCGGTGACGATCACCTTGCCGTTCTCGGCGATGGCTTCACCGATGGCATCCAGCGACTCGGCCTTGGCGCTGTCAATGAAGCCGCAGGTGTTGACCACCACCACGTCGGCGTCCTCGTAGGACGGCACAATCTGGTAACCCTCCATGCGCAGCTGGGTGAGGATGCGTTCAGAGTCGACCGTTGCCTTGGGGCAACCCAGGCTGACGAACCCGACTGTTGGCGTTTTGCTCATCGACTTTGAACCTCGAAAACCGCGCATGAAAAAGGCGCGCGAGTATATAGAGCTGGGCATTTTTTAGCCATGTCTGCCGTCGCCCGGCCAAGGCATCAATGCCATCAGGGGCGAGCCGAGGATCAGGCGTCCGGTTTGGAACCTTCCGGTGAGTACTGATCGGGCTCAGCGATTTCCGAGCGATTCCGGCCGTTTTGCTTGGCACGGTACAGCGCGGCATCGGCCAGCTTCAGGACGCGTTCGATGTCGCTGGCGTGCATGGGCCAGACTGCGATGCCCAGTGAAACGGTAATGTTGCCGACCACGGGGATTTGCTCCAGCTCGACGCTGGTGCGCAGACGCTCGGCTACCAGCAACGCCGAATCGAGGGTGGTATTGGGCAGCAGCATCAAGAACTCCTCGCCGCCGCTGCGACAGAGAACGTCAGCGTCCCGTGAGCAGGTCGTCATCAGTCCAGCCATCTGGCGGATGACGGTATCGCCCACGTCATGGCCGTGGGTGTCGTTGATGCGCTTGAAATGGTCGATATCCAGCGCTATGACCGCAAATGACCGTCCCTCGCTGGCGAGCATCTCGAGGGCCAGTGTGAGGCCGCGACGGTTGTGCAGCCCGGTCAGCGGATCGGTTTGAGCGTCCAGGTTGAGCTTGCCGATGCGCTGATGCAGCAGGCTGATGCCCAATTGCATGGCGCGCTTGAGTTGCGCCGCTTCGAAATACCAGGAGCGGATACGCTGAATGCGCTCAGCGCTGTTGGGAGCATCCATTTCGCTGGCGCGCTGGGCCAGCTGAGAAAGCGGTCGCGTTATCAACGTCGCCAGTCCCCAGATGCAAAGCAGCGTCAGCAGGGCGAGCGGTGCCGTCTCACGGATGACTTTGAGCATCAGATGATCGAGCGGCTGCAGCGTGTCGGCGGTTGGTCGCTGGGCCACGATGCCCCAGCCTGCTGCCGGGGAGGCCGCATAGCCAGCCAGCATATCCACGCCTTGACTGTTGATCACTCGAAGGCTGCCGGACTCCCCTTGCAGCACTCTGTCGATGACTTCGTTCTCGCCCACTACTGTACCCAGGCGTTTCGGCTGAGGGTGATAGAGGAGCCTTCGCGACTGGTCGACGGCATAAAGGTAGGAGCCGTCCTGATAGAAGTGCTCGCCCAACATGCTATGGAGGATGTTGCGCTCGCGCAGAGAAATCACCCCGCCTATATAGCCGAGGTAGGTACCGTCACGGGCGACGATAGGATGCGAAATAAGGATTACCAACGTACCTAGTGCCGAAGTGTACGGGCTGCTGATCAGCGGCTCGCGCTTAGCCAAGGCTCGGAGAGCACCCGGTGAGTTCAGCTTTTGCCCAACCAATTGGCCGGTATTCGGAGCGGTCGCCAGCACTTCGCCCTGTGCGCTGACAACGACGACGGCATTGAAGCTGTCTGTCTGCTGCCGAAGCCGCCTAGCTTCCTCGTTCAGTACATCGTTGTCAGAAAACTGGGCAGCAATATTCTCAGCGCTGACAGCCAATTGCTGCTGGGCAGAGTGAAAGAACAATTCTGTCCCGTCTGCCAGTTTTGCCGCATAGGCGCGGTTGGCAGCCAGCGTGCTGCCGATCAGCGAGTCACGCTGGACCTTATAGCTGGCGTAGAAGCCGATACCGAGCGTGATCAAGCCACTCAGCATTGCCAACAGGATGATCAGTCGGCGCAAGTCCAAGCGAGGTAGGCGAGCGGTTTGCATAGGTCTAGCTGTAATCAGTCTCGGTAACGGCGCGATGTAGAGATTGTGTTTGCCTCCAGCAACGACGGCAATCAGTCGACATCAGGGCTGACTGCCCTGGCTCAGGGGGTAACTCGCGAGACCCTAACACGGTCATTGAGGAGGCAAAGAAGATTATTGACTGCGTCCCCTCGTTCCCGTGGATAAAACATGAACAACCGAGCACGGCAGGTGACCAATGTTCACCGGCGAGTAATTAGGTCCGGGGTCCCTTTGCTACCATGCGCTCACTGATTGAAACGGAAAGCTGCTGTGACCGACAACTCTACCTACTCGCCAACCGCGCCGACTCATGTTCCGACCGGCGTGCCAGGATTGGACGCTGTCCTCAAAGGTGGGCTGCTACCCCGAGCGGTCTATATCGTTCAGGGTGGGCCGGGCGAGGGAAAGACCATTCTAGCCAACCAGATCTGTTACAGCTGGGCGGCTCGTGGCGAGCGCTCGCTGTATGTGACCTTGCTGGCTGAAACCCACCACCGTCTGCTTCGTCATTTGCAGAACATGCGGTTCATGGACAACCAATTCGCCGGCACTTCGGTGGTCTATGAAAGTGCTTTCGATATTCTGCGTACCGACGGATTGGAAGGCATCCTTCGATACCTCACGCGCAACGGCAAGCGCCAGCAGGCTTCGCTGATCGTGATCGACGGCCTGTTCGCGCTGGAAGAAAACGCCGCCTCGGAGCGAGCGTTCCGTGAGTTCATCAACGACTTGTCGATCTACGCTGACGTGGTTGGGTGCACCATTCTGTTGCTGACTAACAGCAAGCGCGACTCCGGTAGCCCTGAATTCACCATGGTTGATGGTTGGTTGCACCTTGGGAGCGACGAGGATCAGTTCCGCACCTACCGCTATTTGCAGGTGCGCAAGTTCCGCGGCAGTGACTTCATCTCCGGTCGGCACATGAGTTCGATCACCAGCGACGGTTTTCGCGTGTTTCCGCGGCTCGAGGCGGTCACTGGCGATCTACAGTCGGCAAACATGTGCGACGAGCGCTTGAGCACGGGCGTCGCGGGGCTCGACGACATCATTCAAGGCGGCATTCCTTTTTCCTCGACGACCTTGCTGGTAGGCCCGACGGGGGTGGGCAAGACCACCTTGGGACTAAGCTTCATCTGCGAGAGCAGCGAAGCCGAGCCCGGGCTCATTTTCGGCTTCTACGAGGACGCCCACAGACTGCGACGTCGTGCAAAAGCGCTCGGGCTTGAGCTAGGCGCGATGATCGACAGCGGCGTGGTTGAGGTGGTCCATCACTCCCCGACGGAGCTGTTACAGGATCAGCTCGCCGAAGAAATTATCGAGGAGGTTCGCCGCCGGGGCGTCAAACGGCTGTTCATCGACGGCATCGACGCGTTCAAGCAGGCGGCGGTAAACGAGCAGCGGCTGGGCCGTTTTGTCAGCACACTCACCGCTATTCTGCGTTGTGAGGGCGTGACTACCGTATTTACCGCCGAGCTGGCCGAGATCGTCGGTGGCGAACACGGGCTACAGTTCGCGGCGGTCTCGGCGATAGCGGAGAACATCATTTTGCTGCGGTACGCGGAACTCGAGTCGAGGCTCTACCGTACGCTGGCCATTTTGAAGATGCGTGAAAGCGGCTTCGATCCCTATGTATATGAGTTCTATCTGGGCGAGGGAGGGTTCAAGCTCGGAGGGAGGATGGAGCGTACCGAGGGGGTCGTGACGGGGCAGCCCCACCGTCAGACCCTAACGGGAGGGCGGGATGCGTGACGAGCAGCCACAAAAGCTCGACCCGCTCGTGTTGCTGGTCGAGGATGAGCTCGGCCTCAGCAAGCTGATGGTGATGATTCTCGAGGACGAGGGCTACCGAGTCGTCGAAGCGGCAAATGGCGCGCAGGGCTTGGTCAAGCTTGAGCAGGAAAAGCCGGCGCTGATCATCACCGATTACATGATGCCCGAGCTCAATGGCTACGAAATGATTTGCACGATACGCAAGAACCCGGCATTCGACGACGTGCCGATTCTGATGATGAGTGCTGCATTACCTCAGCAGTTGCCGGTCGGTGATCTGGTCGATCATTTTCTGCCCAAGGGCACCGGGCTTGAGAAGCTGGTGACTACCATTCGCCATCTCATCGAGACTGGCGGCAAGCGCTCAGAACCGACTCCCTAATGGCCCGCCGTCTGCTCCGCTCAGGGCGCCGGGGTTAGGCCCGCACTGCTGATACCTTGGCGATTGCTTGGCAGGAAGCGCTTGAGGCGCAACGCTGGCGATTCGATCAGATGCCAGGACAATGCAGCGATGGCGATGCTCGCTGCCAGGCTGATCGCCATGAACGCCGGTAGCGAGAGGTGCGGGTCCAGCCAATGCATCAACAGCTGCTGCACTGGGAAACTGAAAATGTAGATGCCGTACGAAAAATCACCGTATCGGCCGAAGCGTGACAGTCGCGGGATTTTCAGGTGCGCCAGGTAAATGGTCAGGTAGGGCAGTGTCAGGACATGAACGAGGAACCACCATTCGGTCCTCGCGCTCATCAGCGAAAGTGTAAGCAGCACAACGGCGATCTTCCAGTTCCAGGGCAGGATCTTGCGATACAGATAGAGCGCTGAGCCGAGAAAGAAAAACATGCCGAGGCGAGTTACCTTGCGCAGCATGTCGCTCTCCAGTCCAAGGTTAGGCACCAAGTGAAAATGGATGAACATAAGCGCGATCGGCACAGCCAGTACGGCGATTCGTCCGAACAGTTTGAGCAGCCCCAGCAACAACAACATCGTGTACATCAGCACTTCATAAGGCAGCGTCCAGACTGATCCATTGACTGTCTCGGGGAACGGGTTTTCGGTGAACACGCCAGGCAGGTGGAACTGGGTGAACAGCGCCACGTTCGTGAGATAGCGCACGGTCTGGCTATTGAGCAGGTACTCGCTCAGCGACAGTTCTGTGGCCAGCGGGCCGACAATGAAAGCCGTGAACAGCGTCGATACCGCCAGCGCCGGAAATATTCGTAGCGCTCGTTTGCCGGCGAAGTCCAGGCTGCTGCGGCTGTGAATCCAAGAGGCGGCAATCAGAAAACCGCTCATGACGAAGAACAGATTCACCGCTATGTCGGCCGTATCCATCGAACCAGTGAACAGCCGAACCGGTTCGACAGCGCCCAGTCCGGACAGCCAATAACAATGGCCAATCACCACTGCGGACGCAGCGAAGAAGCGTAGAAAGTCAAAATTGTTTTCGTCGCGTTGCACCGATGCGATAGCCATGCGCGTCTCCTAATCAGGTCCAGAACACTCGGGTGGGCCCAGTCAACGCAGTGGGAAGGTCTTGTTCATGCCCAATGCTCCGCTCTCGCCGTCATGGATGGCCTGCTCGAGAAGCGCCAGGCGCTCCCGGCTGTTACGCAAGCGGGCAAAGAGGCGCAACAGGGTGAGAAAGACCGCCCGGTTGAGCCAGTGAAGCCGGGGCGAAGCGGCCCAGACGTTTTTGTCGAACCATGCTTGATTGCGCGCGGTGTAGTAGGCGCGGAAATCGGATTCACCAAGCAGGAAGGTTTCGTAGATGTTGCTGGTGCGCTCCTTGATGTTCCAGGACTGTTCCAGCTCCTCGATCACGGCTTCGGTAAAGAGATACAGTCGCCCACCGCTGGCGGTAATACGCCGGGTGTACTCGGTATCGTCAACGTAAAGGACCAGTTCCTTGAGCGGCAAACCTATCCGTTCATACAGGCTTCGATGGGCGAGCATGCCGCCGTAGGGGGCGAATGGCAGGCTGATGCTCGCGGGTGGCCTATTGGACCGCTTGCCCCAGGGAAGCCGACGCCAGAGTTTGTAAGGCAGCTGGGCGATATGAAAACCGAAGTAGCTGGAGCGCGGTTGGCGGATGTACCGCGCAGGCAAGCCTTGCGCAACGTCGGCTTGTTGCGTTGCGCGGTAGCCCAGTACCGCGACCCGATCCTTGCCGATCAGGCCGGCGAGGCGCGCAAGCTCGCGGTGCAGAATCGACACCGCAGCGGCTGTGGGCGCGTTGTCGTCGTCCATCATCCAAATGTAATCGGCATTCGCAGCCAAGGCGGCCTGGAGGCCCACCGCGTAGCCATTGGCCGAACCGGTGTTCTCTGTCAGCTCGATCAGGCGGACCTGGTCCGGCCAGCGCTCCGTCAACTGATCGAGTGGTGCTAGCGCCGCGTTGCTTACCACCACCACGTCGCTGATGGCAGTAAAGCTCAGGGCCCGTTCGATCAATTGCTGGAGATAGGGCAGCCGGTCGCCGTAGGTCACGGTAACCACAGTGGTTTTCTTAGTCATGGTTGTCTCGGCATGAATCCTGAGGATGCTCGCTACCTTGATAGCGTGGCTCATCTGGCAGGGCACTTGCGGCGATGCGGTGGGAGCGGTAGCGGGGGTTTGTTGAACGTTGCGTTATAGATCGATCAGACGATCTCGCCGGAGGCTTTGCAGGTTTCCGAATGCGGCCCAGCCGCCAATTGCACCGTGGAGGAAAGGTTGTCGCCCTCAGGGCTAAAGAACGAGTGGAAAATACTCATCAATCGGTTATTACCAGGTACCCCGGGTAGCGCTGGAGCTTCGAATATCTCTGTATAGGAATACCCATCCGCATACACCAGCGTTTGCTTGGTTTGGTCTGCACTGTCCATGGCGTCTCCAAATAGGTCGCGGGTTAAAACGAGTAACGAATGCTTTCGCCTGAGCGGATGTACTGGCTGCCGGAAAGCGGCTTTGCCAAGCGAATCGGCGCAGGAGATGGTGTTTCGGCGTGGTTGACGCCGATGCATGGGACAACGCTCTGGCGTGACCCGAGGTTGTGGATGTTTTTTCCAGCCGTACAGTGGGACGCGCCCTGCGCAGCACTCTCATACTCGTGCAGGTGCTGCTCATCGTACGCTGAGCCGGGTTTGTGGCTGGCGTTTGTCGTCCCGCTGATCAGCAGCGCTAGGCTTAATGCCGAAAGGGTCTGAATGCTTTGTGTTGCGGTGGTTGTGTTCATCCTTGAAGCCTCGCAATGGGGAATGAGGGCTCGGTCAGGCGTGCTTCATCGGTACAGCCGTCGGGTAAACCTGAGCCACGCTCAGAGGGGTTACCGTTGGTCGATGCAACAGCGCGTCCTGCCCTTGAAGCAACGAAACCTCTCGAACCCTAGTATCAACGAACGCCTTAATCTCCTGCCTGAATCGTTCGGTTGAAAATCGCTCTGCGCTTGTGCGGCAAGTCTCAGGCAGGATCAGATGCGCTTGCGCCTCGAATTGTCCCACAGCGGCTATCAGTGATTCCGGCGTCTGTTCGGTATAGAACACACCCGTCGGCTCGGGGTGGTCGATTCCTCGTACGGTTTCCAATACACCCCCTCTGCCATAGGCGATAACGGGCGTGCCGCATGCCTGAGCTTCGATGGGTGCTATGCCGAAGTCTTCTTCCGCTGCAAAGACGAAGGCGCGGGCGCGCTGCATGTGGTGCAGCAGCACCGCGAAGCTCTGATACCCCATCAGCGTTACGTTTGACGTGGCGAGCTCCTGGGCCTTTTCCATCTCAGGTCCGCTGCCGATCACGACCAGCTTCTTGTCCGGCATCCGCGAAAAAGCCTCGACGATCATCGGGATACGCTTGTAAGGCACCATTCGCGAGGCGGTCAGGTAGTAATCCTCCTTCTCCGCGTGGAGCGTGAACTGGCGCGTGTCGACCGGAGGGTAGATCACCGTGGATTCGCGTCGGTAGCTCTTATTGATTCGCCGGCCAATGAAGTGCGAGTTGGCGACGAAGTCATCCACGCCGCTGGCGGTGCGTTGATCCCACATGCGCATGTAGTGCAGGAGCATGCGTGCCAGCTTGGCCTTGAAACCATGGTCCAGGCTCGCTTCGTGCAGGTATTGATGTTGCAGATCCCAGGCATAGCGAATGGGCGAGTGCACATAGCTGATATGCAGTTGGTTGGGGCCGGTCAACACACCCTTGGCGACGGCGTGACTGCTGGAAATCACCAGGTCATAACCCGACATGTCCAACTGCTCGATGGCCAGTGGCATCAACGGCAAATACTTCTGGTAGTGCGTCTTCGCCTTCGGCAATTGCTGAATGAAGGTCGTGGTGGCGCGCTTGCCGCCGAGGTTGGCGCGGTCCTCGTCAGAGAGGAAGTCGATCACGGAATACAGGTCGGCTTCCGGCCAGACGTCCAGTAATCCGGAAAGCACCCTCTCGGCGCCGGCATAGGTCACTAGCCAGTCATGAATTATGGCGATTTTCATTGCGATGGCCTTCGTTTGATGTTTGGGGAAGCAGCATCTGGCCGAGACACGGCAGCAGAGGAGTCGAAATGGTGAGCCTGGGCAGGCCCTCAATTGATCGGAGGTCCCGGCCCGCTGAGCCAAGGGCCGTCTCGTCAGTGCTTCGGTTGGCTAAGCGGGACCGACGCAGTGCCAGTTTCATTGGTCTGGCGCTCACCAATGAACACCTTGTCGATCAGTCTGGAAAGCTGTCGTGCCGACGAATGCCAACAATAGCGGGCCACGTTGTTCTTGCCGCGCCGGCGTAGATCTTGGCGCAACGCTTCGTCACTGAGAATGCGTTCCATGGCTCGGGTGATATCAGCGACTTTCAGGGGATCAAAATACAGGGCACTGTCGCCCAGAACCTCCGGTATGGACGCGGCGCGTGCCGCGATTACGGGGCATCCGCATGCCTGCGCCTCCAGGGGCGGAATGCCGAAGCCCTCGTATAGCGATGGAAACACGAAGGCGGCAGCACCTTGGTAAGCCTCGACCAATTCTTCATCAGGAAGTCTGCCCAAATTCCGGATGCGGCGGCTGCCGTAGACATCGTGCAGCGTTCCGGCAAACACCCGGTTGGAATCACCAATGATGCGCAGCTCGACCTCATCGTGACCTTCTATGCGCAGGAAGGCTGCCACCATTCGAGCGAAATTCTTGTGTGTGCTGGGCGACGAAACGGCCAGAAGGTAGGGCGCCGTGGTGCGCGTACCTGCGTCTACGCAGAAAGGCCGAAAACGCTCGTCAACGGCACTGGGCACGATACTGATACTGCTTGCCGGGTAGCCGTAGTGGGCCGAGATCTCCGAGCGCGAGAATTCGCTCCCGGTTACTAGCGCCTTGACGCGTCCAAGCAGCAGCGGTGTCAGGGTTCGGTACATGGCTGTAAACGTCCTGGAATAACTTTCTGGGTGCCTGATGTAAGTGATGTCGTGATGCGTGGCGATCTGATTGCCATAGATCAGAGGTGCGGTGTTACACAGGGAGACCAGTGGCGGGTTGCCATTGCGGGCCAGCCAGAGTGGGAGGTCTACTTGCTCCCAGAGGTGGCCTCGATGGCGTCCGATGCGGCGCACCTGCAAGCGCTCGGCGCTTTCATGCAGGCAGATTTCGTTTGGTGCGACGAACACGAGGTCGTCGCGCAGGTTTTTCAGCTGCAGACAGATCTGTTCTGCGAAACGTTGTACGCCGCGCATGTCCTGAGTCAGGAAGCGAGCATTAATCACGATCATCTGTAAATTCCTCTTTCCTTGGAGTTTTCTAAATCGAGCGCCAGGCTCGTTTGTTCAGGCGCGGTCGCGGCTGGATCGGACGCGCCAAGGCTGATGATTTTGGGAAACTCACTGAGCTCAATGTGGGTCCAGCAGTTGTTGCCATCTGCAGGGCATTGCCACCGGCTCGCGACAGCAGCCCTTCCTCTGCCCGGCTGCGCCGTATCGATCAGTTCCACCCCGCCTGGCCTCAGGCCGGTCGAGGTGATACTGACCGAGCGAGGCTTACCGGTACTCCAGGCGACCAGCAGCTGTTCCTGGTCGTTGCCAAATCTAAGCTGCACTGTGCTGTCGTCCGATTCGCCGACCCGCTCGAGGAATTGGAAGTGCTCAATAATCGGGCTGATGGCCTTCAGCACCCGGTAGGCCAGTTTCGGCGAGTAGTCCTGACGAAGCAGGCCGAAGTTGTGCTCTCGCTCGCGCAGGTCGGTGCCATCGTTTCGGAAGTCGTACCACCAATAGCCGCGCACGTTGGGTAGCGTTTTGGCGAGAAAATAACTGCGGGCCAGATAAGCTGCCTGCGTGGTTTCGTCGAAGCCGCATGCCCCCTTGTGCGATGGCCAGGCCATCTCCGTCAGGTAGAGCGGAACCGGCTGGTTGGCAGCACGGGACAGTTCTAGATCGATCTCCGTGAGCCATTCGATCCAGGCTTCGGGCGTGTCGCGTCCGCGGCCGTAGCAGTGAACGTAGGGGTGCAGGGAAAGCCCGTCGACAGACTGCATGACCCCGGCCTCGATCAGGCGCAGGGCAAAGCCGGACTTGATGCCTTCGCTGGTCACCGCCCCGGCAAGCACCCTAGCGTCGGGATCGTGCTGACGGATGATTCCCGCGGCGTCGGCAACCAGCCGTGCATAATCCTGGGTGAACTCGGGATCATCAGGGTTCTCGAGGTCCCATTCGTTCCAGACTTCGTAGTGCCGCACCCGACCGCGCAGCTGTTGTGCGACGAACGCCACATAACGGTTGTATGCGGCTCGAATTGGCTCGCTGCGCGGTTTCTCACCGTCGCCGTGATGGATGTTGCCGTAACCCAGAATCAGCAGGCTGTCGATGCCCTGCGCCTGTGTCTTGGCCAGGTAGGTGTTCCAGTGAGGCTCCACCGCGAGCTTGTCGCGGCGTCGTTCGACAAAGGCCCAGTGCGCGTCGGTCCGTACCGATTCAACACCGGCCTGACGCAGCAGTTCGAAGCCTTTGTCGCGGCTGGTGGGCAGGTGCAGCTCATGCGAACAGACTCCAATAATGAACGGATCTTCGGCCTCCAATGCCAGCGCGCTCAAGGCGACGCCATACAGGGCGGTGGGCAGCGCCACACGGCGAGTCCAATGACCGATGCTCATGGCTGATCCCCTCTTGTTCTGTGAATATAGTGTTCGAGTCCATACGGCGGTGTCGTAGTGGCGGCGTCGTACTGCCCCCTCTGCAGTTTCCGGGGCGTCAGCACATGGGCGATGGCCATGCCAAGAAAAAGCGTGGCGGTGGTCACCTCCAGCACGTCGGTGGCCCAGCCGATCAGGCAGGTGCAGAACACGATGCCCAGCAACGCATCGCGGTATCTCGAGCCGCGGTCATGCAGGCGCATCAGCAGTGGAAACAGCAGTAAATAGAGAAGTACGCCGAATACGCCGAGCATTCCCCAGAGATACAACGCGGTGTTGTCGGCAATGCTCAGTAGATCGAGCCAGGCCAGCGGGAAGACTGCTGCGCTGCTGCCCACCGCGCCGAAACCGGCTCCCCACCAGCCCCATCCTTCATTGATGATGACGTCGATGAAGTTCGGCCAGCTATGGATCAGGCGATCATTGAAAGACGCCAACACGCTGGTGCTATAAGCCTCGCTTTGTGGAATGTTCAAAAGCAGACTGGCGACTGGTAAGGCCAAGCCAGTCAGCACCGCGATAAAAAATGCCGCAGCGCTTGGCATGCGATATCCCGCAAGAAACAACATCATCAAGGTCAACAGATAGGCTGCGGCGGTGGACTTGTTCGTGGTGAGGTAAATCGCGCCGAACGCCACTGGGTACAGCATCATGCGCAGGAGCCGCGACCGCAGGAACGCCGCCAGAAAAAGGCTGTACAGAGCGATCATCACGGCCAGATTGGTCGACATCCGGGCGAACCCGGCAAGCCGGTCGGTGCTGCCAAACGCCCAGGATTTGTTAGCGGTCAGCTCGACGTCGCCCATCATGTAGCTGTAGCCCTTCCATGGCACGTTGGTAAACATGTCCAGCGCAATGCCGAGCAGCGAGGCAACCAGGCAGAACGCGATGGTCCAATTGAGCAGCCGCGTGCTCTGTTCCAGATAGCCGCCGCAGAACAACCCGAACAGCAGCGGGACGTAAATGAATACGCTGAAGCCGACATTGCTCAGCGAGGCCCTGTGAAGCAGCGCAAGCAAGCCAGAGACCAGTACTGCAAAAAGCACCAGCCATACCCCGGGCTTGCTTCGTGCCCTCGGCATCTCCAGCGCCACCGCCACGACACAGGCGAGTTTTGGCAAGTAGAGCAGGGCGGGCGCTCCCGCGATATCGAGGTAATAGCGAAGTGCCCCCGCGAAGGTTTCGCTGATCAGCAGCGAGGCTGTAATCAGTGCCATCACGGTGGGCTTGTCAATCGCGAGCGGGCTCGACCTGCGATGGGAAATGGTCAGTGAAGTCGGGTTCATCAAGGGCGCTCCGGCCGTGCAGCGTTGAACACAGGATCGTCTGGTACTGATCGAGCATTCGTTCCGTATCTAAGAAGGCGACGACGCTATCGCGTGCCTGGCTGGACAATCGATGGCGCAGACCGCTGTCGAGGTAGAGTTTCAGCATTGCCCTGCCAAGGGAGTCGGGATCTGCTGGTGTGCACAGCAGTCCGTTCAGGTTGTCCTGAATGATCTCCGGCAGACCGCCCATATTCGTTGCGATGATGGGTAGATGTTGTGCGCAGCCCTCTACGGCGACGAGCCCGAAGGGCTCGGCCCAGATCGATGGGATGACGAGCACATCGATTCCCCGCATGAAGCCTTCGGAGGGCTGGTACCCGACAAACCTCACCTTCGACGGATCGGCGAGGCTCCTGATCTCTGCTTCGTAGTCCAACTTGCCGCGACCGGCGATCTCGAGCGTGGCATTGATGGAAAGCGCCTGGAACTGCTCGATCAGCCAGCTCACACCTTTGTTTTCCGACAGTGTGCCGATGTAGCCGAAACGCAGCAGGCCGCTGTGGTGCGGACGTGGCAAAGCCGACAGGCTGGCGCCAGGATCGATGCAATTGTGTACGACATGCTGGCTGGCCTGGCCGAAGTAGCCTTCGGCCGTGATCCGTTCCAGGACGAAACGGCTGACACCGATCACGGCAGCGACCTGTGTCGAGGCCGCCGCATGTGGCCGGCGAAACGCCGCACACATGCCGCACTGGCGCTCGCAGCTTCGGCCTTTGTTGAACATGGTGTCTTTCGGGCAGAGCAGATATAGGTCGTGCAGTACCTGAACGATGGGCAGGCCGGCCGCGCTGATCTCGTCCCAGGCCGATATCGACCAGCCGGTGAGGTTATTGCAGAGCACCAGGTCGGGCTCCTCGTGTGCAATCACTTCGCGCACATGCCGGCGCATGCTGCGGTTGTAGCGGTCCCGGCAGTGCCAGCCGAGACGGAGCAGCCGGTTCGGCTTGGTCTGGGTGAAGTGCCAATATAAGTTGGACAAGCCGGCGCGATAGACAAGTACGCCGCCAAGGTGCTCAGGATTCAGGCCCGGCTCCGGCCCGGTGGCCAGCACCACCACTTCGCAGCCTCTCGCCTGCAGGCCTTCGGCGAGTTGGCGGACTACGATCTCTGCGCCTCCGCCGATGTGAGGCGCATACAGGCTATGCAGGAGAAGAACTTTCATCGCAGACATCCTTGAGGCGATTAATTATTGGGCCAGGTCGGCGTGACATGGGTTTGCACGGAGCAACAGCCGAGATAGCGCGTTGGTACGCTGACTTTCTGTTCTCGTTGAAGCAGGTTGAGCAGAATTACCGAGCGCTTCTCGCCGTCGTTGCTGACAAATATCGCCTCCACGTCCCGGAAGCTGCCGTCGATAAGCTGAACCCGATCGCCGGGTTCGAACCGTGGCGCACCGGCCGAGCTGGCTTCGTTAGCCAAGCGTTGGCGCAAGTGCTCGATGAGTTCGTCCCTGACCGGCGTCGGTTCGCTGCCGAAGGCCACTACGCGGGCGACGCCGCGAGTGGAGCGGATGGGATACCAATTATCGAGATGGCGATCGAGCCGGATGAACAGATAACCTGGAAACAACGCTTCGTTCATCTCTTTATCCCCTTTTTCGCATGGCTTTATCGGCCGATAGCATTCGAAATGCTGGCGTCGGAGATTGTCTTCAGCTCGTTTTTCCTGTCGTGGTTTGGTTTGGATTAGATACCAACGAGGGCTGCTGCAAGCGGTCATATGAACTGTCTTCCATAGTGATTTGTTGCCGGTCCGTCTTGTTGCTGTCATGCGCCTTGCAAAGCAGTCGAGTGCTCGACCCCCTCGACTAGCGAGAAACGTTTGAGTAGCGCTTGCGCCTCGCTTCGGCTGTTGAACATCAATACGTCGATGATCGACAACGAGGGCACGAAGGGCTGGTTAAATTGTGGATAGCTGAGGTCATCCATCTTCAGAAAACGCAGCGCCAACCCGTGCGATCTGAAATAGGCGGGACAGTAGAGCGCCGTGCCGCCGATGGGGTTGATGTACAGCTCGGCGTTCATCTTGTGGGCGATGGTGACGACGCGCTCCTGCTTGTCCATGCGTGCCGGCAAGCCCAGCTCCGAGCCGATGCGGATCGGCGTTGCGATCTGCAGATAGGCGCAGATCCGCCGGATGGAGTTCTCGATGAAGCGCGCCAGGTTGCGTTCCGGATGAGCCAGAATCTGGCGCACCAGCGTTATCACCTCGGCCTTATATGGCGCGCGTGAGTAGCCCAGCTCCAGTGTTTTCAATAGTTTCTGAGCTTCTTGCTCGAACTCGTCGCATAGCCAGCGCTGGTTGATCGAGGAGAACTGGTTGGCCTTGCGCAACGGAAACGTAATCAGTTTTGGCTGCCCGTTCGCCAGTACTCGGTTGCGGTTAATCCATGAGCCCTTGACGTATTGAAGGTCGTCGCCCAGCACAAAGACATCGCTGCGCGCGATCAGCTGGAAATAGCCAAGGTAGGGGAACAGGTAGGGCTGCATCATCGAGACGGTTCTGAGCACGGGCTTATCCCTCGCGTGTGTCAGGCTTTTTGAGAATAGCTGTAGTAACCGTAGGCACCGGTCTCGTAGGCGGAGCTCGACGCCCTGCGTTTGACGCCGTTTAGGATGGCGCCCTTGAGCAGTACGCCGTTCTGCGCCAAGCGTCGCTTGGAGGCTTCGACCTGGCCGGCGGTGCTCAGCCCATAACGGGCCACCAACAGGCAGGTGCCGGCCTGTTGTGCAACCAGGACGGCATCCGTTACCGCCAACACCGGTGGTGTATCGACGATCACGAAGTCGTACTCACGCTCGGCTTCTTTCAGCAAACGGGCAAAGTTCTCGTGCATCAAGAGTTCCGAGGGGTTGGGCGCGGAATGCCCGCTGGCGATGAAATGTAGGTTGGCCTGATCGGTCTTGTTGACTACCGCGGCGAGTTGCAAACCGCTGGCCAGGGCATCGGACAAACCGTTTCGCGGCCCCAGACCGAACATGCCGGCCAGGTAGCCGCGCCGCATGTCGGCATCGATCAGAAGCACGCGCTGACCGGCCTGGGCGATGACCGAGGCCAGATTGCTGGCGACGAAAGATTTGCCCACCGAGGCCGTTGGGCTGGTGATGACCAGCACCTGGTTGCGTGCCTCGAGCATGGCGAATTTGAGGCTGGTGCGCAGGCTGCGGAGAGATTCGATCGCCAGGTCGGCCGGATCGGCGCGACCCAGCAGCTTGCTTCGGCCATCGCGGATTTTCCGCAACCGGTACAGGTGCTCCTGTTTCGGCGAGAAGGGCAGCGCCGCATACACGGGAGTACCCAGATGTTCGATGGTCTCGGGGCTTTCAATACCGCGATAGAACACCTGTCGCAGCAAGATCACCATCGCCGACACCAGTAGCCCGACGAAGATCGCAACCAGTACCACCAGGGGCTTGATTGGCTTGGCCGGTTTTTCCACCACCGCGTAGGCGCTGTCGATGACCCGCACGTTTCCGATGGTGCCCGCACGCAGAATGTCCTGCTCCTGTGCCTTGTCCAGCAGCAGCGTGTAGGTGCGCGTGGTGACCTGCATGTCGCGGTTCAGGCGCAGGAGTTCCTGCTGCGTCATCGGCAGGGTGTCGATTTTCCCCATCAGCGCGGCTTTCTGGGCCTCCAACTGGCCAATCTTCTTCATCAGCGTCTGGTAGGTCGGGTGTTCCGGCGTGTAGAGCTGGTTGTATTCAGTGCGCTTGAGGTTGTGCTCGGAGATCTGTGATTCCAGCGCGACGATTTGATCGAGCACGCCCTTGGTCTCGATACTGATGTCCACCGACTGGGCGCTGGTCTGATAGTCATTGAGGGCGGCTTCGGCCTTTTCCAGCTCTTTGCGTACCACGGGGACTTGGGACCTCAGAAACTCCAGGCGCTGGGCCGCTTCGGCGGAGCTGCGTTCGATGTTCTGCCGTACATACAGGCGGCTGATCTTGTCGAGCACGCGATTGGCTTTATCCGAATCCGGGTCTTCCAGGGTGAGATAGATGATCCCCGAGTCCTTGCCTGCTTCCCCCACTTTCAATCGTTTCTGGTAGTCCAGCGCGGTGGTCTGGGGGCGGCTGCGCACAACGATGAACTCGGTGCCGGGGCGAGCCTTGAGTTCGGCGACCTGTACCCGAAATCCGTCGTGCTGTACGGCTTCGTTGATCTTGCCGCTCAGCAGCAACTTTTCATCAGCGTCGTACAGCCGGTATGAGCCTGCAGCGCCTGCACGCAGCAACATTTTCTCGCCCAGATAGGCTTCCGGCACGTCCAGCTGGAAGATGTCCAGCTTTTCTCCACCCCAAGCGTAGCTGTCCATTCCCAGTATTGGCGCAGCCAGCTCGCCGTCTTCTACGGGATCGTGTTGGCGGGCCAGATAGCTGCCAAGCAGGGGGACGTACTTGGGCCGTGCGGTGATGTACAACTTCAGATCATTGACCGTACTGCCCAGCACCGCACGGGACTTGATCAGTTCTATTTCGGTGATCGCCTGGGATACCGAGTTCGGCCTGGGCACCGATTCGGGAATACCGGTGATACCTGACTTCTTCGGCTCGATCTGGATCATCGCGGTGGCTTCATAGATGGGCGTGGCGACGATGGCATAGGCGACGCCGAGCAGCGCGAAGAGGATGGTGATGGTGAAAATAAGACGCTTGTGATCGAACGCCACGCGCAGAATGCGCGCCAGATCGATCCGGTTATCGCCGTCGTAGTCCAGTGAAGAGCGGGCCATTGCTGTCATTGCGGGTTCCTTCCTTGAGTGTTGCGCCATCGGTGCAGCAGCGGACGTGACGGCCAGGTGTTCGTCAGACACCTGGGGTCAGCCTGCGCAAAAGATTGATGCTGATGTTCTGGAAGACCTGGCCCAGCGCCTGAAGCTTGCTGAGCGGGGAGATCGAAGCGAGTACCTGAGCGAACACCTGAATCATGAAGTACTCGTAAAGCGACGGGTCGCCGATGCGCTGGTAGTAACGAGCGAGGTTGTAATAGGCGTGCGTGGTCATCTGGATGCGTTGCTTGCTGCTGCGCATTGAGAAGATGCCGCCTTCGTGCACCCGGTAGGCCGCGGGTTTGATCTCTTCGATGAACTTGCCCTTGCCATGAGCACCCAGCAATGACCACCAACAGATGTCTAGAACCTCGACACCGTGCAGCTCCGGCGGAAGCTCATGCACCAGATTGCGAAAGCAGACGGTCAGGGTTGAAATCGGGCGCGCCTGCTTCAGCTGTAGAGCGCTCGCGTCCTTCCGATATTTGCCGGATAGATGAGGGGTACGGACGACGCCCTGGCTGTTGAACATGAATGCATCGTGATAGGTCATCACGTAGTCGCGATGTTTTTCGAGGAAGTCCACCTGTAGCTGCAGCTTGCGCGGGTCCGTCCAGTAGTCATCCCCTTCGCAATAGGCGATGTACCTGCCGCGGGCCTGAGCGAACAGTCGCGTGCTGAACGGCACCCCTAGCCTGTACTGGTTTTCCTGCTGATAGATCGGCTTGATCAGGTTCGGGTAGCGCGCGGCGTATTCTCGAATGATTGTCGCGGTGCTGTCGGTCGAGGCGTCGTCATGGACGATCACCTCGAATGGGAAATCGGTTTCCTGCCGAATGAATCCTTCCAGCGTTTCCTTTATGAACGCCGCATGGTTGTAGGTCAGGCAGATGATGCTCAGCAAGGGAGACCGTTGATTGCCCCACGCTGCCATGACGTCCTGTTCGGTTTTCGATTGGGTATCCATTTCAAACGCTCGACTTGGTCATCATTACGTAAAGCCGCATCACTACCGGCTTGGAGGTTAAAGTCACCAGCGTCAGGCAGATCAGTCCGCTGACGGCCAGCCCTAGGAGAATGTCGAATCGGTTTTCGCTGGCGATGGCGGCGAAGACCGGTTCGCCGATCAGCAGACCAAGCCCGGTCATGGCCGTGATACGCAACAGATCTTGTAGCCAGGGGCGATGCAGGCGGGCGCCGAAGCGCTTGTGCACCATCGACGGCCAGATCAGAAAGGTCAGCATGCGTAACCCGAACCAGGCCAGCGCTGCGCCGTACACGCCATGCTCAAGGGTTGCGTAAATGACCACGGGAATGCTCAGCACTGCACTGACCACGCTGAACCACACATGGAGGCGCAGCTGACCGTAGGCGTATTGCAGATAGAACTGAAAGGCGGTGACGGCCATGATCGCGCTGCCGACCACGTAGCAAGGCAGTATCTGGCGGCTCCAGTTCGCTGCCTCTGCGTCACCGGTCCAGGCGAAAACCAGATCGGCGGCGTGAAACGCGATCACTCCCGCCAACGGGAACAATAGGCTGCAGACGAACCGGGTCGCGTTCAGGTAGAGCGCCTGCATATCGGCGATCCGGTCTTCAGCGACGAGCATCGTCATCCGCGGCAGCAGCGTCTGCACCAGTGGATTGGCCAACGTCATGATGCCGGTCGCCATCAGCGCGACCAGCGAGAAATAGCCGTACTCTTTAAGCGGTAGCACGTTGGACAGCAGCACCTTGTCCAGCTGCGTCAGGACGATCCACAGCACCGAAGTCAGCGAAATGCCAGCAGCGAAGGGCAGAACCGGCTTGACCACTGCCCAGTTGAAGCCGGTCAGCAACTTCGGATTGGGCATCAAGCTGTACGCCTTGACGGCGAAGATAAGGGTTTCGAGCAGTCCGACAGCGGCCTGGAAGACAAAGAAGTTCCGTGGGTTCTGGCTGATATTGGCCACCAGAAACAGCCCACCGAAATATCGCAGCGTGGCGACGATGACATTTGCGCTGTTCAGCCATGCATGTAGCTCAAGGCCTTGCAGCCCACTCTTGTAGAGCGTGGCGTAGAGCTTGAGGCCGATTATCAGGCCCATCAGGCTGATGCAATGAACGATCGTGGCGCTGCTCAGCTCCTCTGCCTGCAACCATTGGTGAGCGATCCAACCACTGGCGAAATGGATGCTGAGCGCGGTGAGCAGAGCCAGCGGCAGGAAGATGAGTTCGAACGAGCGCAGCAGTTGTCCCGGTTCGTAGCGGTGCGCCGCGGAGCCGTTACGACCGCGAAAATGCGCTATTTGACGAACCAACGAAGGGGACAGGCCGGCGTCCAGCAGCTGCAGCCAGGCCTGCAGCACTGCGAAAAAGCCGATCAAACCATAGGCCTCGGCGCCCAGGTGCCCAAGATAAAAAGGCAGGATAAGAATGCCGATGAGCATGGCGTACGCTTGGCCTGCGTAGCTAAGGCCGGTGTTGCGAAGCATCGATAGATTTCGATCGGACATGGCGTCAGCCGTTGTAATTGAGTCAGTAAATGCGCTTGTACGCTGGGGCTGGCGGGCTTAAACGGTCTTCCAGCAAAAGACTGGCAGCGACCTGAGGCCAGATGCGTTCGGTGGCCAGGCGGCTGCCCTGAGATGACTGATTCAATAGCGTCTCGATAACAGTGTTCTGGATGTGCCGTGGCAGGCCCGGGTAGATCGGCAGGCACAGCACCCGACGACTCAGGGCGCGGGACTCTGTTTGTGGGATCTGCGGCTGCACATAGCTGAGCGTGTCTAACGAGGGGTAGAAGTAGCGCCTCGGGTTGATACCCTTGTTCTTAAGCGCCGCCCGGCACTGCAGCAGTTGGTTCTCATCCGTCAGGGCTATCGGGAAGTAGCTGTGGTTGCTTTGTGAGTACGGCTGCTGGTGCTGCAAGTCGAAATGATCGCCGAGCTGTTGTTCGTAGCGGCTGGCGATTTCCTCTCGCTGCTCCAGAATCAACGCCATCTCGTCGAGGATGCACAGCCCCATTGCGGCGGCAAATTCGTTGAGTTTGGCGTTGATGCCAATGCCGTCGATGATGTCGGTGTCGACGATGCCGAAGTTGCAGAGCAAGCGAATCCTTTCTGCCAAGGCGTCATCATTGGTGACGATGGCGCCGCCCTCGATGGTGTGAAACAGCTTGGTTGCGTGAAAGCTGAGCGTGCTGATGTCGCCCCAGTTGAATACCGACTGGTCCTTGTAGCGGACACTGAACGCGTGAGCGCCGTCGTAGATCACCTTCAGGCGATGCCGCTGCGCAACCTGCGCGATCGCCTCGACATCGCACGCATTGCCGAAGACATGGGTGGCCACAATCGCTTGGGTGTCAGCCTCTATCCTCGCTTCGATCGCCTTGGGATCCAGGTTCCAAGTGGCTTTGTCGATGTCCGCGAATATCGGCCGGACGCCCTCCCACTGCAGCGAGCTGGTGGTGGCTACGAAGCTGAACGGAGTGGTAACCGCGCTGCCGGAGAGGTTCAGCGCTCGATAGGCGATCTGCAGCGCCAAGGTGCCGTTGTTGGTCAGGATGATATTCCTGACACCCAGGTAATCGCGCAGCCTCTCCTCCAGCTCCGTCACCAGCGGACCATGATTGGTCAACCAACCGGATGCGTAGATGCTGTCGACGTAGCCCAGGAATTTGTTTTTGTCGCCCAGATACGATTTGGTGACATTGATCATCTCGATGTCCTTATCGGTCGTCTCGTCGGATAGCAGGCACAAAAAGTGCGTCTGTGAAATCACGCAGTAGGTTGCGTACCCAAGGCTGTTGCGCGTCGAGCCCGGCGCTGGTTGAGCTTGAGGATCATGCGGGTCGCGAAGCTACCGGCATGCGGATCGCCATAGTGGAAGATGGCTGTTGCGCGGCGGTGGGAGGGATCGCAGGGTTCGTTCGCATGCAGTGTGCGGTAGCCCCAGAACAGATAGAGGTTGCCCGGAACAAGTTGGAGTTTTTCGGGACGCAAAAGCTTGTGGCGGATGGCCGCGCTGATCAGTTTTCGACTAAGTGCGTTCTGCAATAACGCTTTTTCCACAACGTTAATCAGGACATTGGAGCGTATGCGTCGACCATTGGGGAAAAGGATGAGATCACCCCGATGGACTCCGTCTTGAGGAATTTCGATGGGCAGCAGTGCGGTGACCAGACTGGCGTCGTAGTGAAAGCAATTGGACTCGCGCCGACCTGAGGTCCCCTGCACGCAGCGCAAGACTTTTAGTATTTCATCGCTATAGGCGGCTTGCCCAGCGCCTGCTTGATAAACAGTTGCCAACATATTCCGAAAATCTGGCGAAGCGCCTAGCGCGCCCAATAGAGAGCTCTCTATTTCGCCGCCACCATGATGCGCAAAATAACTTCCTTTATGTTTTTCAGCTTCGACCCGGACGCTTTCTTGAAGCGATGCCAATTGTTCGCTTGATAAGAAGTTGGCAATGCAGGAACTCCCTTTATTGCTCATCTCGTGTGTAACTAGCTGAAGGGCTGGCGCTTCCAAGTTGCGAAAAGATGTATTCACGATGCACTCCAGTATGGATCATACAGTCGAGTAAGCGTTTTAGTCGGGTATTGGGGAAGGTCGAGGTAAATCGATACGTTGATGGCTGTTGCTAGCGGCACTACCGGTTAAAAGTAATGAGCGAAAGTTAGTGTTATCTGACCTTTTCGCGAATCTGGTCCGATTAGGCAAAGCTACCGCCACCACCCGCTGCAGCGGCCTTTGGCCCCGTCTGCGCTGTCGTTTATCCAGAGCTGCTGGCTCCGCAGTAGGCTTCAGGCAGAGCTACCGCACTCGGCTAGAATTCGAGATAAGCATCAAAGTATTTATTGTCGCAGGCAGCCCAGCTGCAACTGGGGAAACGCCGTCCATGTGCATCAGCGCAGTACCGGCTTCCATTTTGGTTTGCCGCTCTAAATGAACTGCCGCTGATTTATGTGATGTAGTTAACATTCGGAACCTGACGGCAGTCAAGATCCGAAACAAAAAAAATAAGCGTAAATAGGGTCCGTTATCCCAATCCATTGATAGCAAAGGGAGTTCTTACTCTGACAGGTAGGCGAAAGTCGGGTGGAATTAATTTGGCTCAATCATCGGAACTAATCCGTTTGATCTACGACCATTTGTGCAAGAATAGACGTGCACTGAAAGGGCGGTTGCAGGAGCTGAGTGCAACACGGTTATTGAATTGAAGCCGGAGCATCATGCCGCATCGCCATGGCATTTTGCATGACCTCTCCCATCACCTCGATGGGGCATTTGAAGTCGAAGCGCTTGC
>Ga0208645_1000181_pt1 | contig 86147 bp, 129 predicted proteins | sample VirMetDEL_Sep_01_FD_184519 | JGI IMG/M metagenome (GOLD analysis project Ga0208645, IMG submission 184519) | Aqueous microbial communities from the Delaware River and Bay under freshwater to marine salinity gradient to study organic matter... | ecosystem: Environmental > Aquatic > Marine >... | reverse complement strand
GGTGTTGATGACATTCTTTTACCTGGTTTGAGTGCCTGGCCCGGTGATACATTTTGTGTGCTTGCCTTGAGCGTCGTTGCTGCTTTCGGAGTGCCTTTTGATTTATATTTGTTTAACATATCACCAGCAATAGATTTTGGTTCAGCAGCTCCACTGGTCGAGGGGTCGCGTAATTTTTGTTTAAGCTTGGCTCCAGCAGCCAAAACATCATAACCACTAGAAGTTTTTGTATCTTTACCGAAATTTGATCGTTGAAGTGCTTCGATGGCGCGATCTCGGGCCGAAGGAGCAACTTCTTTAGCCACTTTCGAAGCTTCTTTGGTGGCCTTTTTTGTGGCCAACTTGGTTCCTAATTTGAATAATCCAGATAAAATATTTTCAGATAAACCATCTTCTAACTCGGATTGTTCTTTGAGTTGTTGGTTCACAAATTGTTTGAAATTTAGCATAAAAAAATCCCCTAAATGTTTTAGATATTTAGGGGATTCAATAATTTATTGATTATGCAAAGCTTTGTTGCGCTTCATTTCAGAATCGTAATGGGGTCTGGCATCACACCATTCGCGAATAGCCTTTAGTAAAGCATCGGCGTAATTAGGTTCTTTTTCATATTTATAACGATAATAAGAATATTTCGCGTCGTATTTTGCCACCATGATAGCAACCCGCTTGGTAATAATATGAAAGAATTCTTCATACTTATCAGGATTTCGTGTATGTTCAACTCTGTTATATTCTTTACCTTCAATGAAGGCCCGTGCCAAATATGAAGCACGTTGTTCATTACGAACAACATTAACCCTATGGGTATAAAGATCATAGAATGTTTTATAATTTTTATTACGACTTACAAAACTATCACTCGAATCGTAGTTATATGCAATATCTGCACGTAAACGTTTCGTAAATTTCTTTTCTTCAAAGCGAATAATTCTGGCTTCTTCGGCCAGGTGTTTTGTTTTAACTTTTAGTTCAATACTCATTTTAATTCTCCTAATATATAATTTTTCATTTATGTTCATAGCAAGTTGCTAGGAGGTGGTCTAATCTAGTACATATTTAATTCCTTATAAGTTTTTTGGTGTCTCTAGTCGGATTCGAACCAACACTTCACTGATTTAGAGGCAGGCGCACTAACCATTATACTATAGAGGCCGAATTACGTTTTAAATATGTGTAAAGCGCACTTGCCCTGGTTATAGTTACGAACCCAATTAGCGCAAATGTACACGCGACCGCGCCTATATTTGCCTGAGTTCCAATAGACATATTAGTAGACAAATTAGGAAAATACGTAATAGGAAGAAAGGCAGCGTTTGACACGATGCACGATATGATCGCTATTACGTATAGGATATTTGCTTCTTGCCTTGTTTCTCGTAGATGTTGCTCAAGTTGACCCATTATAGTTCCAATTTCATTATATTATAATATAGAGACATTTTTATTTAGTCGTGATCATACTCATCAATTTCAATTTCCCCATCTCGGACGATGGTTACTTTAACATGATCACCAAAAGCGAATAGATAAATATCAGTACTGATATTATCCATAACACGGGCAATTTTCCGCCAAGTTTTGACTAATTCAAAATAATTAGGCTCAAGTTTAGAAACTTCAAGAGCATCTTTGGCGTTTGATCTATACCAACCATATGTTGGATGATTTAGATCTTTTTGTAAATCTTCCATACTTGTGTAGTACAAAATGCTACCTTCATAATCACAAGCATCTTCATCGCCGATGACAACACAAGCCTTTTCCTGAACACTAAATTCACAAGCTTCGCCATCATTGAAATATGGAGTATATTGAGTCCAAAATACCTTTTCTACTTGATACTTATCAAAAAGTTCTTCCTTAATAAGTTTAACCAATAGTTCGGTGAATGGTTCAACCATCTCACGTTTCATTTTATTGAGTTTATCTTCCAGATCTTGCACTCTGTCGTTCCAAGAAGCAATTTCATTCATTGCTGTGCTCATTTTGTAACTCCTCACTCAGCATCTAAATTATTCATTTTGGCAAAGGCTTTCTGACCCTTACCTAACATCCAGGCTTCCGGTTCAATACTTTTCAACCAATCCTTGATTGTTGGGATTTTACCACCACAATCTTCTTTCACATGATCCTCGCCAATATCTCGAACAGACAAAGTCTTACCATCCGAGTTTACCATTGTATCTCCAAACACTTGCTCGCATAGGTAAATTCCGAATGTATTATGGAGAATGGCCCGGTGGCCGAAATTAGCATAAGCCGATTTTGTTTGATCAAACCAATTATGAATTGGCATATAATCTTCGATTTGACCTCCGTATCGTTTCACGGAGTTTTTGGCATGTACAAAGGGTTTCATTCATCATTCCATTCAATTAAAAACAAATCGCCATCTTGATGGAGGTATTTTCTTCCATCTTCACTAAAGGCATCATTCAAAACATTATTCCAGGCTTCCCAATAATCTTCGTGATCCGGGCCTTCAATCAGAATATCAATATCTTCTGGATCAATACCATATAAATGATATTCGTTGGCATCATAGCGTTCAGCAAAAATCTGAGGAACATAAATTCCATGATGACTGTCAATTAAAACTTCATGCACTGTATAATCGTCCATATTACATCTCCAAGAAAAGTGGTAGTCCCGACCGGATTCGAACCGATATCTCGACTGTTATGAGCAGTGGGTGTTGACCATTACACCACAGGACCATTACTATTTAAACAAAATAATCGTTATAAAGGTTTTTCCAAGTAACGATTCGGTTGATCAATGGGTGGCTAAAATTTGAATTATATGTATGATGGAGCAGTATAGAATTTAGCCCCAATTCTGCACCTAAAACTGCATTGCTTGGTTTATCTTCAAGCCAAAAACATCCACTGTCTTTATAATGTTCGAGGCAAGTGGTTTTACTTTCTTCGTGATCCAAACAATCAATTTTGGCGATTGCGGTTTTACCAAATAGATTTTCCAGATTAGTTTTACGGGCACGGATAGTATCCTCTGAATTACCAACTGTGGTAATCACGTGAAAGATATAACCATGTTCTTCGTGCAATTTGCGAACGTACTTGATAGCATCTCGCATTGGGGGAAGATTGGCAATTGCCGCACTTTCGTTGAATCGCTGGATCATTTCAAATGCATGATCAGGATCAATACCGAAAGTTTGACCCATGCAATATTCGGTCTCTGTTTCTACTTTATAACCATGAGACATCATATATCCCTTGAAAGCATAATCCCAATTCACCAATACTCCATCACAGTCAGTCAGAATAACTTTTGTGGGATCTGGATATAACATTAATTATAATCCTTATAATACATATCTTCGTATTCTTCGTCAACTTTGCGTTGATGTTCGTATTTTGCTTGTTTAGCGGCTTTTCGTCGATGTCGAGCAGCACTGTCCCGTTTAATACGCTCTGCTCGCTTATTCTTCACGGCTTTATGAAACTCTTCAAAAATGTCGCGATCTTCAGTCATGGATTAATCCCCTTCCACGTCATATTTTTCAGAAATATGATTCAAAGCTTTTTTGGAAAGTTTGCGAAAATCTTCATCTGAAACTTCTGGGTCATTTACCTTTAAGGCCAATTTGTATTTAATATCGCTATAGTTATGAATTGCAGACTCCATTGCATTTGCGTGCATTTGCATGCGTTCGACAACCGCCATCAACTGCGAATAATCTCGGGTTTTATGCATTTTACGAATATACCCTAGATCTGTACAAATAAACTCATCAATTTTTATTGTTATTGGAACACGGGACATTTTTTACTCCTAATCGCCGTTTTCAATTTATACGCATATTATACCCTAACCCTATGTGAAAGTAAAGAAAGAAATTTATGAATTACCCTTATTTTTATCTTTACTATCAGACATAACCTTAGTATAATAATCATGTGATTTGAAAGGTTAATATCATGAGTATCAAAAGAAACCCTATTGCTGCTGCTCTTTGTAAGGGTCAGTTTAAGCATAAAATAGTTCGTAACAAAACTAAGTACACCAGAAAAGTAAAACATAAAAAGGGGTTGACATGACTAAGAAAATTGCTTATTGTTCTGATATTCATTTAGAATGGACAAAGCTGTCCGAAGGACTTCAGAATGAAGAGGGGGCGGACCTATTAATCCTGGCCGGTGATATTTGTGTCGCATTCGAGGCAGAAAAGTATCTAAAGTTCTTTGAGGAAACTTGTAGTAATTTTCATCAGGTTTTGTATATTCCTGGTAATCATGAACACTATATGGGTCATATTGATGATACAGTTAGAATTCTTCGGGAGAAGTTAGGTCACATTGGTAATTTGTGTATTGCCAACAACCATGAATACGATTATTATGGTATCAAAATTTGGATGGGAACATTGTGGTCAGATATGAACCGTAATGACCCTTTAATCATGGAACAATGTAGGATGACGATTAATGATTACAATCGTATTTCTTGTGGGGATGGATATACAAGAAATCTATCACCAAGCGATACAGTTAAATTGTTTGAAGAAACGGTCAATTCAATTAATTATAATGCAGATATTGTGGTAACGCATCATGCTCCTAGTTATAAAGCGACGCATCCTCGTTTTAGATATAGTACTACTTCTGGTGCTTTTTATAGTAATTTAGACGAAAAGATTCATGATTCAAATATCAAATATTGGATTTACGGGCATGTTCATTACAACACTGAATTTGAAATTGGTGGCACAAAAGTTATGTCAAATTGTTATTTGGATGATATGCGACCTGAATTCAAAATGAAATATTTTGAGATTTAAAAAAACGCTTTACTTCTTAATAAAATTATTTTATAATATGTGTATAATTTGAATAGGATGACTTTGATGAACACATATAACCCTGACTTTTGGGTAGTACTTAAAATTGCTAACCCATATCATGATGTTGACTATCGTGTACTAGGTGCCTGGGGCGGTAGTTATCTATACGGCGATTCCTGGCGTCTTAATTCAGGAATTGTTTCAGTGGAAGATGCTGGTGATTGCTATAACATCTGGGGTTCTTCTGGTAGTCGATATGTCTGTAATAAAGAACGGTATGGTTTAAAAATGGCGTCTGTTGGAATCTACCAAAAACTACTTGACAAATATCCAGGAACTGTTATGCTTGATGAAGATACTGACTGGTTAAATTATGATTGGAGTAAATGAAATGAATGTAAAAGACTTTATCCAAATTTTGGAAACATATGATCCAGAAATGTTAGTTGTTATGAGTTCAGACAGCGAGGGTAATAATTATTCACCATTTTCTGATTTTGATGAAGGTTATTATATACCATATAGCACCTATTCTGGTGAGATGTATTTTGACCAGAATTTAGAAGAAGAGCCTGATGAATATGATGTTGATGAAATTCGTCAAGAACAAAGGGCATTAGTATTATTCCCTATTAATTAGGAGAAAAACAATGAAAATCGCTTATGCAAGTGATCTACATCTAGAACATCGGCTAATGAAGCCATTGGAAAACGATGGTGCGGATTTGTTAATCCTTGCTGGTGATATCACAATGGCAAGTACATTGAATAATCGTGGTACAGGTGCAATGCACCAATGGTTCAAGGATACTTGTGCCAACTTTGGGAGCGTGATCTATATCATGGGAAACCATGAATATTATGACTCACGCTTTCCTGATGCGTTCTATCAAATTCAAGAACGTCTTGGTTACATCAGTAATCTTTTTGTCCTTGAAAATGAGGGCATGATTTTTGATGGTAAAACTTTCTGGTGTTCTACATTGTGGACTAATGCCAACAATCGAAACCCTATTGATATGTACTCTATTCATCATGGTATGAATGATTATAATTGGATTAGGGGCTCCGATAAAGGCGAAAAATTCACTGTGGATGATATGGTGTCTTATCATGAATTAAGTATCAGAAACTTTGATAGAAGTGCGGATGTGGTTGTTACACATCATTGTCCGTCGCAATTGTCGATGGCACCACAACATGCGAATAGTAAGTTGAACTATGCTTTCCATTCAAATCTTGAAAACTTTGTTGCTGACTCAGATATCAAACATTGGATTTGTGGCCATACACACTATAGTATAGGCTATCATTTGGGTAATACTCAGGTTCACATGAACTGTCGTGGTTATCCTCATGAGTTTGGCCATAATAATTTTGAGTTGGCTTATTTTGATTTGGAGTGAAAATAGGGGGAGCGAAAGTTTCCCTATTTTTTTGTTGACATCTAAGATATGATTTGATATTATAATCATAATGAGAACAAAGAGGTGATGTTATGTATCAGGTTTATCTAAACAACTTCAATTATTATCACTGGAAAATCTTTGATAATATCATTGATGCAATTCAATTCTCAAAGAAATTGGGTTTTGAGGCATCTGTCCACTATATGATGGACGACAAAGTAGTAGAGGTTATCTAATGTCTGAAGATCAGTATTATGACGAACTAGCTGATATCTATGAATTGGAGAATGTAGAGTAATGAAGTATTATACAATTACACTGAAGAAAATCCTTATTGATCTTGACGACCATAAGGATTTTCGTAATGTACTAATGACTCTGGTAACAGAGGGTGGTATGTATGTTGGTGACTTTGATCGTGATCCTACAGACCCATCATTGTATTACTTCACTCTCATTGCAGAGCATGAGCATCAATTAGTGTCCTTTCTAAAAGACGAAGAATATCCTGAGTCTTTGAAAGATACAATTGATGTTCTTGAAGTTACTATCCAAGAATAAGTATTTTCCGATTGACAAAAAGTTCGATATCGGATATATTCAATTCATAAATTGAGAAAAGGAAATCAAAATGAAACAGATTAAAGACGCACGTGGTTATGCATATGATCTAGTAGATAACAATTTGGTATCTGAAGAAACTATGTTGACTGCATGCTTGAAATATATGTCTCAGGATGAAGTCCTGGATATGTTGGAAAAGAATGAAATGATTCTTGAGGATGAAGAAGATGATCTTGATGCCGAGGATTGTTTTGATTATGAATTGGAAGCCGAAGTCTTTGCAGATGCAATGAAAGAAGCTTACTACAACTTTATGAAGGCTCGTGATGGCTCGTGATATTTGGGTAATCTCTGATACCCACTTTAACCATGCCAATATTCTCAACTTTAATGATAGTATTGGTAACCCAGTTCGATCTTTTGATAGTGTTCAAGAGATGAATGAAATCATGATTAGAAACTGGAATCAGGTTGTAAGACCTGGTGACGAAGTTTATCATCTTGGTGATGTTCTCTTTGGCACTAACAAGAGAGATTGGATGGCTAAGAATTTCCCTAGACTAATGGGATCAAAACGGCTGATTGTTGGTAATCATGATAATGTCAAGGAATTGACTTTGAGTGGTCACTTTCAAAAGGTCATGATGTGGCGTCAGTTTAAAGATTTAGGTCTTTTGCTGACGCATGTCCCAGTACATCCTTCTACTCTTAAAGAAGGACGATTTGGTGATTTAACACCCATTAATGTACATGGTCATATCCACCAAAATAAAAGTCCTGAAGGACCGTACAAATGTGTTTGCGTCGAGCAGACTAATTACACACCAGTAAACATTGAGGAACTGAAATAAATGGCACACTATAGAAAAATCAACAAAATCACACGCGATACGCACCCAGAGATTTTTGAATACTTTGATAATGATGATTGGGACTGGGACGAACAGCTTGATGAAGTACATGTTAAGCATGACATCACCAGTTACCAAATTCGAATGGTTATTGATGAAAATGTAACCAAAGACGAATCCCTATGGGGTAGTTGGGTTGGTTGGTATGATAATAGCTACGCATATGGATCAGAGCCCGAAGATTATCCGCAAGAACTTTGGCGTGTTGAACAAAAAGAAGTAACCAAAATTGAATGGGTTGTTGTGGAATGAGTATTACTAAAACAGTAAAAGTGATGATGAAAGCTGGAGTACCGTGTGTATCTGGTAGAATCTATAATACGGATGTGCTTCAAAATGCTATTGATGAAGCGCTTACCAATGAATTGTTTGTTGAATTAGATGGCCCAGAAAATATTTCCGAGACAACGTTTTTATCGGAAGTTGTGCTTGACAAAGTAATTGGTAAGATTAATTCAATCGTGATCGATGGCGAAGACGTATTTGTGGAATTTACAACATTCCAAACGCCTCTGTCTGAAGCGTATAAACAGCTATTAGAATCTGACGTGCCATTGATATACAATCTTATCGGTTGCGGTGCGGTTGATAAAAACACCTTAGAAGTATCTGAATATACAATTGGAAAAATGTCTGTTTACTTGGATAGGAATGAATAATGTTTAGTACGAACGTAATCTATAAATTGGATACAAAGGGTAAAATCAGAACATGGCAAGCGTTTGCGGATGGTAATTCTTGGTACACCGTTGCTGGTTTAATTGATGGTAAAAAAGTTACCAGCGAGCCTAAGATTGTGGAAGCCACAAATGTTGGTCGATCCAACGAACGTAATGAAGAAGAGCAAGCAATTTTTGAAGCCACAGCTGATATGGAAAAGAAACTGACTCGTGGATATTTTTTGAATATTGATGATGTCGGTAAGTTCGATAAATTCAAACCGATGCTAGCAAACGATTATACCAAACTAAAGGCTCCTTTAGTGTATCCAGTATGGTCTCAGCCTAAGCTGGATGGCATCAGATGCATTTATATGAATGGTAAATTGTGGACAAGAGCAGGTAAAGAAATTGTATCTTGTCCACATATCGTTCAGGCTTTGATGGGGTTGGATAAGGACATTATTCTGGATGGAGAATTGTATAATCACGAACTTCGGGATGACTTTAACGAGATCACTTCCATTGTTCGTAAAACAAAACCAAAAACTGAAGATTATCTTAAATCCGAAGAATTAATTCAATTCCATGTTTATGATCAATACAGCGCTGAACCTTTCTGGACACGACTACAGAAATTGTTTGCACGATTAAAAGATAACGATATTGATCGGAATTATATCAAACCTGTTGATACTCAATATGTATCTTCCGATGAAGAATTGAACGAACTTTACGGACGTTATTTGAATGATGAGTATGAAGGTCAAATGGTTAGACTTAACGAGAAATATGAGAACAAACGTTCGAAGTATTTGTTGAAGCGCAAGGAGTTTTTGTCTGACGAATATACTGTTTTGGATGTTGAAGAAGGTTTGGGTAACTGGTCAGGGGCCATTAAACGGTTTCATTTCAAAACTGAAGACGGTCAAGATTTTTCGGCTGGTGTCCGTGGGACTTATGAAAAACTTAGCGGTTTGCTTGAATCTGGTAAAAAGCCTGACTGGGCAACTGTTCGTTACTTCACACCAACACCTGATGGCATTCCAAGGTTCCCTGTTGTTACGGATTACGGATGGGGTAAGAGGGAAGATTAAAACCTCTTTACTTTCCGTATAAATTAATATATAATAAGCTTCTAAATTGATAAAAGGATAAAATTATGTTAATGACAACCGCAGCAATTTGCTTGGCTATGAATGTGTATTTTGAATCTCGTGGAGAATCGTACGATGGTCAGATGGCCGTTGCCGAAGTCACGATGAATCGAGTGACAAGTTCAAAATATCCAAATGATGTATGCTCGGTTGTCAAACAACGTAAGCAGTTTTCTTGGTATAAACCTGGTAAAAATGAATATAATATCAAAGATGAAAAAGCATGGGAACAAGCCATGGAAATCGCTAACCTTGCTTTGGATGGACTAGTACCCAAAACAGGTGCTATGTTCTTTCATGCTTATTGGGTAAATCCCCGTTGGGCTCACTCCCCAAAACTTGAAAAGGTACAAACTATCGGAGTTCATACTTTCTACAAATATAAGGATTGATACTATGTATAAAGTTAATTACATGATTGTTAATAAAGATAACTTTGTTGTCGATAAAAACAAGAGTTTTAAAAACTTTGAAACTGCTTATGACTTTATGAACAAACTTAAGAATGATAAAACCATCAAACTTAAGACTTTACCTATCGTAGATCTTGGAGATTAAATGACTAAGAAAAGCTTGATCAAATCCAAAATGGAACACGATAAGTGGCTCCGTAGTATGGGTCTACAACCATATAAGGGTCGCTTGAAGAAACGTGGAGTTACCAAAATTCCCGATTATTCTTGCGATCCATTACCCAATAATGTGAGTATGAGTAATAGTGTTGGTTCTTGTGAGTTAAAAACCAAACCAAAATATACGGGAACTTACATTAAAGGTGTTGTTACATCTCATAAATCAAACCTTATTCCAATCACTTCTAATAAACAAGCTGTTGATGCAGCTCAAATGCGGAGAAATTAATGAAACAAACTTATTTTAACGACTATTCTTCCGAATATTTTGAATTGACTAAAGATCCTCAATACGAACTAAATTCGTCTGAAAATTCATTTAAGACTAGTTTATCTTTAACAGAATTTAACAAAGTGTCTAGAAAAATAAGATCAAATTTAAAACTTTCTTCTGATGAAGGTTCAATTAAGGGATTTGTCCAAACTCCAAAATTGAAATACAATACGGTTGTAATGTAATGATAATGATTGATCCCCCATTTGGATGGTTGTATGGGTTTCCAAAGGTATGTCCCGATGATCGTTTAGGGAATGTAAATGAATGGCTTGTAGAAGAAGGATATCCAAAGGAAGAGATAGAATCTTACGGACAACATTTCTATTATCGAACTATTTCGGTTGTGAATGGAATTGACTATAATGAAAAAGAAAAAGTTCAACCATCAGCTAGTTGAACACTTAGACCTAAAAACTGAAACCATTAACGGAAAACGACATTATGTTTTGCCTGATGGAAAAACTAAACTCAAATCAGTTACTTCCATTCTTTCTGAAGTTTTAGATAACTCTTGGGTTGAAGAATGGAAGTCGAGGGTTGGGGAAGAAGAGGCAAAAAAAATATCTACCCAATCCACTAACAGGGGTAGTTCTATTCATGACATAGCGGAGAAGTATGTAAAAAATGACGAAAACTTCTTAGATGGCCAAATGCCATTTAATGTTTATCAATTTAAGCCTATCAAAAAGATATTAAATAAACACGTAGATAATATTCGTGGAGTGGAAATTGCTCTATATTCAAAAGCTTTAAAATGCGCTGGAAGGTCCGATTTGATTGCTGAGTATGATGGAGTGACTTCAGTAATTGACTATAAAACGTCAAAGAAAATTAAAACTGATGATGATATTAAAAGTTATTTTCTACAATCCACAATCTATTCTATGATGTTCGAGGTAATGTATAAAATACCGGTTCCTCAAATTGTAATTATTATGACCGTTGATTTTGAAGATGAGCCATTAGTATTTGTGAAAGATAGGGGAAATTATATTAATGAAATACTTAGATTATTAGCTTGACTTCTAATAAAATTTAGTATATAATAAAAATGAAAATTGAATAAAGGAAAAGAATATGGGTTTTTGGAGCACACTTGGTGATGTTTTGATGGCAATTGGTTCGGGCACTAATCCATCACAGAATCAAAATACAGACGTTCCGGCAAATGTCATCCGTGATATGACTGTTCAGATTCAGATTCAAGATGGATTTAATTGGCGAACTGTTCAAACAATTATGGATGGTAATGCTTCTGTTGTGAATTTTTCCATGCAAAGTGTATCTCGCATGCACCCTAATTATAGGGTAAGGGCCATTGATGCCAATGGCCGAATTGTAGATATGCTGTAGGCAAACAATTCTCCTATGGTGTATCATAGCCATAGGAGAAACACATGCGCAGAAGTATTACAAGGGAACAACAGCAATATTTAAAAGACCTAGGACTATATCACGGTTCCATTGATGGACTTTGGGGAAGATTATCAGAAACAGCGGTAATGGCCTTTCAGGAAATGAATGGTTTAACTGCTGACGGTATTATCGGACCAAATACTCGTCGTGCTATGTCTGAACATTTAGACAATGAATGGCGGGATAAAATAGAAAAACCTGCCAGTAAAAACCACTGGCCGAAAGAATCTACTGCATCTTTGATTGAATTTTATGGACAACCTGGATCCAGTAGAGTTAAATTAAAACTGCCTTATCAGATGAGATTATCTTGGGATAAGGGTGTCATAATTAATTCAATGTCATGTCACGAAAAAGTAGCCCCATCTTTGAAAAGAATCTTCAATGATATCAAGAAAAACTATAGTATGGACGAGATCAGAAAACATGGTTTTGATCTGTATGGTGGTTGTTATGTTGTCCGAAAGATCCGTGGCGGGAGCCGTTGGTCTACGCATTCTTGGGGATGTGCCATTGACCTTGATCCGGCCAGGAATGGGCTAAGGACAAAATGGAAAGATGCTTATTTTAGCAGACCTGAATGTGCTAAATTTGTGGAAGCCTTCGAGAAAGAAGGATGGTATTCTTTAGGTAAAAATAGAAACTATGATGCAATGCATTGGCAGGCGGCGTATCGTAATTAACTACTTATGAGAGTAATTTTATGGTAGGAATAGGTGTAAATTCTGGTAAAGATATTCATACAATCGGCAAACCAAATACTGCTGATGCCGTGGTAATATCTACCAAACAATCTACTGTATTTGCAGGTGGGCAATTAGTGGCCACCGATGGCGATCCGGTAGAGCCTCATGGGGTTGGTGAGCATGCTGACCCCGAAACCGATAATGGAAGCTCAACAGTATTTTGTGTTGGAGTTCCCGTAAATAGAAAGGGTGATCCAGATACTTGTGGTCATCCCAGAGCAACAGGTGTAACAACAGTTACGGTTGGTCCATAGAAAAATTAGGAGATAGAATATGGAATTGAGTAGGCGAACGTTTATTGCAGGATTATTTGGAGGAGCCACGGCCACCTTTGTTAGACCTGTGGTGGCATCAACCCCGATTGCCGGGATGGACAATATTTTGGATGCATTCCCTGTTATGAAAATGGAGGATTCTACTTCAAAATTAAATTTCTTTATGAGACATTTGGTTCGTGAGGGTGATGACGAAGAATCGATTTTAGGTGGAGGCTTTCAGATCGATAAAGTATCAACAGATGATGCGGTTGATAGGGAAACAATTACTTCGTATTTGAAAGAAAAAATCCCGTATATTGATGATGTGGGTGAAATTAAATCTATCAATGATGTTTATATGAGTATTCTTAGATGCAAAAACAATATTGTAAAAGCTTGCAGAAGAAAAATGGGCAATTACTACTTTTATAATGAAGAAGATGAAGAAATGGTCATTTTCTATGCAGGAAATACTATTATGGATTCTCCTATTCTAGCAAATGACAAAACGGGATATAATGTCAATCCATTTGAAGGTGGATATGAGAAATATTTCTGTCGATTTAAGCTTAAAAAGGAATTGTATGAAGAATGGTTGAATAGTGAAGACGCTTTGGAAAAGGCTAATTTACGACCGCACAGTCATTTATTTCCAGTAATTGAAAAATATGCCAATGAACAAAGACAAAATCTTGCCAAACATGGACACGTAGGATCTCCGTCGGTAAAGAGTAATATTCCGCCTTTAAGTGATAGTTACAAATCTGCTATTAATACCGGAGTTTAGATAGTGAAACTAATGGTTGTGGGTCATGGTCGTCATGGCAAAGATACAGTATCCGAAATTCTTCGAGATCACTTTGGATTAACATTTCAAAGTAGTTCTCAGTTTTGTTGTGATTTATTTATTTTTGACGAACTGAAAGATAAGTATGGATACAAAACTTCGAAAGAATGTTATGACGACCGCCACAATCATAGATCTGAATGGTTTGATTTGATTTGCGATTATAATAAAAATGATCTGGCCCGTTTGGGTAAGGCTTTATACGAACAATATGATGTATATTGTGGGTTAAGGAACAAACATGAGTTAGGTTCTTTAAAAAGAACAGGAATTATTGATGCAGTAATTTGGGTTGACCGCTCAAAACGAGAACCGCTTGAATCAAATAAAAGTATGACAATAACTAAAGATATGGCCGATTATTGTATTAATAATAACGGAACCCTAGAAGAATTACAAGTTAATGTATATAATTTAATGTTTATGCTTTCTTTAGAAAAAGAGATTAATTATGGTATTTACCGAAAAACAACTAAACGAAATAATCGAACTTTTAACTGAGTATGATAATAATACAAAAATTTATCTAGGTTGCGATTCTGTGGTAAACAATACTGAAGATAAAAAGAAAATGGGAAAATACGCAACTGTCGCTATTATTCATCTAAATGGTAAAAATGGTTGTAAAATCTTCTCAAGCATTTCGTATGAGCCTGATTATGACCTTAAAAAGAATCGTCCAAAAATGCGTATGATGAACGAAGTTATGAAAGTTTGCGAATTGTATAATCAATTGGCACCTTTGGTGGATGAGTATGATATTTCTATTCACTTGGATATTAATGAGGATGAAAAACATGGATCTTCCTGCGCAATAAAAGAAGCGGCAGGATATGTTCTTGGAGTCACTGGCTTAACCGAAGATAAGATTAAGTTCAAGCCGCATTCTTGGGCAAGTTCATTCGGCGCTGACCGTGTTGCCAACAAGGGTCATACAGTTTATAGAAAGGCTGCTTGATTTATGAAAGTTAAAGATTTACTAGAACAACTAAATCATTATAATGATATTAGTCCTGATATGGAAATCATTATTAGTTGTGACGCCGAAGGAAATAAATATTCACCGCTTTGTCAAGTAGATGACGCATATTATGTGCCATATTCGTCATGTTCTGGAGATGTTTATTATGAGTATAATCTTCAGGAAGAATATGACGATTATGCTGATGAAATTCGCAGCAATCCATTGGCATTGATACTCTATCCTAATAACTAAAGGAATAAACATGAACAAAAGCAATGTACTAATGTTAAAGCAGATGCTCAAAGAAGCAAACAAACAACTAAAAGAATATACTGCTTTTCATGACGAATCAAATATTCTGAAAACTCAAACTGAAATTGAAACTCTACAAAAAGAACTGAAGAAATACGGATGATGTGTGTAAATCAAGAATTAATTCAAAACATTTTTAATGTAATGAGTATTACTTCTGAGAAGGCCACTAATTACAAATTAGTTGAAACTCAAAGTCATATTGGACAGGTCTTTTTTCTAACCTTTGATATGGTAGGATGTACATGCGAAGTTGATGTTACCCCGAAAAATTAATGAAATTCATAAAAACTTCTTTACTTTTTAACCTAAATAAACTACAATAATGAAAATTAAATAAGGGTGTGCGGTGAAGTTGGAGAGTCGCGGTGGGCTGTAAACCCACCCCTTTATGGTGAGTAGGTTCGAATCCTTCCACACCCACCATAATTCTAGGAGGCTAATATGCATACTATCTATATCCTATTAGGTGGTCATGAATACGAAAGCACTCATGTAATTGCAGTATTTGATGATAAAGATTTGGCATATAAAGAATTAGAAGTTGCCAATAAGCAAGAAGAATGTTATGGGTATGACTATTGTTATATCGATAAAAAGGTCTTGAATAAAAGACCGGAAGTATAATGCGCCAGTAACGTCGTTAGTCGGAATTTGGGGCTGGTCTATGGGTAGCGGTTGATCCTTGCAAGATCGACGTCAGAGGGTTCGATTCCCTCCAGCTCCACCAAACAAAGGGATACCATAATATGGCAACCGGTTGCTGGTATCTAACGACCGAACTCCCTGGCATGGTCTAGTCACCATGTTATAGTTCGGTCCTCTAATGAGAGGGTAATATTAGGGCATGGTTAGACGGGGCCTTATGGTCTCGTGAGGTGTTATCGCCATCGGGTGAATGTAACGGGGTCTAATCAAATTATACTTGGTCTGGGCGTAGTTCAGTCTGGTCAGAATGCTCGCCTTGGAAGCGAGTGGTCGGAGGTTCGAATCCTCCCGCCCAGACCAAGTATAATAAATTGCAGTTGTAGTATAATGGCTATTATGTCTGGCTTCCAACCAGAGGATGAGGGTTCGATTCCCTCCAGCTGCTCCAAGGCACGGGTTAGCACACTTAGCCTCTTAATCGAGGAAGATTGTTCTTTCTAGATAAGTTCAATCAAGGTGGAAAGGGCTAACCCTAAATAAATGCTCGTGTAGCTCAATCGGGAGAGCGTCGGTCTGTCGAACCGAAGGCAGTGGGATCGAAACCCATCACGAGCGCCATTTTATGTTGGCCGTAGCTCAGTTGGTAGAGCGCCAGTTTGTGGTACTGGACGTCGCGGGTTCGAGCCCCGTCGGTCACCCCAAATGAAAGTTATGATATGAACAGTGGTAAATATAAAATTGGAATTGATTATGACTTCTACAAAGAAAGTATCTACAAAGTAGAATTTAACGATTTTTTATCTGAACATCATCCAGATAGTCTATTGGAAACCGATGGTTATCAATTGTTCGAGATTCATACCGGTGAATATGCCGGTCTTATTTTTGGCGTTAAAAACCTAGAAGTTATTGAGGTCGAAGGTCAGGCCGATGATATGGTAACTTTTGAGTATGATACAATCATTCCTCATAACCCATATCCTGGTATAGATACTGGACCTATTGTGGAAGAATATTTGAAGCATTTTGTTTTGAATACTCTTGAAAATGAAGCGAATAGAATGAAAGATTTAATGCAGGATTAGCTCAGGGGTAGAGCGTCTGTTTTACACGCAGAATGTCAGTGGTTCGATTCCACTATCCTGTACCAAATTGCTAAGATAGCTCAGTTGGTAGAGCACCTGATTAAAGATCAGGGTGTCGGAGGTTCGATTCCTCCTTTTAGCACCATATTAAAGGAGTCGGGGCAGGATGGTAATGCAGCGGATTGAAATTTCATTTGTATAAATAGTAATGTAGGTCACGATGTTGGCGCATCTACCTACTCTAGAAATACAAAGGGAGATTTCCAGCATGAAACTATTTATTTGTCAATTCTGCGGCAGGGAAACAACTAATCCTGGTGCCAATAAAAAACATGAGATTGGTTGTAGGAATAACCCAAATTCAAAAATTTGTGGCGGTAATAAAAAAGGGTATGTTCCTTGGAATACTGGAAAAGTGGGTGTACAAACTGCTTGGAATAAGGGTAAACCTGGAACATTTAGAGGTAAGAAACACACAGCAGAAACCAAAAGAAAGATGTCTGAGAGCAAAAAAGCATTATACGCTACTGGATGGGAGTGTATCGCTGGAAGATGTCCAAAATATGATTATGAGTCCCCTATTGCCGGAAAGATAAAGGTAGATGGTAGTTGGGAATTGGCATTTTGTGAATTTGCTGATAAAATGCAATTAAACTGGGAAAGAAATAAAAAACGTTTTCCGTACACTAAACCAGATGGAACTAAATCTACGTATCAACCAGATTTCTATGTAAAAGAATTAAAGTCTTATATTGAAGTCAAAGGATATGAAACAGATTTAGATAAGGCTAAATGGGAACATTTTCCCGAAAATCTGATAGTGCTTCGAAAGAAAGAAATCGGTGGGTTGGATGAGTGGTTTGCTAAACCGTCATAGGATTAAAAGTTCTATCGAGGGTTCGAATCCCTCACTCACCGCCAAGGTTCACTGGGTTCGACTCCCAGCGGCTCCGCCAAAATTGGATGATTAACCAGAGCGGCCTCTGGACCTGTCTTGAAAACAGTGTGGTCGGGTTAGAAGCCCGATTGGGGATCGACACCTCAATCATCCGCCAACTTCTAAAATAGGAAAATAGATAATGGAAACTGGAGATATAATTCTTGTTTTAATTTTAACATCGGCTATTTTCTATATTATGTTTTGGAGCACAGGCTGACTGAGTAGGCGGTGGATTGCAAATCCACATTAGGTAGGTTTGATTCCTACGTGTTCCTCCAACATAAAAAACGCTTGACTTCGCTTTTGATATAAACTATAATATGAGTATAAATTGATAAGGAGTGATAAATGTTTTTCGGTTCGTATAAAGGAACCAGTATCGAAACGTCTTATTCTGTAAGACGAGTTGGGGAACTTTATTACGTTGTTATGTGTTACGAAGATGGATCATTTGACGAAGACCAAATTCAAAACGCTCCATCGTTTGATACGTTTGATGATGCATTAAAAGCGGCTCAAGCTCTAAAGGCATTGGAGAATTAATAATTGCCTGTGTAGTCCAATTGGAAGAGATGCTTGATTTAGATTCAAGAGGTTGTGGGTTCGAATCCCACCATGGGCACCATGACTGTACAAGTGGTCTTGACAGTGGTTTCATAAGCCACCAGGGATAGTTCGATTCTATCTACAGTCACCAAATTATGGACCTGTAGCTCAGTTGGACAGAGCGTGTGGCTACGAACCACAAGGTCGAGGGTTCGAATCCTTCCAGGTTCACCAAATAAAATCAGATACATAGAGTGTCTGTATAAGTAAAATACTAAAGGAGTTTTAGTAAGATGAGTAAAAAAGAATTTGACCTGTTGGTCTTTATCGGTCGTTTTCAACCATTTCATAATGGACATCAGGCCGTTATTGATGAAGCTCTAAAGAGAGCGGACGAAGTATTAGTTATCATTGGTTCATGTGGTGGACCAAGAACAATACGAAATCCATTTACATACGGAGAACGACATGCGATGATTCGTGCATCCAATGATGATGCTTACGAAGATGGTCGTTTATGTATTGATGGTGTGGATGATTATCCATATAATGACAGTAAATGGCTATCAGAAATTCAATTGATTATTGATGATGATACTAACCTTTCTAATTGTAATCGTAATCTAAATAACCTTGACAATCCTAAATGGATTAAGAAGGTCGGGTTGATCGGTCATTCAAAAGATAATACTTCATACTATTTGAAAATGTTCCCAGGAATGGATTCGGTTGCAGTTTCTGATTACAAAGGCATCAATGCAACTAACATTCGTGAAGACTTGCTATCCTTCCCCAATGAAAAATATTACAAACGTGATATGCCAAATCCTGCACAAAAAGTGATTGAGAATATTATCAATAAAGACTATTGGGCACTTTTAAAGCAAGAATATGAAATGATCCAAGAGTATAAGGATTCATGGAAATATGCACCTTATCCTCCTACATTCGTTACCACTGATGCGGTAGTAATTCAATCTGGACACATTCTACTTGTACGCCGAGGTCATGCACCAGGAATTGGTCAATGGGCTTTGCCTGGCGGATTTTTAAATCAAACAGAAACTCTACTTGACGGATGTATTCGAGAACTGCGAGAAGAAACTCGTTTGAAAGTTCCTGCACCAGTATTGAAAGGTTCTATCAAGGGACAACATACGTTTGATGACCCAAATCGTTCATCACGTGGACGCACTATCACTAATGCTTTTTACTTTGAATTAACACCTATGGAAGAATTACCAAAGGTCAAGGGTTCAGATGATGCAATTGAAGCCAAATGGTTTAAATTGAGTGAACTGGATAGTAAGGTGATGTTTGAGGATCACTACGGAATTATTGACTACTTTGTTGGTCTTTAATAAAAATCCTAACAAAGAGTTAGGTAACATAAACTTTAGAGGAGTTCTAAATGAAACAATCAATTTTATTGAATACTGATAGCTATAAAGCATCAATGTTTGTACAATATCCACCAAAAACCGAGGCGGTATATTCTTATATTGAATCTCGTGATGGAAAATATAATGAGCTAGTATTCTTTGGCCTACAGGCTTTTATTAAAGAATACTTGTCAGATCCAATTACACAAGAAGATATTGACGAAGCAGAAGCAATTTGGACTGCACATGGAGAACCTTTCAACCGTTCTGGTTGGGAGTATATCCTAAATGAACATGATGGATATTTGCCAGTGGAAATCAAGGCTGTTCCCGAAGGAATGCCAGTCGCTATTCATGATGTGATGCTCACTATTGAAAACACAGACCCAAATTGCTTTTGGTTGACTACTTATCTTGAGACCGCACTTCTTCGTGCTATCTGGTATCCAACTACAGTTGCTACCAACTCGCGAGAAATTAAGAAGCTGATCGCAAGTTATATGGATAAGACTTCTGATAGCCGTGAAGGATTGGTGTTTAAACTCCATGACTTTGGTGCAAGAGGAGTGTCGTCAAATGAAAGCGCAATGCTTGGTGGTATGTCACACTTGATTAACTTCATGGGTACAGATACCATTGTTGCCACTCTTGGTGCCAGAAAATACTATGGCGCAGATATGGCTGGATTTTCTATTCCGGCGGCTGAACACTCTACTATCACTTCGTGGGGTAAAGAGAATGAAGTCGAAGCATATCGCAATATGGTAAAACAGTTTGGTAAACCTGGAGCGTTAGTGGCAGTGGTATCGGATAGCTATGATATCTATAATGCCGTGGAAAATCTCTGGGGCGAAAAACTAAGGCAAGAAGTTATTGATTCAGGTGCGACAGTTGTTGTTCGCCCCGACTCTGGTATTCCTTGGAAAGTTGTCCGTGATACCGTTAAACTTTTAGATAAGAAATATGGGAGTACAAAAAACTCAAAGGGATATCGTGTGTTAAATAACGTCCGTGTAATTCAGGGTGATGGTGTTGATTATGAGGCTATTGATAAAATTCTACAGACACTATTCGTCAATAGGTATTCTGCCGATAATGTGGCATTTGGTATGGGTGCAAACCTTTTAAGTACATCTCAAAGAGATGATCAGAAGTTTGCCATGAAGTGTTCTGCTGCAAAGGTTGATGGCGTATGGCGAGACGTATTCAAAGACCCTATTACCGATCCTGGTAAGAAGTCTAAAAAAGGTCGATTTGATGATCCAAGACTTAAGCGTGTATTCTATAATGGAAAACTTGTTCGTGAAACCACTTTTGATGAGGTTCGACAAAATGCCATGCTATAAAAACACAAAATCAAAAAATATGTTGTTTGGATGGTCAAAGTTTGGAAATTAAATTGGAAAATCAAAGTAAACCAAAAGTATAAATAGAAGTATGACATAAACATCTAGGAAGGAAACGTATGACTCTTCTAGAGACTATACTTGCTTGTACTCTACTTTGGGTTTATTACATAGGTGGGGTTGCAATATCTAATTTGTTGCAATTTCCACCTGATTATGAAGGGGAAAGGCCAAATGGTTTGTATTTCGTATTTTGGCCTTTGGTTTTGACGATTGAGTTGTTTATGTTATTCGTAATCAATCCTGGTCATGGAGATGATGAAGAATAATGTCAGCCAGATTCAGAAATAAATCGATGTTGACCGAAAGAGTAAGAACTCTGGAGTTTAAGAACTATTCTCAGTTAGATTTTGATATAAAATATCATGCTTTTGAAAATGGGGAAATTACACTGGAGGATGCATTTCCTGATATTTCTGTCGAAGCTCAAGAATTTATTCTTTACGGAACAACCCGTCAAGAATGGGAAGATCTTAATAAAACTCCTGAAAGATCAGATTTTATCAGTGTGACGACTTAATACGTCCGCGTGGGTCAATGGTTAGCCCACAATTCAAGGAGTTCTATAATGAAATTAATTTATCTTTTAGTCGCTATTGTGTTGCCCGGAGAAACTAAACCTTTGGAGCAAAATATTCTGACGATACCAGTTCCGAATATGGCACTTTGTAAAGCATTACAGTCAGAGACTTTTATAACAGAACCTGACGATAAATTCTTTTATGCAACCAATTGTGTCGATTTATCTGATATATTGGATAAAGAAAGTTTTTGATGTTAATAGAATTAGTATTATCTTTTGCATTAAAATCTAATCCTGATCCAATGGATATTACATTTATGTCTTTTGAAATGCCTTCTATGGAAGAATGCATGGAAGAAGAATCTAAATTAAAAGAAAGAAGAAAATTTCTTCCGGAATATGATATAATAATTGTTTGTATTGAGACGGAAAAAGTCTTTACTTCTAAGCTTAAATAAGCTATACTATGTAAATAATAAAGCGAATATAGTCCAACCGGTAGGAGACAACGAACTTAAAATTCGTACAGTGTGGGTTCGAATCCCACTATTCGCACCAATTCTTTGGAGATATATTATGAAGCGTGTTTGTACTATTATGGTTGGGATGCCTTATTCAGGTAAGTCTACTTTGGTTGAGAAATTTCGACTTATGGATCCGAATGCATTTGTGTACAGCACGGACCGGTATATTGAAGATAAAGTGCAAAAACTGGGTTCAACGTATAACGATATCTTTGCCGATACGATTAAAGAAGCCACGAATTTTTGTGATGACCGTTTGGATGATGCATTTAATTATACGTCAAACAACATTATTTGGGATCAAACCAATCTTTCGCGCAAAAAGCGTGGGAAAATTACTTCAAAGATTTTATCATCTAGTGATGATGAATGGACGTTTAACGCATGTTTTATCACCATTGATGATTTAGATGTTTGGAACCGTCGAATTACAAAACGGGTGTATAAGAAAATTCCCCAAGAAGTCTTGTTTAAGATGGAACGTAGTTTTCAGATGCCAACAATAAACGAAGGATTTGATAAAATTTCGGTATACAATATTAATGGTGAATTAAAAAGGGTGTATCCATGAGCGTAAAACGATATCGTAAAAAACCAGTTGAAGTAACTGCGGTTCAGTGGAATGGTGACAACTATCAAGAAATTATTGATTTCTTTGGGTCCAGTAATTCTTGGCGTGTATCTAAAAATTACTCCCCAAAAAGTTTGAGTATTCAGACCCTTGAAGGGACGATGAATGCTAGTCTTGGGGATTATATTATTTGCGGGGTACAAGGCGAATTTTATCCTTGTAAACCCGATATTTTTGATAAGACGTACTATGCCCTTGTAGAAGATCGCGAAGACCTTACTGTGGGCGAAGTCGTGCAAAATCTAAAAAATATTTCTGTGTAAAAAGTTTAATGGCCCCTTAGCTCAGCGGATTAGAGCATGGAGTTTCTACCTCCAGGGTCGTGGGTTCGAATCCTACAGGGGCCACCAATTTTATAGGATGATACAATGAAAGTAAATATTGGTAAATATAAAAAAGATAACAATTCCCGTAAAAAAGTTAAGGTAGAATTTGATGGAGAAGATTTCTATTCTTTGGATTCAACTTTGGCCATTATCATTCTTCCTGCTTTGAAACAATTCAAAGATATCAAATATAAATATGTCCTAGATAAAGAAACCGAGGATGGTATGATGACAGATATTCTGGACAAGATGATTTATTCCTTTGAAATTTATGCCAAGCATGAGAATTGTGGTATGTATTGGGAAAAAAGCGAAAAGGCCGATAAATTCTTTGAAGGATTGGAATTGTTTGGTAAATATTATACGAGTTTGTGGTACTAATGATTATACATAAGTTTGAAAACGAAGAAATATTTGAGGCTCTGTATAAAGGCGGACAAGACGACTTTATTAAAGGGGTTGGTTCACAAACAACAGCTCCTGGTTATGTGCAATGCCATTTTGTTATAGATAAGTATATTACTGACAAAGAAGAGTATTGGGGAGATTGGATATCTTGTTTTGAATGGAATTCAGAAACTGGTATGAATTACCGAACATTTCAAGAACTAAGTAGCATTGAGAAACATGAATGCTGGTTTTATTCCAATACGGAATTAGTAGTAGGAAAGACAAATGAAAAGATATACAGCAAAGGAACTGATTGAAGAAATTAAGACAGCGGATTTTGTACGAGGAGAAGTTCACCTGAATGCGGCAGAAACGGTCACTGCCAGAATTAAAAAGAAATCTTTGATTGAGAAATTGGAGAAAAAGGATCAAAACGATAGTGATTATTTTGCATCAGTGTATATTGATGATAAAGGTCGAAAGCATATTAAATTTGTCTAAATCATAAAAAACTCTTTACTTTCAGTTTGAAATAAACTATAATATATGTATAAATTGAATAGGAAGTTTAAATGGAAATTAATTGGAATAAAATTGCAGAGCCTAGTGATAAGGAATTAATTTATTGGGAAATGATTGATAATTTAGCATCGGATATTAAAAAAACTTCAATTATGGCCTTTGGAGAAATTGAAAATGATGAGGAAATTTCTAAAGAAAGTTATGATCGTTTGATTTCAGTTGTTAACCAACTTAACAGTATTTCGTCAAATTTAATTAAAGCAAATTTTATTGGTGTTAGCCAATAAAAACTTCTTTACTTTTTATGCTAGATATACTATAATATATCTATAAGTTGATAAAAAAGGAAATTAGCAAGGTAAGCTCGCAAGTTAGATACTCGGTTAGAGTGAAGGATGCGGGAGATTGTTAGGGATGAGTGGACGGGATCGCCTAGCAAATTATTATTGCCCTATAGCTTAATGGGAAAGCATTCGACTGATAATCGAAAGACCGAGGATCGTTACCTCGTAGGGCAACCAAGTATGGACCCTTAGCTCAGTTGGAAGAGCATCTGACTTTTAATCGGAAGGCCGTGAGTTCGAATCTCACAGGGTCTACCAATTTTTGATTCGTGGTGAAGTGGTATCATAGCTGACTTTGACTCAGTTGTCGGAGGTTCGAATCCTCCCGAATCATCCAAAAATAATGGGCGGAAGGATTGAGATGGGAAAGGCTACGTATAAACATTGCGTATGTGAATTGTGTGGTAAAAAAGTTGTTTTGGATAAACATAATTTAGATTGGGAAAATATAAAGAAGTTAATTTGATTGTTTTGTAGTCCCTTAGTTTAATGGTAAAACACCCGTCTTATAAGCGGCACCGTCTCCAGATTAGAGAGCGATATGGGTTCGAATCCCATAGGGACTACAAAACAATTAAAAGCGACAGATCGTAACCCAGGTCGCCTACCAAAATACGAAAGAGAAAAATGCATATAACTTGAAATGATTTGTCAATATAAATAAAGTTGACGCAGCGTGGAGAAGTGGTTATCTCGCCATCCTCATAAGTTGGAGATCGTAGGTTCAAATCCTACCGCTGCCCCCAAAAAATATGTTGGTGTAGTGTTAATGGCTAGCACGTCAGTCTCCAAAACTGAAAGTTCGGGTTCGAGTCCTGGCACCTTCGCCATTTTTTTAATAAGAATTTTGTTCGTTTTGCTGGATAGTAGCACAATGGCAGTGCAGCTGACTGTTAATCAGCAGGTTGTTGGTTCGAGTCCAACCTATCCAGCAAAACGAATAATTCGCTGTTATAGCTCAATTGGAAGAGCAGCTGTTTTGTAATCAGCAGGTTGTGGGTTCGATTCCTACTAACAGCACCATAAATAAATTGCGAGGTATAGCTCGCTTGTCCCATGATCTTCGGGTCATGGGAATAGGGTAAGACTGGTAACAGTCCCAAAGGCAGGTTTCCTATAAACTGCCGCCAGCAATGGTCCTTCTATACAAGCTCAGAGTGGAGTTGACTCGGTTGATAGCCGAAAGCAACTCGTTGTCAGTAGAATGGCAATAGTGGAGCAAGGTAGAATTGTAGTCCGAAAGGATGTGACCGGAGCCAATCGGTGAGGTCTAATTGACTGTGGTGGTGAAGCTACGATTAACCAAACTACCGAATCTTACACTCAATGAGTAGTTACTGAGTTTGACCATTAGCGTGGAAAGGCAAAGTAGCATTACAAGAGTTGAAAGGGTAGGACCTGGAAACTTGAAGTATCGTTTAGTATCCCGCAAGGAGAAAGACAGGTGATGTGTTGTATTTTGTATCCCAAAAGGATATGAAGCAACTGGAGTGGCACATCACAGTAGGTTCGCAAATTAGCTCATTTGGTAGAGCAAAAGACGCATAATCTTTAGGTAGTGGGTTCAAATCCTGCATTTGTTTAAAAAGCAAAGTCTACTCCGGTACGTCATTAAAGACGCTTAATACCATACTCGTAAGGGAATATGGTGCATTGAAGCTCGCAAGGCGGATGTGTTTGTTTGGAAAGAAAACGTAAACTCTTAGCGGAGTTGAACTGCTCGCAAGGCAGGCGGAAGATTGAAAGACGAGTAGTGACGTATGACACAGGAAATGCCACCTGTATAAAAAGGCAGCGTTGGAAGATACTGTATTAGTGTTCCACACAATGCAGTGGATACGTAGAGAACGTGGCTCGCAAGGCTTACGATAATGCTACAAAAGACTTCCATCTTATGCTATAATCTCAGGCTAGGCAAAACTATCTTAAAAGATACACTGTGGGCTAACTAGTAACGCCGTTGCAGTAAAATGCGAGACGATAACGATTGTAAGTGCAAATCTTACCAGTGTATCTCTTAAGATAGTTTTAAAGCGGAATGGTGTAGTAGTAACATTTCTGTCTCATAAGCAGAAGATCGTAGGTGCAAATCCTACTTCCGCATCCAAAAAATAAAACGATAAAAAGGGGTTTACTTTCAGCCCCTTTTCATATATAATCAACTTATAAATTGAAATAAGGTTTGTTATGAAAGTTGAACACGTTGTTTGGAAATTTGGTAATAAGATGCCAACCACTGGCTTAATTCGAGCCAAAATTACATTTTACACAATAGATGTAATGGGACAATACGAGTCTATGAATTTGGTCGTTACCGGTTCTATTAACCATGGCGATTATCCATACGACAGAGCACAAAGGATTACCTTTCCTGGTGGAAAGGTAGAAATCGATACTAATGGAGTAAAATCTATTCAGATTTTGGCTGTTGGTGAAATTACTGAATAAGGAAAATATAAATGACTAAAATTGAAAAATGGATGGTGATGCCTCCTTACCATATGATGATAGCTATCGTTCCACAATCAATCCGTAAAGGTAAAACCAACGAAGAGTTGTGGGTTGAAATGAACATGGAAAATGCTGGCGATACCAAAAAGGAAGCCTGGAAGAAATTTATGGAATGCGCCGGAGACGGAAACAAATCAAATATTGGTTCGTTTGGTCTGACAGAAAAAGAGCAATTTAAAGCTTTTGGTTTTAATGTGCAACAGGTACTGGTAATCGCATAAACTGAAAGGGTTTAAAAATGTATAAGATTGTTTTTGGTGTCGTTGGTGGTATTGTTGCTGGTGCGTTGATCGGCGCTGCAACTGCTAGTCAGGCTGGTGTTTGGGGTGCAATCGCTACTTCCGGATGGCCCACGCAAAAGAGCGAAGCTTTTAAAGTAGAAGCATTTGGTTTTGATTTTCGAGTTTATGAATGGAAATCTAAAACTGATCCTGATACTATTTGTACTGTTGCTATTGGCAACGTTAAACATGCCCCGTATATGGGCCTAAATTGTTTCCGCAAATCAAATTAAAGTTGATAATTGTGGTTATTAATGTTGGGTACGATTATAATTGATGTTACTTGGGTAGAATCATTGTCAAAATTATCATGATTGAAATCTTAAGATATACCTTATTGGCCTGTCAATTGGGCTTACTATGGGTAGCAATGCGTAGGGCTTTTGTTTTTATGAAGTTTTATATCGGAATTAATTCCTTGACAGAAGCCGAGTGTTACCGCCAGTGGTCCGAGTTACTCGGTTCAAAAAAACTAAAAAATACCAAAATAAATGAAAAACATGCTGGGTTGATTAAATCTTTATACCTGATTGATATCAATAAAAAGATTAATACCAATCTAATCTATGCTTTAATCCTAACGGCGATGATTGTGATGTGGTGATGACTTACAAAGAAATACTACGATATGTCAACGAGGCATATTATGATTTAGATTATGGTCGGTCTGATAATGCAAAATTAAAAGACGACACCAGAAAATATCTTAACCAATCTATGTATTGGTTAGAAGAACTACGTTCAAAACTGAAAAAGGAAATTGATAATGAAAAAGATCCTGCTACCTCTAATTCCCGTGGGAATGATTCTTAGCCTATCAGGCTGTGTGGGAGAACGAGTGGAAGTGCCGCCTGCATCGGTAGGTATGATTCTTGGTAAAAATGGATATCAAGGAGATTTAATTCCACCGAGTCGGTTTCGTCTACCTTTCTGTTGGGTAAATTGTGATAAACTTGTTGTGGTTGAAGCTTCTGACGTTGGTATGAAAGAAGAAATGACTGTGCTTATGCCGCAAGATAACTTGGACTTGGGAATTGATGTTCGTTTCACTCTTGCCTTGACTGAAGATAAAACACAGATTATCTCGGTGTTTGATCGAGTTGTACCTGTCCGTTTGGACAGTGGAAATTACGGCACAACCCTGGCCAATATCTATACAGTATACGGCCAATCAGTGGTTCGTAATGTTGTTCGTTCAACTCTTTCGGAATATTCAATCGCTGAAATCGCTGCTAACCAATCAGCAGTATCTGAACGACTTCGACAAGAAGTATCAGGTGCCCTGAAGAAAACTCCCCTGGAAGTTAAACAATTCGGGCTGGCAAATATCAAATTTCCATCAGTAATTACCCAGGCTCGTGAAGCCGCTCAATCCCGTAAGATTGACGTAGAACGTGCTGAAGCTGACGCTCAGGTTAAAATTCGTGAGGCCCAGGCTCGTCTTGAAGTAACACGAGCGGAACGGGAAGCTGACCTATTGGCAGCACAAACAATTGCCGAACAAAATCAAATTTTGGCCGAAGGTGTGACACCAGAAGTTCTTCGCTATATGGAGTTAGAAGTTTTGAAAGAAATGGCCAAAAATAAGAATGCGGTATTCTTCCCTGTTGATATGATGGGATCGATTGGTCTTCAAAATAAAATCTTTAATGGAGCTAAACAGTAATGTTTAATCTTGAATTTATGACGGGAGCGGCATCCTTTGCCGCACTTAACTTTTTGATGTTTTTATTGGTGCTGGTGGTTGGTTTATTTATCGTATATCAATTTTTAACAGTTACTTGGGTTAGCACCATAAATCATTACGAAAAAACTGGAAAGTTTAAAATTATTGGAAAACGATATATCATTTTTCTTATCTTGTTTGCGGGTTCCTTACTTTTCTTCGGTTCGAACGTTCAACCAAAAGTAGCTATTAAAACACCAGTTAATCGCGAACTGATGGAATACCAAGAAAAGAACGAACCAGTTGTTATTGTTACCCCCAAACCACGAACACAAAACCTTAACGGATTCTCTCCACTAAAAGAAGGAAATTAAAATGAAAACAATCCTAGCAACAATCCTACTAACAACTACTGCATTGACCGCAAGTGCGAATGATATTCGTATTGTTGGATCATCTACAGTATTCCCCTTTGCTTCGGCCGTGGTCGAACAGTTTTCTAACAAAACTGGAATGAAAGCAACAATTGAATCTACTGGTTCCGGAGGAGGATTCAAACTATTTTGTTCCGGTGTTGATGAAGATACTCCTACCATTACCAATGCTTCTCGACGTATCAAAGATAAAGAGGTAGCACTTTGTCGGGATAATGGCGTGACCGAAGTAACTGAATATAAAATTGGTTATGACGGTATTGTTTTGATCGGAAATATCGGCGGTTATGATATGGAGATTACCAACGAAGATTTGTTCTTTGCCCTGAACTCAACGATCAAATATGCCGGAGAAACCGTACCAAATCCCTATACCAATTGGAGTGATGTTCGACCAGGCCTGCCCGATATTCCAATTGCTGTTATGGGCCCACCACCTTCGTCTGGTACACGAGATGCCTTTGAAGAATTGGTGATGGAACCAATTGCCAAGGCTTTTGACCTACATGTTGAACTTCGAGAAGATGGTGCCTATATTGAAGCCGGAGAAAACGATAATCTTATTGTCGAGAAAATCTCAAAAGATGACAATCTTTTTGGTATTGCTGGATTTTCATTCTTAGATCAAAATTATGAGAAAATTAAAGGTGCGGTTATCAATGGTGTTGAACCAACCTACGATAATATTGCCGACGGCATTTATCCTGTTTCTCGTTCGTTGTGGTTTTATGTAAAAAATGATCATAATACCGTTATAGATGGTGTTGAAGATTACGTAAATGAATTTACTGATGAATCTACGTGGGGGCCTGATGGATATCTCGCTGACCTTGGATTGATTAGTCTTCCAGATGCAGAACGTGTTGCTCCTGAATTTGGTGTCACTAACGGTAAATTCCAATAACTATGATGGGAGCTTCGGCTCCCATCTTTATATTCTCCGGTCATGAGCGTTGAGTTCACATCAGTTTATAAAAAAACATAAAAAAACCTCTTTACTATCATACCGGCTTAGCTTATAATACGTGTATAAATTGATAAGGAGTTATATCATGGGTTTAGATATGCATTTGGTTACTGTTAGTGAAGGGGAGTTTCCTCGCTACGAGAATTCTGGTTGTAACTATATTGAAGAAGCGTATTGGCGTAAGGCCAATGCTATCCATAAATATTTTGTGGACCTGGCAGGAGTCGATAATTGTGAACCATTCTTGGTCACCAAAGAGATTCTGGAAAATCTACAAGATATTTGTCAGAAAATTTTGGCCGACCGACAGCTAGCAGAAGATCTTCTTCCCTCACAAAGTGGTTTCTTTTTTGGTAATACGTCATACGACGATTACTACTACGACCAATTGGAATATACTGTTGAACGAATTGAAAACCTTTTTGGGAACAAAGTTTTTGAGGGCAATGATGTTTACTATTGGGCGAGCTGGTGATGGTTGAAATAACAGAAGAAGAATATAAATTATTTAATCTTTATCGTAAAATATTTAAACATTTAAGGCCAGAAGTATCGGGAACATATTTTATTTGCGGAGAAAGCGGCGAAAAAGATGTGAATGGCCTCCCAGAGAAAATAACTGTATGCCCTGCCATGGGAGTTGGGTTCACATCAGTTTATAAAAAAACATAAAAAACCTCTTTACTATCATGCCAGCTTAGCTTATAATACGTGTATAAATTGATTAAAGGTTTATAAGATGATTTATGATCTGACCAAAGTTCCCTCTAAAATCCGGGAGCAAATTGAAACAACTCCGAAATACCGAGAGTTGTTCTCCAAGAAACCTGAACAACTTTTGGCGATTGATGGTAATGCGAAAACCATCAAAGGTCAGAAAAAAGGTTTCAAGACTGCTATCATGTATCTGACTCCCGGGCGTGGTTCCGGTGAGAATATGTGCCCGACAGCAGCTTTGGCTCAGTGTGAGGCTCCGTGTTTGAACACCGCTGGCATGGGCGCCATGTCCAACGTTCAAATTGGTCGCCTCCGTAAAACCCTATTCTTCCAACAATATCGTGACGAATTTCTGGTACTCCTTCGCAAGGAAATTCGTCGTTGTGTCAAGTCTATCACGAAGAGCGGATATGTTCCTTTGATCCGCTTGAACGGCACGAGCGATATTCGTTGGGAGAATTTTGGTATTCCTCAGGAGTTTCCTGAAGTTCAGTTCTACGATTATACCAAACTCACTAATCGTAAGAATATCCCATCAAACTACGATTTGACTTTTTCCTATTCCGGTGTTCCCCTTTATCAACACGTGAACGAGCAAGCTGTCAGCGCTGGCTATCGTATTGCTGTCGTGTTTCGTGAGCGTGCTATTGTGCAGCGTTTGTTAGAGAACGGGGAAACTTTCATGGGACTTCCTGTGGTGGACGGTGATGATACGGATATCCGTCACCTTGATCCTCATGGCTCTATCGTGGCTTTGTACGCCAAGGGTAAAGCTCGTAAAGACACTTCTGGTTTTGTGGTTGATTGATATGGATTATACGTTGTTTAAGGAACGAGTCTGGTTCCTTCCTGGCCGTGGGAAATACCTTTACTATGTGAGACAAAACGGTCGGTTTGTGGGCGGACCGTTTCGGTCAAAAAAAGCCGCCATCGAAGACCTGCGAGTCAGGAAAAATAATTTATAAAAAACCATAAAAAACCTCTTTACTATCATACGATCTTAGCCTATAATACGTGTATAAATTGATAAAGGTTTTATATCATGTCTAAAAAAATCGATCCTGAAGTTTTGGCCTCCTTTCACGCTTGGGTCAATGACGGCCAAGAAGAGCGTTACGACGAAAACGGTTTTCTGAAACCCGAGTATGAAGACGAATACGAAAACGAAGAAGACGAGCCTTTCCAGTTTATGGGTTGGTTCGAGAATCAAAATGTTTCTGACGAAGTTTTGGCCCTGGAGGATTCTCTGTATGACTGAACGAGATAAAGCTATTTCCCGCCTTCTTAATCATATCTATATGTTAAACGAATATCGCATAGATATTGACGGAAATATGGATTATAAGGAATGGATAAAAACAAACCGTGATCCTTCGGCGGTAATGAACAAGTACCGTATCGAAGAATGCGAGGATGAAATCGAGGATTTACTCCTATCAATTGAGCTACGTATTCGTAAATGTATGGAATGGTTTAAGGAAGAAAATGATGAATGTGAATGAAATTTTTGAATCCCTACAAGATCTAGAATATAGTATTCTGGAGCAAACTGAAAAAGTTTTCGGCAGAGACCTGGGCCTTGATCCTCGTTGTGGAATTTTTCATGTGGATAAAGATGGCGAGTTCGTGATGGTGGATAAACATGATCGTCGTAGAGTGGACTACTACGGTGGCCTGGAATATGTCGATGAAGAAAACATCTTAACCCTGAACGAATACGTTTTGTATATGGCAGATCACGGGCGGATCGCCAGAATGATTAAATTTTATCATGAGAATAAAGAATCCGATAATGTATAAGCTTCTGAAAGATCATAGCATGGAGGAAATCTACGCTATGATGGCCTCCCATAAAAACGGCAAGACCATTGAGATGCTGGTGAACGGCAAATGGCAAACAGCAGTTATGCCTCTTTGGTGGCCGAATTGTACCTATAGAGTCAAACATTAAAACCGATAGTTGACTCATAAGTATTCTTGATTAGAGGAGAATAAATTTATTATGTATATAATGGAAAACAGGAGATTATGTATATGTGTTTGAAAATGAAAAAAACTTCAGAGACGCCATGGCCATGACCACACAAAATTATTCTGGCTTTTCTTTGACTCTTTACTCCGTATTTGTCCTGAGAAAGAACGAAAGGGTAAAACATGGCAGTACACTATCATAAAAGACATTACTGGTTTCTTCGATAAACAAATCAAAATTTATGGAAACCCCAGAAAAAATGTTATCTTAAAAATGGTTGAGGTGTATTATAAAGCTTGACCACTATAGAATAGTATATAATATTGAACTAAAATGAAACGGCCCCAAGCCAATAAAAAGCTCTTTACTTTCATAAAGGCCTAGGCTATAATACGTGTATAAATTGATAAAGGGAATATACTATGTCAAGAAATAAAACCCGTTTGCCGGTGATGACCGTTTCCTCCAAGCCCGTTGTTCATGAAGAAACTGACGAGCAAGTAAGTCAGCGTATTTACGACCGTTTCGACGTCCTTGGACTTCTGGCCGAGGCCTGTATTCTAGGTACGGCTCGCTCACTAATCGTTTCTGGTCCGGCTGGCCTGGGTAAGTCATATACGGTTGAGGAAAAGCTAGCCGGGCATACCAATAGTAGTTTGATTGTGAAGGGTTACGTTCGAGCAACCGGTCTGATTAAACTTCTATACAACTATCGTAATGAGGGGCAGGTTCTTGTATTCGACGACGCCGATACTATCTTTCATGACGATACCTCACTCAATATTCTGAAGGCCGTTTGTGATACAACCGAGCAACGCCGAGTATCCTGGCTCTCCGAAGGCACTTTAATTGATGATGAAACCGGCGAGGAAGTTCCCAAGAGCTTCGACTTCAACGGCACAATTATCTTTATCACAAACCTTGACTTCGACGCCATGATTAATAAGCGTCATAAACTCACTCCACACCTGGAAGCACTTGTATCACGTAGTCACTATATTGACTTGTCACTTAAAACACGCCGTGACTACTTGATTCGTATCAAACAAGTGGTAAGCCAGGGTATGCTAAACAACTTTCTCTCGGACACTAATAAAGAAAAAGAGGTAATGGACTTCATTGAAGAAAACCAAAACAGCCTCCGAGAGCTTTCACTTCGTATGGCAATCAAAGTAGCCAACCTAAGAGCCGGCAATCCTCAGAACTGGCAACGCATCGCCCGTGTAACTTGTTGTAAGTAAAGGAATATAGACTAATGACTCCCTTCGGAAAACTCCCCAAAGACGTACAACGTACCATGCAAAAAGAACTGGAAAAAGGCCAGACCTTTGAAATGTTTGAATTAAACTTCCAACAATGGTTTCCGTTGAATAATATAACAAAATTTGATGATAGTCTAATATACCGTAAGACTAAGTGATAGTGAAAAGATCGTATAGTTTTTTATGTAGTTTAAACTGTACGGTCTAACCCTAAACAATAACATATGTTATATAATAAGTGTTAAAAAAACGAATGATTAAAAATCCCCAAAAATAAACCTCAGCGAATCAACGATTGTATCAGTCGTGTACGGCGATGTATGGCCTTGAAATGGAGACTAGAAAAACAATGAAATTCCACGAAATTATCCCTGGATTGATTGATGGTAAAAGGTATCGTCGCCGGAATTGGAAAGACGCCACCAGATATATCTATGCTGATGTATATACTGATGGTAGCTATGACATATGCGATAACGATTCTTTTGTTGTTGACTCATCAATTGGTAACTGGCTTACTAGCGGTTATGATGAATGGGAAGAATACAAAGAATATCCCAAAAATCTAAGCTTTATTGAGGCATGTCGTATGGCAAAAGAAGATGGTGCTGTTGTTAGCACGGGCAGCCGTTCTAATTATGAATGGGATGATGGTGCACTGAGAATGCAACATTCAGTATATGTTATTTTTACAGATGAATGTGTTTTTGACAAATGGCATGTTGTTTATTATAAAGGAGAAAAGTAATGACTGTACGTAATGAAAGCAAGCTAGCACTAGGTGATATGCATGCAGCTCATGTTCGTCATCTTATGATGGCTGAACGGGATGGTAAGACAATTCAACGTTATACTAATGGTTGGCATGATGTTCGCGAAAAATGCAATTGGTATCTAGATAATGTTTATCGTGTCAAGCCAAATATTGAATTGCGTATTCCATGGGAAGTGATCGACCGGAGATGGCAATGGGCAGCTATGGATCGGAATCTAGAAGTGTTTATGTACCCGGAAAAACCAAAAATTAGTGAAAACTACGACGACATGTGGGTTTCTGGTGGGGAAGATTATCGGCGGATTGATCATATCGTATTGTTCGATAATCTACCAGACCATAGCGATTGGAAGTTCACACTAACAAAGCGACCAAATGATGTTTGATTTTAATAATTTGAAAATTGGTGATACTGTTTATCGGGTTATCGAAGAGTGCCGGATGTTTGATGATACCCCTGACAAAGAATTCGCTGAGTTTGATGGTAAGGTGTGGTTTCGGTATACAGCCAAAACGTGGGTTGGAAAGATAAAAGAACTAACAGTGACTGGCAAAACCGCAACAAACATTGAAGGTGATATTGGTAATTCTGGGGATAAATATGAACTTCTTGATCGGGTTTATCTAGTTGACGATAAATGTGATTATCAGTATATCACAATTGAAGATATTAACGAACATGGAACTGTTGAGTATTTCACTGATAGAAAAGAAGCTGAGGAAAAAGTATCAAAGATTAATCGAATGCATGATCGAAATTTCTCAACATTGAAAGAAGCTGAGGAACATCAGAAAAACGGTAGATTGTTAAAAATGAATATTCTAAAGTCTCTGGGAGATTGATATGTGTAACGTACCAACATGGCTGACCAACTCTCGTGACCAACATGGCTGACCAACTCTCGTGACCAACATGGCTGACCAACTCTCGTGACCAACTTCCTTGACCAACTTCCTTGACCAACTTCCCTGACAACATGGTGTAAAAAAAGGCGGTCAAAAGCCGCCCATACTTTTCTATTATAACAATGATTCCGGAAGTGTAATATACAATCCACTATACGTTTTTAATAATTTCTAAAATTAAGTTTTCATAATTCAATTCAATAGTAATGTATGTTTAATGCATAATGGGTATAATAAGGTCTAATGATAATTGCCTAACAGCTAGACCTTATTATACATTGTAATATAGTGTGTTGTATTGTATAATATGTTGGATTCTTGGTTGCGCATTCTTGGTTCTAGAATCTTGGTTGCGCATTCCTGTTAGATTCCTGGTTGTAGATTCTTGGTTGCGCATTCTTGGTTCGCGAATCCTGGTTCCGGATTCTTGGTTCTCGATCGTTAAACGCTGGGTTAGGAAGGATCCGTTACATCGAAAGGATATTTCGGAAATGAGTTGTTTTCTTTCTTCGAACACGATGGAACCGATTAGTTCATTTCGAAACTCGTGGCGTTTAACTTAGTTTTATATCTTAACCGTTTAGGGGCTGAAAGTAAAGGGGTAATCCGTTGAATTCATTAATTTTTTTATGGCGATCGCGCGCTTCGGTCATAAAATATGAATATGCCGACGGCGCGCCCAAGCACCTTATGAACTTGACCCATGATATCCGCAGCTAGCAAAGCGTCTCCGTTTGAAACTTTTAAGGCCACAGACATTAAAGTGCTGTTGGCATTAATCCGTTCAAATAAATCTGAACTGGTTTCCAAAGTTTTTAATGAAGGTTCAATTTCAGGCTGCCAAGAAAAAGTTTCCATTACATCGCCGAGTTTCATAAAACTTCTCCATAAGATTAAACCCCATTATACCCTAAGCTGCCATGGAAGTAAAGAGGTTTTTTATGGCCTGGCGCGCTGGGAGCCGAAGCTCCCATTTCTCATTTATTTTTAACCCATGGAATTTTCTCCAAATCTTTTCCAATCGCCTGCTCAATACGATCAATTGCATCATACTCATTATCAGCTACGCATAAAATGCCATAACCATCACCAATGGCGATAAACGGCCCGAGACGACCAACCAATCGTTCACAAACCAACGTACCATTCTCATAGGCACGACGTATATTAATATCATTCAAACACATCAGCAAACCCATAGATTTAACTCCTTATTACCTATAGGTATGTTATACCCTAAGCTGCCATGGAAGTAAAGAGGTTTTATATGGCCTGGCGCGCTGGAGGAAATCCCTCCAGCTTTACGTTTATTTTTCTCGGTAATTGATATCAATCAATAGCATTACGGCGATCCCGATAAACAAAACGGTGAAATAGACAAACACTCCAGCATAAGTCATTAATAGTTCTCCAGTACAAACAGATCATAAGCTACAAGGCCAATGATAACGAACACGAAAAAAGTAGTCATAGCGAACCCCTAAAAGCTATAGGTACATTATACCCTAAGCTGCCATGGAAGTAAAGAGGTTTTCTATGGCCCAGCGCGCGATGGAGAAAAGGGGGCCGAAGCCCCCTTAAATCAGGCTACCTCAATTTCGGGTTCGGAGGCTTTGGCCTTAGTATCGGCAAAGCTTTCACCGGTTGCCCGGCCATTACGGACAGCCGAACGATAAGCACGGGTAGCTTCCTTAATACCGAATCCATCCTTTTCCAAGTTTTCGGAATGGATAGCTTCCACGATCAGGGGAAGGACATCTTCCATAGCCTTGTCGGTGTTAGCGTTCATTACTCCAGCGACAACCGAACGGCGAGTAGGGCGATTCCACATAGCTTTAACTCCTTATTAACTATACCCCATTGTACCCTAAGCTGCCATGGAAGTAAAGAGGTTTTCTTAGGTTTTTTAAGAATCCTCCGGCGCGCTCTGGCAAAAGAAAAGGGGGCCGAAGCCCCCTTAAATCAGGCTACCTCAATTTCGGGTTCGGCAGCCTTAGCTTTAGAATCAGCATAGCTTTCACCAGGAGCACGACCGTTGCGAACAGCCGAACGATAGGCACGGGTAGCTTCCTTAATGCCAAAGCCATCTTTCTCTAAGTTTTCGGAATGGATAGCTTCCACGATCAAAGGCAAAACGGCTTCCATAGGCTGGCCTTCGTTAGCAGACATAACAGAGGCAACAACCGAACGGCGAGTAGGACGATTCCACATAGCTTTAACTCCTTATTAACTATAGGTATGTTATACCCTAAGCTGCCATGGAAGTAAAGAGGTTTTCTTAAGTTTTCTTAAAAAATCCGCGAGCGCGCTGGGGAGCCGAAGCTCCCCGTTGGATCATGCTATGCTAGTATGGATTCTACGAAGGGATTCTTCGTCGATACCTTTCAATTCTTGTAGTGTACGTTTACGGATAGTCATCCGGTCCGAATCCTTGTGCATCGGATTGCTCATAATTTTGTCAGTGATGTGATTTGTAATCTCACGGCGGATGGCGGCAATGGTTTTCATAGCAGAACTCCTTAAAAGCTATAGGTACATTATACCCTATGCTGCTATGGAAGTAAAGAGGTTTTCTATGGCCAGCGCGCTGGGAGCCGAAGCTCCCCTTTCCTTATTCTTTCAACATACGTATTAGCATTTTTACTACGGCTGGATTATCCATTTTAAAGATTTTGGTATTTTGGCCTGTATTCTGTGGTGGCACATATTCAAACCACGCACCGCTCTCATCCCGGCGAAAGCGAAGGCACTCCCCGGCTGGACGGTCGATATCACCTAACACTAGATTGCCGTAATTATTTTTATTCATCAGCAGGTCTCCTTAAAAGCTATAGGTACATTATACCTTAAACGGGCATGGAAGTAAAGAGGTTTTTTATGGCCAAGCGCGCGATCGCGAAAAAAGGGAGCCGAAGCTCCCCTTTCCTTACTCATCAATATTAGCTAGAGCAGCTGGGCGCCAATCATAATCAAACGCAGCGAGTTGACGGGCAAGCTCACACAAAAACGTCCAGTCGTCACCGTAGACCCGGCACTCTTTAATATAACGGTCATAAACGGCAGAAGCGGCTTCAAAGGCAACACGAGTGGTAATCATCATTTAAGGCTCCTTATTAACTATAGGTCATTATACCCTAAGCTGCCGTGGAAGTAAAGAGGTTTTCTTAGAATTCTTCGGCGCGCTTCGGGTAAGAAAAAAGGGGCCGAAGCCCCTTTCCTCAAAGTTCTTTTTCAACTATTTCAATATATTCGTTCAGAATATCACGAACATTTTTTACATCATAAAGATCGGCGAAAGTAAAAGTTGGGGAATTATAAGAATCTCCAGGGATAACTTCTAACTCAATAGTTAGCTGGGTAGAATTATCAGCAAATTCCTCAATATATATTCCCATTTTTTCGTGGCTAAGGTCGAAGCCTTCAGAAATATAAGAATTTTTGATAGACATAATTTGCTCCTTTAAGTTATAAGAGTATATTACCCTAAGCTACCGTGGAAGTAAAGAGGTTTTCTTAGAATCCGTGAGCGCGCCATCGCGAAAAAGGGGCCGAAGCCCCTTTCCTTATGTAAAGTCGTATCCTAGTGCTTTTAATAAAGCCTCGGCGCATCTACGGTCATAATCGGCGAGTTGACGGGATATCTCAGACAAAAACTTCGAGTCGTCACCGGACGTCCGGCCCTCAGCAATATATTTGTCATAAACGGCACAAGCGGCCTCGTAGGCAAGACGGGTCTTAATCATAGTAGAACTCCTTAGTAACTATAGGTATGTTATACCCTAAACGGGCATAGAAGTAAAGAGGTTTTCTTAGAATTCTTCAGCGCGCTGGGGAGCCGAAGCTCCCCGTTGATCATTTCAGATAGGTACGTTCGTATTCACCGATTTGATAAGCAAGCTCAAACAAAAACTTGAAATCGTTACCAGACGTCCGGCCCAAATCCTGATAGGACTGATAAACGGCTAGAGCAGCTTCGTAGGCAACACGGGTCTTAATCATAGCAGAACTCCTTATTAACTATAGGTCATTGTACCCTAAGACGCCATGGAAGTAAAGAGGTTTTCTTAGAATTCTTCAGCGCGCTGGCAAAAGAAAAGGGGCCGAAGCCCCTTTAATCAGTATCCAGTAAGGTTAGAAACTTGTTCTACAGAAAGCGAACTAGGGGAAGCATAAGGATCGTCAAACGAAGTATCGTAATCGTCCGAACGTTTTTGTTCTTGGGCTTCTTTTTTGATTTCTTCGTCTTGTTCCTTAGCTTTTAGCTTTGCTCGGTAATCCATTAGACGCTTCATATTAGCCTGGACAACAGCATCCTTTTCCTGATCGGTAATAGTTTCTTTTGTCTCAGACTTTTTCTGTTTTGGGCTTGCTGTAGTAGCTACCTCAATTTTAGTTTTCTTTTTACGGGGTTTTGGGCTAGCTACTTTACGTTCCGGCATTACTCCGGTTGCTCGACCGTTACGGACAGCCGAAGCATAATGACGACGAGCGACTTTAAGGTCACATTCAAAACCGGCTTCCAATTCAGCTTCTACGATCAGGGGAAGGACGTCTTCCATAGCCTTATCGGTGTTAGCGTTCATTACTTCGGCAACAACCGAGCGACGGGTTGGTTTGTTCCACATAGCTTTAACTCCTTAGTAACTATAGGTATGTTATACCTTAAACGGGCATGAAAGTAAAGAGGTTTTCTTAGAATTCTTCTGGCGCGCTGGCAAAAAGATCCTTCCTATTGTTTCCAGGCGTGTTTGATATCGTCGTAAAACTCTTCAAGTTGAGCTTTCCAATAAGCACGATATGCCGCAAAAGGACTATTGAACGATAGATTATTTTCCGCACACCATACTCTAACGTCAGCCTCAACCATAGCTTCTAGATCAGAATGCATTGAGCAAATTTTAGGATATTCCATATTCTCTCCTTTAATATATTTTTAAAGTATAGCCTATAAGATCATGATAGTAAAGAGGTTTTCTTAGAATTCTTCGGCGCGCGAAGCGAAAAAAAGGGGGCCGAAGCCCCCTTAAATCAGGCTACCTCAATTTCGGGTTCGGTAACCTTAGCCTTGGTATCAGCATAGCTTTCACCAGGAGCACGTCCATTACGAACGGCAGAACGGTATGCACGGGTAGCTTCCTTCATACCAAAACCGTCTTTCTGGAGATCGTTAGAATAAATAGCTTCAACGATCAGGGGAAGGACAGCTTCCATAGGCTGACCTTCGTTAGCAGACATAACAGAGGCGACGACAGAGCGACGGGTTGGTTTATTCCACATAGCTTTAACTCCTTATTAACTATACCCCATTGTACCCTAAGATGCCCTGGAAGTAAAGAGGTTTTCTTAAGAATCTTCGCGCGCTGGACCAACCAACTGCCAACCAACTATATACTAACCAACCAACTGCCAACCAACTATATACTAACCAACCAACTGCCAACCAACTATATACTAACCAACCAACAACTAACCAACCAACTAACGATAAAATACTCAAATTGTATGCGAGCGCGGTGCCCGTATAATAATTTGAATTTCGTAGAAAAGTTCTTTCGGTTCCCCGTAAAATACGGTATAATGTAAATAATATAAAAGTTTCTTAGGAGATACGTTATGGAATCCCATTTCTTCGTGGTTCGTTTCTTTATTATGATGGGCTGTATTTTGGGTAGTATTCTTATTCTCGCCCATATAGCTGATACTTTTATTATATATTAGTATACACGAGTAACGCTTGAGCGGTAGCGCTGCGCTAGCGCTATACTTAAAGCTTACGAACGAATCATGCGCTAGGGTCATTTTTATTCTAACCCCCCCCCACCATTAATACATATGGTTCGGGGGTTTAGGAGTTTTTGAGTATAAGCATCGCCAACGAGAGTCAACGAGAAGGAAGAGTCTTCAACGAGAGTCAACGAGAAGGAAGAGTCTTCAACGAGAGTCAACGGGAAGGAAGGGTCGCCAACGAGAGTAAACGAAAAGCAAGGCGATAAACGATTTTCTTTTAACTAAAGCCTTACCTCATCTTTAAGGGATTTCGCTTTGCCTTATATATAAAAAAACCGCCGGGAAATTTTTTGGTATCAAAAGGTCGATTAATAATAGTTTATTATAAAAACCAAGGGTCTATACTATACTAAAAGTTTTGTATCAAGCTTTAGCTATTTGTTGAATTATTACCTAAGACAAGATTACCGTACCCTTTTCATTCATCTGCTAAAATTTCTCCAATAATATCTTCTAGGTCAAAGTTCTTGTAAGCAACCTTCTTGCCAGTTCTATGATCAACAACACGATTATCAGGTTCATTGTAAGTCCTAACAATATCCGTGGCATTGAACCGATTTTTTTGATCCTCTCCATAATACCACTGAACAACCTTCTTGGCAAGTATATTAAACGCTTCCTTTAGATTTCGTGATCTTTCTCTATGGTTCTGTCCGATTACAGTAATACCTGACTCAATATGAGTGATACGAACGCAGTTTTGGTGCTTATTTCGATGTTGACCACCAGCACCAGTTCCTGAAAACCAGTCTAGCTTAAAATCCTTTTTGGTCCAAGACTTATCTGGAATTTTATTAGTCATTATTCACTCATCTTTTTCACATCAAGTGGGATTGCGTTATGTAAAGCCATAAATCCACAATTCATTCCCATTATATATGCATCTGCATCAAAGCCAAATACGTTATATAAAACGTAACGATATGATCCCTGGTCTTCTAGTTCACCTTTTACAATACGGCTAACTACCGAGTAGAATGCCTTCATTTGGTCTTCCTTCGAAAGACTTTCCCACCAGGCGTCCATTTCTTGTTTTTCTTGTTCGATTAATGCTTGAAATTCTTGAGTTTGATCAGACAATTTTTGCATAATATTTTCTTTATCATTAGTCATCTAACAAAAGCTCCTATTCTCCCATTTAACTCTTTTGAATCAATAAACTTATACCCCATCGGTGGAACTTTATTTTGACCTTCCCATACAGGTATAAACTCCTTTATTCCATTATCAAAGTCAACATTTCTTCTGAAATGCACTTCAATTAGTTTGCCACCAATAAATTCACAGTTAATAATTTCTTTATTAGAAAACTGATTTAGAATAGACGGGAACGGTATGGTTTTGTCTGTTTTAATCCAACGATCCCAACGGGTCATTGTATTTTCTTTTTTGATACCTTTGACACACAACGTCTGCTTTCCATAAACATAATCTACACTTAGATGATCACCTTCGAAGAACTCTGACCAAAAATGTCCCACAGGCATGTTATCCGTTGTGTTTTCTATCCAAACCTTTTTGGCCCCCATACCAAGGCCGAGTGCATTAACACAAGGTCTGACGATATACCAATCTGGTTTCGGCACCCTTTGTCCCACAGGACCGCAGATGTAATTTAGTTTTCTGGATAGAATAAGTTTATCCATAACCCACATTTCATCTGGATCGGCATTCATCCAGTAGTATTCTTCTGGACAAGGTTCTGGAAGATCAAATTTCATATCCCTTAACACCACCAGTTTATTTGGTCAAACTGATTTTCCTCTTTATCAATTTTATTTTCCAGCTCCACCGCCAAATTTCTCATTTTATATTTAAAGTTTTTATAATAATCCATCATCATATAATGAATATCTTCAACTAACTTGGGATTGGTCACCAGGATCAGAGTATCGGAAACTGTAAGTATGATATATTCTTCTCCAATTTCAGGTTCAGTAATCTCTCCGCATATCTTTCCCGGAAAATATGTTAAATCATCTATATATGGATAAATCACCGAAGGTGATAATCCGTCGTCATAGTTCGTTCCGTAGGTTCTTACCTACGCCGAATACTTTCTTGGTTCGTTAGTTACCTTACCCAAAATTTTTAGTTTCTTTATTTCAATCATAAATCAATCATATTTCTTGATACCATATTAAGTATGATGTAACTGAAAATCATTCCCAATATGAATCCCGTGACTAGGCCTAAAAATAATCCAATAAAAAATACCATCAATCGTCCTTAAAAAAATCCAGGTAAATTAACGTAAATGCCGCGCCAAATAATATTGTATAGTATATAATAAGGAAAATAATACCCATATTATCTCAGGGCTTCTTCATAATATCGAATAACATCATTTTGTTGTGATACATAAGCCTTTAATTTGGCCAAATTCACCGAAAGCCTTTCATAGTCCTTGACCGTGATAGCAACATATGAAGCCTTTGGATCCTTAACCAAATAGGTTTCAAAAAACTCTTTATAGTTACCACCGTTAATAACTTTGATTCTTGGTGGGGTTAAATTTGGAATCTCTGGCCTAACCGCCAATGGTACTTGAATTGGTACGGCCTTCTCAATAACTACTGGAGGGCTTGCTAATGCCGTCCCTTGGGGTTTGTTGGTAGCCACTCCACAGCTAGTTAGAAGGGCCAGTGAAATCAAAGAAATTATTAAAAGTTTCATTCGTTGCATTTTGCATTCTCTTTTCGATTAGTGTTGGTTTCTTAATGGATAAATCAGTCAAATCGTGTTTATTTAATTTTTCTTGTAAAACTCTAACCCTTCCATTGGAAGCCGTCAAATTTTGTTGCAATTTATTGTTTAGCTCTTCATATTTTTCAATTGAGTCTTTGAGGCTGTTGATAGTCTCTACACTACTCTCAACATTTCTGACCAAAACTCCATTGTCACTTAAGAGTTGAAGATATTGCGACTTTAAGTTTTTGGTTGTGACCTGATTATAAACATTCCAGCCTGTCATTCCAATTAACAGTGTTATTAATACTTTTGTGAAGACTCCACTGAAAACTTGCTTTAAGAGTAAAAGCATTTTCTTTTTCCTTATTTGAAAATTAAGTATATTATAATTTATATAAAGTGAAATGTAAAGATATTTTTATGTACTCTTGATTGTTTTTTTGGGTTCTGATGCTTTTTGAGTTCTCCTTAAAATTTATTTTAATTTTTTTCTGATTATATCTATTTTTTTCTTTACTTTTCTCCAAAGCTTTAGTATAATCACTTTGTGGTAAATGAAATAATAGATTAGGAGTTGCTGATAATGATATATGAGACTGATGTTGAAGTTGAGATTGATGACGAGGAAATGATTGAGTATCTTCAGTGTAACGGATACGTAATCTTGAGAGAAGGGTTTAACCGTCTAAACAAAGATGATATACGTTTCTTGATGGATTTGGTTGATGCCACCATCGAATTACGGAGCAATGATAAGACTCGAATTTATGACGCATTGCAAGAAATGTATCGAGTCAAAAGATATTAAAATTAAATCTTTACTTTTTTAAAAAGTTTTATTATAATATGATTATGGTTGAGTTAACGAAAGGAATTATATTATGGCTCATAATGTTGAAACTATGGCATATGCTGGAGAAGTTCCATGGCATGGTCTGGGTAAAGAAGTAATTGCTGATTTATCTCCCGAGCAAATGCTCCGCGAAGCGGGGATTGATTGGACAGTTAAAAAATATCCTGCAATGATCGTTCTTAATGATGATGTGAAAGAAATTGGTCGTAATGCACTGGTTCGTAGTTCGGATAATAGCATCCTTGATGTTGTTACTGATGATTGGAATCCGGTGCAGAATCAAGAAGCCTTTGAGTTTTTTAATGAGTATGTAAATGCCGGTGACATGGAAATGCATACTGCTGGTTCTCTTCAGGAAGGTCGGATCGTTTGGGGCTTGGCTAAAGTAAAGGAGTCTTTTGAGTTGTTTAAAAGCGACCGTATTGATTCTTATCTCTTGTTCACTAACTTCCACAAGTATGGTTTTTCTACCGATATTCGATTCACTCCGATTCGAGTGGTTTGTAACAATACCCTAACCCTTTCGTTGAATGGTAAGGTTGATCGGATGGCAAAGTTCTCTCACCGTCGAGAGTTTGATCCTGAACAGGCCAAGGAAGTACTGGGTATTGCCACTGATAAGTTACAGAAGTATAAAGAGATGGCTGAATTTTTGGGAAGTAAACGGGCCAAGGGCGAACATGTTGTTGATTACTTCAAGCGCCTATTTCCTACAAATGGCGCTAAAGATATGTCCAAAAATGCTTCTACTGCTTTGTCGGTAGTTGATAGTCAACCAGGTGCGGAATATGCTCAAGGTACTTGGTGGCCAGTATTTAATGCTGTTACCTATACCACAGATCACCTTATGGGTCGAACTCAGGAAGGTCGAATTACTTCTTCTTGGTATGGTCCAAACAAGAAGTTGAAGACCAAAGCCCTGGAGCTAGCAGTTGAAATGGCAGAGGCGTCATAAAAAAAGGCTTGACCTCTGGCCTAAAACCTAGTATAATTACACCTGTAACGAATAAAGGAATTAAACATGGCCAGAGGTCTTACTGTTCGAAAGAAAAAGAAAGTATCGTTGACTAAGACTCAAGCAAGTCTGATTAACGCAAAATACTTCGGTGAAGAACCAGTCTTGAAAGAAGGTTATTCGCAATCTGATTATATCGGCGCGCTTAACTGGTATACGTATATGTGTTCGGCCGCAGAAGCTCGTAAATTTATTGAGGAGTTTTTGAAAGAAACTGATCTCAATACTGAATTGCGTAAATTCAGAAAAGTTCCTGATGTATGGGTTCCAAATACTGCAGCATGGGTAGCTCGCATGCTATCTCGTGGTATGCCCCTTGCGGAATCCTCTTTTGAATATATGATGGAAGAGATTAATAAATCTTTTAATAAAATTCCTTCCAATGAAAATACTAAAAAAGAAAAGAAACCAGTAGCTCCGGTAATTTCGATTCAAGATCGAATGAGAGAAAAAGCCAACGATATTATCGGAGAGATTGAGTCTATTGTTGATGATCGTGAAAATCAACCGGAATTCTCTTTGTATAATTGGTTAAAAGAGCAGGATATTCCTGCGGCTTACGCCAAACATATTGTTGACTTTTATACGCCTGTTATGATTGAATATTTGGAAGTAGAGGAAGGCAAAGACAAAGATCTTAACGAAGCTTATGCATATTTGAAAAAACGTCAGCTAGCCAAAGAAATTAAGTTCTTTATGATGTTGGTTGATGATGCTACTCGTTATGGGGAAGTAACCAAAAAAGTTCGTAAGCCCCGTAAACCAAAATCTATTCCGGCGGCCAAAAAGATTAAATCTCTGAAATATCAAAAAGAAGATACGAATTACAAAATTGCTTCTGTTGACCCGGAAAAGATTATTGGAGCCACCGAGTTATGGACTTTTAACACTAAGTACAAAGTCATGACGGTATTCAGGGCTTTGAATCGAGAAGGTTTGCAAGTTAAAGGTACTAGCATCATTAATTATGATGAACAAAATTCTCATACTAAACGAACTGGTCGCAAACCGGATTATTTTGTTGAACGAGTACTTAAAGGTGGTAAAATCGTCCTCCGTAAGCTGATGGACGAGATGGACAAAGAAACAACCTTGGCTCATCGTATTAATGATAACACAATTTTATTGAGGGTGACGTAATGATTGTATATTGTGTATGGGCTGGGGATCAATATTACCCAACTGGGCCCGGAGATCTTAAAGGTATTTTTGAAACTAGGGAAGAAGCTCAACAATTGATAAATAAACTTAATGAAGAATATGAATATGGTTTTCGTAAACGGTGGGATTGGGTTGAAATTACGAAAGAAACAGTTCAATCAGAAAAATATCAAGACGAAGAGAATATAGACGATGAAGATGAATAAAGCGCAAGAAATACGTAAAATTACATTTGAACAATATAAATTAAGTTCTGTGAATGATGTTTATAATATGTTAACTAAACGCATAGAAAATGAAGCCGAAAAAGGCAGTTTTGGATTAACGCATTTTTTCACGGAACTTGATAAAGAGCATTCAAAAGAATTAGGTAAAGAAAAATATTATACTTATACCAGCAGTTCTTGTTATGATAAAGTTAATAATAGATGGACAATTTCAAATCATATTGTAACCGGAAAGACGATAAAAGAAGTTATGGATTTATTACGTAAAGATGGCTTTAGTATTAAATCTGAACAAAATTGTCAGTACATAATAACTTGGTAAAAAAAACAGTTGATAACTTATAAAAATTCCTTTACTTCTAAACTAAAATTAAATATACTATATAAATAATAAGCGGATTTGATTATCAGATTCTAAAAGTTATTCAGGACACGGGGGCAGTTCCCGTCGTCTCCACCAGAAGAGTATTGGTTATCAGGGTTGGAATAAACCTGGTGTAATAGATTTTCCAAACGTCCAGTACTCTTTTGATGGGGACGATTCAGGTTCGACTGGTAATAAGTAAGTTCTCTGTAGAATACGCTATTTAAAAATAAATGCTAACGATAACTTCAAAGCATTTGATTACGCCTTAGCTGCGTAATCATTGGGCGGCCACTGCCTCGAAACAGAAGTGTGGCATTATTTCCTAAAATTTTATGAAAGGTTTAACATGAAAACATTTTTGATTGCAACTACTGCATTGGTAGTTTCAACAACAGCAGCCTTGGCTGGTGGAATGCAACCAGGCGTTTGGTCTGGTGAGGCTTTTGCAGAATATGGGGTAAATGCCCAAGATGTAACACTTGGAGGCGGTGTTGCTTATGATATCAACTCAGTTAGCTTGTGGACTGAAACTGAACTTCAAGTAGCTCAAGAAGTTGATTTGACTTTGAGTGATGTTACCTTTGGTGCAGATTATGCAATTCTACCTCAAGTAGATGCGTATATGGCATTTGAGTTTGCTGGTAATCCAGATGCAGCTAATGGTCTTGGGGTTGAATATAATGAAACTTCAATTGGCCTTCGCTACGAGTGGTAAATTATCACAGGGGAGCTTCGGCTCCCCTTTCACCTAAAGATTGTTAATAATATTATGGTACCAACTGACAAAAATAAATTCGTTGATGAAATAGAACTTCTATGTAAAGAAAAGAAAATGGAATATATTGATGCTGTCATTGAATGGTGTGATAAAAATAATTTAGAAGTTGAAACTGCTGCTTATTGGATTAAACGAGATCGAACAATGAAATCTAAAATTCAAACTGAAGCAGAAAATCTTAATATCTTGAAACGTGGGGCGCAATTGCCAATTTAAATTATGAATGGTTATGAAGCTTATAAAGAATATCTTGCTTTAAAGCAACATTTTACTAAACCTACATACGATTATATTAAGTATAACGGCAAAGTAAGATCTAATCAAGATTCGTTTAATAAAAGAAAAGATAAAGTCTTTTTTGATAAACTAGCCAAACATGAAAATGTTCACAATTTCTTAATCGCAAATCTAGTTAAAGATCCTAAAGTATGGGTCAAAGAATTGGCGTATAGTGAAAATGCAGAACAGATTTATTTGGAATGGAAAAAAAGGCAACAATCTTTATCTTATCATTTTAAGACGGAGTTGGGTAAATTAGATGAAGAATTTAATTCTAATTTTAAACCCACTAAAAACGAATCTCATCCATTTCTTTTTAGGTTATATTTGGCTGAAGTTATTAGCCTTGAAACATTATGTATTTTATTGAAAGTAACCAAATCGAAAAAATACTGGGATGATATTATGGAATATGATCCTATTTACGAAACTATAAAATTGACTATCGAAAAATATACGCCATTAATTAAGTTTGACGAAGATAAATATAAAAAGATAGTCCTTGAATTCTTCACAAATTTATAGTAATATAAATACACTTGCGGATACGGAAGTATCCAATACATATACAACAATATAAAATATACATTATATAAGGAATATACTAATATGGATTTTTCAAAACTTAAATCTCAGTCATCTAAATCTATGGATGATTTGACCAAAAAACTAGCGGCTGTATCTGGCAACGAACGTTCTTCTGATGATCGTTTTTGGTCCCCAACTGTTGATAAAGCAGGTAACGGTTACGCAGTTATCCGATTTCTCCCAGCACCTAATGATGAAGACGTACCATTTGTACGTTTGTTTGATCATGGCTTTCAAGGCCCAGGCGGTTGGTATATCGAAAACTCTTTGACCACAATTGGTCAAAATGATCCTGTATCAGAATATAATTCAAAGCTTTGGAACAGTGGTATTGATGACAATAAAGCAATCGCCCGTAAGCAAAAACGTAGACTTCATTTTATTTCTAACATCTACGTAGTTGAAGACCCGGCTAACCCTGCAAATGAAGGTAAAGTATTTCTTTATAAGTACGGTAAAAAGATTTTTGATAAGCTTAATGATGCAATGAATCCTCAATATCAAGACGAAACGCCAATTAACCCGTTTGATTTTTGGAACGGCGCGAACTTTAAACTTAAAATTCGTAATGTAGAAGGATACCGAAACTATGATAAATCTGAGTTTGCTTCTCCTGGTGCTCTTTTGGATGATGACTCTGAATTGGAAGCAATCTGGAAACAAGAAGCTAGTTTGGCTGACTTCCTAAAACCAGATAACTTCAAAAGCTATGATGAATTGAAGCGTAAATTGGCCAAAGTTCTGGCCGAAGATTTGGAAACGGATCGTTCTAGTCGAGCAGAAACTATTGAGGAATTACAACCTAAACCTCAACGAGAAATGGCAGCCCCTTCTATTGAAGAAGATGAAACCCCGCCATTTAGTATGAGTGGCGATGATGATGAGGATGATTCGTTAGAGTTTTTTGAAAACTTGGCAAATAAGTAAAACTAAAGGGAGCTTTCGCTCCCTTTTTTGTTAATTCTATTAAATATTTACCCAACTTTCGTACTTACCGAACCTCTATGTGTTGGCGATGGTTCTATATTTCTGGCCGTCTGCGTAAATGATGGCGGTCTTCCTTTACCAGAGATTGAATCCGAAGGTCCGTTATCAGGGCCAGTATTACGACTATCTTCTGAACTTTGTTGTCTTATAAGTTCCATGTTTTTAGCTGCATCATTTGCGGCGACCTTCTGTCCAGCAGTAGGATCTACTAGTTCACTTGAATCTGTAACTGGTGGTTGATTAGCCATTTCTGCATTCAATGATAACGGTGTATCTTTAGTTGGAGAATTAACTTCAATGGCTTCAGCACTACCCCCAGCGGGCTGTACTGGAGTTGGCATTGTATTTAATTGTTCGGAAGATAAAGGTAAAGTTGTTTCTGATAATGTAGGGAGTTTTGGTATCGATAATGGAGAACTAGAAGAATTCTCCGTAGCAGACGACCCGACTCCATTAACTTGGGCTCTTGATGGGGTTATTGGAATTTCTCCGGTTGTGGATTTTGTTGTATTAGAAATTCGCGGCCCGCTATATAAAGTTCTATCAAATATATCATTAAGAATATCAGGAGACTCAGTTCCCGGCGGAGCTGGATACAATTTTGAAAAATTAGAAACAGCTGGCCCCAATGGTCCTCCATTATCGGGGGTTGTTTGTTGTGGTGTTTGTTGTCGTTGCGGCGTATTTGTTTGTTGTGGTGTTTGTTGTGGTTGCGGGGGTTGATTCATAACATTAATTTCTTCGAAGATGGTTTCTCCAAGCTCTTTAACTGGCTTTATCCATGCTCCGCTTAAATCTTTACTAATACTAAGAGCCCCTTCTCTTATATATGGGTCTTGTAATACAGATCTTAATCTTTCAGCTCGTTCTTGTGGGTCTAAATCTGAACTAAATAAGCCAGCATTTTTCATTTCTTCTAGAGCTTTGATTTCTGCTTCTGAAAGGTTTCCAACAAAAGGGCCTTTTCCATCTTTTATAAATCTATTCACTATAGATTCAAAGGTAGAAATATTTTTCGGATCTGCGGCTTCGAAATAATTTGCTAATTTATCAGGTGTGCTGGGTTCTTGCTCTTGTTGAGTTTGAGTTGCTGACGAAGCTTGAGTTGGTGCCGCAGGAGTACTATTTTCAATCCCAGTCGAAGATTCAATAGATTTCTTAACAGCATCTACTCGTTGATTAGTAAGATTAGTATCCAAATATTCAGATAAAAAATTATCTTTTTTCGCAAAAGGAAGCGGTGAGGTATAATCATTACTGAAAGTTTCCAAAATATCAGGTTGTTTTGACATACTGAAATTACTTATCGGATCATTTTCATCTTTTATTTGTTGATTAATTGCGGCTTTAATCGGGTCAACTGCTGGTCTTGTTTGCGGATTGGATATTGTTGTACTTGGTGTACTTGGTGTAGATAATGTTTGTGCTGTTGAAGATCCGGTCGCAGCGCCTCTTCCGAGGTTAGAAAAGAGTGAAGATCCTGTCGCAGCGCCTCCTCCGAGGTTGGGAAGAAGTGAAGAACCTAATGATCTTACTCCGGATACAAAATTACCAAGAGATCCTAATCCGGAATTTCCTCTGAAATTACTACTTCTACTATTTCCACCAGAATTCCCTCCAAAAAAACTATTTACCGGAAAAGACTTTTGAATTAAATTTGGAACTAATGGAGCCATTAAAGCTGTTCCTGTCGATAATCCACTAATCACTCCGCCCATACCAAATGATGATAAAATATTATCAAGTCCGCTTTGAATTGGTGAAGGGGTCGTCGATTGTGATTGTGTTCCAGCAGAAAAATTACCAAAACTGCTAATTGAACGAGTTATTCCTTCCGCAAATTCTTTTAGATTTTTGGTTAATGAAACTATTTCTTTTAGAATTTGGCCTTGAGATAATAAAGATTGCTGAGTAGAATTGTTTAAATTTTTAACTTCTTCTGAAATAGAAGAACCTTTATTTGCTATTTTTTCTAAACTAGGTTTTAGTTTTAAGCTGTTGGATTCTCGAATAGTTTCTATTAAATCTCCAACCCCCAATTCGAAAGGATTTATATTTTCCGAGATTTCTATGTTTTGTGATGTGTTATTTTGCATATACGAAGTTACCTTGGTTTACCAAAAGTCATTTCCTCTTGGATCGTGTTTATCCGGATCATATGGTTCTTCTTTGTCGACAGGATCGGGATCGTTCCTTGATGTGGCGGCATCAATGCGCGCATTTGGCCAATCTCTATCATCTGAAGTATCTCCAGGTGTCTGTTCGCTGTTGTCAGTTGATTGTTGTTCTTCAGGTTGTTTTTCAGGTTCTTCAACCAACCCATCAGTTCCAGATATATCTGGTGGATTAAACAACTCATAATTGATTTGTTCTAATGGTTCTTCTTCGATCTTTGAAGGCAATTCAAGCGGTTTTCCTAGGGTTACAGAAACAAGTTCTTTATGCGTATTTTCACTAATTTCGCCATTTTCGTATTTTTCATTCAAAATTTTAATAATAGCTGAAACGGATGGATTTTCAACTAATCCTTTGGAACCTTTCCCTTCAACAATTTCAAATCCAAGGGCTTTTGCTGCATCTCTAAGTTGACCAGCAACACTCGCCCCTTGAGCAATTATTTTTTTCGCTCCTTCTGGAATAATTCCTTTATCTATTAATTCTTGAAATACTCTACTTGGTTCTACTACACTACCTTGCGCATAGCCTTGTCCGCGCAATCCCATATGTGTAGTATCTCTTTGTCCTTTATTGTTTAAGCCTTCGGCCTTAAATGTGACAATATTTTCTTTTTTTACGTCATTTGATTCTAGGAATTCCATAAAATCTTTTGACATTTTGTGACCTTCACGGCCCAATACTACAAAATCAACTCCCTTTGCTTTGGCAGCATTAATATACATTTTTGCTTCTTTTTCGCTGAAGTGCGGGAGTATAAATACCTTTGTGAAATCTTTTCCACTTTTTTTGATATTTGTTTGTATTAATTCTTCAATTTGTTCTTGCGTTTTAGCTCTTTTTCCAGTACCAGGTGCGATTTGGACCACCATTGCAAAATTAGGAGAACCTTTGCCTGTAGTTGCTACAGCAGGTTCTTGTAGTTTCATATCTACCATATCTTCGGCTTGGAATGCCGAAAAGAGTGTAGATTTAGCTTTAGTGTATCCTCTTTCTAAATCTTTAATAAAATCAAATACACTAGCTGGATCTAAGAGTCCTCCTCCGTATTCTTTAGTTTCAAAATGTAAGTGTGGAGCGGTTATTTCTCCCCATCCATTTTCGTCAAGAAATTTAACAGTGTCATCTAGCGCCCTTTGATATATTTCTTGTTTTTTTTCGGTAGTTAATTTTTCTTTTCCAAATGATCTTTCAAATGCATCTAAATATTCACCATACCTTTTTTGCGCTGCTCTTCCAAAATAAGTTCCACTTCCGGTTACAGTAGAAATTTGATCTCCTTGAGTTACATCATCTCCTACTTTATATGGTTTACCAGTATTTGGGTTTATTATCGGACCACCGGTGTGTAGGAAACGGTATACGATCCCATCCTTTCCTTTTATCTTAATAACTTTTCCAGCCTTTGGGGAAACACTACTTGAAGCTTGAATTATTTTTCCGTTAACTGGTGCAAAAATAGGCGCATTTTGACCAATAAGTAACCTATTAGTTACTGGGTCAATTGCATACATATCAACTCCATAGTGTTTGCGGGTTCCGCCGGTCGCTGTTCGCCTAATATCAAAAGCTCCGGAAGTAATACCTTGAACATTTCCTTTTGGTGTTATATATGATAATGCTCCAGTTATTGGCGTAATTCTTCCAAATTTATCGACATTAAGTTGAGCCCCTCCGGGCTTTCCATAAGGATAAAACTTTGTACCAACAACCTTTTGAGAGGTTTCGGTAACTCCTGTTTTTTTGGTTTGTTCAAATAATGATAAAACCGGTTGTGTTTTTTTCGTTGAAGGTATTTGTTGGCTTTGTTGCGTAGGCGATGTGATTGTAGAGGAAACTTCACCATTTTCCGCAATCCATTTTTGATAAGCAGCATAAGCTTTTTTGGTTTTTTCGAGCCAAGCTTGTTCTTCTCTAACTATACCAGCTCCATGTATATTAGAATATTCTGATCTATCTTTTCTACTCCAAGTTTCTTTCGAGTTATACACTTTACCAGTTCCGGTAATAGTTTGGCTTCTTGCTGCACTTGCTGCAACAGATCCAGAAGAGTTTTGAGTTCCGAAATTACTATAATTTGAACCAGCTAATACTTGTTCTACAATTTTATCCATTTGGGCTTGTAACGCAGGATCGCCCATTAATTTATTATAATTTTGATTAAACTTTCCACCCGAGTGAAATGGAGCGTAATAGCTACTATTTCCGCTTCCCATTGCATCCATTAACGAACTATAAGTTCCAGGGTGAGCATTAACCCTATTCATTAAAGTTTCTATTAATCCCATTTGGGTTTCTTTATCTTTATATCCCACTTCTGATAAAGTCAATGCCTGCAATCTTTTAAGAACTTTGGGATCTTTAAGTTCTTCTCTAAATCTATCTCTTTTGAATGGATCTCGAATCTCGGCCGGCATTTGATTTGGTTGAATTGTATTTGTTGTTTGTGCGGCTGGTGTTGTTGGGGGAGCTTGAGAAGAAGTTGGTTGATTCGGATGTTCAGTATTGTATCTATTTATAAAACTTTTTATAACAGCTTCGCCACTATTCTGTAATACGAACTGTAGCGTAGGGTCGGATGATGCCTCAGTTAACAAACCAGGGGGCCAGTTATAACCTGTTGGTAGACCTAAATTCTTAGCAAGTTGCTCGATATTTTGTGCGGCTGGTGTTGTTAGAGAAGTTTGAGAAGGAGACTGAGGAGTCTGCGTTATAGGCATATCGCCGCTAGATCCAAATCTTTCTTGTATTTCTTTTAACACATTACTGGTAAAATCAGCTGACCCTGAAGATACAGAAGAATCAGAATTTTCTGAAACATTACTGGGTGAAAATTGTTGTAAAACATTAACAGCGGCGTCTAAAGCTTGTCCAGCTGGACCAGCCTTTGGAATAAGACCATTAGTAGATGTATGCGCGTTTTTTGTATTTGATAAAGTGGCCCTACTAGCCCCCGCAGCGTTTGCAGCAAGAGCGGCGGCTGCTAAACCTGCAAATATAGGCTTTTTTAACATTGATCCAAACATACCACCAATATCCCCCCCTGTTGCAGTAGGTTGATGGAAAAGTTGACTTCCTCCATACCCAATTCCAGAAGTTTGGGTATATGTTGGTGAAGCTGAAGTCATCGACTTCATATATTTATTGATAGCAGACAGACTGGTATTTAATGAAGAAGCAGAATCCGATGCTAATGTTGATGATGATACGTTTGGAGAGGCACCGGCGCTTGGTCCTTTTGGTGGTGTCGGCCTTCCGTAACTAGACATATTCCCATAGGATTTAAACGATGATCTAGATTGTTCGAGGAATGAATTTAGGGTTTTTAACGATTGAGATATTTCTTTTTGTAACCGTATATTTTGTTGAGTTAAAGAATTATTGGTTTTAATACCACCCAAGGTTTGTATATTGTTACGTTCTATGGCATTGATTTGGGAATCAATATTAAGATCATCGTTTTGTGAATTAGGCATAAATTGACCTAAATCTCCACCAATACCTTTTTCTGAAGCCGCTTCTCTGAAATTCAATGCTATATCTTTCCGTTAATTTGATGATTTCTTTTCAATAAATGATTTTAACAATTCTACATAAATATCCCGTTCAAATGGGACCATATTCTCTAATTCACTTATTGAATATTTATGATGCTGAGCCATTGCAAAATTTACTTTAAAGTAATTTTCCAAGTTATTATGACTCAGCGCCAAGAGAAAAAATCGTTTAGTGACCTAAGTACGATTTTCTTATCAATACCAGATGAATCTGTGTAAAACAATTCGTGCTTCATAGTGGGCGAATTTGATAGAAATTCCTGAACCTTTGAGAAAGTTTTTAGATCCAATGCTTCGAGAAAATCTCCAATTTCTTCTGGTGATAAATCTTCAGAATCATAGACCTCATCTCCATTATAAATTTGTTTTACACAACGAATAATAAGTTCAAACATATGTTCTTTTTCAATATCCAAAAATGTATCATCACTATAAAGGGCTGCTGATGGGTATTTCATTATAAATCCGGAATTATCATCTATTTTAATATTTGGATCGTTTTGTTTCGGGAAAACAACTTTTATCGTATCAAGATCTATTTCAAAATCATATAATTGCCCGTCATCTACATCTCGGAATGAAATATTAACAATATTATCAACCGAAAACGATCTAATTTTCAAAAATGTATATTCCAAATCAAAGATAGTCAATTCGTCTGTATCTAATTCATCAAGGCAGCAATTCGTGACAATTTGTTTAATAGCAACTAATATATCAGTTGGCTCTTCACTTTCTTTTGCAATTAACAGAAGTTTTTCTTCTTTAACTAAGAAAGGTCGAAATTTAAATTCTTTATCCATAGATGGAATTTTTATAGTATGAATAGGGTGTTCAATTTTTGGTAACATAATTACTCCATTAAAAGTTTAGTATAATCAAAATCAATTTATTTAATAAGTCACTAAAGGATCTTTCAATCCACCGCCTTCTATGGTAAACTGAGAATAAGTTATTGAGGTTGCAAGGCGTATTAAATCGCCTTTATCGTTCCATGCTAATGGCATTTCCAACAAAGAAGAAGGGAATGCTTCGTATAGATTTATCTTTTTAACAATATTTCCGACCTGGTCATATAAAAATATTTGCATGGTACTTGTGTATTCACTTTTATATTTTGAAACATATTTTGGTATTCTAATTCCGGATTCCGAACCATTAAATTCAAATATAGTTCTCATCCAATCATACCAAAAATGTAATAGATCGGCCTTTTTATCTAATAAGATAGAAAAAGTTGTATCGTGATAATATGAATTGAATGGGATCTTTTGGGTTGGACCAAATCCGAATCTTTGTACTTCAGCGGAAAGTAAAGAAACCCCAGGTATTTTTACTTGATCAATTCTATATCGTAATATGTCATTGGTTACATTAAAGAGGGACTTTTCAGTTCCATCATAACTTTCTAGTTTTTTATTTTGTAATATTGGCGGAATTGATAATGCAACCTCAAATGCATGAGGTTTTAAATAGCCATATCCGCTTATATTAGATTTAAAATTGTTTAGGTTAAATCCCATTATCTTTTTCTTTTACTACTGTTATAAATCCAACGTTGTAATGGTAACACTGCTACTTTAGACCATTCAGAAGGAGCTACTAATTGAAATTTACTTTTTACATGACTATATAAATATCTTTTTATACACCCGTCAATTCCATCAAATCTAGTTGACATTTGTTTAAGCATTCTATAAGTTACATTTATTTTAGTGGTTTTGTCAAATTTATTATTGTTAGTTATTTTACTTAATTCTTGAAGAAGTGCAATCCTCATTGTTTCTGGTAAGTAGTGTAAATTTATACCCAAGAAACCATTGGCATAATATTCAATCGGAATAACCAATGGAAATGCATCATAATAAGGCAATATATGTTTATATTTTGGATCATATGAATATAAATACATTCTACCTAGTTCCGGAAATCCTACTTTTTGAAATGATTTGGCTTGTGGGTTTCTTGTAGTTGCGGTTTTTAATTTTAAAATTAAGTCTCGAATCCAATTGATTGCAGATTTTCTTTGTTCTTGTAGTTCGTAAGACGATTTGTTAAGTAAATCTTGAAAATTCGTATTCTTTGACATTTATAATATACCTAATTCTTTTTCTGTGAAAATCTTAAAGCTCCAACCACGATCATTACAATACTGTTCGGCGGCTTCCCATTTTGCTTGATTCACTCCCCAATTTTTAACTTCGGTCAAATAACTTTTTGTTATTTTTGCTTTCTTTTTTGGCTCGGTTGTAAATTTTAATGGCTTCACTTCAATCAATATGGTTTCCTTCATTCCTTTACTATTTATTTTAGATACTATGAAGTCTGGAAAATAACGATGTATTTTATTGTCAATTGGAGAGCGATATGGAATAGATAGTTCTTCCGACGCCCAAGTAATTATTTCCTTTCTATTGTCTAAATACAACATTAATTTAAGCTCATATCCAGAACGATAAACAATATTTGTTGGATCTCCTTTGTATTTTTCTGGATATTTCGGTTTAAAAAAACCTTGAGTGTATTTTTTCGACATAATTCTACTAGATTACTTAATAAATAATAATTTAATATATTTATATAAAGGTAAAGAGATGCCATTAGCGCCGACTTTAAACAAACCTCTTGTAACGAATTTTCCAACCCCTTTGGACACGGATCGTATCATAAAGAAAAGATTTCTCCCCAATGATCTATTGTTGAATGGTGAAGAAGGGGGTAATAACTTTTATATGCAAATTGGATTTCAGGAATATAGTTTCGGAGAGCGTAATCAAATTGGATTGACTGGGTCCGATTTGTTATACCTACCAATTCCTCAAAAAGTCAATGATAGTTTACTTGTTGGTTGGTCCGAACATAGTACGGTAAGTTTTAATGGCTTTAATACAAATACGGGAGCTGGTAAATCCCCGGTCAAAAATGCCGTAAAAAATGCAGGAACCGCTATTGTTGCTAATCCAACGGTTCAAAACATTACTGGATTTCAAATAAATCCATATTTGATTTTGTACTTTCAAAGGCCGTTTTTTAGACAATTTTCATTTAGTTGGACATTTGCACTGAGAACAGAGCAAGAATCAAAAACTTTGAGATATATGGTAAATACATTGAAAGATAATGCTTCTCCAGTTATAGGTGCGGCAACTATGGGATATCCCAACGTGGCGTTAATTAATCTATTTCCAAATGACATGTTTAATATGTTACGATTTAAACCATGCGCAATTATGGGAGTTACAGTTGATCATACTCCAGTTGGCCCGGCATTTGTAGAAAACGGTTCTCCGGTATTAGCTTCCCTTAGACTAGATTTAAAAGAAGTTGGCGTTTGGAGCCAAGGTGAATTTACGGAAAGTCAACAACAAGGTGGAATTGACGATGTCGGAATAGAAGATGGCGGATTCGGAGAATAAAATGGCAAATAGATTAATTACTGAAAAATATTTCGATAAATTTCCAATAATACAATATTCTAATACAGAAGTTGTGGATATAACCCGTAGGACAACCCTACTTGATACTATTTCTAAAAATCCTTATAACTTTTATTCTTACGATATATCAAATGCGGAAAGAGCGGATCATCTAAGTTATAGATATTATAAAGATTCATATTTTAGTTGGTTAATATACCTTTCGAATAATATCATTGATCCATATTATGAATGGTTTTTGGATAGCGAAGAATTCGAGAACTTTCTAATAAAAAAATATGGTTCCATTGAAGAATCTTTGAGAAAGGTTCACCATTATCAAAATGATTGGGAATTTAAGGAAAAGATATCTATAAGTTCTTATGAAGCGTTAGTGGATTCTCAGAAAAAGTATTGGGAACCAGAATATGCATTCAACAATATAAAGCAATATAAAAGAAAGGAAATTGACTGGAAGTCTAATACAAATAAAGTTATTTCTTATGAAGTTTCCTCTAATTCGTTCATAGAAGGGGAAGTTTGCAAAATTGTATTTAACCCAGAAGTAGAAGAATTCGGTAAAGGAGAAGTAACTACTATATCTAATAATATGATTTACATCAATAACGTATCGGGTACATTCTATACAGACGATGATGTTTCAGTTCTCCCAACAAGTTATATTTACGGGATAGAAAGTCAAACAAATACAATTTTTACTGATGTATCTTCTGTGTCTAATAATATTTCGGAAGAAGAATTAGTATATTGGAAAGAAGTCACTAACTATGAATATGAATATAATAAGAATCAATTCAACTCAACTATAAGATTGATTGATTCTAAATTTTCCAGACAAGCCGCAGAAGAACTTAATGAATTAATGGGAAATTGATATATGGCGTTTACAAAAGAAATTGGTATAGGGGATTGTATAGCTGATGTTACTTATAATGGAGAATATCTGCCAATAATGTCTATAGACATTAAAGAAAATATATTGGATCCATTTGGCCCAAAGGCAAGTATATATTTAAGAGATGTTTTTAATAACTTTGCGTTTCTTCCTGGGAACGAGAAAGATAAAATCATAATAACATTTACGGATCATTTAAATAATAAAGTTGTATTTGACATGAGGCCGTTTAAACATGTTAATATGCACGACGCCACCAAAAATAATAAAGGTAGCGGAAAATATCAAGTTTCTGAATTGATAGTAGTTACTCCGGAATATTTGGCAAATTTAAAAAATCCAGTACAGGGGAAGAAAGAAGGTCCAAGTACCACAACTGCAAAAAGTATATTACAAGGAAACCTGGGGACTACGAAAAATGTGATAATTGGGGATTCGTCCACGTCCCCTCAACAAATAAATTTTACTTTAGATAAACCTTCAGATGCAATTGGAAGTAAATTGAACGGTCTTGGATCATCAAGTTCTAGCGGTTCTGCGTTTTATGTATTTTTTCAATCTGTTGTTAATGGGATTGCTTCTTATACAATTACCACCTTTAATAAATTGATGCAACAAAAACCTCAATTTGAATACGTTAAAAGATCAGATGCCGGTACGGGAAATATTTCTAAGCAAGATTTAATTTATTCTATAATGGGTTTAAACGTCGATTCTTCCTTTGACCTGGAAAGAAGAATTGATGGGCAATTGTCAGGTAAGTCATTTAATCTATCAACTGGTCAGACTTATACTATGGGTCCAATTGCACCGGCAACTAAACCCGAAGATCCAACTGTAATTGATAGAACTGTTGAAATGCCTAACCCAGTTTATATAAATATTTTGTACGATAAGGTTAATACTAAAAACAAGACAAATGTGGTTAAAGCGCAATTACAAAAAGCATGGGAATTAGCAAAGTATTCAGAAGTAAACGGTATGATAAGAATTTATGGTAATGGCGGAATACAATTGGGGAGTTTGATAGATATTGACCCAGGAGATACACCAAATAGACTTCAAGGGAAAGGTTTGGTTACGGCCATTCAACACCAAATAGCAGACGAAGGAATTAGTCCTAGATATGTGCAAAATGTTGCTGTTGTCCCAATTCCTAAATCATAAGGTGATATAATGAGATTTAAATTTGCTGAAGTAAGGAATATCGAAAATGATCCTTCTCAATCCGGAAGGGTTTCGGTTAGATCTTATGGCGATCAAGATAACGAGAAACTAACACCTGACAGTGCTTTACCTTGGGCAATTCCACTCCAATCCAGTACTTCTGCCGCAACCAGTGGATTGGGAGAAACGCCAACTGGATTAGCAGTGGGTTCAAGGGTAATGATAGGTTATATGCCCGAAGATAAAGCCGAACAATTTCCCATAATTATGGGATCGTTTAGTAGGGCAGAAACCCCTTCATCCCAAGGGCCACAAGTGGGAGCTGACCCCAATAGTGGCGGTAAAATTGGCGCTCCCGCTCCAGATTTTCCTGGTGGTATTTTACCTAAGTCCGATGGAACCTTAGTTGAATATAATGATCCTGCGGATGGTTCGCCGAAGCCAAATATTTCCAAAAATCCGGCCGCAAATTTGATTATGAATAGGGATAATTTGATTAAAGCCTTTGTTGATAATTCATATTGTGCATCTCCGACAGCTGGCGATATTGGAAGAGAAGAAAATGGTACTGCTGGTTTGAGGGAAAAATATGCCCCAAATGCGGATGGGCCCAGTACAGCTGCAGCTAAACCAGGTAAGGATATATTGAAGGTTTCGGAAGAAGTTGGTTTAGTACCAATTTTGCCTAACGTATATCAAGATTTACAAAAGGCGGATATGATGTTAGCGGCATATTCGGAAAAATCTCATCTAGACATGTTAAGTGAATCTTATTTTAATGTATTGAAATTATTCACCATACAATATTCGTATCAATATACTATTGATGTTTTGACAAAAGCTTTATCTGGACCGAAATCAAAATTATTGAGTGAGAAATATAAGAAAATAATAAATGATGCTCATGAACAATTTTCGGAGGAATATTTAAAAACCGGAGGTAATCTAAAAACTATTTCGTATAACGTAGTGGTAAATTCTGACTTCGATACAATCCCGGAAAGGAATATAGTCACAAAAGTTCCGGATTTGTATATACAAGATTATTATCATTATTCTAGATCAAAATTTCCAGGTTATAAAACATGGATTAAACCAGAATCTAATACGATTTTTTACACAAAAAGAAATCTTGGGGAAACATATTATGAGACTTCCGAAGAAGAAATATTACAACGTAGTATTGATAGATTATATAATGCCTTGAATGAATACTTTTTAAATAAAACTCTCGCGGTGAATATCTTAATAGATATATTCGATGCTGAAATTAGTAATATTAAGATTGACTATATTGAAATATCTTTGGGAAAAAACTTCAAGAATTATTCTTCTAGTTCACCAAAAACCTTATTGGGATCAATGGCCGATAATATCAATAATCAAATATCAACTCATTTACCTAGATCGGTAATAGATACAGATAAAGCCACAACGATTATTAAGGATTTTTCAGAAAAGATTTCTATTGCCAAAAACATGAGAAAAATTACCAAAAACGCAATTAATAAATATTCTACTAAATTAAATAACTCGTCCAATACAAGCCCCTTGACATCAGAGGGAATACGTTTATTTGAATGATAAGGAAGCAAAATGGCAACCGATGATAACAAAACTTTACCTATACCTATGTGGGCGGACCCGGATAGTGGTATAGTTCCAAAGTATCCTTATTTTTATGGTAAAAGGGATCCTTCTGGTAGATATGAATTTTCATATAGTAACCCAAAGGAACTTGATAAGAGTAGTGTTGAACGGTATGAGGCTTCTGGAAGTTTTGAAACTATTCATTCCCATCCGGATAAAAAAGAAATTAGGACTAAATTTAATGCTGGACAAAGCTTTGAATATACTGCCGGTGGATCGAGTAAACAAGTAGACGGTAATGTATTTGAATCAACTTCTTCCACAAAACATGAAAATATTTCCGGAGATTCTGGTAAAATAACAGGTGGAAAATCCATTAATGTGTCCGGCGGTTCTCAAATAAATATGGGTAAGAACGTTCTTATCGCATCGGCCGGAGATAGTAATTCAATTGGGATGGGTACTACTTCCGGAGAATCAATAACGGACCATGTTGGTAATGTATATCAGAGTTTTGAAGGAAACTTTGTAAAGAGCGTAATTGGCACCGAATTGAAACTTGTGGTAGGAGATTACGGAATACAAGTTCAGGATGGAAATTATGATGTTGATGTTTCAGGAAACTTAAGAATATTTTCCGAACAAAATGTAACTATTGAATCCGATACTCAAATTGTAATAAAAATAGGAAATACCGAAGTAATTATTGATGAGAGTAATATAGGAACGCTTAAAGCGCTATTGTCATGATAAATATAATAACGAGGACAAATGGCTAGATTAACAAGGGCGGACTTTTTTCGAAAAGATCCTAATAAAAAATTTGAATTTTATTCGGATTTTACTAATAATTTCAAAACCCTTCCTGGTGGTAAACATCTTGCTAGGGCTTTGGATGAGAGATCAATACAACAATCCCTAAAAAATATAATATTAACTGGAATTGGAGAAAGGCCATTTCAACCATTAGTCGGTTGTCAAATAGCCAAGATGTTATTTGATCCCAATAACCAAGGCGAAAAATCATCATTAGAATTTTTCATTCAATCTGCAATAGAACTAAATGAACCAAGGGTCATTTTAGTTGATATCATAGTAGATAACGGCGAGACAATTAATAGATATCATAGAGATTCTAACGAAGTAGTGATCACTATAAAATATAAAACAATAAATGATTCCACGACGAAATCATTTACACAAATCCTTAAAAGAGTTCGATAATGGCAGCAAATACAAATAGTACATTAACTTTAAGTTCTTTGGATTTTGATACACTCAAAGATAATTTTAAAAGTTTTCTTCAATCTCAAGATAAATTTAAAGATTATGATTATAACGGATCTAATATTAGTGTTCTGTTAGATATTTTGTCATATAATTCATATTTAAATTCATTTTATTTGAATATGGCAGTATCAGAAATGTTTCTAGATTCGGCTCAATTATATGATTCAGTTATTTCTCACTCAAAGGAACTGAATTATGTTCCTGCCAGTGCAAGGTCTAGTTCCGCCAAAATTAATTTTACCGTTGATGTATTAGGTCAAGATGGTATTTTAACTTTACCCAAAGGAACCAGATTCAGGGGTTATAACTCTAATAGTTCATATATATTCACCACGAATAATACATTAACAATTCTTTCTTCAAATGATACATTTTCTACTTCTAATTTGGAAATATTTGAAGGAGAATATTATCAAGATACATATATTGTAAATTATAACGAAGAAAATCAAAAATTTTTACTAACAAACCAAAAATCTGATATTAATAGTGTTGTGGTTAATGTAACTGAAGATTCTTCAAGTAAAGATTATAAGAGAAAAGATCACTTATTTGGTCTAAACGGTAATTCAGAAATATACTTTATACAACCTTCAAGAGACAATTTATACGAAATTGTATTTGGGGATGGGCTTTTTGGTAAAAAGCCAAAACATGGCGCGACTGTAAAAATAAGTTATAGAGTTACATTCGGAGAAGAAGCAGATAACATTAATGCATTCGATTTTGTGGAAGATTATTATTTTGATATTCCTAACATAGAAGTTGTGGAAATTTCTTCCGGGGGGGCTGAACAAGAATCTATTGAAAGTGTTAAATTTGCGGCCCCGAGGTATTTTGCCACTCAACAAAGAGCGGTCAGTTCGGACGATTATTCTTCATTGGTATTTTCGCAATTTAGTAACGAAGTTTCTGACGTAAATGTATACGGTGGACAGGAAGTAGTTCCTAAACAATATGGTAAAGTAATGTTAGCGATCAAACCTTCGGTTGGGGTGATTGCATCTCAATATTTAAAAGATAGCATCTATAATTATTTGCAAGAATATATCGCATTACCCAACAGAATTGTCATTGAAGATCCGGATTATTTCTATTGTTCGGTTATTTCCAAAGTACAATACGACCAGGCAATATCAACTAAATCTCCTTCAGAACTTCAATCAGATTGTATTTCTTCCATCGTTACATATAGTAAAAATAATCTAGAATTATTTGGCAAAGATTTGAGATATAGTAAACTCGTTAAACAAATTGATGATAGTGATGCCAGTATTACAAGTAATGACACAGAAATTAGAATTGTTAAGAAATTAACACCAGCTATTGGCACAGATACATCTTACAATATTCAAACTGGTAACGAAATTTATTACAATTCAACAGTATATGTATCAAATACAGTTCATGAATCGTATCATACAAGTAGTTATGACTTGCATTCCGAACATACTTCTATTCTTTCTTCTCGATTTACGTATAATTCCAATGATGGAAAAACATACCCATTGAGTTTTATTGAAGAAGATCAAAAAGGTAATTTAGTGGTGTTCGTCACTGTTGCAGATCAATTAGTCAAAAATGACATAGTTGGTTCAGTTGATTATGCAACTGGAGAAATTAATATTGAAAATATTAATGTGGCAGATTATACCGGAAGTATTAATTTGTATATTAAAACTGATACTAAAGATATTCTTTCCAAACAAAATAAAATTCTTATTATTGATCCCGCCGATATCACTGTAGATATTATAGAGCAATTAGTATAATGCCATATCAAATTCCAACTCATATTTCGAATTTAATCGAAAGTCAATTTCCTAATATCTATAAAGAAGATGGGCCCAATTTCGTTCTATTCATGAAAGCATATTATGAATGGATGGAATCGGCGTGGGATAACGAGTTCAACGGATATGGTGGTCCAATTCGCGAATCAAGAGAACTTTTGGAATATAGAGATATCGACCAAACTATTGTTAAGTTTCTTGAATATTTTCAAAAGAAATATCTATACGGTATTCCGTTTGAGGTAATTTCAAATAAAAGATTTCTTCTAAAACATATTCTGGATGTTTACAGGTCAAAGGGTAGCATTCAATGTTATCGTTTGTTATTTAAATTACTATATGATGAAGATATTGAAGTTTATATCCCTGGGCGCGACTTATTGCGCCCATCAGAAGGTATCTGGAGACAACCAAAATATTTGGAAGTAACCGGAAATAGTTTACTTGAAAGTTATGTTGGTCAGACAATTATCGGAAGTTCTTCTCGAATTACAGGTATTGTTGAAAGCTATTCCAAAGAATATTTTAATGATGATATTATTCACATTTTACACTTGTCAAACACCAGCACCAGAGATAAAGATTTTGAAGTTGGCGAAAAAGTTGTTCTTTACGGCGAACAATCTGATACTTCTAAAATTGAAGCAGCTCCTGCTATTAAAGGTTCTTTACAATCATTAGAAATTACCAATGGTGGGCAAGGTTTTAGCGTCGGCGATATAATCAAGATTGTTCATAAAGATTTGGATACTAATGATGTAATTTCTTATGGATCTGAAGGGGTTCTTAGGGTTTCATCTGTTAGTAACGAATTCGGAACAGTTAATTTCTTAATCCTTGATAGTGGTACTGGGTTTACCAATACCGCTCAAACGTTTGTTTATAGATCTTCAGATCAAGGAGAAGGTGCATCTTTTGAAATAGGAAATTTATCTTCCACACGGATTATTGAATATAATACTGACATTCTTGGGAATTATTTGACGGTTCCTTTAGATGCAACGGCTTATGGATTACCGAAAGATGTTTCGGCCAATTTATCATCAACTATTGGATCTTCTTTAGAAAAAGAATCTCAAACTTTTGGTTCTATTTTGACCTTGGATAATATTTTCACGGGTAATAACTATGCAGCAGAACCTTACGTATTTGCAAGACCAGTTCAAACTTCATTACCGATGTATGGTAATGTGGCTTATTCAACTACATCAAATACTATCGTTGGAACAAATACTAATTTTGATTATTTCTTTTCCAATGATGATGTAATAGGTTTAAAATATTCTTCAACTGTATCGGAAGCTGGATACGAATACGCTGTTATCAAAGAAGTGGTTTCTAATACAGAAATTACATTGTATGGACCACCGTCAACAAACTCAATGGCAAACGCTCAATATATGGTAGCGCCAACCATTCTTCCTTCTAACTTTGCTACTTATGATTTATACAGTAATTCTTCTATTTATCCATTGGATGGTGGTATTCCAGGTGAAGATGAAACTATCAAAGCATTTCCTTCTAGTGGTAACAATGCAGCGGCGACTGCAGTTGCGGTTAACTCGGGAAAATCGTATGTAGAGAATGAAGAAGTTATTGCTTATTTACATGGCGGTATTGCCAGTAATGTAGAAATCGTTTACGGTGGCACTGGATATGCTAACGGCGAATTGTTATTATTTGCGGGAACAGGTGATAATTCCACAACGGCTAATGGTTATATCAGTACAAATAGCACTGGCGGTATTATTTCGGCGTATGTATCTAATGGCGGATCTGGTTATTTCCAAATTCCGGAAGTAAGGGTAATTACGGCAAATGGTACAGGCGCGACATTAAGAGCTTCTCTTCAAGAATTTAATACATATTCTGGTATTTCGGGTAAAGTCAGAAACGGTGGACTTGGGCAATCCAGAGGATATTGGGTAAATAATAGAAGCTTTTTGGATTCAAATAAATATATACAAGATAGTTATTACTATCAAGACTATTCTTATGAAATTAAAGTGGCTAAACAATTATCTAAATACAAAAAGATAATACAAGACACTTTCCACGTTGCTGGTACTGAATTATTCGGAAGTTTCTTAAAAAGTTTGACTATTCAAAGTTCAGTTAGTCTTTTGAGAGAAAGCACTTTATTGTATGAAGATAATTGGGGAGCTGATTCGGGTAATACTATTGTATTCAGGGCTAGTTCTAATGTAGTTTCCGTGGACTCTAATAATATAACATCAGATGTTACTATTAGGGATTATACAAATTATTTGTCAGCCGATAACGTTGAAGTCAGGGCTGATAATAGAAAATTCGTTAGATATGTTTATGCTTCGGGTACACAATTTAGAGCTAGTGATAGTAGAGTAACAGTCGATAGATATTTTGTTTAAAGGGAAATAAATGGCACAACAAACTATTAATATTGGTTCAGCAGCAAATGATGGCACTGGTGACCCAATTCGTGATGCTTTTGATAAAGTAAACGATAACTTCAATGAGATGTACGGTTCGTTCGTCGCTACTGGATCGGTAACAGTTGGTAACTCCACTGTTAATTCGGTAGTTTCGAATACTGGAGGTCTTGTTACCGGCAGCAGCACAGTAAATGCTGTGGCCAATTCAACTAATTTTGCAGTTGCTAATTCAACAACAAGCGCAGTATTAGATCCAGGCACATTGACGATTGGTTCAAATTTGTCAATCAATACATCAAAAGTTACAGTTGGCAATAGTACAGTTAACACAACTTATAATGTTGGGGAACTTACTTTAAAAACTGCGGCTTCGAATGCAACTTTGACACCGACTACTATGTATGTTGGTAATTCAACAGTTTATACTTCGGTAAATACCACGCATGTCCATACTGGATCTGCTAACCTAACTTCTAACACATTGACTTTAGGTACTTCTACTGATTCCGCAAATGGATATACATATCTTCCTAACGGATTTAAGATGATTTGGGGATCTGTAGAAGCAAACTCAACAACTGGTACTGCGGTGTTTACTTCTGCGTATTCAACAAATGCTTATGTTGTGACTGCAACAAGTAATACTTCTTCTGACGTCACTTACAGTGCGGCAGTTGTGGCTCAAAATAACTCGGTTGTTGAAATTAGAACTTCAAACGCAACTTTGACTACGGTATATTTCACTGCTATAGGTAAATAATAATGGGTAAAATCCTTCCAGCGTATAAAAAAGCATTATACGAAGAAATCTTTGATAATATTCAAAGTAATACATCGGCGTATTATGCTTATGGGTCGCATCCGATTGAATATCCTAGTTCTGTTCCTCAGGTTGCAAATAATGCATACGAGACTAATTTTGAACAAAATTGGTATATGCTTTTTGGCAAAAAAGTACAACCTGGTGATATTTCTCCGGTTGTGAAGAAAAACATATGGACAACAGGAACTGTATACGAAAAATATGACAGCACTTCGAATACGCTGGAAGCGAACAATAACTTTTATGTTATTTGCGACCCATTAATTGATGGTGGTCAATACCACGTTTATAAATGTATTGACAATTCTAATGGAGCAGTTTCTACTTCCAATCCATCTTTGATCGGGCTACCAACACAAAAGGCAACCTTCGAGACAAGTGATGGATATAAGTGGAAATACCTCACATCAGTTTCATCTTTGAATTATGATAAATTCGAATCTGATGATTATGCTCCAATCAATTCCAATGCCTCTATCGTGGCAACTGCTGCTGAATATTCAGGCGTTGATGTGGTTGTTATTTCTAACAGCGGTAATGGATATACATCGTCAACTAATGGTATCGTATCATCTGTACAAAATACCACTGTTATTCAGATTCAAAATGATGCTTCGTCCTCTGATAACTTTTATGTCAATAATGCAATTTATGTGTACAATACAATTGAAAGCACATCACAACTTCGTTTAATCACGGATTATGTTGTTAATGCCACTGGTAGATTTGTTTACGTAAATACCGCAATGGATATTTCAAAAATCACACCAGGTATTACAGAATATTTGATCAGCCCTGCTGTTGTATTTAATACTGATGGCGACTCTAATCCTTCGGCTTATTGTTTGGTGAATGATTACACTACCAAGATTAGCGAAATTGTATTGCTTGATTCGGGTTCAAATATTTCCTGGGCTAATGTTGAAATTCAATCACAATATGGTTCTGGTGCTAATGTTTATGCCATTGTTCCTCCTCCGGGTGGTCATGGTTATGATCCAGCGATTGAATTAAATATGCAAGGTATAGCATTTAATATTACATTCGCGAACACCGAACTTGACATTATCCCAACAGCAAATACTTTGTATAATAAAATTGGTATTGTTAAAAATCCAAAATATGCAGTATCAAATACTGCCCTGGGAACAGTCACCCCTGGAGATAGATTTTATGAACGTTCTTTTAATAATTTATTAAAGGCTTCCGTTTCGCCAGCTTATACTTTTACTGCAGGTGATATTGTAACTGGTGCAACAAGTAATTCATTGGCCACAGTTGTATTTTCAAATTCCAGTGTTGTTCACTTATCTGGTGATAAGACTTTTGTTAATGGAGAATACCTGGCAAATACTGGTGGATACAATGTCACTACTATAAATATCTCTACAGTTGGTGATATATACACCAAAGAACTACAACCAATGTACGTCGATAATATAAATAACATAAATCGTAAAGACGATCAAACTGAAACTTTTAAGTTGACTATCGAAATTTAAGGTAAAATAATGGCAAATTTTAATATCCCACCATACTTTGATGATTATGATCCTGATAAAGGATATCATAAAATTTTGTTTAGACCTTCTGTTGCGGTGCAAGCAAGAGAACTTAACCAAATGCAATCAATTTTACAAAAGCAGATTGAGCGTTTTGGTTCCCATGTTTTCAAAGAAGGTACAATCGTTTTAGGCGGCGGGTTTGATATTGAATTGGATGTTCCTTATATCAAAGCTTCTTCTGTTGAGTTTCCTAACAAAAAATTAGATGATTTTGTTGGTCAAATATTTGAAGGACAAACTTCCGGATTGAGAGCTTATGTTAAAGCTGTCGAATATGACGAAGATGATTCAACATATGTTTTTATGATTCGATACACAAGAGGTTCGGAAACTTCAAATGTATTTCTTGAAAATGAAATTGTTTCTTTGGTTGGCAGCGAAACATTAAACTTTACTGTAGCTCCAACTAGCGCTTCTGGATTTGGTAGTGTATTTAGTATTGAAGAAGGCGTTATTTTCTCAAAAGGAATGTTTGTCGCATTTTCGAAAGATTCTATTATCTTAGATAAGTATTCAACCACCCCTTCTGTCACTATTGGCCTTGAAACGTCTGAAAATTTTGTTACCGACTTAACTGACGTTACTCTTTTGGATAATGCGCTTGGTTCACCAAACGAAAATGCGCCGGGTGCGCATAGATACGCTATTGAAACAGGGTTGTCTAAAATCGTTCTAGATGGAGATTTTGACGAAGAAACATTTATTCCTTTGTTTTCTATGGACAATGGCGCAATTACCCTTAGAAAAGAAAGAACAGAATATTCAAGAATTTATGACGAATTAGCTAAAAGAACCTATGACGAATCTGGTGATTATTATGTTAAAGGGTTTGATTTAAGAACAAGAGAATATCTAGATACAGGAGAAAATGAAGGGTTATTAACTACTGCTCAAGGCGGGAATTCTGAATTTTTATCTGTAGATGTTCTCCCAGGTTTAGCCTTCGTCAAAGGTTATGAAATTAATAAATTAACCACTACTCATGTTATTGTTCCAAAATCAACCAATTTTAAATATGTTGATAATCAATTGGTAAATGCTAGATCTGGTGGCTATTTTTTCATTAAAGAAATTGTAGGTTCGCTGCAGCACGATAAAGCTATCACAGTAGACCTTTATGATGCAGCAGAAACAAGAGTAACAAATGACGTAAAAGGCTCAGTATCTCCTACTGGAAATAAAATTGGTACAGCTAAATTAAAATCTTTAGTATACCAATCTGGTACATTAGGTCAACCGTCTGCGCAGATGCGCGCATATCTATTTGACCACAAAATGAACGCTGGTAGAACTTTATCAGAAGCGAAATCCATTGCGTATACAACTTCTCCAAATTATTTCTTTGCAGATATTGTATTGTCAGACGGCAAAGCTGTTATTAAAGAAACAAATACTAATACATTATTGTTCCCAATTGGTAAAGATTATGTAAGAACAGTAAGAAGTAATACTGGAGCTGTTGGCACTACTTTTAGCTTTAATAGATCAGAAACGTTATCTGCTAATCTAGATGCAGCGGAATCATTGTCAACGACTGTTTCTACTTCTGGTGAATCTTTATCTTATTCGTCAGGAAATTTATCTGCTGCAGAAAAAAGAGAATTAATTGTTTCGGCTTCTCAAGATGTCGATTTTGTTCTTGAAGGTACTGTGGCAGTTGACAATGGAAATAATATTGTTACAGGAACTGCGACTAATTTTGATAAATTAATACCAGGTACTAGATTAGTATTTGAAGGAAGTGGTTCACAATATTACATTAATGCTGTAACAAACAGTACTTCTCTTACGTTAAAAAGTAATTTGGCCGAAAGTACATTAACTGGTAATACTTTTTCTAAAGCTATCAGAACAGGCGATATTCTTGACTTAACTGCCAATGGTTCTTCTGGCGTTACAAGAACTGCAAATGTTTCTTCTGGCTCTTTAATTATTGATCTAAAAGAATATAGTACTGGCACAATCGGTAGTATCGATACTCAGGTGACATATAGAGTAATTAGAAATGTTGCAGCAGAAGTTAAGAAAAAATTAAGATCTGCAAGATATGTAAAAATTAATACATCAAATAACGTAGCAAATTCAGTCGGTCCTTATAATTTAGGTATCCCTGATGTATTTAATGTAGTCTCTGTAAGAATGGACACTAGTGATTTTACTACTGCGTCGCAAGGTACAGATGTAACATCATCATTTAATTATAATAATGGACAGAAAAATAATTTCTACGACCATGGTTCAATCATTCATACTGGTAGTTTAGATCTTACTAATAAACATTTATTGGTAGAGTTGGAGCATTTTGAACCAGATTTTTCTAGCGGCTATGGTTATTTTTCTGTTGATTCGTATCCGGTAGATGATACAGCATCTTCAAATACTACTATTTTCACATACGAAATTCCTAAGTATGGTAATTATGATTTAAGAAATGTATTAGACTATAGGCCATATAAATCTAATACAGCGGTATCATCTGTAACAGTTGGTAGCGCCACAGTCAATCCTGCGATTACAGATAATTTCAGAACTGATACAAATGGTTTAAGAATTGCTTCAATTGATAGCGATATTAATGTTGATTATTCTTATTACCTGGCTAGAAGAGATTTAATTACTATCAATAGAGAAGGGCTTATCTCTTCAATTACTGGTACTCCTGCGGAAGATCCAGTAAGTCCAGTAAAAACTGGCAATTCTATGACTCTCTCAAAAGTCTATATTCCTCCTTATCCATCAATTTCTGAAACATTGGCCAGAAATATTGGTCAAACAGGCGCTTCAGTTATAACAGAAAAAGTAGCTCCTAAACGATTTACTATGAAAGAAATTGGTGTTATTAACCAAAAAGTTAATAATTTAGAATATTATAACGCATTGAATCTGTTAGAAAAAAGTGCATTAGACTTAAAAATTATTGACGAAAATGGTTTAGACCGTTTTAAAAATGGTTTCTTTGTAGATAACTTTTCTTCTCATGCTCTAGGCGACACAGATAATATTGATTATAGAATTAGTGTTGATACAGAAGAAGGTTCTATTAGACCATTTTTCGAAACTGAAGCATTTAAATATGAATTAGACGAAGAAACTTCTTCAAATTATCAAGTTACTGGCGATATTATTACTCTCCCATATTCTGAAAAGAAATTAATGGAGATTAAAAATGTTACAACTACAAGAAATATTGAAAAATCTTCTTATAGATTTGTCGGTGTTACAAAGTTAGAACCAAGTACAGATAATTGGGTCGATACAAGCACAGTAGATAAAGTAATTGATATTTCAGACCCATCAAAAACATTAGGATCTACTTCTTCAACTGTCTGGGATTCTTGGAGAAAAAATGTTACAGGATATACTGTAATTGTAACTTCCGCCAATGGTAATAGAAATGTTTATAATGTTGCAACAAGAGCGCAAGCAAACAAATATTTTAAACCAAAAACTGTTTGGAGCTCAGGCGCGAAACAAACTTATGAGTTGAGAGAAAATTATTATAACGACCGTTCTGGTACAAAAACTACAATTACAAATACTAAAGTTTCTGAGGAGCTTGGAGAATTTGTAACCGATGTAGATATTAAAACTTATATCAGGCCACAGACAATTAAAATTCTTGCAGAACATCTTAAGCCTAATACCAGATTTTATGTTTTCTTTGATAATGAAGACATGAATGAATACACTACACCCGTAGATTATGAAAATTCTGGTCCAGGCGGCGCTGGCGTAGATCCTGTTATTTGTGTTTACCCGCCAATAAGATTATATGAAGGCACATACAATCTTCAAAGTCAACGACCACTTAATCCTTACGTGATCGATCCAGTTAGACCAGGTACTCTTAATGAAATAATTGACCCTTCAACTATTTTGTTAAAATCTGAAGGTTCGGAACTGCGCTCCGACGAAAATGGAACATTAGTAGCTTATTTACGATTGCCAGAAACTGGTAAAAGGTTCAGAACAGGTACAAAAGAAATTGTCATCACTGATTCGCCTACGAATTCGACCGACGATTCATCTTCTTATTCTGTAAGTTATTTTGTTGCAAATGGACTTACTGCACCAAAACAAAATACAATTCTTTCTACAACAATTGCAATTGTGCAAGATAAGCCATTGTATCAAAAAAATTATGGAGTTTCGCGTAGTTTTGGATCTGATACTGTTAGAAGAAGAATCGTTTACCCGCCACCAAGAAGCACGTCTGCTGAGGATAGACGACTCAGCCCTGCGGAACAGCGCCGCGCAAACGCCCCCGATAGGTGGCCTGAATCTTGCTTAGCGTATTCTTTCAAAATAGAAGCTCCTGCTGGAGAAGATGGTATCTTCTTAACTTCTACTGATATATGGTTGCAAGCCAAAGACCCAACGCTTGGTATTTGGTTTGAAATCAGAACGATGGATTCTTCAGGTCAAATTTCTGGCACTCAAGTTCCAGGTTCTGAAGTTTGGTACAAATCTGAAGATGTTCCTTTGTGGGATGGTGATCTAAATACAGAAGAAGATAACAAATTTAGAGTAACTTTCCCATCACCAGTATTTTTGATGAATGATCAGGAATATGCCTTTCTTATCCATACAGAAGGTGTAAATCCAAATTATTATTCTTGGATCGCTAGATTGGGCGAAACTGATATTATAACTGGTAAACAATATACTACAAGAAAATTAAATGGTAATTTGTTTACTACGAATAATAACAGAAACTGGGATATGGTACCAGATGTTGACCTTAAAGTTGTATTTAACAGAGCAAGTTTTACTGTCGGAGAGGCTAATGTAAATATCGGCAATAGTCGTGTTGAAATGCTAAACCTTTCTGATTCAGCTAATACTTTCCAAAGCGGTGAATTAGTCAAAACAGATGAGTTTTTGTCTCTTTCTGAAGTAACATTTGGCTCTAATAATATTGTTGTAGGAGATATTATTACAGGCACAACTTCAGGCGTTACTGCTAATGTCACTCAAATTATTAGTTCAAAATACTACACTGATAATGTTGGTTTTGAATTAAATGAAACATATACTATTTCTGATTCGGGTTCTACTGACAAATCAATTACTGGTAGTATTAATCTAATTGAATATGGTATTGGTGTTGTCAGAAAATATGATTCTACTAATAATTTTATGATCATTGACCATACGAACGGATTGTTTAAACCTAATACAGTAATTCGCGGAATTTCTTCCAATAATACTAATACAATTGCATCTTATGATACGTATAAATATTCTGTGCAAAATTTAAATGCTTATCATTTAACCTTTGAAAAAACATTTGCTTTGTTTGGATCTAAAGTTTTATATACTTCTAATACTTTCTCTGATTATTCTTCTATTATTCCTAATGAGAATTATAATTATAGAAAAGAATGCGAGTTATTATCATATTCTGACGAACTTTCTAGATTTGGTAGTAGTAACAATTATTCTTTGAATACTAATGTTATACTTATTACTGAATCTGAATATGTTTCGCCTGTATTAAATATCAACCGTTCGCAGGGCGTGTTTGTTCATAACCTTTTGAATAATGACTTTACTGGCGAAACAGAACCTTCTGGTGGCAGCCTGTTAAATAGATATATTTCGCTTCCTGTTACTTTGGCTGATGGTCAAGACGCCGAAGATTTATATGTAAGTTACTCAGGGTACAAGCCAGTAAATAGTGATGTTAAAGTTTGGGGTAGATTTAGAACAGAAGAAGATAATGAATTACTTGATCTCCAAAATTGGATAGAATTAACACCAAGATCAAATGTGTATTCTTCTACTGCCAATGATTATGACTTTATTGAATATGTGTGTGATATTCCTGACGAATATAAAAATTCTAATGGAGTGTTCCAATATGTAAGAAACGCCACGCCTATTGTCGCAAATACAACTGGGTTTGATGTTGTAAATAATGCTATTTTTATCACAGACGCGAATACTATTTTTACTGCAAACCAACAAGTTTATTATATGGTCCCAGATGGTGGTACTCCATTGACGCCTCTAGAAGCGAATACTGCTTATTATGTGGATACTGTTAATAGTACGGCTGTTACTCTGAAAGCTTCTTATGTAGGTTCTACAATTGATATTACTGATTTTAGAACAGACGCCGAACCTGAAGCGCATACACTAGGCGGTGAAGTATATAATGGGTTTAAACAATTCCAGGTAAAAATTGGATTGGCTGGAACTGATTCTGCTATTCCGCCAAGGGTTGCTGATTTAAGAGTGATTGCATTGCAGGTTTAATGTTATGGATTTAGTACAAACTGAAGTTTCTGATATTGGTAGGGATAATACAAACAAAGCACTATTAAACACAAATAATAGTGCTTTGTCGGCCTACAAACTAAAAAAACAAAAACAAAATGAAATAAATACATTAAAAGAAGAAGTTGATAATATGAAAAATGATATCTCTGATATCAAAAATATGTTATCTAAATTAGTAGAGAAATTATAAATGACAATTACAGTAGCTCAAGTTTCAAACACAAATACGTTCGAGTATTTAATTAATAGAGTAAATGATGTGGCTAATGCCATGTCAACTTATACAGTTACCACTGATTCAAATACAGCTGTTGGTAATGCTGCGATTAGCGGTCAATTTTGGTCCAATACTGTTTTAGTTGGCAATTCTACTGAAAATATTGAGATCATCCAACCAAATACGGTACAGGCGGCTTCCACTAAACATTATCTAAATGCAAATGGTCAATGGTCGGAGGTATCTGCATTTGATACTGGAACGGTAATTACTAATGGAACATCTCTCCAGACCGTTGATCAATTTGACGCATCCACATATAAAGCTGCCGAATATCTATTACATATTACAGATACTACAGCAAATGGTTATCAACTTTCAAAAGTTTTGGTAGTTCACACTGGGAACAGTTCGGTATCTGGCCAAGCCTTTGCCACAGAATATGGTATTGTGACTTCAAATACTGTCCTTGGCGTATTTTCTGGTAGTATTTCTGGGGCCAATGTTGTTCTTTCAGTCACCCCATCCACAACAGGTTCCACGGTTTCATTCTCAAGGGTTAATATGGAATAATGTCAGTTATTAAAGAAGATCTAGTAATTCCTCAGGGAACCACATATTCAAAAACATTTTCGGTAAAAGATTCAAATGGCGATCTTATGAATTTGTCTGGATATACAGCAAATTCTCAAATGCGCAGAGAGTTTACTTCCAATACCGTGACTTTATCCTTCACGACAGCAGTTGATACTGGCGGGTATGTTACTATATCCACAACTCCGGCTCAAACTTCTCCAATAGAAGCTAGGCGTTATTTGTATGATGTTGAAATTAATGATGGCTCCGATAATATAACAAGAATTCGGGAAGGTATAATCACCTTAACCCCAGAAATAACTAAATAATAAAAACAAGTCTAAGGGGAAAGGGAACCATGAGCACTTTACAGGTAACTAATTTAAGCATACAAACTGTCAACGCTGAAATTATGATATCTAATAGCGTCGCTGTTAGCTCAAATATTACAATTAATAGCGTTAGCGTTGCAACTACAACCCAAGTTGCGGACGAAGCAACAGCATTATCAATAGCATTGGGGTAAAAAATGGCTAATAGTTTTAAAAATTCGTCAATAGAAGCAACAACTACATATCAAGAACTTTATGCGGCTCCTATATCAAGTGAAGTTGTTATACTTGGATTAGCAATTGCTAATAAGACAGACAACGTTGTTAGCGCTACTGTACAGTTTGAAGATAATTCGGCTGCAGCTACATTTCAATTGTTAGATGCTGTTGAAATTCCAGCACATACTACATTAGAAACACTTGCTGGTCAGAAATATATTCTAGAAAGTTTAGATTCTCTTAATGTTAAGGCTGGTGCAAATTCATCTATTGATGTTGTACTAGGTGTGATGGAGAAAACATAATGACGATTTCTAAAATATTATCAGATAGTTTAGATACATCATTAGATTTGTCTGGAAAGACTATAACAAATTTTGCGACTACTGGTATTGATGATAATGCTAGTAGTACTTCTTTGATGATTGATTCTAACGGGTATGTCACTATGCCGTATCAACCTAGCTTTCTTGCGTCAGCGGCAGATCAAGCATTCAACAATACTGTAACATATAACCGAGTGTCTTTTGACTCTGTTGTTTACCATAATATAGGAGGATGTCTTAATCCTTCTACTGGTGTTTTCACTGCGCCTGTTAATGGTGTATATCAGTTCAACACTAATCTACGTTGGGATGAAATTGCAGGTACATATCATCTTATTAGACCGTACTACAACAGCACTTTAGTACCTGGTTTATACTGGATTAACCAAGAAAGTGGTAGTTACGATTCCGTTCAAAGTAGTTGGACAATCTATATGTACGCAAATGATACTATGGATGTTAGAGCCATGTCACATTCTGACGACGCTTGGAGTATAGATTCTCAATCATCGTTTAGTGGCTTCCTAGTCGGCTAACCCAATAAATTCAAAAGGAAATAAACAATGACAACAATTACAATTGAAATCACAGACACAGAATATAGTGCGATGGAATATGCAGCATTATCACCAGAAGATTGGTCGGATAATGCTGTAAAGAACCGAGCAAGAATTGCAATTGATGAAATAGTGCAATTATATACTTCAAAAGCACTCGATGAAGGTGTTCAAATACCCACAACTAGAGAAGAAATTGTTGCCGATGCATTTGCGAGAGGATGGGTCAAAACATCAGCTCAGGTAAATGCAGAAATAGAAACACCGGTATAAACTATGCCATTTATAGGTCAACAACCATTATCAGGTGTATTTAAAAGTTTAGATACCATCACACCTGATGGTAATACCTCATATTCACTTTTATATAATTCGGCGCCATTTTATCCAGGTCAAGCCGAACGATTGATGGTATCTGTTAATGGTGTAGTACAGGCACCAGGATCATCATTCAGTATTGACGGATCGACAATAACATTCTCAGAAGCAGTTACAGGGGCGGATGTGATTGATTTTGTGATTGGAATGGGTGAAGTTGGAAATGCCACAGTCCCTACTGATGGGTCGGTCACAACTACTAAGATTGCCAGTGGTGCAGTTACAGCAGATAAATTAAATTCTACATTAGATTTGTCTGGAAAGACTATATCAAATTTTGCAACCACTGGCATTGATGATAATGCTAGTAATACTTCTTTGGTGATTGATTCCAATGGATATATTACAAAACCATATACCCCAGCATTTCATGTTTATGCCGGTTCATATGCAGTAGGAGTAAATGCCGAAGTTGATGCAGTGTCTGGTACAAGGACCATACATCTAAATAACGGAAATCATTTTAGCAACACTACTTTGCTATTCACTGCGCCCATAGATGGTTTATATCTTATGTATGTAGATGTTACAAGAAATGGCATTGGCACTAGCAGTGGTTATGTTAAATTATATAAAAATGCAACTTTAATATCACAAGCTCTAAACTACGTACCAACTACTTACGGTTCTGCTATCGCAATGGCGACTATACAGCTATCAGCCAATGACACAGTTAGGGGCACATTTAAGGATGCAAATAATAGTGACACAGACATACATATTGCATATTTTGGCGGATATTTAATAGGATAATAAGTATGCCATTTTTAGGATACACACCAGACAATACTTTTCATACTTTATCAAAACAGACCATAACTGGTGATGGTGGTACTTCGTATACTCTAACCAATCCAGTTGTTGGTTCAAACGATATTGAAGTATTTGTAAATAACGTAAGACAAGAACCAAGTGTTGCATATACTGCATCAGATACCTCCATAGTGTTTACTAGTGCAGTTCAGAGTTCTGATTCGATTTATGTTGTCTATCAAGGCAAAGCACTAGGACTTCACACTGTGCAAGACAACACTATATCAACTGGAAAAATAGTCGATAGCGCAGTAACACAAGCAAAGATCGCAGATGGCGCAGTAACGGCAGCAAAAATAGCAAGTACCGCAAATATAACTGTTGCATCAATATCCGTCGATACTGCAATTGCGGCAATGTATGCAAATACAACCGTATCTGGCAACACTACATTAGATTTTTCATCATATCAAGATTTTAAACTTACGTTGACTGGAAACGTAACATTGGTCAATCCAACAACTGAACAAGTTGGTCAATCTGGTGTGATTGTATTCATTCAAGATGCCACGGGAAGTAGAACAGTTTCACTTGGCACGGATTATGAAACGCCAGGTAATACCGGTATTACCCTATCAACTGCTGCATCCACAACTGATTTGGTTCCATATAAAGTTATTGCTTCTGGTAGAATTTTATTGGGTACACCTTATCTGGCATACTCATAAAGGAGATATAAAATGAGTGGTCCTTTTGGTACTTCACAATGGATGGCTTCGACATCTTCCAGTTCGTCCGGATTTTACTCAAAAACTATTGATAATTCTTTAAGATTTGATGGTTCCACTTCCTATCTATCTAGAACTGGTGTTGTGGGTAACAATCAAAAGTGGACCTGGAGTGGATGGGTAAAAAAATGCGACCCTAAACTTTCGGATTTTCAGTGGTTGTTCTGTGCTAGCACTGGAAGTACCAATAGAACAGACATTTTCTTTTCGTATAACGCCACATATGGTTACGATACCATTACATTTTATGGAAACAATGGGGCAATATACTATTACAAGACTACCGCCATGTTTCGGGATGCGGCTGGCTGGTATCACATTGTGGTCTCCGTTGACGGTAGTTTAGCTGATGGTAGCAAGACAAAGATTTATGTGAATGGAATTCAACAGGCAACCAGCTATAGTGGCACTTTTACGACTACCCCAATAAACACTACTGCTTCGCACTATCTAGGGAGTTATTGGAACAACCCTCCAGCCGATGCTTTTGATGGGTATATCACCGAAACGTATTTAATTGATGGTTATGCATTGGATCATACTTCGTTTGGTGAATTTAAAAATGGTGTATGGATAGCAAAAACATATGCGGGATCTTATGGTAACAATGGCCATTATCTAGACTTCGCAGACGGTACAAGCGCGACTACACTAGGCTATGATGCAGCCGGTTCAAATAATTTTACTCCAAGTGGTATCGCGACTAGCGATCAAGTACCTGATAGTCCGACTAACAATTTCGCCACATTAAATCCTTTAAAATCTGTAAATGCCCTACTCGCCGGCAATCTAAGACAACAACATTCAACTTCTGGACAATGGAGATCGGGGTCAAGTACGTTTGCGGTTTCTTCAGGTAAGTGGTATTGGGAATATGCATTGTTCAACCTTACCTTTACTTCGACATATGCGATGCCTGGTATTGTAACCACTGATGAATTACAGGCCAATTTCTATTCAAATAAGTTCCCTGGATATAGTGCAACGAGTTATGGATACTTTGATAATGGAACTACTGGGTCTCTTTGGAATAACAACAGCAGTTCTTCTTATGGTAGTAGATATAATAATGCTTCCGTTATAGGTGTTGCTCTTGATTTAGATTCCGCAACAAAAACTCTCACGTTTTATGTCAATGGAGTCAGTCAGGGTGTTGCAGTTTCTGGTAGTGCTTTGGATAAGGAATGGTCACCGGCACTTGGTACATATTACACTGGAAATGGGTATTTAAACTTTGGTCAGGATAGTACGTTTGATGGTGTTTATACTTCACTAACAGACTATGCCAACTATGTTGGAGCACCGGATGAAAATGGTTATGGATCATTTTTCTATACGCCTCCAGCTGGTTTTAAGGCTCTTTGTTCAGCCAATCTACCAGCACCAACTTTCGATCCAGCGCAAGGCGCATCCCCGTTAGACGCATTTAATTCTGTCCTGTATGACGGAAACGGAACAGATGCTCATGCAATCACTGGCGTTGGTTTCTCTCCTGATTTTACTTGGATTAAGGCTCGTGGACCTAACACTAGATATCATCGTTTAACTGATACTGTTCGAGGGGCTACTAGGTCTTTGTCTACCAATGGTGATTGGGGAGAATCTGTTGATTCTACATACTTGCAATCATTTGATGCTGATGGATTTACATTAGGAACACAAGACTCTTTCAATGCTTCTGGCGAAAGTTATGTTGCGTGGAATTGGAAATTGGGTGGTTCTAGTAACACGTTTAATGTTGACGGTATAGGATATGCCACTGCCAGTGCAGCAGGACTTGATGGTGGTACTCGAAATCCAACGGGAGCAACAGTAAACACGGAAGCTGGTATTGGAATTTACACATATACTGGGGATGGCACAGAAAAGACCATTGCCCATGGTCTTGGAGTAACGCCAAAATTTGTAATAATTAAGAATAGAACCACGGCAACTACAAATTGGCGGAGTTACACAAACGCCGTTGATGGTTCAACAGATTATGCCGACCTTAATTTGACAAATGCTTTTGGTTCAAGTTCTAGGGCTTTGACATCAACCACTTTCGATCACAATGCAGCGTCAGGCCAAGGGGCCAATGGTGATAATTATGTTGCTTGGGTATTTGCGGAAAAAGAAGGGTTCTCCAAATTTGGGTCTTATGTTGGTAATGCTTCTGCTGATGGTACTTTCGTTTACACTGGATTTAGACCTGCTTGGATTATGGCTAAACCAGCAAGCGGTGCTGGTAGTTGGTCTATAGTAGACAATAAAAGAGATGGATATAACCCAGATAACGACAGATTTCGTGCTGAAACAACTGCTGTTGAGGACACAACCGACTATGTTGATATTTTATCAAACGGATTTAAGTTTCGCAGTAATACCGGGATGAATGCGGCGTATACTTACTTCTTCATGGCATTTGCCGAACACCCATTTAAATATAGTTTAGGAGTATAAACATGCCTTGGAAATACAACGGAAATATAATTAAACCAGGTAAACCTTGGACTGATGATAATGGGATTACTCACCCTTCTAATTGGAATATTTGGTCATACACATATAAAACCGGGATGGGATTAGTTTGGTTTGAACCTGCCGTTGAACCACCAGTTGATAAACGATTCTATTATTCAGCTGGAGTTCCCAAATTGCTGGAAGATGTTGCACAAGTCGATGAGAATGGAGATCCTATTCTGGATTTAGATGGAAACCAAATTATATCCATAGGATTGAGAAGTGAGTGGATAAAGAAAACCAAGAAAACTGCCAATGATATGTTAGAAAAAACTGATTGGTATGTTTTGAGGAAATTAGACAGGGCTGTGGAAATTCCTGTATATATTTCAGATTATAGGAGTGCAATTTTACAATCATGCACAAACATCGAATTAGCAATAAACGGTGCCGCGAACTTACAGGAATTTATGGCCCTGTTCGAATCGGTTGATGGGGCTCCCCCAACTATCCATAATTGGCCGGAGGAAGTAGAATAATGAGTAGCTTAGAAGTAACAACAGTCGATGTATTAGATTCTATCACTGTTAATAATAGTGTTAATGCCACATCTGTTAGTGCCGCATCTGTTAGTGCAACGACATTATCTGGTAACGGCGCATCTATCACAAGCGTAACTCCAGCTGATGGAACTGTTACTGAGGCAAAACTTGCTAATGGAGCCGTAACAGCATCAAAAACTGCATCCACGATTGCGAAATATGCAGATACAACGGCAGATTTTACGGGCGATCTACAGACAAATGGAATTAGTGTTGGATATAAAAATATCCCAATTTCAGGTTCCAGCAAAACAACTTCTTACCAGTTAACCACTGCCGATAAAAGTAAACATATCATGATTGGTTCAGGAGGTAGCATTACTGTTCCGGACGCAACATTTAGTGATGGTGATGTGGTTATATTGGTTAATGACACAACTGGAGATGTCACAATAACATTATCGACAACAACTGCTTATATTGCAGGAGATAATACCGCAAAGGCTGGTAATACCGCAACGTTGGCCACTCGCGGATTGGCAAATATTTTCTTTGCGAATAGTACGTATTGTATTGTATCAGGAAATATTAGCTAATGACTGGTATTTTATCCGCGTTTGTTGGCAATAGTTATGGTCCTGCTCCAGTTTTAATTGATTATTTACTTGTCGCTGGCGGCGGCGCTGGTAGCGGTAACGTTGGTTGTGGCGGCGGCGCTGGCGGATTACTACAGGATACAAATTTCGAAATCTTTAAAAAGACCACATATAGTATAACAGTTGGTGCTGGTGGGGTCGGTGGATATTCTGGTACTAATGGCGGAAATTCCGAAGCTTTTGGATTCACTGCTATTGGTGGTGGCCGTGGTGCTTACGCTACATACCAATATGGTGGTTCTGGAGGTTCCGGCGGCGGGAGTAACTCCCGCCCAACAGGCGGCACACCGACCGCTGGTCAAGGTAATTACGGCGGGGGCGGCAATTCGTATTATCGTACTGGCGGCGGTGGTGCCGGTTCGGCAGGACAAAATGCAAATAATTCTAACGGTGGTAATGGATTATCTAGTTCTATAACAGGTTCGGCTATAACATATGCTGGCGGCGGCGGCGGCGCAAATGGTGGCTCCGGTGGTTCTGGTGGTGGCGGTAACGGTTCTGCAACAAGTAGCGGTAACGGTAGTTCTGGTACTAATGGCCTCGGTGGCGGTGGCGGTGGTGGCGCCGGGTCTAGTTATAATGGTGGCTCCGGTGGTTCCGGTGTCGTTATCGTTAGAGCTTTAATTGCAGCAGCATCAACGACTGGATCTCCGGTATATACCACTAGTGGATCATGGCACATTTATAAATTCACCGGCAATGGTAGTATTACCTATTAATATAAATACATAAAAGAAACATCGGGGATAGGGAACCATGTCAGATAAAGATTTTGTTGTAAAGAATGGACTTCAGGTTGAAAGCGGTACCTGGGTCATCAACACAACGGCAATTTACTATAGTTCAAGTCCAGTGGCAAATAGCACGTTCTTCCACGGAGAAGCAAATACTGCTAATGTGGCGACCACTGCGAATAAC
>Ga0208645_1000180_pt1 | contig 86391 bp, 86 predicted proteins | sample VirMetDEL_Sep_01_FD_184519 | JGI IMG/M metagenome (GOLD analysis project Ga0208645, IMG submission 184519) | Aqueous microbial communities from the Delaware River and Bay under freshwater to marine salinity gradient to study organic matter... | ecosystem: Environmental > Aquatic > Marine >... | reverse complement strand
AAGCAGGTCTTCCGGGGATTTATAGTCAGCTAATAACTGGTCGATAAGCTGGTCTGATACTGGCATTCTTTATTCCTTTCAAATACATGGATAGAATGCCACTTACACAGATTTTTTTATACTCTCAAGTTAACTTTTTCTGCTTTCACGTATTTTTCCCATTGCAGAGCTATACGCTTAGTGTTGTCAAACTTCTCGGCCTTGGCTAATTCGACTAGTGCGTCATTAAAGCGCTGCTTATTGAAATAGGCCATCCCTAATACCAAATGTGACATGCCCTGGTTACGAAGCCCACCTTTTTGCAAGGCCGCTGTGGCCGCTGCAATGGCTTTATCGTACGCTTCCATATTCAGGTACATTTGGCCAAGTTGGGCTTCAAGTTCACCATCATCAGACAAGCTTGCGGCTGAAATTAACAGGGGAATAGCCTTGTCGTCATGTTTTGCCAGCGACCAGCAGCTTGCGGTAAATTTCAGGTTACGCAGGTTGCGCTCAAGTACGCCTGCCTGCATTGCCTCTTCCATCACACGCGCTCCTTTTACCGGAACCTGATGGTAGTAATACAACTGAGCCAGGTTAAATACGTCGGAAGCAGAGGTGATATAACCCTGCTGGTATGCTGCTTCAAGAATTGCCAGTTGCTTTTTCTCTTCGCCCAATTCACCGTACATGCCAGCCAGTTGTATCCAGTATTGGCCAGCGTTATAGTGCCGAACCATCTTAACCAGTACGTCTTTTACTTTCTCAGGTTGTTTAAGCTCAAAATACACTGCGCGTTGCAGCACATACCAGTTTTCATCTGGCACCTTGCCTTGTTTTTCAACCATCTCAACTGCTTGATTGATAAAGCCGGCAGCACGCTGATAATCTTTTTGCTGGTACATGGCCTGAGCTTTAATAAGGTGATTATTGGCAGGGATCTCACCAGTATTCAATGCTTCCCAGCGCTCCAGAACGCTCAGCGTCTTAGCATAATTGCCCTGCATCATATGCAGCTGAGCTAAGCTAAACAACGTCGAAAGCTCGAACGATTCAGGAATAGGCTGCTGTTCTACCACCTTTTCAAAGGCGGTAATGGCGTTGCCATATTGTTCAGTATTGTAATAGGTAAAGCCGTAGAAGTTGTACAACATGGCCAACTCATAGCTATTCATCGAGCTGGCTTTATCCTTAACGTTGTCTAAGGCCGCCAGGGCTTCGCTTGTTTTCCCGCTATCGGCCAGCGCTTGTGCCCTGGCCAACTGCTCATACACTTTAGCGCGTAAAGCCGGGGTGCGGCGGGTTTTGCGTTCGTCTTGTTGCTGTTGTGCTTGTACCTGGCCCAGCGGGCTGATAACGGGTAGCAGATAGCTACTTGTTGCCAACAGGGTAAACACGACCACTTGACTGATTGTTTTTTTTACAAACATGTGATTCCACCTCAACCGTCAATTTGAAAGGTTATGCGGTTTTGTACGCCCGCGACTTCAGCTGCTTCGCCGTTAACCACTCTTGGCTTATATTTGAACTTCAGGGCGGCATCCATCGCGGCCTGTTCAAATATCCCTTCAGGGTTAGCTTCCACTACGACAGGGTCACGTACTGTCCCTGCCTTGGTTACGGTGAATTCAACAATAACGTAGCCTTCAATGCCTCGCTGTAACGCACGCCGTGGGTATACAGGGGCAACTTTAACAATAGGCAGATACTCACCGTCACCGCCTTCTAATGCCAATCCGCCGGATAGTTTGACGTCACTGCCGATATCTGCGGAGAAATCCATACCAAAGCCAGACTCTGCGTTAGGTACCGGAGAGTCCATTTGCGGTTGCTGCATTTGTGGTGGCGGCTCTTCAGGTTTCGGCGGCTTCTTGGGTTTACGATCTTTTTTCTCTACCTGTTCTTCCTGTTTAATCCGAACAAAGTCGAGTACAGAACCTACCGGAGGGTCAGTCAGGGCGCTGCCGCCACTTTTAATCAGGGACTGCATTAAGAAAAACAAACCCAGAGTAACTAAGCCTGACAACACCAGGGCTAAGACTATTCTACCTAGCATCGAAACGCCGCCAGGCGCGGTAATCGTTGCATTAGCCATGCTTAACTCCTGCTTGAAATATAACGGTCTGGCTGAGAATTCGCTGCACCGGTTTACTCCTGCGTTGCAATAGATACGTCAAATACGCCAGCCGCTCTGGATGCATCCATCACCTTAATCAGGGTGTCTGTGGTGGCTTTTCTATCGGCCTGGATCACGACGCTGCCCTGCGGATTTTCGGCATACAGGCGTTCAATATTGGCCTGTACGGCACGTTCATCAATACGGCGCTTGTTAATCCAAATCTCATTTTTGTCGCTGATAGCGATAAGAATATTGGCGCGATCCTTTTTCACTGCTGTAGCCGCTTCGGGGCGGTTTACGTCTATACCGGCCTCTTTAACAAAAGACGCAGTTACAATAAAAAAGATCAACATGATAAAAACCACATCTAACATTGGTGTCAGGTCTATAGTGATTTCTTCTTCGTCTACCAGGTTCTGAAAATGCTGTTTCATAAATATCTCTTACTCTGTGGGGCGGAATTAAGCCGCCAAATCTGTTAACCCCGGCTCACTTAGTGATCCATAGTCATCGCATCTTCAATATGCATTTTTTCGGTCTTGCTGATCCGGGCCAGCCAGGTAGACGCAAACACCCCTGACAGAGCACCGACCATGCCAGCCATGGTTGGGATAGTCGCTTTAGACACCCCGGACGCCATAGAGCGGGCATTGCCGGAGCCGGAAATAGCCATTACATCAAACACTTCTATCATACCGGTTACGGTACCCATCAGGCCCAGCAGCGGACATAGCGCGACTAAAGCCTGAATTACCGGAATTGAGCCATTCAGCTTAAGGCTTACCCGCGAGATCATGGCCTGGCGAATTTGCCCGGCATACCAGGATGAGCGGTCTTGCCTGGCTTCCCAAGCCGAAATAGTCTGGTTCTTAAATTGCTTGTGCCAGATAAAGACATACAGGGCACGTTCCAGAATAAGCAACCACATGATAAAAATCAGCAGACCAATAACCAGCAGAACCTGGCCACCTGTCTCGGTAAAATCACGTACGGCCTCGAATATCTCGAACATGGCAATTAGCTCCGTTCAGCACGTTCAGCAATAACGCCTGAAGCTTGTTCCTGAAGAATAAATACGATGTTCTTACTGCGGGTATTCAGCATGGCGTATAGCAACGTCATCGGAATAGCGACTACCAGGCCCAGCACAGTTGTCATTAAGGCGGTAGAAATGCCGCCTGCCATCAGTTTCGGGTCGCCGGTACCAAACAGAGTAATGGCCTGGAAGGTGTTTATCATGCCGGTTACCGTGCCCAACAACCCCATCAGCGGTGCCACGACAGAGACTATTTTTATCATGGTAAGGTTGCGGCTTAGCTTCGGCACTTCACCTAAAATGGCTTCGGTTAATTTCAGTTCCAGTGTTTCAGTGTCAACATTCGGGAATTCTTCACGTACTTGCAGAATACGGCCCAGTGGGTTGTCTTTGCTGGGTTGCTGGTTTTTCAGTTGGCGGTCTACTTTAGTTTTAATCAGCGTCAGGCTAACTAAACGCTCCAGCGCCAGTAGCAAGCCCACGGCCCCTACCACTAAAATGATGTAACCAACCAAGCCGCCTTGTTCAATACGTTCTTGAAAGTTTGGCGCTTGCACCAGTAAGCCCAAAATAGAACCCCCGGTAGGATCAAGGCCGAATTCGACTAATTCACCGCTGGCAGCAGCCTGCAAATTCGCTGCGCTCTCGCCGTAACGGCCGGCAGGCTGACGTGTCAGTTCTGCCACGGTGCCGGTTATCGGATTCATATCCAGATATTTTCCGTCAGCTACCAAGGCAAAAGAACCTACCCGAACCACTTCTTTATTGACCTTATTACCACCGGCTTCGACCACATCGGTGTTAAACCTGGTCACCTTGCCGGATTCTGTCATCTCGCGCTGAATTTCAAACCAGACACGTTCAATTTCTTCAATAGACGCCAGTTTTGAGTTTGACCCCATAGACTGCGCCAATTCATCCAAAAATTGTACGCGGCCGGGAAGTTGCGCAGAAACTACCGAGTTCTGGAATTTACCCTTAGTATCGCCAGACACTTGTTGCAACACGCCAAACAGCTCTTTCAGCGAGCCTAAACGGGTTGTTAATGCTTCATTTAAATTGGCCAACTTAATTTCATGCTCCTGAAACTGACGTTCCAGGCTTTCACTGGTGCTAAGCTCGGCATTACGCTTATTGATTGAATCTCTAAGAATCTGATCTTGCTCAGCCACCTTGGCGATGAATTCACTTTCACGACGCTGGTTATCTTTATTCTGAGCTATCTTGCCTTGCTCCAGTTGTTTTAATAACTGATCCAGATCAAGGGCTTTGTCATTGGCATTTTGTGCCATAGCACCGGCTGCGACTAAAGAGGCAAACAAAGCTGTGGTAAGAACTTTTACAATTGATTTCATCACTTCTACTCTCTTAGTCGGTAAGGGCTACTGGCAGCGATAGCAAATCAGGTGCAAGCTGCTTCTTCGCCATACGCAGGCCTTTTGTCACTTGTGTGCGATAGCTGGCAGGCAGTACTTCCCACTGGCGGCTTTGTTTGTTCCAAAGGCCTTGCTGACTGGCATCACGGGTTTGATAAATTAGCGCTGTCCGGCCAACGCGTAAAAAGTCTACATCGCGTTCCTGGCCGTCAACGTTATGCAGGCCGCTGTATGCTTCCAAGGTACGGCCATAGTCCATTTCAATTTGGTAGGCTTCCATTACACGGCGGAACTTCTCGGAAGGGGCCACATCTGCACGCTCCATCAGACTTTCCAGTTCGGCTAAGCGTTTACTGCGTTCTTCCGGTAAAAAAGGGACGTCCAGCGAGACAAACTGTTTTAAACCTTCAATCATACGCAGCATTAACGGCGTGATCTGGCGTTCAATTACGCTTACTTCATCAATCGCTTTATTCAAATCAGCGACTTCTTGCAGCTGGTTGTTAAGTTGCTTGCGTAACTGAGCGTTATAAACCACCAAGCCGTCAATTTCTTTATTGGTAGTTTTAAACCGCTGCAACTTAGTATCGAGTTGGTCAGTTATTGTATTGATTTTTTCCTGCGAAGCGGCAGCTGATTTATTTATTTCGGCTGCCTCTTTCACCGCAGGTTCCAAAAACTTGTCTTCTTGTGCTACGGATGGCATCGCTGCTGCCAAAGAGGAGGCAAGCACGGCCAGCGGAAGTAGTTTTAAACGCCTCATACTGATAAGCCCTGATTAATAAAGACCAACGGAATACTGATCTTTGAAAAATTGGGTCACAGTTTAGTGGTTTTTAATGACAGTTTTATTACGGCTTTAGCACTGTCGCGGCGACCACATTGAAGAGGATTGAATAGTTCCATGAAGTTTTTGTGACGACATCTGGCTGTAATAAAAGTGTCACCCCGTCTCGCTAGTCTTTGTGCGGCTAACTAACTCACAATTAAAATTTCGGAGACCTCAATGGAACTCAAAAGCATATTTAAGGTATCAGCAGTTGCCCTGGCTTTGGTATTAGTCGGTTGTGGCGGAGATATCAATATCACCCCAACAGTTAACGACAACAGTACTGTCACTAATCCACCAACAAATGGCGGAGACAACGGCGGTGACGAGAATCCTTGCGGCTCTTATGAATCAGGCAGCGATACTGTCCAGGGTACATTTGACAGCAGTAACAACATTTGTTCTTACACTGCTAACTTCGTCAGCGCAGCTAAGCCGCTGACCACCGATGTGACGTTAGAGGCAGACATTGTGCATTACTTCAGTAGTACACTGTCGGTTGGCCAGGACTGTAATACCACACAAGGTTGCACTATCGAAGCAGACGGCCCTACGCTGACTGTTGAAGCCGGCGCTACTGTCGTTTTTGATAATCCTGCATCGCGGGTACAGATTAACCGCGGCGCGAATATCGAAGCAGTTGGTACTCTGGCCAAGCCTATTACCTTTACTTCTGCCAACACTATAGAGGCACTTGACTCTGTAGGTGCCGGTCCTTCTCCGCAAGATTGGGGCGGTGTCATTATCAATGGTTTTGGTATTACTGATCAATGTTCGGATGCTGAACGTGCTGCCGGCAGCTGTAATGCCGAGAGTGAAGGGGCATCTTCTTTCTACGGTGGTAACAACAATGAAGACGACAGCGGTACGCTGCGGTTCGTTAAAATTGACTATGCTGGTGGTCTACCGGCTGGTGCTGACGTTGGTAACGACCTGAACTCGCTGTTTTTAAACTCAGTAGGTTCTGGTACTGAAATCGACTACATAAGTATTTATGCCGGGTACGACGATGGTGTCGAATTATTTGGTGGTGCAGTTAACCTGAAACACGTCGTAGTTACTGATACCCAGGACGATAGTCTGGATATCGACGCGGGTTGGCAGGGTAAGGTTCAGTATCTGTTAATTAAACACGGCACTGTTGTAAACGCAGCAGGCGAAACGCTGAACATGGGTAACGGTGGTTTCGAAGCCGATGGTCGTAAAGGCTCTTCAACTGCAGAGGCACCGGCGTCTGCCCCGCACATTGCTAACGTTACAGTGATCACTACTGATGAATTGTCGGCCCGCGACGGTGACCCTTCCATTGCTATGAAGTTAGACGATTTTATCAACGCGACGTTCTACAACATGGTGTTGAAGCAGACTTCAGGTACGCAGTCTTGGTGCGTTAACTATTCTGGTGACGCCGCCGACGAAATCGTAACAGGCCGTACAGCAGTTAAAACGTCTGTTGCTGCCTGTGCCTTGCTGGCCGAGGTTGGTAAAGAGGCTGTTGCAACTGCCAGTGGCAGTACCACTGTTACCGGATGGTTTACTAATGATGGCGTGAGTGAAGTGGTAAACGGTTCTGACACCGTACTGGCAAACAATGGTTTTTCAACCTCTGCTGATGTGACCATTACACCAACGGATATGACAACTGTTGACAGCTTCTTTGAAGCAACAGATTTTATCGGTGCAGTATCACCTAACGACACTTCTTCAGATTGGTACAAGTGGGCCAAAGCTGCGTTTGATAACGCAAACGACGAATAACCAATTTGACCAGAGATAAATAGGCGCTCGGTTGCGCCTATTTTCCATTAAAGTGTGGGAAAAAAAATGATGATTCGATTCAGAATGAATAGAATTTCAATGGCCGTGGGGGCTTGTCTGTTGTCCGGCGCTGTGTTGGCCCAGTCACAGGAAGATACCACCATTGAAGAGGTTGTTGCCACAGGTACACGTTTGCAAGGTACTGCCACTGCGGTCATTGAAGAACGTAAAAACCAGGCGTTTGTTGCCGATATTCTTGGTGCTGAGCAAATTTCCCGTACCGGAGACTCAGATGCTGCAGCCGCACTGCGGCGGGTAACCGGGCTTACTCTGGTAGATGGTAAATTTATTTATGTACGTGGTCTGGGTGAGCGCTACTCCAGTGCCAGGCTAAATGGTGCCAGCATCCCAAGTCCGGATTTAACCCGTAATGTTATTCCGCTGGATATTTTTCCATCCAGCGTAATTGAGAGCCTGTCGGTGCAAAAGGCATTTTCTCCAAATATGCCGGCAGCATTCGGTGGCGGTAATGTAGATATCCGCACCAAGTCACTGCCAACTGAATTTACTGCCGGAATTCAGCTGGGGGTGGAAGCCGACTCGAATAATTCTGATGGTTTTACTTATGAGGGTAACCACAGCGGTACACCTTCAGCATTGCGCGATGCCATAGTACATTACCGTGGTGATTTTTCATTACGTAATATCATTGAACGCGACGGTCTGGTTACTAACGAATCAGGTACTGCTGCCGGGAAAGCCACAGCCATTAATGACGGTTTGTTAAAATCTCTGCCGCGCAATATGTCGCTTAAAGAGGAATCGCCGAACCCAAATTATTCTGTACAAGCTTATATAGGTAACAGTGTTGACGAAAAATGGCTGGGCGGTACTGTCGGCTTTTTAGCGTCAGTAGCTTATGATAATAAATGGAATTATACCGACCGTCGCAATGCTGTGGTCAGTGCCAATTTAACTGAAAATTGCTCACAGTCGCTGGAAACTGCAGACGATGTCGCTATCAGCTGCTTTGACAGTATGGTGGATTCGCAGGTAACCACGGAGAATGAGCGCCTTAACGGGTTGTTCACAGTGGGCTACCGGCTGGACACGCACAATGTCAGCTATACCAAAATTTATATTGAAGATAACGAAGACGAGTCTGAAATTTCAATTTCACAAAACCCGTCACAAAACATCACCATTGCTGCTGATGGTGTCGCAGACTATTCGCAGAGCTTTACCTATGAAGAGCGCAAACTTGAGGTAGATCAGTTCCGCGGTCAGCATACTTTTCTGGACTACATGGGTGTGGGCGTAGACTGGCACTATACTCAGTCAGAAGCCACGACGGATATCCCGCTGCAAGCTACTTTTAACTTCAGTAACCGGTATGATGCTGATAGCAATTACCTCAATACCAGTGTCAATGGTGGTAATGGACAGGTTGAGTATGATTACGTCGACATGGACGATCATATGAAAAACTGGGGCGGAAATATTACTCTGCCCATTACAGCAGGACGCTTTGAAATTGAACTCAAAGGTGGCTGGGACTTTATCGACAGGGCCCGCTACTACACCACGTCGAGCTTCTTTGTAAATAACAGCGGTTCAGCTATTAGTGTAACAGCTAATGAAGCCGATTTATTACAGTTGCCATCCTACCTGAACGATAGCTTTATTGCTGAGCAAAGCCTGCTGGCGGTGTTTAACGAACCGGATGCACCTGAAGCTGACGACTACTTAGCAGCCCAGAAAACCGATGCGGCCTACGGCGCCTTTGATGTTATTTTTGATAACACCTGGCGGGTAAGTGGCGGTTTACGCTATGAAGCCTTTAAGCAAGTTGCACTTGAAACCTCAAGCCTGATTTTTACGCCTGAAGATCAGGATGTTTTCTTCAATCCTGACAATATTAAGGCCAGAACCATCGATACTGATGACTTGTTCCCGGCGTTAAGCTTTACCTATATCGGCGGTGATGACTATCAGGTACGGTTTGGCTACGGCGAAACAGTCGTAAGGCCGGATTTACGTGAAGTGGTGCCGGTAGGTTACTTTGACCCTCTGACTGATATCCGTACTACGGGTAATACTCAATTGGTGTCCAGTAGCCTGAAGAACTACGACTTGCGGTATGAGCTTTATGGCGAAATGGGTAACAACCTGGCGTTATCTTTGTTCTACAAAGATATTACTAACCCCATTGAAACCATACTGCGGGTTGGCGATTCAAGCTATACCGCTGGTTTTACCAATGGTACGCAAGCCGAATTGTATGGTCTTGAAGCTGAATGGTTGTATGACCTGAGTTGGGCTATAGATGGCTTCTTTACATCCGGTAACATCACCTTAAGTGATTCTGAAGTGGAAATCGCCGCTTCTGACGCAGGTAGTTTAACCAACACCAGCAAACGCATGAACGGCCACTCTAAGTACGTAACCAACTTCCAGCTGGGTTATGACTCGGCAAATGGCGATCATAGTGCGTCACTGATATATAATGTGTTTGGTGAGCGGATCATAGCATCCGGTATTAATGGACGTGAAGATGCTTATGAGCAACCCTTCCATTCATTAGATATGGTGTATTCGTACTATCTGGACTTTAACAGCACGATTAAGTTGCGGGTGCGCAACTTGCTGGGTGAAGACCAGCAAGTTAGCCAGGATGGTGTAACGGTACGAAGTCGTACTGTGGGTACTACCTTCCAGCTAAGTTTTAAGTATGATTTTTAAACATACTCAGGGTTGGCTCCAGCCTTAGTAACTACAAACCCCGGCCTTAAAAGCCGGGGTTTTATTTTAACGCGACTTTTCCTTCGCGCAGCAGAAATTTAGGGCGCATTTCCATGTTTTATCGCCCTGCTAAATGATATTTTCATAAAAATGTCATAATTTGCAGTGATACTGTTAATGTTAATAAAAGTAAACAGTTAACCAATACGGCCTGGGGCCGCTATTTAATGTGGTGATAACAATGGCAAGAAAGATCCTGGTGGTGGAAGATGAAGCCCCGATCCGCGATATGTTGTGTTTTGTACTGGAACAAAATGGTTATCAGGCGACGACAGCTGAAGATTATGATTCAGCTATTAATGCGCTGGTAGAGCCCTACCCGGATTTAGTGCTGCTGGATTGGATGTTGCCCGGCGGCAGCGGCATTCAGATCGCTAAAAAAATGAAGCAACATGAGCTGACCCGCAATATTCCGATCATTATGATCACCGCCCGTGGTGAGGAAGAAGACAAAGTACGCGGGCTGGAAGTTGGCGCCGACGACTATGTTACCAAGCCGTTTTCACCGAAAGAGCTGATGGCACGTATTAAAGCGGTGATCCGCCGCGTAGCGCCGACCAGCCTGGATGAAGTTATCGAAGTGCAGGGCTTAAAACTGGACCCGGTGTCGCACCGTGTTATGGCAGAGGAGCAGGCGCTGGACATGGGGCCAACTGAATTTCGTTTACTGCATTTCTTTATGACCCACCCGGAGCGGGTGTACAGCCGCGAGCAGTTACTCGACCACGTATGGGGCACTAATGTGTATGTGGAAGACCGTACTGTTGATGTGCATATCCGCCGTTTACGCAAGGCGATTTCTATCGCCGGCCATGATAGATTAGTACAAACTGTGCGGGGCTCCGGCTACCGTTTCTCTGCCAAGTAAGGTTATCAAGCGCCGCTATGCGTCAGCTGTTATCAAAAAGGAAGGTGTATACCAGACTCTTCCTTTTTTACTGTTTTATTGCTCTGGTTGGCCTGATCTCGAACAGCTTGCTGCTGGCACTGCTGATATTTACTATTGCGCTGTTGCTATGGCATTACCATCATTTGTTTTTAATGGACAAATGGCTGTGGCGTGACCGTAAGTTATCGCCGCCGATCAGTGAAGGTATATGGGGCCACTTATTCGAAGGCATTTACTATTTACAGCGGCGTGACCGGCGTAAAAGGCGCGAACTGCGCAACGTAGTGCGGCGTTTCCGTGACGGCGCAGAAGCCCTGCCTGAAGCCGTAGTGGTAATGCACCGCGATTGGAGCATTATCTGGAGCAACAAGCTGGCGCAAATTTTGGTGGGGCTGCACTGGCCGGGCGATGAAGGGCAGCGGCTGGATAACCTGATCCGTCATCCTGATTTCCTGCAGTATCTTAAAACAGCTAAATTTGAGCTGCCGATAGAGCTGCCCTCGCCGGTAAACGATCAGCTTACGCTGGAGTTTAATATTATGGCGTATGGCGTAGAGCAGTATTTGCTGATTGTACGCGACATTACCCAGTTAAAGCAGTTAGAGCAAATTCGCAAAGACTTTGTCGCCAACGTCTCGCACGAGCTGCGCACTCCGCTTACTGTACTGCAGGGTTACCTGGAAGTGATGGACGACGAACACTTGCCGGATAAAGCCATGTGGAAAAAAGCCCACAATGTAATGCTGGACCAAACCAAACGGATGGATGCGCTGGTGCAGCAACTGCTGACATTATCGCGTATTGAAGCCTCAGCGCGGGTGCAGTTTGACGATGAGGTGGACGTACCGGCTATGCTGGCGCAACTGGAGCAGGAGGCGCAAACCGTTAACCGCGATAAGCAGCATAAGCTGGTGTTCGATATCGACCCGCAGTTGACTGTCACCGGAGTAACCGAAGAGCTGCGCAGTGCTTTTTCAAACCTGGTGATCAACGCCATTAAGTACACGCAAAATGGCGGTGATATTTATGTCAGTTGGCAGCGGCAACACTTAAAAGCAGTATTTTCTGTCAATGATAACGGTCCGGGCATTGCGCCACAGCATGTAAAACGCTTAACCGAGCGCTTTTACCGTGTAGACGAAGCCCGCGCCCGTAATACCGGTGGCACCGGGCTGGGTCTGGCTATTGTTAAACATGTGCTGTCGCGGCATAACAGCCGGCTGATGATCTTCAGTGAGCCTGGCAAAGGCAGCAGTTTCTCCTTTACCCTGCCACCTGAATTGGTGCATGGCAACAATGCGGATATAAAAAAGAAGCGTAACAGTAAACCGGTTTAGCCGCAGCCTGCCGCCAATAAAACCATTGTCACAATTTGGCCCTATAGTTATAGTCTGTAGCTAAGTAAGCGATTACATAAATAAGCCATGGAATTGGCAAGGCCTGAAAACATGAACAACGTACTGAAAACGCTGGTATTGCTGTTGGCTTTGGCCGGCAGCGCTATAGGCTGCGCAGAGCCGGCGCCAACTATTAATGTGGGTATTTACTATCCGCAAGTGCCGCCTTACATGTACAAGTCTGACACGACCAACACAGTACGCGGTGTTATTCCCGAATTGCTCAATCAGTTTTTCTCTGCCAACCATATTCAGGTCAATTACATTGAAGACAACCGCCAGCGTGCCGAGCTTAAGTTGTATGACGGCGAAATAGGTATGATGGTGCTGGCCGAGAAATGGAGCAAGCATCCGGAAAAAGCGCTGTACAGCAGCGCAGTAATAACCCACCGTGATTTTATCTACACTATGCAACCGCAAAAGTTACAGGCACTCGATGCCTTGAAAAACAGCACTATTTGTTTGCGCCGGCATTATGTCTATACCGGCCTGCAAGAGGCGCTCAATAGTGGCCGTCTGCTGCGGCTGGATTCCGACAGCGAATTTGATCAAATGAATATGCTGGTTAACGGCCGCTGTGATTTTGCCTACCTGAACGAGCATGTCGCGCAGTGGTTAAAACTGCACCAGTTTGCGGATGCCGAGCTATACCGTTCGGATTACGTGGTGGACGAAACCGGTATGACACTGGCGCTATCATTGCAGTGGCAGTCGTTGCTGCCTGAGTTAAATGCGTTTTTGCAACAAGCAAAAGAATCCGGGCTAACCGAAACGCTGCTACAGCAACATATCAATGGCGCTAACCGGTAGCTGTGGTCTGTGGCTGCATTGTCCCCTTGCGCTATAAACATAAAGATTATTAGCAGTCGCTGTAGCACGTTTCACAACAACACCTGCCGGTAACCGACATCTTATTTTGTTGTTACCTGTGTTTTACGGAAGCAGTTATTGTGATGATCATTTACCATACCGCAAGCCTGCATATGGGCGTAAATAATGGTCGAGCCTACAAACTTAAAGCCGCGCTTTTTTAAGTCTTTGCTAAAGGCGTCAGACTCGGGGCTGGTGGCGCGGTAATCTTCAGGCCCGGCAATGCTGTTTTGCTGCGGTTTGCCACCAACAAACTGCCATTGATAGTCGCTGAAACTGCCAAACTCGGCTTGCACCTCCAGAAAACGTGCCGCGTTATTAATCGCGGCCGCCACTTTTAAACGGTTACGGATAATGCCGGGGTTTTGCAGTAATTCTGCCGCTTTAGCCTCGTCAAAAGCCGCCACTTTCACCGGGTCAAAGTTAGCAAAGGCTTCGCGATAGCTGTCGCGTTTTTTCAGTACCGTGTACCAACTCAGGCCGGCCTGAGCTGCTTCTAAGGTTAAAAACTCAAACAGCTTGTTATCGTCATACACCGGCACGCCCCATTCGGTGTCATGGTAGGCGACATAGTCGGGTTTGTTTAAGTCGACCCAGTGGCAGCGGCACGGTGTATTCATCTGCTTAGTCCTTTTGTGCCGGCGCGGGTGCCTGCGCCAGATAATCCAATGCCAGGCCGGTTAATGCCCGTACGCCGTTAACTAAGGCGTCTTCATTAACATCAAACATCGGTGAGTGGTTAGGCGGTACTTCGCTTAACGGTTTGCCTGCAGGTGAAATGCCGAGAAAGAAAAACACCCCGGGAATTTGCTGCTGGTAAAACGAGAAGTCTTCGGCGCCGGTGATCGGTTTTATCGGCGCTACGCCTTTATCGCCTGCGGCCCACTTAAGGCTTGGCATCGCCCAGTCGGTCAGCGCCGGGTCATTCCAGGTAACGGCGGCAAAGTTATGCACATGAAAGTCCGCTTCGGCGCCACTGGCTTTGGCAATATGCTCGCTGGTGTGCGCCATACGGGCAATTAAGTCTTCACGCATTTCGCTGTCAAAGGTGCGAATGGTGCCTTCCAGTTTTACGTCATCCGGAATAATGTTCCAGCGAATGCCACCATGCACCTGACCAAACGATACTACCGCCGGCGCTTTAGTGACATCTATCTGCCGCGCCGGTATCAGATTAATGGCGTTAATCAGCTGGCCGGTCACGTTTATCGGGTCGATGCCGCGCCATGGGCTGGAACCATGTACTTGTTTGCCTTTTACGGTAATTTGAAAGCTGTCGGCCGCGGCCATAATGCCTTCGGTTTTCACCTGCAGCTGACCAGGTTCGCCGGGCCAAACATGCAGGCCAAAAATAGCTGATGGGCTGGGGTTGGCAAATAAGCCTTCGGCCAGCATCATTTTGGCGCCGCCTTCTTCGCCGGCCGGAGGGCCTTCTTCTGCGGGCTGAAATACAAACATAATAGTACCGGTAATATCGGCGCGTTGTTTGGCCAGCACTTCGGCGGCGCCCATTAGCATAGCAACATGGGCATCATGGCCGCAGGCGTGCATTACACCGGTTTGCTGGCCGTTAAACTCGCTAACTACTTTGGATGCAAACGGCAAACCGGTTTGCTCAGTGACCGGCAGCGCATCCATATCGGCGCGCAGTGCCACCACCGGGCCGGGTTTGCCGCCTGTTAAAATACCGACCACGCCGGTATGGGCGATGCCGGTGCGCACTTCCAGCCCGAGTTTTTCCAGGTGTGCTGCTACCTTAGCTGCGGTGCGCACTTCGCGGTTGGACAATTCCGGGTGCTGATGAATATCACGGCGCCAGCTAATCACTTTGGGCATAACCTGCTCAATTTGCTTTGTTAGCTCAGGCCTTTGCTCGGCCAGTGCGTCGGGCGTGCATAGCAGTGGCAATAAAGTCAGGCTTAATAGTGACCAGCGCATAGTAACTCCATCATTTTTTTATAGTGTTACTACCTTAAGCGCTGCGCCGGTAAAAGCCAAGGGCTGATGTTAAATCGGTAGTTTATGCGTAAATTGCTGCTGGTAAAGTGGCCTTAGCTTAGGTAATGTCGGACCAGTTGCAAACGCTAAGGCTAAACACACCCTAATGCAGTTACATATTCTCAAGGGCTATATACAGAACATTTATCTGGTGCAGGATGCGGCCGGCTTATTGCTGCTGGATGGCTGTAGCCGGGCAGATATTGCCACAGTATGTGAGTATATCCAGCAGCAATTAGCTTTGCCGTTAACGGCGCTAAAACTGATTATGGTGACGCACATGCACCCGGATCATGCTGGCGGGGCGCATAAACTCAGGCGCTTAACCGGTGCCCGCATTGCTTGCCACCCGAAGGCGCCACGTTGGTACGCCGGTGTGCTTGGCCGCACTGCGCATATAATCGATGTTAGCTTAACCTGGTGGGTAGCCAACCGCTTGGGCAAACCAAAGCGGCATATCTGGTACACGCCGATATTAAAACCCGATCTGTTACTGCAAGATGAGCAATACTTGCCGGATTTTCCCGATTGGCAGGTGCTGTTCACGCCGGGCCATACTGACCATGATTTGTCGTTGTGGCATGTTCCTACTAAGCAGCTGTATATTGCCGATTTAATCGTATCGGTAAAAAAGCGTTTGGTACCGCCGTATCCGGTGTGCCACCCGAATCAATATAAACAATCACTGCAGCGGGTAAGCGCATTACAGCCCAGCAAGCTGTACTTTGCCCATTTGCTGCCAAAAGCGGGCGACAGTATAAATTTCGATGATATTCTCGCTCAGGCGCCAACCTTGCCGAAGAACCACTGGCATTCGATGAAAAACCGCATTATTCACGCGCTCGGTTGGCAATTGACCTCGCATTGAGTGACGAAAGCTTTCTTGTTGATCAAGCCGTTTTTTAACTGTGCGGTTTTCTGAATTTCAGCACCATCTGGTTCACTTCGCCTATGGCCTGGTGCTTAGCTTTTTCGGCTGCATCGCCGGCTAAAGTGGGTGGCATTGACCACACGCCTTCCGGGTGTTGTGCAGTATCTTTGGGATTAAGCAGCATATCGTTGCGCGCCTCGAAGCTAAAACCGGCTTCTGCCGCCAAGTCTAACCATAGCTGCTCCGGCACATAACCGGATTGCTTCCAGTCGGTAGCCAGCAAATGATCCGGCAGTCGTGGTGCCACTACGCCCAGCACACCACCCGGTTTTAATGCCCGGTAAAAGTTGGCCAGGGCATGCTTTAGCGACGTCTCGCCGTCAAAGATATAAAATTGATTGCGAATAGATAACACCACATCAGCGCTGCCGGCAGGGGCGATATCGATACCGGCCAGTGGGGCAAACTCAGTTACGGTGACATTTTTGTACACCGGGTGTGATGCCAGTTTGGTGTTATAGTCTGCGCGGCCTTTTTGCATATAGTCAGCCGGCAATAAGCTGAACTTATCAGAGAAATGTGCGGCATACAGCTTGCCTTGTTCCGCCAACAGCGGTGCTAATACTTCGGTATACCAGCCAGAACCCGGCCATATTTCAACCACAGTACTTTGCGGTGTAACCTCAAAAAACGTCAGCGTTTGCTCAGGCTTGCGTGCAGTATCGCGCAGTCTATTGGCGTTGGTGCGGGCTTCATGTTGCAACGCCTGGCTAATATCAGCGCGGGCAATAAAGCTGGCGCTGCTTGCCAGTAGTAACAAACTTACATTCAAGAGTTTAGTGAGCATCAGCAGATCCTGTAATGGTGGGTATTTATTCGGGAAGTGGTTACAAGGTAATCCTAAAAGTCTGTTCTTAAAAGCGATTTAACGGGGTAATCCGCTGACGTTTGTATTGATTAGCCATATTGGTACAACGGTTCTGCCACGACATTAAGTGTGGCGGCTTTATGCAGATCGTATTTTTGCTGGCGGCTTAGCCAAAACTGCGCACTGATGCCGGTGCCAAGCTCCAGTTTTTTCGCCAGTAAAACTGATACTGCGCTATGTCCGTTTACAAACAGCGATAACTGCTTGCGGCTGACATGCAACTTGGTGGCAGCCTCTGCAATGCTCAGCTTGTTTGGTTGCAGGCAACGCTGCAGCAGTACTTGCCCGGGGTGTTGCACGGCTAAGCTGTTGCTACGTGTTAATTCTGCCATATCAACCTCATTCAAATTCATTTAAATCAACATCATACACATTACCGTTGCTAAACAGGCAGGTTACTGAACCAATAGGTTCAACATTATTCACTGTTACGGTAACCGCCCAATAGCCAGGCGTATGCTGACTAATTTCAAAACCGCCAAGTAGTTCTAAATCCTTTACTGAAGCGGCATCATCTAAGTCATCCAGTATTTCAACAACCTGATAAACATAGGTATTGGGCAACAGAGTTATGTCGCCGCTTTGCCATAATTGTTGCAGTACCGTCGATTTAAAGCTTTGTATCAAGCGCCATCCTTAGCATAAGGGTGTTACCTTTCGCGTAACGGTTGAAGTGTAGTATAAAAAATACACAACCTCAACGCGCGAGAGCTCAATTTTCCGGCGGATAAACAAAAAGCCCGGCGAGTGCCGGGCTTGGTAACCTTAATGTCCCATTAACTTTTCCACATCGGGCCGGTTATGGATAGCAAATTTATCCACCAGGGTAGCGCTGGCTTCGTTCAGGCCAAGCAGTTCTACCTCGGTACCTTCGCGGCGGAATTTAATCACTACCTTATCCAGCGAGCTGATGGCGGTAATATCCCAGAAATGCGCTTTGCTGACATCAATGGTGACTTTTTCTACCGCGTCTTTAAAGTCAAAAGCAGCAACAAACTGTTCGCCGGAGCTGAAAAACACCTGGCCAACCACGTTATAAGTGCGCTGGTGGCCATCTTTTGACAAGCTGGAGCCGATATATAAAATTTGGCCAACTTTATTGGCAAAAAACAGTGCGCTTAACAGCACGCCGACTAATACGCCATAGGCGAGGTTATGGGTAAATACCACCACAATAACAGTGGCAATCATCACCACAGAGGAGCTTTTCGGGTTTTTGCTTAAGTCTTTTACTGATGACCAGCTAAAGGTGCCGATAGACACCATAATCATTACCGCCACCAGCGCGGCCATCGGGATCATGCCAACCCAGCTGTCGAGAAATACCACCATCACCAGCAACAAAGAGCCGGCTAATAAGGCCGATAGCCGCGTACGACCGCCGGATTTGACGTTAATAATTGACTGACCAATCATGGCGCAACCGGCCATACCACCGATTAAACCGGAGCCAATGTTTGCCACACCCTGGCCAACACATTCGCGGTTTTTATCGCTTCTGGTATCGGTTAAATCATCGACGATAGTCGCGGTCATCAAGGATTCTAAAATACCCACTACGGCCAGTGCTAATGCATAGGGGAAGATAATTTGCAGGGTTTCAAGGGTCAGTGGCACGTCCGGCCAGAGGAAAACCGGCAGGCTGTCCGGTAGCTCACCCATATCGGCTACAGTGCGGATATCCAGCTTGAAATACACGGCGATGGCCGTCAGCACCACGATACACACCAGCGGCGAAGGGATTTTTTTCGTTACATACGGAAACAGGTAAATAATCGCCAGGCCCAGTGCCGTCATGCCGTATACAGTAACGCTGCCATAGGTGCCGCTTAATTCCGGCAGTTGCGCCATAAAAATCAGGATGGCTAAGGCATTCACAAAGCCGGTAACCACAGAGCGCGAGACAAAACGCATTAAATCGCCCAGTTTAAACAGGCCAAACATAATCTGAATTACGCCGGTGAGTAAGGTGGCAGCGAGAAGATATTCCAGGCCATGCTGTTTTACGAGGGTGATCATCAGCAGCGCCATCGCGCCGGTGGCGGCAGATATCATGCCCGGTCTGGCACCGGCAAAGGAGATAATGACACAGATGGCGAAAGAGGCGTACAGGCCGACTTTAGGGTCTACACCGGCAATAATCGAAAAGGCAATGGCCTCAGGAATAAGCGCAAGTGCTACGACAATGGCTGATAACACATCACCCCGAACGTTAGACAGCCAGTTTTGTTTAATTGATGTGATTAGCATTGGTTGAAATATCGTCAGCTAAAAAGGGCGCGCAGTATACCGGTATAAGGCCTGTATTGCCAGACGATAAGCCGTCAGGCCGGTACAACGTCTGTTAAACCCGGACAGTCGAGCACAAAGGCGATTTTTTTCAGCGCCTTTTGTTCCTGCAGTAAATCGGCCGCCAGCAGGCTTTGTTTGCTTAACCAGTCGTTTGATAAATCCAGTTGCAGCGCCTGCATATCGGCAATAACACTAAACTGTGGCAAAAAATCATCGCGGCGTTTTTGGTTTAACAGCACGGCTAAACGCAGCAATACTAACAGATGTACTACCTGCGACAGTTGGTACAGGCTAAAGGCCGGCATTTCTTCCAGTCGGATTTTACGCCGGTGAAAGCGTACCAGGGTAGCAATAAGCTGCTGCTGCTCCTGGTTAAAGCCCGGCAAGTTAGCACTTTGCAGAATATACGCCGAGTGCTTTTGCACCCCGGACGAGTTAATGTGCAGGCCAACCTCGTATAGCGTGGCAGCCCAACCCAGCAACATGGCGTCTTCATCAGTTAAGTGCCATTTGCTGCGCACCTGGCTAAATAACATCAGCGCGGTATCACTTACTCTGGCTGCTTGCGCCATATCAACATCATAGCGCCGTTGCATACTGGCTACGCTGTGCTCGCGGATATCCAGATGCTGCAGCCGGTCGCTCATTTCGTACAGTACGCCTTCACGCAGCGCAGCATCGATATAGATAAGTTGGTCTATTTGCAGTAGCTGAAAGGCGGCAATTAAAATAGCCAGACCGGAGCAAATCAATAACTTGCGATCATCGGTTAAACCGGGCAAGTCCAGCTGATAGCTGTTTTCCTGCTCGATTAAATGCTGTTTTAACGCCAGCAGGTGTTCCAATTCCAGTGCATTATGGCTCAGGCCCATGCCGGTAATAATATCGCGGATGGTTTTTACTGTGCCTGAGGTGCCAACGGCTTGCTGCCAACCGGCTGCTTTAAAGCTGCTGACAATAGGTTCCAGCTCTTGTTCAGCCTGCAAAATGGCACGGTTAAAGCGCTTTTCGCTGATGCGGCCTTGCGGGAAGTGCTGCAGCGCATAGCTGACACAACCCATATTACGGCTGCTTAGCCGAAGTGGCTGTAAGCCTTCGCCAATGGCAAATTCGGTGCTGCCACCGCCTATATCCAGTACCAGCCGCCGACCGCTGAAGTGCTCAAAATGCGCCACGCCCTGGTAAATAAAACGCGCCTCTTCCTGGCCGGAGATCACTTCTATCGGAAACGGGAATACGGCTTTAGCGCGGCGTAAAAAGGTGGCGGAATTGCGCGCGCGGCGCAGGGTGTAAGTGGCAATAACCCGCACCGAGTGCGGTGCAAACGGCGTTAGGGTATCGGCAAACTGCGCCAATACCGTTAAACCACGCTCTATGGCTTCTTCACTTAACACCAGTTGCTCGTTTAAACCTTCGGCCAGCTGCACTTTTTGTTTTTCGCGGTGCAGCAGCTGAATGTCACCGTCTACTACCCGGGCGATAACCATATGGAAGGAGTTTGAGCCCAGGTCAACCGCAGCCATATAGGCTTGGTTGTCCGGGCGCTCTGGTGCAGGTGAAATATCGTTCATTAAGTCTCAGCGTCGTTGTGCAGCCCCTGCTGACGGGCGAAATAATCGTAGATCTGTTGCTGTGAACGGATGCTGCGTTTATTGCCGCGTTTTACATAGGCGTTGCTTTGTCTGGCATCAATAATACGTGCCTTTACATTGTCCCGCCACTGAATATCCAGCGTATCTAATATTTGCTGCTTTAAACGTATATCGTAAATAGGTACGCCTACTTCAACCCGTTGGTCGATATTACGTGTCATCCAGTCGGCTGAAGACAGGTATAAATCGGTCTCTCCGCCGTTATGGAATACGTAAACCCGAGCGTGCTCTAAAAAACGGTCCAACACGGAAATCACTTTAATATTCTGGCTTTTGCCGGCAAGCCCGGGCACCAGCGAGCACATGCCGCGCACTATAATACGAATTTTCACTCCGGCCTGGCTGGCGCGGTACAGCTGGTTAACAATTTCCTGATCAACCAGGTTATTCACCTTAAGGAAAATTTCGGCTTTGCGGCCGCTGATAGCAAAATCTGTTTCGCGCTGGATCAGCGCCAGTAAACGCGGCCGGCTCCAGGTAGGAGAAACGATCAAATGGTTAAACTGATACGGCCGGTAGCTGTATTCAATAAACTCAAACACCTGGTCAATTTCAGCGGTAATTTCCTGATGACAGGTAAACAGGCTCATATCGGTATAAATACGCGCGGTCTTCTCGTTAAAGTTACCGGTACCTATATGGCCGTAGTGCACTGGTTTGCCTTTTTCCATCCGGCTTATCAGGCACAACTTGGAGTGAATTTTCAGCGTGGTTAAGCCAAACACCACCTGAATACCGGCTTCGGTCATTTTACGCGCCCAGTTGATGTTGTTCTCTTCATCAAAACGCGCTTTGAGTTCTACCACCACGGTAACTTTTTTGCCGTTGCGCACCGCATCCAGCAAGGAATGGATCACACGGGAATGCTTGGCCACGCGGTACATGGTCATTTTAATATGCGTAACTTTGGGGTCGAACGACGCCTGGCGTACCCATTCGGTAAAGTAACCAAAATTGTGATACGGGTAATACAACAAAATATCACCGGCGCGAATGGCATCAAAGCTGGTAGTGTGTTGCTCAAAGTCGGGACTTTTCAGCGGCGGCATGGCCGGAAATTCCAGGCTTTGATGGCCGATATTAGGAAAGCCGATAAAGTCTTTAAAGTTGCGGTAGCGGCTGCCCGGGATCAGCGAGTCTACCGAGCTGGTACCCAGTTGTTTACTCAGCACTTTGAGCATTTGCTCCGGCATTGCCGCATCGTATACCAGCCGCACCGGCTCGGATTTTAAGCGCTGGCGAATACCCTTCGACATTTTATCAATCAGGCTTTGGTCCAGGGTGTCACTGATATTGTATTCGGCGTCGCGCGTTAGTTTTAATGAATAGGCCTGAATATGATCAAACTCAAAAAAGCCGGCGAATAAGTCGGCAGCGCAGTGCACGATCACATCGTCCAGCAGTAATATTTGCCTGCGGTAGTGGCCGTTTTTCTTGCGGGTATTCAAATGCAGCGGCAATTCGATAAAGCGCGACAGCTCGTTGGTCGGTACCTGCACTATGGCGTATTGCGGCTTGCCGCTGCCGGTCATTTCCACCATCAGGTAGGTGGTATTGTCTTCCAGTGCTTTGGGCAGGCTGACTTCTTCGCCGGATAAAATCATCGGTGATATGTGTTTTATCACCTCATCGCGAAAGTAGCTTTTTACCCAGCCGGATTGCAGCTCGCCCAGCTTAAAGTTATCGATAAGCTCGATATTATGCTTGCGCAGTTCCAGCTGAATATCCAGATAAATGGCATTAAAGCGTGCGCCCAGTTGCAGTACCTGCTGCTGAATTTCCTGCAGCAGCTCTTCGGCATCTTCCTGTTCATCCGATTGATATTTTTTCAGTAAAATCCGTCGCTTAACATCAGCTACCCGGACGCGGAAAAACTCATCCATATTATTGGAATAGATACCGAGAAAGCGTAAGCGCTCTATCGGCGGGTTGCGCTCATCTGCCGCTTCCTGCAACACGCGGCCGTTAAAAGCTAACCAGCTGAGTTCACGCGGGTAGGTGGGGAATTCCAGAGTAGTATCTGTATGTTGCATGGTCCAGCTCCTGACTACGACTGGGCTTACTCTATGGCATTTTTATGACAAAATGGTGAAAGCTGCGGCCGGCGCAACAAAATGCTGCTACCGGCAGCGTATTTTGCGTTAATGTTCGGTTTCTACATCCACTACAATATCAGTGGCAATAGCTTCCAGAGCTTTAACCACTTCATCACGGCTGACACTGGCTGGTAATTCCACAGTAGCAATGGCGTTAAATAGCGGCACTCCCCAGTTCGGTGCGCTTTGTTTGTTGCTTTCAAAATGCACTATATTGGTACCTTTGTGTTTAATCACCGAGGAAAGTTCACGCACTATGCCGGGCCGGTCATTGCCGGTAATAACAAATTTCAGGTGTTGCTGCGCATTTAAGCTGGCGGCGATGCCGTGCTGAATTTTAATGTCTAAATCGGTAATTTGCTCAAGCGCTGCGGTCATCGCCGGCAAATCCTGTTCGGCTACTTCTACTTGCAAAATGCCGGCAAAGTAACCGGCCAAATGGCTGAGGTTACTGGCCATCCAGTTGCCGTTGTGCTCGCTGACTACAGTGGCCAGTTTTTCGACTAAACCAGCTTTATCTTTACCTATTAATGTAAGTACTAACTGCTTCATTCAATTTATTCCTGTCATACCTGAAGTAAAAGTAACAGCGGACATTAATGCCACAGCCGGCTAAAAGGTTATTAACACTAGCAGAGTGTAGCTGTTGCCGAAAAGTTTTAAAATGTACCGTTAACATTAATTGTAAATTTAATGGCTTAGCCAATAGTCATTGCCGGCTGAATTTTGCCCTGTGTAAGCACAGCAACAAAAATTTAGCCGTTGTTAGTGGCCACTGCGCTGGTATGACGCCCGGCTTTCTGCCTATACTTAGCGCATCAGAACCGGCCTGTGCCGGTAGCTCGTATCAGCAGACAGCCAACGAAACGGAGCCGGCAGTGGATAAGCTCAATTTAAGTAAACATATTTCCAGTTCTTTTAACGAAGAAATTAACGAAGTGCGCAATCATGTGATGGCGATGGGCGGCTTGATTGAGCAACAGTTAAATAATGCACTGATGGCGATAGCCAATGCCGATGCTGAATTGGCTCAGTTGGTTATCGATACCGATTTAAAAGTAAATGACTGGGAGCTGCAAATTGATAAAGAGTGCACCAGCATTATTGTTAAACGCCAACCGGCGGCCAGTGATTTACGCTTAATAATGGCTATCATGAAAACCATCGCCGATTTAGAGCGCATAGGCGATGAAACCCGGCGTATTGCCCGGGTGGCGCTGGAGTCGTTTAACAGTGAGCAGCAGGATTTATTGGTAAATCTCGACAATTTAGGCCGCCATGTCGGCCAGATGCTGCATGATGTGTTAGATGCGTTCGCCCGTATGGATGTGGAAACCGCGCTGTTAGTGCATAAAGAAGATAAGAAAGTTGACCGCGAGTATGAAGCCATTACGCGGCAATTAATGACCTACATGATTGAAGATCCGCGCTCTATTCCTAAGGTAATGAACGTGCTGTGGTCGGCGCGTTCGCTGGAGCGAATCGGCGATCGCTGTAAAAATCTGGCCGAGTACATTATTTTCTTTGTTAAAGGCAAGGTAGTGCGTCATAGCAGTGCCGAGCAGCTGGAGCAGGAAGCACGTAGCTGATTTACAGGTATTTTTTTATACCTTACACACGCTCTGACCAGGCTTTTGTTCAGGGCGTTTTCATTTAGCATTCATTTTTCGTTTTTCATGCGCTTTGAATGCCGTTACAATGCGCGCCGACTGTCGTCAAACCAACTTACGGGGCCAGGCTATGCCAGCTAGTACTTTTTTATCCGTGTTTGCCAAATCACCGATTAAACCGATAGAAGAACATATTCGCAAGGTGCATCAGGCCAGCGAGTTGTTGCTACCGTTTTTCGATGCGGTGTATCAACAAAATTGGCAACTTGCGGCAGATGTCCGTAAAAATATCGTCGCGTTGGAAAAAGAAGCCGACAAATTAAAACGTGAAATCCGTATCAACCTGCCGCGTGGCCTGTTTTTGCCGGTCGACCGCACCGATATTCTGGAGCTGGTTTCGCAGCAAGACAAAATCGCTAATAAAACTAAAGATATTACCGGCCGTGTGTTGGGGCGCGAGTTGTTGATCCCGCAGAACCTGCAGGCAGATTTTAAAACTTATGTGCAACGCTGTATTGACGCTACTGCGTTAGCCAGTGAAGTGATTAATGAACTGGACGAACTGCTGGAAACCGGTTTCCGTGGTCGTGAAGTTGACCTGGTGATCAAGATGGTAGAACAACTGGATACCATCGAAGGTGACACCGATGAAATGCAGATTAAATTGCGTAAAGCCTTACGTTTGGCAGAACAAGAACTTAACCCGATAGATGTGATGTTTTTATACCGCACACTGGAGTGGGTTGGTGATTTAGCCGACGTAGCGCTGAAGGTTGGTTCACGTCTCGAAATTATGCTCGCCCGTTAATTTTAAAAGGTTTCCCTGATGGATATTCTACAATCATACGGTTTAATTCTGGTTATTATCGCCGCCGTATTCGGTTTTATGATGGCCTATGGTGTCGGTGCAAATGATGTTGCCAATGCTATGGGTACCTCAGTTGGTTCTAAAGCGCTGACGATTAAACAAGCCATTTTTATTGCTGCTATATTTGAATTTGCCGGTGCTTACTTAGCCGGCGGCTCGGTTACCTCTACCATTCGCGGCGGTATTACCGATGCGTCTTTCTTTGTCGATGCGCCGGAGCTGATGGTGTACGGCATGATAGCGGCATTGTTGGCGGCAGCAACCTGGCTAATCGTGGCGTCTTACTTTGGCTGGCCGGTATCTACTACGCATTCTATTGTTGGTGCGATTATCGGTTTTGCTGCAGTGGGCGTAGGTATGGACGCCGTGCACTGGGACAAAGTCGGCGGTATTGTCGGTAGCTGGGTGGTTACGCCGATGTTGGCTGGCGTGCTGGCTTATATGTTCTTTATGAGTGCGCAGAAATTAATTTTTGATACCGATGCACCACTGGCAAACGCGAAAAAATACGTACCGTTTTATATGGCGTTCGCGGCCTTTATGATGACTTTGGTTACTGTACAAAAAGGCTTAAAACACATTGGTTTACACCTGACCACTGCAGACGGTTATTATATTTCTATCGCCATTGCGGTGGTTATCGGCGCCATTGGTAAAGTGGTGATCAGTAAGTTGAAGTTTGACCCTGCGGCCGATAAGAAAATGCAGTTTAATAATGTTGAGCGTATCTTCGGTGTGTTAATGATCACTACTGCTTGTTGTATGGCCTTTGCCCACGGTTCAAACGATGTGGCCAACGCCATTGGGCCTTTGGCTGCGGTGGTGAGTGTGGTGAGCAGTGGTGGAGAGATTGCCAGTAAAGCTCAGTTAGCCTGGTGGATATTACCCTTAGGTGGCATTGGTATTGTAATCGGCCTGGCCACTTTGGGCGCGCGGGTTATTCAGACTGTTGGTACGGCTATTACGCATTTAACGCCAAGCCGTGGCTTTGCCGCTGAATTGTCTGCTGCTTCCACTGTGGTTATTGCCTCCGGCGCCGGTTTGCCTATCTCTACCACACAAACGCTGGTAGGTGCGGTATTAGGTGTTGGTCTGGCCCGCGGTATAGCTGCACTGAATTTAGGTGTCGTGCGCAACATCTTTATCTCGTGGATCATTACCTTACCGGTAGGTGCCGGCCTGGCAATCATATTCTTCTATATTCTTAAAGCCATTTTCAGCGTCTGATAACGCTACAAGGTTAAAAGCAAAAAAAGCCCTCGTTAACGAGGGCTTTTTTATAGTTTGCTGTTAGTGTTTAAATACGGCTTATGGCTGGTATTCGCTTACCAGGGTTAAGCCGCTTACAGCGCGGAAGGCATATAGTGACAGATGCCAAACACCAGCTTGCGGGTTGGTAATAACGCAGGTTTCGCTGTTACCGTTTTTATTAGGCCGGCAATCATAGTTGGCGCTGGTAGGCTGGCTGCCATGCTTGATGTATAAGTCAGCGTCACCGCGGCCGCCGCTGATCTCAACGGTTAACTGCGCCATACCTTCCGGTACCTCCAGCGTGTAATGTTGCCAGGCACGGCGGGCTATAGTGATATCGGTAATGGTTTCACCACCGGCATCCGGTAAATCCGGAGCGGTAAAGCTACCGGTCAGGTTCACGTCAGCAAAGTCGGTATAGCCGATTAACTTCACATAGTAAGTACCGGCTTGTACCGGGTCGATGGCGCAGTTTTCATCATTACCTGCTTCATATGGCCGGCAATCCCAGTCAGATGCGCTTGGCTCACTGCCAAACTTGACGTACATATCCGCATCACCGCTGCCGCCATTCATAACAAACGACAGGTTACTGGCGCCGGCCGGTACCGCCAGGCTGTAAAGCAGTTCTTCACCGCCGCTACCGGCGATGCCGGACACGGTTTCACCGTTGCTTAGTTCTGTTGCTGTTGGCGGCGGTGGCGGCTCAATATCATCACCTTCACAGCCAAATTCGGCCAGATAATCTACTGCAGCTTTGGTTTGCACTAAACCGTGGCCGTAAGAGGTATCGCGGCCCGGTGCACCCAGATCTGTTGCAGTGGCCGCTAAGGCACTGCGAATTTGTGCATTGCTGCAATCCGGGTAGTGGCTCCATACCAGGGCCGCTACGCCGGCAACATGCGGAGAGGCCATAGAGGTACCATCCATCAGGCCATAATTGGCTGCACCGGCAAACAGGCTGGCATCGCTGCCCAATTGTGCCAGTAACAGCTGGCCATCTTCCTGCGATAAGCTGACTGCAGCAATGGTGGTCGTAGGGGCGTCACCTAAAGTGCCGCTAAAGTTACCCGGTTCATTGTTATAGATAATGGCGCCAATACCGCCGCCTGCCTGACAAGATTCAACTTTCAGGCCAAAAGCCACTTCACCGCGTTCAATCAAACAAATCTTGTCGGCAACGTCTGTACAGGTTTCCAAACCTAAACCACAACCGGCCAACTCTGCGGTGAAATCTGCCGTACCGGAGCCCGTCATCGGGTTTACGCTATAAGCTGTGGCATTGACAGTTAAGGTAGCGTCCAGTGCAGCGCCGGTCGGGTAGGTTGAGCGTACCGCCACACCCGGGCCCGCCAGCTCTACCTGGGCATTACGCTGCGAGAAATCAGCGTGGGTTTGAGTGTCATCTACGGCGGCAACCGATACTACAGAATCATAAGATGCCGGGTAAGATAATGCCGTATTACCGTCATTACCGGCAGCAGCGATCAGCAGTACGCCGGCATCATAGGCGGCTTGCATGGCATTGCTTTCAGTGATGTTGGAACCGGCACCACCCAGGCTCATATTAATGACCGTAGAGCCATTTTGCACACAGGTATCAACCGCTTGCGCCAAAGTAGAGGAGTAGCCCCAACCATCGTCATTAAACACTTTAACAATATGCAGTTTTACATTGCCATTGGGCAATACACCTACAACGCCAACGTCGTTGTTCATAGCCGCAATAGTACCGGCTACGTGGGTGCCATGCGGGCCGCCGGCGTCAAACCAGTTGCCCGTGCCGATGTCATTGGTGCCGCTGATATTGGCATCGTTAAAATCTTCATGCGGTAAACCCAGGCCAGAATCGATAACACACACTGTTTGGTTCGAGGCAAATTGGTCGCTGACCTGGTCAGCCTGCACCATGGTATAGCCGTAAGGTACTTGCTGCGACATGGGAAAACGCGGCAGATCACGCTCAACATATTCTACTGTCGGATCGGCTTTTAAGGCTTTAACCGTGGCCGGGCTAAGCTCTGCTGCAATAGCGTTACGTTTTGCCAATACATGGTGAATACGCGCGCCCTGACGGCTTAAACGTTCACTGTTACCGGCTAATGCTGATAACGAAACGTCTTTTGCCACCTTACCGCGGTTTAACTGCGGATCTTTGCTCAGATTACTGTCTTTATATTTAACAATGTAGCGTTCGCTGGCTGCTTGCTCAGCGGCTAACCGCAGCGCATCCGCCGGGGCCGCAATAGCGCTGCTGACGGCAGCGGCTAAGATACTGACACCAGCCAGTAATAAAGTGTTATGTGTTACGGACATGTTCACCCTCCAGGTGATTGTTATAGTTTTCAGATGCATACCCGATACAGCGCGGACCGCATAACTCGCAAGCGGGAGGTCATTTAATTAAATGAAATGTCTACAGCAACAGCCTGCAAGTGCTGAAAGAGGGACGCAGAGTAGCAGGCCTAAAACAATTCAGTTATTACGCTATAACAAAAGAAATTTTTATTCAAACTTCAATTTACATAAATATATGCTCTGGCGGCTAACTTATTGAAATTATATTTACTATTTATTATCAGTTGTAATTTTAGGGCCAGCTTGCTGCGCAGTGGCTGCCACTTGCATCGCTATGAATTCAGGCGTAGAGTTTAACCACTTATATTGGCTGTTAAGTCTTTTTTTAATCGGAATTAGTAATGAAACGTTTGCCCAGTATTAAACAGTTGCAGTATGTGCTGGCGCTGCATGAGCATCAGCACTTTGGTCGTGCTGCTGATGCCTGCTATATCGGTCAGTCTACGCTAAGTGCTGCTATTGCCAATTTAGAAGAAACCATGCAGGCGCAGCTGTTAGAGCGGGATCACAAAACCTTTATTTTTACTGCGTTGGGGGAAGATGTCGTACGCCAGGCGCGGCACATTATTGAACAATGCGAAGAGCTGACCGAGTTTGCCAAGTGCCAGGGCAAACCGATGACCGGGCCGTTCCGCTTGGGCTGTATACCGACTATTGCACCCTTTGTGCTCAGTGAAGTTATGACACTGTGCCGCGAGCGGTACCCCGATTTACAGCTGTTGTTGCGTGAAGATACCTCAGAGAATTCATTGCATGGCCTGGCTGAAGGCCGGCTGGATATGGTGTTACTGGCGTTGCCCTATGAAACCGGTGCTTTTCATACCGAAGTACTGGCGCAGGATGCGTTTAAACTGGTGCTGCACCAGGATTGGTTGGACAGGGGCTTTAATAAAGATATCAGCCAATGGCCGGATGAAAGCATCTTTTTGCTGGAGCGCGAGCATTGTTTAACCAACCATGCGGTAAAGGCCTGTGAGCTGGAAGACAGCCGGAAAGTAAACCCGTTTTTTGCCACCAGTCTGCATACGCTAACCCAGATGGTAAACAATAAGCTGGGCGTTACTTTTATGCCGCAAATGGCGATTAACAGTGGTGTACTGGATGGCACCGGCCTGATAGCGCAAGCCCCCGGTAATGCTGCTGCCTACCGGGATATTGGTGTGGCCTGGCGCCCCACGTCGACCAAAGCGCGCAGCTACCGGCTAATGGCCGATTTGATCACTGAAGTGTTACAACAAAAGTGCCGTTAAAGCCCTTGTTCTGCTAAAATGCCGGCTGTTTTTTTACAGCCGTGCCCTCTGGTCGGTAAAGCCAAGGAATCTCCAATGCAAGTTAAAGACTTTTCATTCGAACTGCCCGGGCAGCTTATTGCCCGTTTTCCCAAAGCCGAGCGTTCTTCCAGCCGTTTGCTGGCGATGGATAAACACAGTGGTGAGTTACAACATCATATTTTTAAAGATTTAGCTGACTTTTTGCAGCCCGGTGACTTGTTGGTGTTTAACAATACCAAGGTAATACCGGCGCGCTTGTTCGGCCAAAAAGCCTCCGGTGGCAAAGTGGAGGTGCTGGTAGAGCGCATGTTGGATAATAAGCGTTTTCTGGCGCATGTTCGTGCCAGTAAAGCCCCCAAACCAGGTACGGTATTAGTGCTGGAAAACAGTGCCGAAGTGCGGATGAATCAGCGCCACGACGAACTGTTTGAGCTGGAAGTGCTCAGCGATGAGCCGGTGTTGGCGATGCTGGAACGCCTGGGCCATATGCCGCTGCCGCCTTATATTGACCGTCCGGATAACGAAGAAGATAAAGCGCGTTATCAAACGGTGTATAACGAAAAGCCGGGTGCGGTAGCCGCGCCCACCGCAGGTTTGCACTTTGACCAGCCGCTGTTAGATAAGCTGAAAAATAAAGGTGTGGAATTTGCTTATATTACGCTGCACGTTGGCGCCGGCACGTTTCAACCGGTGCGGGTGGATAACGTGCTGGAGCATAAAATGCACGCCGAATACATTGAAGTGCCGCAAAATGTGGTAGATGCAATTGCAGCATGCAAAGCGCGCGGTAACCGCGTGGTAGCCGTGGGCACTACGTCGGTACGTTCACTGGAATCGGCTGCACAACAGGGCGGCGGCAAGCTGGTGGCTTATAACGGCGATACGCAGATTTTTATCTATCCTGGTTATGAGTTTAAGGTGATTGATGCACTGATCACTAATTTTCACTTGCCGGAATCTACGTTGATTATGCTGGTATCAGCATTCAGCAGCCGCGAAAATGTAATGAATGCCTACAAAACGGCGGTTGCAGAGCAATACCGGTTTTACTCCTACGGCGATGCGATGTTTATCCGCTAACGTGGCATAAGCTGGTTGAGTCCGGAGGACTGAATAGGTTTAGCTCGCCGTCAGCAGAGCGGGGGCCGGGTGTTCTTATGCAGCAGCGGCAGGGATGCCGCGGAGGCTGAGACAGCACAGGGATGTGCTGTTGAAGGCGGCGAAATAAGAATTTCCCGGCACCTGCAGTTGCACAACAACACCCTGCCATAGCCTTGATAGTCAGCTGAGGCACCATCCGCTTTGTTCAGCTTAGCTTCTGTCACTTAAGCTGCTATAATCGGCGGCGCAAAAAAGCCGGACTGTTTCTCCGGCGTATGAGGATAGTAATGAAATTTGAATTAGATACCACAGATGGCAAGGCCCGCCGCGGCCGGCTGATTTTTGAGCGTGGCGTGGTAGAAACGCCGGCTTTTATGCCGGTTGGCACCTACGGCACCGTAAAAGGCATGACACCGGAAGAGCTGGATGCGACCGGGGCACAAATTTGCCTTGGCAACACTTTTCACTTAATGCTGCGCCCGGGCACTGAGATCATCAAAAAGCACGGTGACCTGCATGACTTTATGCACTGGCATAAGCCTATTTTGACCGACTCCGGCGGTTTCCAGGTATTCAGCCTGGGCGAGTTGCGTAAAATTACTGAAGAAGGTGTTAAATTTCGCTCACCATTAAACGGCGAGCGCATTATGTTAACGCCGGAACGCTCAATGGAAGTGCAGCGCGATTTAGGCTCGGATATCGTAATGATTTTCGACGAATGTACGCCGTACCCTGCCACCGAGCAGGAAGCGAAAAAGTCGATGGAAATGTCACTGCGCTGGGCTAAACGCAGTAAAGATGCGCACGGCGATAACCCTGCTGCACTGTTCGGTATTATTCAGGGCGGTATGTACCCGAACCTGCGCGATGTCTCGCTTACCGGTTTGGAAGATATTGGCTTTGACGGCTACGCCATTGGCGGCTTGTCAGTAGGTGAGCCGAAAGAAGACATGATCCGCATTTTAAATCACACCACCGATAAAATGCCGGAGCATAAACCGCGTTATTTAATGGGTGTGGGTAAGCCGGAAGATATCGTTGAAGCCGTGCGTCGTGGTATTGATATGTTCGATTGTGTAATGCCAACCCGTAACGCACGTAATGGTCATTTGTTTATCAGCACTGGTGTGGTAAAAATCCGTAACGCCAAATACAAAGATGATATTGGCCCGTTAGACGCAGAATGCGACTGTTACACTTGTAAAAATTATTCCCGTGCATATCTACATCATTTGGACCGTTGTAATGAAATCCAGGGGGCCAGATTAAATACCATGCACAATTTGCATCACTATCAGAAATTGATGCAAGGATTGCGTGCGGCTATTGCCGCTGGTAACCTGGAGCAGTTTGTCGAACAATTTTATGCAAAACGCGGCCTGCCGGTTCCGGCATTGCACGCGGTTGATACCAATACAGAACAACATTAATCACAATTAAGGGGACACAAATGAGTTTATTAATCAGCAACGCCTATGCCGACGTAGCCAGCCAGCCAGCTCAGGGCGGCGGTTGGGATCTTATTATTATGTTGGTGGCGTTTGGTTTGATCTTCTACTTCCTGATCTACCGCCCGCAAGCCAAGCGCGTTAAAGATCACCGTAACCTGATGTCTGCACTGGGTAAAGGCGATGAAGTATTAACTCAGGGTGGCCTGGTTGGCCGCATCAGCAAAATTGCTGAAGACAAAGATTTCGTGGTTATTGCCCTGAATGACAGCACTGAAGTGACAGTGCAAAAAGCGGCGATCAGCGCTGTACTGCCAAAAGGCACGCTGAAATCTCTGTAAGGCAGAAGAAAGGATAAACAGGTGTTAAATCAAAACCCCGTTTGGCGCTACTTTTTGGTGCTCGGCATGTTATTGCTGGCGCTGGTGTATGCCTTGCCAAATTTATACCCGGAAGACCCGGCGCTGAATATCAGCGCCACCCGTGGCGGTTCTGTATCTGAGCAAACCCGTGAGCAGCTGGAGCAAAGCTTCAGTGCCGCCGGTATAGCGGCAAAATCGGTAGTGTTAGAGAACGGCCAGTTGCTGGCACGCTTTAACAGCACTGAAGATCAGCTGCAGGCGCGCGAAATCGCCAGCCAGCAATTGGGCGCGAACTACATTACGGCGCTTAATCTGGCACCGGCAACGCCGGATTGGCTGGCGGCAATCGGTGCTTCACCGATGAAGCTCGGCCTGGACTTACGTGGTGGTGTGCACTTTCTGATGGCCGTCGATATGAAAGCGGCGCTGGATAAAAACCTGAACGATATGGTGCAAACCTTTCGGGCAGACTTGCGTGAGGATAAAATCCGTTACCGCAGTATTCAGGCTGACGCGGCCACTGGCCAGGTGCAGGTATTGCTGCGCTCGGCAGAAGATGTGGCTGCAACCGAGGCCGCGTTGAAAAAGCGTGACCGTGAGCTGGTATTCAGCCCCGGCAGCGATGACTTAACGTTGCTGGTCAGCATCAGTGAAATTCGCTTAAAAGAAATTCGTGAATACGCACTGGAGCAAAACATCACTATTATCCGTAACCGGGTAAATGAAATTGGTGTTGCTGAACCATTAGTACAACGTCAGGGCGCAGACCGCATTGTAGTGCAACTGCCTGGTGTACAAGACACCGCTACGGCGAAAGAAATCCTTGGTGCTACCGCATCACTGGAGTTTCGTCTGGTCGATGAAGAAGGCGATTTAGCCGCAGCCTTAGAAGGCCGTGTACCGTTAAATGCTGAGCTGTATTACACCCGCAATGGCCGTCCGGTCTTGCTGGAAAAACGCATTATGCTAACCGGTGAACACATTACCGGTGCTAATTCTGCGTTTGACGAATACAGCCGGCCGCAGGTGAGCATTAAGCTGGATGCCAAAGGCGGCAATATGTTATCGGCGGCAACGCGCGATGCTATCGGCCGGCGTATGGCATCGGTGTTTATTGAATATAAACCCGGTACTGAGCTTGGCCCGGATGGCAACCCGGTATTGATTAAACAGCAGGAAGTGATAAACGACGCCACTATTCAGGCGCGTTTGGGCCGCGATTTCCGCATTACCGGTATCGATTCGCCGGGTGAAGCGCAAAATCTGGCTACCTTGCTGCGCGCCGGTGCCTTAATTGCACCTATTCAAATCATTGAAGAGCGCACTATAGGCCCAAGCCTGGGTAAAGAAAACATCGAGCTTGGCACCACTGCTATCTTCTGGGGTATGATTTGTGTGCTGGTCTTTATGGTGATTTACTACAAAGCCTTTGGTCTGGTGGCTAACCTGGCGCTGGTAGCTAACCTGGTGTTAATTGTCGGCGTTATGTCAATGATCCCGGGCGCAACCCTTACGTTACCTGGTATGGCCGGTATTGTATTAACAGTAGGTATGGCGGTAGATGCTAACGTGCTGATATTCGAGCGCATCCGTGAAGAATTGGCGGAAGGGCGTTCGGTGCAGCAGGCAATTCATCATGGCTACGACCGTGCCTTTGCCACCATTGCCGACTCTAATATTACTACCTTATTAGTGGCGTTAATTCTGTTCGGTATTGGTACCGGGCCGGTAAAAGGCTTTGCCGTAACCCTGGCCATTGGTATTTTAACGTCAATATTCACCGCCGTTGTCGGTACCCGTTTATTGGTTAATTTGTTCTGGGGTGGCCGCCGCGTGCAGTCGCTGCCAATATAAGGGGCATGCAATGAGAATATTTTCCTTTAGCCAGCCGCTGAATTTTATGCGGTTAAAATGGCCGGCTATCGTGCTGTCTACTTTGTTGATCTTAGGCTCGTTGTTTTCCTTTGCGACTAAAGGCATCAACTGGGGGCTGGATTTTACCGGTGGTACCGTAATCGAAGTGGGCTTTGCCCAGCCGGCGAATTTGCCGGCCGTAAGGCAAACCCTGACAGACGCCGGTTATGGCGATGCCGTAGTGCAGTTGTTTGGCACCAGCCGTGATGTGTTAATCCGCATTCCGCTGCGCACCGATGTTGACCAGTCAGCATTAGGTGACAGTGTAATTAAGGCACTTAACGCGGCAGAAACTGAGCCGGTTACCATGCGCCGTATCGAGTTTGTTGGTCCAAGCGTAGGTGAAGAGTTAAAAGAAGATGGCGGCCTGGCGATGCTGGTGGCGCTGATCGGTATTTTGCTTTACGTTACCATGCGCTTTGAATGGCGTTTATCGGTGGGCGCTGTAATGGCCTTGTTCCACGACGTGACGCTAACCATGGGCTTGTTTTCGGTGTTGCAGTTAGAGTTTGATTTAACTGTGCTGGCGGCGATATTGGCGCTGATAGGTTATTCGATTAACGACACCATAGTGGTATTCGACCGTATTCGTGAAAGTTTTCGCAAACTGCGTGATACCAGCGTGGATGACACCATTAACGACGCCATTACCTCAACCCTGAACCGCACCGTAATCACCTCGTTAACTACAGTGTTAGTGTTGGTGGTGTTGTTTTATATGGGCGGGGCGTTAATTCATGGTTTTGCTACGGCGTTATTGTTTGGTATTGCCATCGGTACTTACTCTTCTATCTATGTCGCCAGTGCGATAGCAGAAATTCTCGGCATCAGCCGCGAAGATATGCTGCCGCCACCGCCGGTAGAAAAAGAAGGTGAAAATACCGACGCCTTGCTGTAAATCAGTAGCTAAAGATGCTAAAAATGCCGGTCACTGACCGGCATTTTTGTTTTTTGCGCCGCCATATTAGGGAGCAACAGTATGAGCAAACAACACGCACCGGGTTTTATTGCCCTGGTAGAACAAGCCAAAGCGCAGATTAACGAAATTGGCATCACGGAATTGCTGCAGCACAACCAGCCTTATGTGTTGCTGGACATCCGCGAGGACCATGAATGGGCCGCCGGCCATTTGCCTGAGGCGATGCATTTGGGCAAAGGTATTATCGAACGTGATATTGAGCAAACGGTAGCTGATAAAAAGCAAAAGCTGGTGTTGTACTGCGGCGGCGGTTACCGCTCAGCGTTATCGGCGCAAACGCTGCAGCAGATGGGCTATCAAAATGTGTTTAGTTTAGCCGGTGGTTATCGGGAGTGGTGTGAACGTAAGCTACCGGTAGAAGTACCGGCCGGTAAATGAGGATGTTATCAATGTGGTTAAAAACAGGGCTTTACGCCGCGGCGCTATGGTTTACCTTAGGTGTGCAGGCGCAAACCTCGGTATGGCAGGTTAGCAAAGCTGAGCAAACATTATATATCGCCGGTACCGTGCATTTGTTACCGCCACAGCAGTTTCCATTGCCGGCGGAATTTGCCACGGCTTACCGGCAAGCCGATACGCTGGTTTTTGAAACCGATGTGCGCGAGTTGGAAACGCCGCAGGGCATGCAACTGCTGATGCAGCAGGCGATGTACAAAGATGGGCGTAAGCTCAGTGGTGTATTGTCGGCAACAACCTATCAGCAGTTACAGCAGTATGCCAACACTCAGGGCGTTGATTTGGCGCCGTTGAACGGCTTTAAGCCCGATTTTGTGTTGTTAACCTTAATGCAGGTTGCGTTGCAAAAAGCCGGTATGGCCGGCGAGGGCGTGGATATGTATTTCCTTAAACAGGCGCTGGCAGATAATAAGCCATTGCTGTTTCTGGAAACGGTAGAGCAGCAGCTGGGTATGCTGCTGAATATATCCGCCAACAATGAAGATGCTTTCGTGCAGCAAAATTTGGCGCAGTTATCTGAGCTGGAAGCTGAGCTAAACAAAATTATTGCCGCCTGGCGCAGTGGTGATACCGGCACTATGGCAGAGCTGGCAATGGCTTTTACCGATACGCCGGAAGGTAAGCAGTTTTACGAGGCGTTGTTGGTGCAGCGTAATAAAAACTGGCTGCCGCAAATACAGCAAATGCTGGCCACGCCGGAAGTAGAGCTGGTATTAGTCGGGGCTTTGCATCTGGCGGGTGAGAGTAATGTACTGCAATTGCTGCGGGAGCAAGGCTACAGCATTACGCAGCTGTAGCACCAGGTTATACTTCTGGCTTATAGTCCGGAACCCAGATGCGCAGCCGGCGGGGCCACCGTCAGGTTACAACACCCGCTGTGCTCGCCACAGCAACTCACAAGCCATCCCTGGCTTGTTCAGACACTCTGTGGCTGCGCATCGGGGTTCTAACCTGTGCTGTCGCGGTGTTACACCGGACTTAGCGTGACAGGGTTTCGGTCAGGTGCGGACGAATACCTTTAAGCATGCCGGCCAGCACTTTCGGGCTGGCGGCAACAATGTTGCCACTGCGCAGTTGGTTATTACCACCAACAAAATCACACACCAGGCCACCGGCCTCGCGCACGATTAGCTCGCCTGCGGCAATGTCCCACGGCTTTAAACCAATTTCAAAGAAACCATCAAAGCGGCCGGCAGCCACATAGGCTAAATCCAGTGCAGCAGAACCGGTACGGCGGATGTCCGCGGCGTCGGTCAGTAACGACGCTAACATCGCGCTGTGTGCCGGTAAGTGAGTTTTGTTTTTAAACGGAAAACCGGTAGCCAAAATAGTGCCCTGCATATCAGGCAGGTTGGTGACACGAATACGGGTACCGTTTAACTGGGCGCCACGGCCACGGGATGCGGTAAACAGCTCGCCGCGCAGTGGATCAAAGATCACTGCCTGGTCTAATTTACCCTGATGTTTTAACGCGATAGACACCGCAAAGTGCGGAATGCCTTTAATAAAGTTGGTGGTACCGTCCAGTGGGTCAATGATCCATTGAAACTCACTGTCGTTATTACCGTAATCACCATGCTCTTCGCCGACGATACCGTGGGTCGGGAACGATTTTTGTAACACCTGAACAATAGCTTGTTCGGCTTCTCTGTCGACATTGGTGACAAAGTCGTTAGTGCCTTTTTGTACTTTCTGTACCATATCTAACTGGCCACAGGCACGAGCGATCACGTTACCGGCGCTGCGGGCAGCGCGAACCGCGATGTTTAACATCGGATGCATAGCAATTACCTTATTTTGAAAAGAGCTGTGTAAATTTCGGTCAAAAGAGCGGCGCACATTGTAACGGCTGGCACGCAAAAGTAAAGGTAAAACCACTGCCACCAGGCAATTTCAGCTGTTTATGTTTGCTTACAAAGCCGTATTCAGCTGGTGTAAGTTTTAGTATAAACTCAGGTTAATTATTCAGATATGATTCAGCCCGGCGCGCCTACATTGAATGAGCGCTTAAGTGTCGTGAGATCAGCACAGAGGATACCCAAGATGAAAACCCTGTTAATCAGCTCAGTGGCCGTTATCAGCTTAGTATTAGGCGGTTGCGGCGCGGTGCACACTGCCGTAGCCAAACGTAATTTAGACGTACAAACCAAGATGAGCAGCTCTATTTTTCTTGACCCGGTAGAGCCGGAGCAGCGCACGGTGTTTGTCGATATCCGTAATACCTCAGATAAACCGGAATTTGATTTAAAACCTCAGGTTATTCAAAGCCTGCAGGCGCGCGGCTACCAGGTTATTGATAGCCCGTCACGGGCAAACTATTGGCTGCAGGCCAACGTACTGCAGGTTGGCCGCAGTAATGCGCGTGCTACCAACGGTGCGCTGGCGGCAGGCCCGGGCATTGCAGGTGGTGCGGTATCAGGTTATGCCATTCACCGTGCTACCGGCGGCAGCTCGGGTGGTGGTGGCGCAATTGGTGCGGTAGTGGGTGGTGCTGTAGTGGGAACCGTGGTCGATGCGATGGTAGAAGATGTGTACTACAGCGTGATTACCGATATTCAGATTATGGAACGCTTTGACGGCACCGTGCGCGAAAGCTCAGAGCATCAGCTGATCCAGGGCGACAGTGGCAGCACTACTTCCAGTTATCAGCGCCAGAGTGATATGCGCAAATACCAAACCCGCGTAGTCAGCTTTGCCAATCAGGCCAACTTAAAGTGGCCGGAAGCCGAGCCGGAGCTGACCCAAGGTATGGTGCGGGCGCTGGCCGGTTTATTCTAAATGCGTATAGCTTTCCTGCTGCTGGCGGTGTGGCTGCTGTCGGCTTGTACCGCAGTGCATACCTCGGTAGCAAAACGCAACCTGGATGTACAAACACGGATGAGCCAAACGGTGTATCTGGATCCGGTGGAGCCGGAGCAGCGCACCATTTTTCTCGATATTCGCCAAACTGCGGCAGAGTACCAATTACCGCTGGGCGACGATGTGCGCAACTTTATGCTGACTCGTGGTTATCAGCTGGTAGATTCGCCCATTAACGCGCAGTACTGGTTACAGGTGAATGTGCGTACGGTATTAAAAGAACGGCCGGATAAAGTGCTGGCCGACGAGTACGGCATGACCGCAGACGAAGTACAGCAGTTGCTGGATCCGGGTATGGCACCACCGCCACCAGCGGAAACACCGCAGCAGCGTAATGACCGCTATAACCGCAATGCCGCGGTATTTGTGGATACCTCTGTCGGCACCAATATCGACGGCAAAGACATTGCCCGCGCTTTAGTGGTGTTGGCTGCCTTTGCCGGCGCCGAGTACATCGGTAACCAGTTGGTGCAGGACAAATACTACACCATGCTGACCGATATTCAGATTGCCGAGCGCATCGCACCGGACTCCGCGCAAAAAGTGCAGGAATACAGCGAGCATCAGTTACGCCAGGGCGACAGTGGTGCTTTTGAGCAGTTATGGCAGCGCGATACCGATATGCGTAAGTATCAGGTTAAAGTGGTCAGCTTCGCCAATAAAGCTAACCTGAGCTGGCAAGATGCCGAGCAACCGCTGCACCAGGGGCTGCTACGCTCCTTGGCGGGCATTTTTTAGTTTGTAGCGTTCTGTTTTAACACTACCAATACTGCTCTACGGTGATATTGCCCGGCTCGCGGCGCAGGTTTTTCTTTAAGCCCATACTTTCCAGCAGGGTTTTAACGTCTTTAATCATATCGGGGTTACCGCACAGCATGACCTGTGAACGGTTAGTGAGTGGTTGCTTACATATTGCTTGCAGCTCGCCGCTTTGTATCAGTTGCGGCAGGCGTTGGTGTGGTACGCCGGTCATCGGCTCACGGGTTACTATGGGTTGGTAGTGCAGTTGGCCCGGGTATTGATGCTGATACTGCTGAATAAGCTCGCGGTAGGCCAAATCGGCGATAGTGCGCACACTGTGCACCAATACGATATGTTTAAAACGCTGCCACAGGTTATGCGTGCCCAGCATAGATAAATAGGGCCCGATACCGGTGCCGCTGGAGATCAGCCACAGGTTGTCGCCGTCGGGTACTTCATCCAGTACAAAAAAGCCGGAAGCCGGCTGGCTTATTTCCAGCGTATCGCCCATTTTCAGCTGTTGCAGCAGCGGTGACAGTTTGCCGCCGGCCACAGTGCTGACTAAAAATTCCTGCTCGCTACTTCCCGGGCTGTTCACCAGCGAATAGGCGCGCTGCACGCGGCCGTCCGGGGTATTCAGCGCCAGCCGGACAAATTGCCCGGCGGTAAAGTCAAACGCCGGTGTTTGCAGTTTAATGCTGAACAAATTGGCATGCCAATGCAGGTTGTCGGTTACTGTACCGCTAAGCCATTGCGCCATAATTGGTTTCCTTAAATCTGCTCTGGCTCAAGCCTGGCAAAGTTGCCGCGATATTCAAGCCGTATTGTTGCAGTTGTTAAAAGTAAAAGGGGCTAAACTAATGCCCGACAGCATGTTATGTTGTGCAACAAACCAACAATTACAAGTAGCTATGAGCGACACTTTCTTCTTTGCTGACTGGCAGGTAGACCCTGCCGCCAACAGCCTGCGCCGCGGCAAGCAGCTTATTCAGCTGGAGCCTAAAGCCATGGATGTACTGCTGTTGCTGTGCCGTCACGCCGGCGAGGTGCTTAGCAGCGATGATATTGTGCGTGAATGCTGGCCGGATACCGACACCGGTGATAACCCGCTGCATAAAACCATCACCCAGTTGCGTAAGGCGCTGGGCGATAACGCTACTAATCCGGTTTATATTGAAACCATCCGTAAGCGCGGTTACCGCACCCTGGCTGAAGTGCGCTTTCCGCTGGGGCAACAGCAAAGTGTGCAGGCGCAAAGCTGGCAGCAGGGCTCGCCGTTTCCGGGCCTGCAGGCTTATGATGCGCGTTATGCCAGCGTATTTTTTGGCCGTGGTATCCAAATAAACACCTTACTTAGCCGCATCGCGCAACAAATTAAATATGGCCGCGATTGTTGTTTGTTGCTTGGCCCCAGCGGCAGCGGTAAGTCTTCATTAATTAATGCCGGTGTTATGCCTAACCTGATGCAGCAGGGCGGCTATAACGGTGTTGAGGTGTTGTCATTCAGCAGTCTGGACTTGGCCGATGTGGCCGCCGGACAATTGCTCACCGATTTAGCCGGCAGCATGCTGGATTGGGAACTTAATGAACAGCCGGTATTTGCCGGCGACAGCGCGCAAAGCCTGGCGGCACTGTTGGCAACAGATCCACAACAGGTGATGCAGCGCTGCCTGCAGCAATTGCCGAAAAACGCGCAGACAAAGCAGCGTTTCGCCCTGTTTGTCGATCGCTTAGAGGTGCTGTTGTCGTCGCCGTTGTTCAGTGCACAGCAACGCACAGACTTTGTTGCGCTGTTGGAGCAACTCGCTACCAGTGGCGCTGTGCTGGTACTCAGCGCCTGTCGCAACGAGTTTTATCCGCTGCTGGTCGATTACCCCAGCCTGATCGCCGGTAAAGCCAAAGGCGCGCATTTTGATTTGGCCGCGCCGGGCAGGGCCGATTTGTTGCAAATGATCCGCCTGCCGGCACTGGCCGCCGGGCTGAGTTTTGATACCGACCCCGCTACCGCCATGGGGTTGGATGAAATGCTCTGCACTGAAGCGGCCAGTAACCCCGATGCGCTGCCGATGCTGCAATACACGCTGCAGCAGTTGTATTTACAGCGCAGCGCTGATAACAAGTTGCTGTTGCCGGTTTACAAAGCGCTGGGTGGCATTGAAGGCGCCATAGGTAAAAATGCTGAGCAGGCCATTACCGGTTTAAGTAAAGCCGAGCAAGACAGCCTGCCGCGGGTGTTATCAATGCTGGTAACCCTGCGCGAGGACGAAAAAAGCATTACCAGCCGCAGCGGCCGCTTGACGCAGCTGCAAACCGACGCCGAACGTACTTTAGTGCAAACCATGGTAGAGCAGCGTTTATTTGTCTCGCATCTGCAAAACGGCGAGCCGTGCTTTAGTATCGCGCACGAGGCGCTGCTGCGGCGCTGGCCGCGCGCCACTGCATGGATTAGCGAACACCATGACAGCTTAAGCGTAAAAAGCCGGTTGCAACATTTAACCCAGCGCTGGCTGGCCGAGCAGCAAAACAGTGCCTATTTACTGGCCGATGGTAAACCCTTGCAAGAGGCGCAAACCTTGCTGAATAACAGCTTGTTTTCGCTCGAAGCCGACGAGCGGCGTTTTATTCAGGTGTCTGCCAATAAAGCCCGGCTTAAACGCTGGACGCGGCGCGGCACCATCGCCATGCTGTGCCTGCTTAGCTTTACCGCTGTTACCATGAGTTTCAGAAGTTTTAACGCAGAACAACTTGCGCAACAAAAACGGCTGGCAGCAGAAAACCTGCTCGGTTTTATGGTCGGCGAATTTGCCGACAAATTGCGCAGCATAGGCCGGATGGATTTACTCGACGGTATCAGTAATAAAGCACTGGAGTACTTTAGTGAGTTGTCAGATGAAGAAGAGCACCAGTTAAATTTTGAAGCCCGCTTTCAGCATGGTCAGACCCTGGCTGCGATGGGGGAGGTAGCCTATTCACGCGATAAGCTGGATGAGGCACTAACTGCCTTTCAGAGCAGTCAGTCGCATTTACTGCCTTTACTGCAGCAGCAACCTGATAATTTGGCTTTGCTGAAAACGCTTGGTGCCAATGCGTTCTGGCTTGGTCAGCTGAAATATGACCAAAGCGACTGGGCAGGTTCGCTACCACTATTTGAGCAGTATCTTAGTTACAGCCAACAGATGTACGATGTAGCACCGGACGATAAAGAAGCGCTGATGGAGCTGTCTTACGCGCACAATACACTAGGCTCAGTGTCGATGAAGAGGCTGGATTTTTTTGCTGCACAGGAGGATTTCGAGAAGTCGCTGCAGCTTAAATTGTTGGCTCAAGCTAAAGAGCCCGGCAATAGTCAATTGTTGGCAGATGTAGCTAATGCGCGCTCTTGGCTGGCAAGTGCTGCTTTAGCTCAGGGGGATATTAATACTGCTATTGCAGTTCACGAGCAGTTACAAAAAGAGCTAAGCACGGCAGGTTTGGCTCAGGATCCTTATTTGCTGGAGAGGCTGGCTGGCAGCTATCAGATAATGGCCGATTTACTTAGCTATCAAGATCGCGCTGCTGAAGCTTTTTCGTTGGCTAAAGCAGGGCTTGACAACATCCAGGCGGCACTGAAGCAAGACCCTGACAATGATATATGGAAGCGTCAAACTTACATTTTTTATATTGATTTGCTAAAGCTGAGTCATGCCGCAGACCAGAAGCCTCCGATCTCAGTAGATGAACTGCATCAGTTGCTGGCTACAGATGCAACGCTTGCAGCATCATCATATATTAAACCAATATTGGCACAGTATCACTTGGGGGCAGCGTTTTACTATAAGGCATTGGGTAACACAGATAGCAGCAATAAAGCTGCTGAAACGGCGATAGAGTTGTATCATACCCTTACCGATGAATTTCCACAGAATATGCAGTATCCAGCTTATTTTGCAGACAGTTTCCTACTTTATGCTGCAAACCAGAAAGACTCGGCAAGCAGTTATATGTCGTTTTGTTATGAAGCGAAAGTTCGGTTAACCCCCTTAATCAGACAGAACAAAGACCCTAAATACAGCGTGCCCTTTGCCAGAGCATTAGATTGCCTTGGTGAGCTGGACAGTGAAAGCGAACTGCTGGAAGTATTGACTAACAGCGCTATAACCGGCATAAGGTTTTAAACACAACCATAAGGAAATACACCATGTTAGACACCACAGGTATAGCAAATTTCTTCAAAGTTATAGTGCAACTGGATAATGATAAACCGGTATTCAGTTATACAGATGCTAATGATGTACCTGCTACAGGTAATGTAACTTTTACTGAAGCCGGGACTATTACTTATCAACTGATTGACCAAACCTCACGCGGTTTAAAGTTTGTTGGAGTGGCATTTACCACGCCTTTTGATGGTATTGTTGATGCGGTAACATTAAGTGCTGATGGTCAACTATTGCAGATTATTGATTTGGATAAAATGCCGGGCTGCACAGAATTCCAATTCGTACTAAGTAACAGTACAAATACATTATTGGTATTAAGTCCTGATCCTGAAATAGTAAACCGCAAAGATCCATAGTGGAATCTGGCAAACTAATTTAGTAGCATATAATTCAGTACCATAAAAAAGCCCCGCAATGGGCTTTTTTATTCTATAAAATCAATAGATTAAATCAGAAGGTTGTCGGAAGGTTATCGCAATTAGTAAAAGCTAAAGTTGGCAGCAGTTAAGCCACTTAAGCGAGATAACCTGATGAGCACATCACAACGCAAAAGCAACCTGCAACCGTTGGCATTAAATGACGACAGCCTGTGGGCTGAGGATGGCGATATATCAGCCGGCATAGACCTCGGTGGTTTTATCCAGTATCTGGCCGAAGCGGTGCTGATTGTCAGCCCCGACGGTGTAATTGAATGCGCTAACGCCAAAGCGGCTTTATTGCTGAACTGCGTTGGCCAGCCGCTGATTGGCCGCAAGTGGCCGGAGTTTTTAGTTGGCCGCTGCCAGCAGCAGTACGACGGCTTAGTGAAAATGGTAGCCAAACGTATTTTATCGCTGCAGGCCGGGCCGACGGAAATGGCGCTGCGCTGCGCCGACAGCGCGGTAAAAGATATTGAGCTGTCGGTATCGTTTTTACCGGACCCGGAACCGCGGCTGGTGCTGGTAATGCGTGATTTAACGTACTATAAAGCTGAATGTGAGCAACTGCGCCTGCAGGCCTCTACCGATGCGTTAACCGGGCTGGCGAACCGGCGCGGCTTTGACGAGCAGCTGCAACAACAATGGCAGCAATGCACCGATGCCCGCCGGCCGCTTAGCGTGGTGATAATTGATATCGACTTTTTTAAACAGTTTAACGACCGGTACGGCCATATTCAGGGCGATGCCTGCCTGCGTAAGGTAGCCGGTGCGATAGTGCAGGCAATGCCGGTCGATGCCAAGATGGCCGCTCGCTACGGCGGCGAAGAATTTGCGCTTATTCTGCCGAACCACAATGAAATTAAAGCGCTGCAGGTAGCACGCGACGTGCAGCAAGCGGTACGGCAGTTGCAGTTTACCGACGCCGGGTTACCTGCTTCACTTAGCGTGTCGGTAAGCCAGGGCGTGGCGACAGAAATTAACGGCCAGTACCGCACCAGCATGGCGCTGTTATGCGCTGCCGATACCGCGCTGTACCGCGCCAAGTCTGACGGCCGCGACTGCATTAATACCAGCAGCTGAGTGCCTGCAGATTGCATCGGGCCGAGTCAGCTGCCGGGTAAACATCTGTAACAGAGTTGGCCGGCAGCTGGTTTTAGTTTGCCAGTAATGACGCCAGCATTTTTAAGCTCAGCAACAGCAGTAAAATGCCAAACAACCGCTTTAACGTCGCAACCGGCAGCTTGTGTGCCAGTTTGGCGCCAAGCGGCGCACAAATAAAACTGGCCACCGACATCAGCACCACTGCGGGCAGGTACACCAAACCAACAATAAACGGCAGGTCGGCGCTGCTTTGGCTATTTAGCAGATAACCGGCGGTACCGGCTACTGAAATAGGTAAGCCAACTGCAGCAGAGGTGCCAATGGCTTTTTTAATGTCGATACTGCGCCAACTAAGATAAGGCACGGTAAGTGAGCCGCCGCCGATAGACACCAGTGCCGAGATAGCGCCAATACCGGCACCCGCTGCAGCCAGTTCAGCCTTGCCGGCCTGCTTGCCGCCGGCGGTAGGGGTTTTAGCCCGTAGCATGGTAAAGGCAACATAACCCATAAACAGGGCAAAAAAGCCTGCCAGATACAGCGAGCTGATACGTGCTGCCAGAAAAGTGGCCGCAAAGGTACCCACTATTACACCGGGTGCCATTGCTTTAACAATCGGCCATAACACGCCCGCACGGGCATGATGCGCACGCATACTCGACAGTGACGTCATTACGATGGTGGCCATGGAAGTGCCAAGCGCCAGGTGTACCACGGCATCGGCGCTTATGCCCTGCGCCAGGAAAATACCGGTAAGCAGCGGTACCATAATACCGCCGCCGCCAATGCCCAGCAGGCCAGCCATCACCCCGGCAAAACTACCCAATGCTAAAAAAGCCAGTATCCACTCAATTGCCATCTTTGCTCTCCAACTGAAACTGGCAGCAACATACCCTGTATTAATTATGCAGGCAAAAAAATCTCAACCGGCGCAACCTTGCTATAGTCCAAATAGCGGCAATTATTATTCTTAGTCATAAATTTGCCTTATCGCCGTGCTATAACTGCGCCGCTATGAATAAATACATCTATTTTTTACGCCATGCTACTGCAGAAGTTATCCGGCCGAATCAGCTGGATATAGACCGTTGCCTGGTAGAAAAAGGCCGGCTGCAGGCGCGCCGCGTGGCGGCTTTTATGCAGCGCCATGCTATTGCGCCTACGGCGGTATGCAGTAGCCCTTACCCAAGGGCGATGCAAACCGCTGCTATAGTGGCCAAAGAAGCCGCGCTTGGCGCGGTGCAGGAATACCCCTGGTTGGCGTTGGGTACCGCCAGCCGAGAGGCAAAAGCACAGTTGCAGCAACTGCTGCCCGACTTAGCGCAACACAGTTTGCTGGTAGGGCACGAGCCGGACTTTTCTGCTTTGATCAGCTTATTGCTGGGTAGCGAAACCGGCCTGCTTAACGTGCGCAAAGCGTCGTTAAGTTGTGTTAGCTACTGCAGCGACACTCAGCAGGCGGAATTGCAATGGTCGGTACCGGCACGCTTTATGTAGCGGCCGGTTTACCGTTGCCTTATTGTCGTGTCAGTACAAAGCGACCGGCTCCTTGTGTCAAGGTTACCTCTGTCGCCTGGCCGCTGGCGGGGCTGAATTCCAATGTGGCATCTACCACGGTGAGGTACAGCTTGCGCTCGCTTTCAGCCTTTAAGGCAAATGCCGGTTGCCCGGCTACCTGCACCAGTAAGCCATCCGCGGCGTTATTCTGAAATATTTTCAGCTGCAGTTGATCGGACGCATAGTCACCAACCAATGCCAGTTGTTGCTGTTGGTTTAAGCGGATATCGGCTTTTTTTGTTACATCGCTGCTGCGCTGCCAAAGTTCAGCTTTACCTTCGCCATCGTAATACATGTTCAACCCGGTCGCATTACCCTTGTTATCACGCTGTATTACCAGCCGCGTTACGCTGTCAGCAAAACCAAAACTGTCGTTGGCTTGCGGTATCAATTCAAATGGTCGACCGCCGGCGCGGGTAGAGAACAACTTGCCATCGCGTACCTCAAGTGTACGGCTGTCTTCGCCTTTGCTGTAGATGCCGCTGGCACTGCGCAGTTGCGCCTCTGTTAAGCTAACCGTTTGATATTCAGGGTAAGGGTTGCCGCTGGCATAGGCTGCAATTTTACGGCTTAAGTAGCTTAAATCCGGACCCGGACCATCGCTGTTACGCAGCATAACTACGGTCAGCTGTGGCTGTGGCAGATACACCAACAACGAAACAAAGCCGTTAATGCCACCACCATGTTGCAGCTCTTGCATACCACGCAGTGTGCCTTTGCTGATACCAAAGCCATAATTGCCGTCATTTTCAGCCGCCGCACCGGTTGGGCTAATCATCTGCTGATAGGTTTCAGCTTTAAGCAATTTACCCTGATGCAGCAAGCGGTTCCATTGCCACAGTGCATCAGCATCGGCAACCAGCGCGCCGGCGGCATGCGGTTGGGTCATGCTGAGCAATGCTGCGCGGGTTACATCCTGGCCCGGCCGCAGGCTGTAGCCATCGGCCATGCCGGCAATAATACTTTGTTCACCCGGATAAATAATATTGCTCAGCTTATGCGGTTGCAGCAGGGCATCATTAATATACTGGTGCCAACTTTTACCACTGATTGCTTCAATAACGGCGCCCAATAATACATAGCCGGAATTGTTGTATCTGAAATCTGTGCCCGGTGGAAAATCAGCGGCAAGATGTTTAAATTCATTAATCAGCTCAGCAGTACTTAATTCATAGCGGATTTTGTTATGCATATAACCCGGGATGCCGGTGTAGCTTTTCACACCAGAGGTATGATTCAGCAACTGCTGCAGCGTAATTACTTCTGCATTGGGGTAATCGGGCAGGTATTTACTCAGCGGATCGTTAAGTGCTGCCTTGCCTTGATCTATCAGCGTTAAAAGCGCGGCCGCAGCAAACTGCTTGGTAACCGAGCCGATACGAAATTTGTGCTGCGGGCTTAATGGCACGCCAAGCTCAATACTCGCCATGCCATAAGCGTGTTTAAACAGCAGCTTATCATCACGGGCTACCAACACAGCAAGGCCGGGGCCATTGTTGTCTATCTGCTGCTGTTGCAGTAGTTGTGTGGCATAGCGGCTCACTGTTGCAGCGTCCGGCAAAGTATCGGCGGTCAGGTGGGCAGCGCAGCACAATGCTGCGGCCAGTAGTAGCGGCGTTATCATAAGTTGCTTTAACATACTTGCTCCTTGTTATTGGGTAATGTGCTACTCCATGCAGCATGGCTGCAAACACAGCTGAAACAGGCAAAAATAAGGCCAGAATTTTTATTGTTTTAAATCATGCTGTTAGTATTTTCCGGTAAGGCGGCGGTCGTACTTAAACCTAAAAAAGGCCTATATGCCTAAGCGTTAGTGAATTTGCCACTGCAGAGCTTCAGCGCATATCTTGCCTTTGTGGTACCGCTGCGGCACAGTAAATAAAAATTACTGATAGGTGCGGTTATGCAGCATTATTTATTTGTTTACGGCACCCTGCGGCAGAATGCGAATCACCCGATGCAGCAACTACTGGCACAGCATAGCCGTTTTATTGCCATGGCGCGCTATCAGGCCAGGCTTTATCAGGTAGATTATTACCCCGGCGCAGTGCCATCCAATAATGCAGCCGATCAGGTAGTGGGGGAGCTGTATCAGCTGACACAGCCGGATCTTCTGCTGCCCGCGCTGGATAAATACGAAGAGTGTGGCCCGGGCTTTGCGCCGCCGCAGGAATATCGGCGTGAACAACAAAGCATCACGCTTGAAAATGGTGAAACGGTTAGCGCTTGGGTATATGTGTATAACCGCAGCATAGATGGGCTGAGGCTAATTAAAAGCGGCGATTTTCTGGCTGATAAAGTTACGCAGTAAATTCCGGGCTTAATTTGATAAGTGTAAAGTAATGCTTTACACTTTCGCTGTTGATGAGGGAGCAACATGGCGATAAAGAACTTTAAGCACAAAGGTCTGAAGAAGCTTTTTCTGCATGGCGACCATAGCGGTGTGCAGCCAAAACATGCTGTGAAGCTTACGATAGTTCTCGATGCCATCGCTGCATCACATCAACCAAGAGATTTGCGCGCACTGTTTCAGGCGAAGTTTGCGGAAAAAGTAGGTTCCGGAGCGGGTGTTTATTCGATTGAGGTTAATGGCAACTGGCGGGTGACGTTCGAACTGGAAGACGACGGTGCCATATTGCTGGATTACCGCGATTACCATGGTAAACAAATTCGGGCGCAAAAATAGCCGGGTGAATACAGATAATATTTTGGAGGATATGATGGAAAAAATGACGCGTTGTCCCACGCATCCGGGGTTGATTTTTCGTATCCAGATCCTGGAAGAAAATGCTATATCGGTAACTAAAGCTGCCAAAGCACTTGGTGTATCCCGTACTACCATGAGTAATTTTTGCCATGGTCATATACCCTGTTCAGCTGATTTAGCGCAGCGTGTCGCGCTGGCGACAGACAGTAATGTCGGGTTGTGGATTAATCTGCAGGCTAATTATGATGCCTGGCAGGCTGAACATGGTGAGCAGCCGAAAGTAGAAAAGCTGATTTTAAACAGCGCTGCGTGAACGCTGTAATTAGGCGGAAGTCTTGAGCATACTAAAGCAGCTGTTTCGTTGGCAAAAAGGCCGCCAGCAAAGCGGTTACGATAAAATGTTGCTGGCAGGCGCTTACTGGCCGCTAAAATTCGATTGTTACCTGCTGCGTTTTCCGCAAGGCTGCGAAGTGCCACCACATAAAGATGCTGTAAGCAGTGGCCGGCATTACCGGCTGAACATTGTGCTTAAAAAAGCAAAAAAGGGCGGCGACTTTATCTGCGCCACACCTATTTATCAGAACTCCCGCATTAAATTCTTTCGGCCTGATCTGTGCGAGCATGCAGTAAGCAAGGTAGAGCAGGGCAGTCGCTATTTGCTCAGTATTGGTTGGGTGAGATCTGGTAAATAGTTTAGAAGGCTGTATTTGTCAGTTATTAAAAGTATCTAGCCACCGTTTTCTTCGCTTAATGCTGTCTTTACTGGAGTTCAGGAAATAAAAGAAATCTTCATAGTGTGGAATAGTAAAATCTGCAATTTGGGTCTCTGATTCAAATTTCCTTGCTGCGTAAGACATCTCCGTTAGCAATGAATGAATAGGTTTTAGCAATTCAATAATCTTCCATATAATCAATGGGGTCGATTTTTTAACGACGTGCTGGCGATGCAATATGTCGAACACCATCATGGGATCACCCCGTTCGGATAGGTACTTCGTAAAACCGTTCATTGGACCTTCTCGATCCATACGATACATCAGTTTCAGAGCGGCGCTTTCTCTCGCTTTATATGTCGTTGAGTCTTCATAAACAGAGTGAATAATATCAAGCCATTGATATAGTGGGCTCCTGTCTGATTGCACCTCACAGAGTTCGTTAAGATTAAAATATCGGGTTGCTACACTATATTTAGTGAAGAATGACAGCATGTCTTGGTCAAATTCAGCTTTAATAGACGCCTTGCTGTGTCTGCAATACTCAGCGCATAACTCAAGACACTTGTCATAAAGTATATTGATTTTGTGGCCATACTTATTCTTTAGCTGGTCTTTCGTTGGTGTTGCATAATTATTTTTTAGCATGTGATCGGTGACAACAGCTAATTTCAACATCCTCTCAATGCCAATAGATAGATGGAAAAATGCAGAGTAAAAGAACCCGTCTTTGTCTTGAAAAAAGTTCGCTTTAAGTAGCAGGTCAAAGCCAGATAGCAAAGTATTCTTGGTGAGATGCGCCTCTTGGGTGAGTAGGGTGAATCTCTTGTCAAAGCCTATGTAATCCATTGCTTTTCCGTATCTGTTTTGATGGTCAATTTCGCAGATAGCTACACGGATGTAAACAATTTATGCGACTCCCAACATTGCTGGTGTGATTTGCGCCGTTGTCCTGGCGCAGACTTATCTAAGGTTAATTATCTTGAAGTGTGATTATTTTGGTTTTTATTCTAAATTAAGTTAATTAAATGTTTGTTTTGTTGCTGATTGCTGTTTAATATAAACGCTTCGCTAATTTACGCTGCAAGGAACTATTCAGATGGAATTTGAATGGGATGAGGTAAAAAACTCAATCAACAGACAAAAACACAACATTGATTTTGCTGATGCCGTTCATGTTTTTATCGACTCAAAGCGGGTCTATCGAAAAGACTCCCGAAAGGATAAAGATTACGAGGAAGATCGCTTCCAAACAATTGGTTTGACAAAGTTTGGCGTTCTTATGGTGGTTTATACTTTCAGGGATAAGAACCGAGTGACTCGGTTAATTAGTGCAAGAAAAGCCAATAAACGCGAGAAAAAGGCGTATGATTTGGGGTTTCTGAAACCGTTCGAGGAAGCGATCTGATGGCGATAATACGTATCAAACTTGAAGATATTCCAGAGTCTAAAGGTGACACTAACAAGGCTGTTGTTGACGGTATGACCGACGTGGATATTAAACGAGGCATTATTGCTGACGAAGATTCACCGAACCTGACAGACGAAGAATTAGATGATTTTAAACGGGTACCGAAGGGTGGCGAAAATGAAAAAGATTAAACTGGATGACATTAAGACCTCTGCCGGTGCTACAAACTGGGCGGCGGTTAAACAGCAAACAGACAGCGATATTGAGAAAAAATCAATGTCTTCAGCAGAGTCCAAATTACTTACCGAGTTAGAATTAGCTCAGTTGCGCCGTGCCAGTAGTGAGCAAAATCGCTAAAAATAATGTAAAAAGGCCGCAATGCGGCCTTTTTTATCAGCAAAGCAGGTGCTTAGTGACGGAAGTGACGTACGCCGGTAAATACCATTGCCATGCCGTGCTCGTCTGCGGCGGCGATAACTTCAGCGTCGCGCATTGAACCACCCGGCTGAATTACCGCAGTAATACCCGCTGCAGCAGCGGCGTCGATACCGTCGCGGAACGGGAAGAAGGCGTCGGAGGCCATTACTGAGCCTTTTACTTCCAGCTTCTCGTCAGCTGCCTTGATGCCGGCGATTTTCGCGCTGTATACGCGGCTCATCTGGCCTGCGCCCACGCCAATGGTCATGCTGTCTTTTACGTACACAATGGCGTTTGATTTAACAAACTTTGCTACTTTCCAGCAGAACAGTAAGTCTTTTAACTCTTGTTCGGTCGGCTGGCGCTTGGTCACTACTTTTAAATCAGCAGCAGTAACTTTGGCCTGATCGCGGTCTTGCAGCAGCATGCCGCCGTTAACCTGCTTGATATCCAGTGCAGCAGCAGCTGTGCTGAATTCACCGCATACCAGTAAACGCACGTTAGGTTTGGTGCCTACAACCGCAACGGCGGCATCGGTCGCTGATGGCGCAATGATCACCTCAACAAACTGGCGGCTGACAATTTCTTTGGCGGTGGTTTCATCCAACTCACGGTTAAAGGCGATAATGCCGCCAAAAGCTGAGGTTGGGTCGGTTTGGTAAGCACGGTTATAAGCGGCCAAAATAGAGTCGCCAATGGCCACACCGCACGGGTTAGCATGCTTAACAATAACGCAGGCCGGTTCAGCAAATTCTTTTACACACTCCAGTGCGGCATCGGTATCGGCGATATTGTTGTATGACAACGCCTTACCCTGCAACTGCGTAGCAGTGGAAACAGAGGCTTCAGCCGCGCCGTCCTGCACATAAAACGCCGCACTTTGGTGGCTGTTTTCACCGTAGCGTAAGTCTTGTTTCTTCACAAACTGGCTGTTGAAGGTACGCGGGAACTTGCTGGCAGGCTCGTTTGGCGTATCGTAGGCCGGTAACATGGCGCCAAAGTAGTTGGCTATCATGCCGTCGTACTGCGCGGTGTGCTCAAAGGCACTGATGGCCAGGCTAAAGCGGGTAGCATGCGTAGTAGCGCCGCCGTTAGCTTGCATTTCTGCCAGTACGCTGTCGTAGTCTTTGGCATTAACAACAATAGTGACATCTTTGTGGTTTTTCGCTGCCGCGCGCACCATAGTCGGGCCGCCGATATCGATATTCTCTACCGCATCTTCCAGTGTGCAGCCAGGCTTGGCTACAGTGCTGGCAAACGGATACAGGTTAACAACCACTAAGTCGATAGGGCCGATATTGTTATCAGCCATTACCGCTTCATCTACGCCGCGACGGGCTAAAATACCGCCGTGAATTTTCGGATGCAGGGTTTTTACCCGGCCGTCCATAATTTCCGGGTGGCCGGTATAGTCAGATACTTCAGTAACTTTAATGCCTTGTTCGGCCAACAGTTTAGCAGTACCACCGGTAGAGAGGATATCCACTTGCTGCGCGGCCAGCGCGCGGGCAAATTCAACAATACCGGTTTTGTCTGACACACTTAGCAGTGCGCGGCGGATGGGTCTTAATGTCGTCATGCTTAGACTCTCTTGTAGCTTGCAGAAATCAGATTTTAACCTAACCAATAAAAAAGCACCCGAAGGTGCTTAGTGGCGGGGCCGGAGCCCCGCAGTGGCATTAACTCATGCCGTATTGTTTCAGCTTCTTACGCAGCGTGCCGCGGTTGATGCCCATCAGGTTGGCCGCGCGGGTTTGGTTACCGCGGGTATACTTCATCACTTCTTCCAGTAACGGACGCTCTAATTCAGATAATACCAGTTCATATAAGTCGTTAACGTCCTGACCGTTTAATTGCTGCAGGTAGTTTGCAACAGCTTTCTGGGCTGCAGTGCTTAAAGCTTGTGGCTTTTCCTGCGTTTGTACGTGGGCGTTAGTAATAAATGGCGAAGTAACGTTCGAATTAAACATTGCTTTTCTCTTTTACGTTAGGTTGCTGCTAGTTGATGAAAATAGTCATTTAAGGCGTCAAGCTGCTGTTTAGCACACTCAATGCCATTGAATTCACTACGAAACACACCGAGCGTGTCATGCTCGGCTAAATACCAGCCCACATGTTTGCGGGCAATGCGGTAACCGGCGGACTCACCATAAAGCTGGTGTAAACCCTGCACATGTTCCAGCATAATCTGGCGTACCTCGGCGATGCCGGGCGGCGCCAGTTTGTCGCCAGTGGCCAGATAATGCACCACTTCGCGGAAAATCCATGGCCGTCCCTGTGCCGCGCGGCCAATCATAATGGCGTCGGCACCGGTGTAGTCCAGCACGTAGCGTGCTTTTTCCGCTCCGGTAATGTCGCCGTTGGCAATTACCGGGATAGAAACACTTTGTTTAATGGCGCGGATGGTGTCGTATTCCGCTTCACCTTTGTACATGCAGGCGCGTGTCCTGCCATGTACCGCCAGCGCCTGTATGCCGTTATCTTCTGCAATACGGGCGATCTGAATACCGTTTCTGTGCTCAGGATCCCAACCGGTACGTATTTTTAACGTAACCGGTACCGTTACGGCATCGACTACAGCACACACTATTTGTTCCACTAAGTCCGGATACTGCAACAAGGCAGAGCCGGCCAGTTTTTTGTTCACTTTTTTCGCCGGGCAACCCATGTTGATGTCGATAATATCGGCACCTATGTCAACATTGTATTGCGCGGCTTCAGCCATTTGCTGTGGATCTGCACCGGCTATTTGCACCGAGCGGATACCTGATTCCTGGCGGTGGCCCATGCGATTTTGTGATTTTTCGCTTTGCCATACCAATGGGTTGCTCGACAGCATTTCCGATACAGCTAAGGCTGCACCGAAACGGCGGCAAAGCTCACGAAAAGTGTGATCGGTCACTCCGGCCATCGGAGCACAAATTACCTTGTTCGCTAACTGATATGGACCTATGCGCACCACGTAATCCAAGGCTCTACCCGTAAGGGGCGCCAAGTTTACGGATTTTTTCCGTCAAAGCAAAGGTTATTATTTAAACAAAAGTGTAAATTTACCGGCCTTTGCGGTCTTGACATTCGCTAAACGGCTGAAAATTGGTGTTTTGTAAAGCTTAGGCAACGGCAGCATGCGGGGTAGCGGAAATGAAAATTGTAGTGCTGTTGGTTTTGTCACCAGTCAGGCCCGGTGATAAAGATTAAAAATCAGGACGAACCGGCTTACCCTAAACCAACCGTTGCAGGCCAGGATGGCCGAATCGAGCCTACAGGGACGTATTCACGGCGTGTTGGTGTGGGTAAACCGGTTTGGCCCCCTTATAATTAACCGGCTCAGGTTCCCAGCCAGTCTACCTGGCCGCGGGCCTGGCGCCGTTTTATCATCAGCTCTTCAATCAGCGGCGTTAAAATCAGCTCCATCGCCAGACCCATCTTACCGCCCGGCACTACCAGCGTATTTACCCGCGACATAAAGGCGCCGTTAATCATTTGCAGGTAGTAGGGGAAATCTACGTGCTTAATGCCGCGAAAGCGGATCACCACAAAACTCTCATCCAGCGACGGGATATCTTTGGCGCTGAACGGGTTGGAGGTGTCTACAGTGGGTACGCGTTGAAAGTTAATATGGGTGCGGGAAAACTGCGGCGTAATATGGTTAATATAGTCATCCATACTACGCACTATGCTGGCTTGCACCGCTTCGCGTGAATGGCCGCGCTCTGAGGTGTCGCGGATAATTTTCTGGATCCACTCTAAGTTAACTATCGGCACCATGCCAATCAGCAAGTCGACATGCTGTGCCACGTTATGCTCGTCGGTTACCGCGCCGCCGTGTAAGCCTTCATAAAATAATAAGTCGGTATTGCTGCGTAAATCCTGCCACGGTGTAAAGGTGCCCGGCAATTGGTTATAGGGCACCGCTTCGTCAAAGGTATGCAGATAATGGCGTATTTTGCCGCCACCGGTTTCGCCATAACTGGCAAAGAAGTTTTCCAGCGCGCCAAAGTCGTTGGCTTCGGCGCCAAAGTAGCTGATGTGTTTGCCGGCTTCTTTAGCTTTGCGAATAGCCACTTCCATTTCCGGCCGGCTGAAACGGTGAAAACAGTCACCCTCGACAAAGGCCGCATCAATGCCCAGGGTACGGAAAATATGCTGAAACGCCGTTGAGGTGGTGCTGGTGCCGGCACCAGACGAACCGGTAATAGCAATAATCGGGTTTTTATGTGACATGGGCGCGGCTCGCTAAGTTAACTGAACCTCACCTTAAAGCAACTGGCAAAGCAGGTGCAACTGTTTCTTCTGCTATTGCTGGTGTTACAACCGGTAAGTACTTGAATTACCTTGCCGGTTGCCAGAAATGCATCAGAACTGAAAAGTCGCGATTAACGGATCATGGTCTGACGAACGATAAGGTGTTGGTGCAAATAGCAGTTTTTGCTGCTGTTCGCTTTTAAACTCAGTATTGTAATCCAGTAATACCGGCTCGTCGGCGTTAATCGCCCAGTGCTGCATGCTGTGCAGCTGTTTTGCTAACGCCGGGCTTGCCAGCGCATGATCCAGCGAGCCGCTGCGGCCACGATACACATAAGAGTATTGCCTGCCTTCTGCGGCACTGAGATAGTGCCAGCTGCGTTGCTCCAGTGCCCGGACAGGGTCTTCCAAACGATAGGCATTTAAATCGCCCAGAATAATCTGCTTATCGGTTTTTACCCCGGTAGGCTGCGTGGTCAGCCAGTCACTCAGTGCCCTGGCCGATGCGGTGCGTAAGGCGTTCCAGCACGCCTGGCCGTCTTGCTGATCGGCATTGGCATCTGCGCTGTCTTTCGGGCAGCTGCCCTTGGATTTAAAGTGATTAATGCTGACGGTAACCAGCTCGTTGGAAGCCAGATGGCGGAAGCTCTGTGCCAGCGGCGGCCGGCTGCCCCAGTCAAAAGGTTTATCCAGCAACATCGCCGCTTTACCTTCAACGCTGACGGCAGAAGGCCGGTACAGCAAGGCCACTTTAATAGCATCTGAGCCCGGCCGTTCAGCGGTAATAATAAAGCGGTAAGGCTTAGCTGTAACGTTATTTAGCGCAGTGGTCAGGTGAGCTAACGCAGCTTGCTGGCTGTAGCCGTTGTTCTCGACTTCCAGCAGTCCGATAACATCGGCGTCCAGTGCTGCCAGCGCGCTGACAGTTTTTGCCTGTTGGCGTGCTAATTCGGCGGCAGTGCTTGCACCGCGCCGTGTCGGAAATGCAGGGTTTTGTCCGGCCCCGTTAAAGTAGTTCAGTACGTTAAAAGCGGCGATGCGCAGCGCTTTGGCCGGTTTAGCATCCGGCGCTGCCGGGCGCGGGTTAGTGCTGTGAAAATGCGCAGTGTTGGTGGGCACCAGGCGGTAGCCGCGTTCATCCTGCAGCAGCACGCCTTCGACCTTACTTACGCTGTCGCCAACGCGCAGGGTGTTGGCCGCCGTTAGCAAGGTTTCGCCAAATCGCAGCGGATCAGGGTTTTGCTGATAGCTGCCGTCGTCCAGCACCAGCATATGCCGTTGTTGCTGCACTGCGCTAAGTGCGGCCGCATCTTTACCCGGCGTCATCACTTCAGTGGCGGTCATTAAACGCGTATCGGCCAGGGTGATTTCGCCATAGCGGCCAAGGCCGTAGGTGTCGTTTACCGTAAGTGTTTGCTCAAAACGCAGCAAGGCGCCTTCGAGTTGCTCCCAATTCTGCTGCTCCGCCAAGGGCAACCGCAGTGTAACCGGCGCCGGCGCGGCCGTTTCGCCACACAACTTAATATCGCTGACCTGTGCCAAAGCGGTTAACTGATTAATCTCGGCTACAGTACCACTAACCTGCAGCAATTGGCCGGCTTGATACACTGCCGCGGCCTCGTTGTCGGCAATAAACAGGCTGTCAGCACCGGCGTTGTCAGCGCGTTCGACAGCGCGCAACACGATGCCGGCGGCGGTACTGCCCGGGTACACCACGGCAGTGACCACACCTTGGGTAGTTAATTGCTGGCCTTGCAGCGGGCTGCTGTCTGCTGTGCCCTGAATGTCGGGTATGGCTGTAAAGACGTTATTACACGCCGCTGTAGCGGTAACTGGCAGCGCGCTGCCTAACAGCAACGCACCGCGCAGGACAAACAATTTAAACATAATAACTACTTCTGTTCTCGGGCTATGGCGCGGTAGCCGATATCAGTACGGCAGAACATGCCATCCCAGCTGATTTTATCCACCAGTTGGTAGGCCGCCTGTTGTGCTGCGGTAACATTGGCACCCAGCGCAGTAGCGCATAGTACGCGGCCGCCGTTGGTAACAACATTGCCGTCTTTGAGCTCAGTGCCGGCATGAAATACTTTGGCTGTCTGGCTGTCGGCGCCATCCAAACCGCGGATAACCTTACCTTTGGCGTAAGCGTCCGGGTAACCACCGGCAGCCAGCACTACGCCTACCGCCGCTTGCGGGGTAAAGCGGATAGTTTTGCCGGCAAGCTCAGTTTTGCTGGCGGCTAAGCACAGTTCGACTAAATCTGATTCCAGGCGCAGCATTATCGGTTGGGTTTCCGGGTCACCAAAGCGGCAGTTAAATTCCAGCACTTTAGCGCTGCCGTCTTCAGCTATCATTAAACCGGCGTATAAAAAGCCGGTAAATACCGTACCTTCTGCGGCCATGCCGTTTACAGTCGGGTAAATTACATTTTGCATTACCCAGTCGTGTACTGCCGGGGTGACTACCGGGGCCGGTGAATAGGCTCCCATACCGCCGGTATTCGGGCCTTTGTCGGCGTTGTCGCGCGCTTTGTGATCTTGTGAAGAGGCAAACGGCAGTGCCGTGGTGCCATCTACCATCACGATAAACGAGGCTTCTTCACCGGTTAAAAACTCTTCTACTACCACCCGGCTGCCGGCATCACCAAACTTATTACCGGATAACATATCGTCGATAGCCGCTGCGGCTTCGTCCTGCGTTTGCGCAATAATTACGCCTTTACCGGCGGCTAAGCCGTCGGCTTTGATAACCACCGGGCTGCCAAGCTTTGCAGCAAAGGCTTTTGCCGGAGCGACGTCAGTAAAGGTTTGGTAAGCAGCGGTAGGAATGTTGTGCCGGGCTAAAAAGTCTTTGGCGAAGGCTTTAGAACTTTCCAACTGCGCAGCGGCCTGCGTCGGGCCGAAAATAGCCAGCCCGGCGGCGCGAAATGCATCTACCACGCCTTTGGCCAGCGGTGCTTCCGGGCCGACAATGGTCAGTGCAATGTCTTCTGTTTTAGCAAAGGCCAGCAATGCCGGTACATCATCTGCCGCAATGGCGACATTGGTCAGGGTGCTTTCGCGGGCGGTGCCGGCATTACCGGGCGCAACAAATACCTTGCTGGCCAGAGGTGACTGCGCTGCTTTCCACGCCAGTGCATGTTCGCGGCCACCGCCGCCAATTACCAATACGTTCATTTAGCTTTCCGTCAGTTGTTCAATAAAAGGTTATTCAGTACAAATTTATTGCGTTAAGGGCTTGCGAAACTTCAGTGTCATACGGTCACTTTCACCGATGGCCAGATACTTATCTTTATCCTGCTCTTTTAAGCGCAATACAGGTGGTAAAGTCCAGACACCGCCGGGATGATCGGCGCTGTCTTTCGGGTTGGCGTTAATCTCGCTTTGCGCTTCCAGCACAAAACCGGCTTGTTCTGCCAGGCGCACAGCCAGAGATTGCGGGAAATAGCCGGTTTTTTGCCAATCGCCGCTGGCTTTATCTGCCGGTAAGCGGTGCTCTACCACGCCCAGTACGCCGCCCGGTTTTAACGCGGTATAAAAATCTTTGAAGATGGTTACCATGCCGTCATCGCCGCCGTTGCTATACCAGTTGTGCAGGTTGCGGAAGGTTAATACCACATCGGCACTACCGGCCGGAGCAATGGCAGCGCTGTTGCCCGGGGCAAACTCAGTTAACTGTACGCGGTTATAAACGGGGTTAGCTGCCAGTTTTTCAACAAAGGCCGCACGGTTACGCTTGTAGTAATCAGATGTGCTGTCTGCCGGAAAATGTGCTGCATAGTAAGTACCGTGTGCTGCCAGCAGTGGCGCCAGAATTTCACTATACCAGCCACCACCCGGGGAAATCTCTACTACAGTACTGGCCGGTGTGACATCAAAAAACTGCAAGGTCGCTACCGGGTTACGGTACTTGTCACGGGCAACATTGGCGGGGCTGCGGCTCTGGTGATCTACCGCCAGTTGCAGTGCTTCAGCCTGTTGCTGCGCAGTATCGCCGGCAACAGCCAGTGGGCTTAACAGAAGAGCAGACAGCGCTATAGCGAGTTTTATTGTTTTCATCTTCGTGGTTCCCTGGAATAAAAGTCGCGCTAGTGTAGCAAAACAATGGCTAAAAAGCAGGTTGGGCCTGCGCATTAATCTGTTTTATTCAGATGGCCAGACTGCTATTTTCTCATCAACAAATGCCGCGGGCTATGCTAGAATGCCTGCCCTTTAACGCGGGAAGCCTTATGTCAGACCAAATCCGTATCATTCTTGTGGGCACCACTCATACCGGCAATATTGGCTCGGTGGCCCGCGCCATGAAAACCATGGGTTTATCAGCGCTGTATTTAGTAGCGCCCAAAGAGCTGCCCGACGGCCAGGCCTATGCGCTGTCGGCCGGTGCCAGCGATATTCTGGCAAATGCCAAAGTGTTTGATACCCTGCAAGACGCCATCAGTGATTGCGGCCTGGTGGTGGGCAGCAGTGCGCGTTCACGTACCCTGAGCTGGCCGATGCTGGAACCGCGTGAGTGCGGTATTAAGGCGGTACAGGAAGCGGCCACACAGCCGGTAGCGCTGGTGTTTGGCCGCGAAAGCAGTGGCTTAAGCAATGAAGAGCTGCAACTGTGTAACTACCATGTCTGCATACCGGCCAACCCGGAGTACAGTTCGCTTAATCTGGCGATGGCGGTGCAAATTATTACTTATGAAGTGCGGATGGCGCGGTTACAGCAAGCGTCGCAGCCACAGGCTGTGGAAGAGGTGGCTTACCCCAGCAGCGAACAGATGCACAGCTTTTATCAGCATTTGGAGCAAACGCTGAACGACACCGGCTTTATTATCAAACAACACCCGGGTGTGGTAATGACTAAGCTAAAGCGGTTGTTTACCAGAGCGCGGCCGGAAGAGGCTGAATACAACATACTGCGTGGCATTTTAACCTCAGTGCAGCGTTATGGCCGCAAGGCGCAGGGTGATAAGGAGTAGCGCATGTTTGCCGGTATTAAAGAAGATATTAAAAGTGTATTTGAACGCGACCCTGCCGCGCGCAGCAGCTTTGAAGTACTGACCAATTATCCGGGCCTGCATGCAATATGGTGGCACCGTGTCAGCCATAAACTGTGGCGGGCAAACTGGAAATGGCTGGCGCGCTTTTTAAGCACCCTGGCCCGCTGGTTTACCGGAGTAGAAATTCACCCTGGCGCTAAAATTGGCCGGCGTTTTTTTATCGACCATGGTATGGGCGTGGTGATTGGCGAAACCGCTGAAATCGGTGATGACGTCACCCTGTATCACGGCGTTACGCTGGGCGGCACCAGCTGGAACCCGGGCAAACGTCACCCGACTTTAGCCAACGGTGTGGTTATCGGTGCCGGCGCCAAAGTGCTCGGGCCCTTGATGGTCGGCGAAAACGCCCGTATCGGCTCTAATGCTGTAGTGGTAAAGGATGTTCCGGCCGGTGCTACCGTAATAGGTATCCCGGGCCGTATTGTGGCAAAAGCCGATGTTGAAGTGAGTGCAGAACGTAAACAACTGGCGCAGAAGTTTGGTTTTGATGCTTACGCGGTTGCGGCTGACAACCCGGATCCGGTGGCCAATGCCATAGGCCGCATGTTGGACCATATTCAACTGCTGGATAGCAAAGTCGGTGAGTTGTGCCACAGCGTGAATCAGCTGGGCGGTAACGTCTGCGAAGAAGTACCGACTGTTGATATAGATGAAGAAGACTTCAGGTTAGCAGAAAAACGCGCGGCAGAAGCGCGTAAACGCGATGTAGAAGCCTTTGATCCGAACATTTAAATTGAACCTGAAACACTAATACCTGACTAATGCAGTAGGTTATTAATACTTGACTAAAACAGTCGGGAATGTACAATAGCGCCAGTGTTTTCAGGGAGCAAACTATGAGATTAACTTCGAAAGGCCGCTATGCGGTAACGGCGATGTTGGATGTTGCCTTACACACAGCAACCGGGCCGGTGCCATTGGCCGATATTTCTGTACGCCAGGGTATTTCGTTGTCTTATCTTGAACAATTGTTTGCCCGCTTACGTAAACAAGGTCTGGTCAGCAGTGTACGTGGCCCGGGCGGCGGTTATCAACTGGGCCGTGAAGCCGCAGCTATTTCAGTTTCAGACGTGATAAGCGCGGTAGATGAGTCGGTAGACGCTACTCGTTGCCAGGGCAAATCTGACTGCCACAGCGGTACGCGCTGTTTAACCCATACCTTGTGGAGCGATTTAAGCCACCGCATTGAAGATTTTCTTACCGGCATTACGCTGGGGGAGCTGGTAAACCAGCAAGATGTACAAACCCTGGCAAAACGGCAGAACAGCCGCATTGTAAAGAACCCGGCAACTGATATCGAAGTCAGCTGTCAGCTGTAGGCAACACGGAGCAAATAATGAAGCTACCTATTTATCTGGATTACGCTGCAACTACCCCGGTCGACGCCCGGGTAGCAGAAAAAATGATGCAGTTTTTAACTATGGACGGCGAGTTTGGTAACCCGGCGTCGCGTTCGCATCGTTTTGGCTGGCAGGCGGAAGAAGCGGTAGAAATTGCCCGCAGCCAGATTGCTGAATTGATCAACGCTGATCCGCGTGAAATCGTGTTTACTTCCGGCGCCACTGAATCGAATAACCTGGCCATTAAAGGCGCAGCCGATTTTTACCGTAAAAAAGGTAAGCACCTGATTACGGTAAAAACCGAACATAAAGCCACGCTGGATACCATGCGTCAGCTGGAGCGTGAAGGTTACGAGGTAACATACCTTGAGCCACAGACTGATGGCCTGGTGACTATCGCCATGTTGGAAGCGGCTATCCGCCCTGACACTACCGTGGTCAGCGTGATGTTTGTTAATAACGAAATCGGCGTGGTACAGGATATCGCAGCCATTGGCGAGCTGTGCCGCAGTAAAGGTATTATTTTCCATGTCGACTCTGCTCAGGCGGCCGGCAAAGTGGATATCGACTTACAAACACTGAAAGTCGATTTAATGTCGTTTTCAGCACACAAGGCTTATGGCCCTAAGGGTATCGGCGCGTTATTTGTGCGGCGTAAACCCCGTATTCGCTTAGAAGCACAGATGCACGGCGGCGGCCACGAGCGCGGTATGCGTTCAGGAACCTTGCCGACGCACCAAATTGTTGCCATGGGCGAGGCGTTTCGTTTAGCCAAGCTGGAAATGCACGATGAAATTCAACGTATCACCGTGTTACGTGACCGCTTATTAAACGGCGTAAAAGATATTGAACAGGTGTTTTTAAACGGTAACCGTGAACACCGCGTGCCGCATATTACCAATATCAGCTTTAACTATGTTGAAGGTGAGTCGCTGATTATGGCGTTAAAAGATATTGCCGTGTCGTCGGGCTCTGCCTGTACCTCTGCCAGCCTGGAGCCGTCTTATGTATTGCGCGCCCTTGGTATGAGTGACGAGCTGGCACACAGTTCTATCCGTTTCAGTATTGGCCGCTACACCACCGAAGCGCAAATTGATCACACTATTAAAATAGTGCATCAGGCAATTGAAAAACTGCGCGCTATGTCGCCGTTGTGGGACATGTTCAAAGACGGCGTCGATTTAAATACCGTGGCCTGGGTTGCGCACTAAGCGCACCGGCTGCACATTGAGGTAACTATCATGGCTTACAGTAATAAAGTAATTGATCACTATGAAAACCCGCGCAATGTCGGTTCGTTTGATAAAGACGACGCCAGTGTTGCTACCGGTATGGTAGGCGCACCGGCTTGTGGCGACGTAATGAAGCTGCAAATTAAGGTAAATGCCGAGGGCATCATCGAAGATGCCAAGTTTAAAACCTATGGTTGCGGCAGTGCTATTGCATCAAGCTCGCTGGTAACCGAGTGGGTAAAAGGCAAAAGCCTGGCTGAAGCACAGCAAATCAGCAATACCGACATCGCTCAGGAGCTGGCTTTGCCACCGGTGAAAATTCACTGTTCTATCCTGGCCGAAGATGCCATTAAAGCAGCGATTGCTGACTATAAGCAAAAACACGGAGGCTAAGCGTTATGGCGATTTCGATGACAACGGCAGCCGCAGAACGGGTGCGCAGCTTTATGCAAAACCGTGGCAAAGGCGTGGGCTTGCGGGTTGGGGTTAAAACCACCGGTTGCTCTGGTCTGGCTTATGTACTGGAGTTTGTCGATACGCTGAATGACGATGACGAAGTGTTTGAACATGACGATCTGAAGCTGATTGTTGATGGTAAAAGCCTGGTCTATATCGACGGTACACAATTGGATTTTGTTAAAGAAGGCCTGAACGAAGGCTTTAAGTTTAACAATCCGAATGTGAACGGCGAATGTGGTTGTGGCGAAAGCTTTACTGTTTAAACGTGTAAGGGCCGGATGAACTATTTTCAGCTGTTTAATCTGCCGGCGCAGTTCGATCTTGACTTAACTGAGTTGGGATCGCGTTATTTGCAACTGCAACGGCGTTTTCACCCGGATCAGCACAGCGCCGGTTCTGAGCGCGATCGTCTGTTGGCCGTGCAGCAAACGGCCAATATTAATGATGCCTATCACAGCTTAAAGCAGCCGTTGCTGCGGGCGGAACATCTGTTGGCGTTGCGTGGTTTAAAAATAAGCCATGAACAGCGCAGCTTTAACGATCCGCAGTTTTTAATGCAGCAAATGGAGCTGCGTGAGCAGTTAGCCGACATTGCACAAAGCGACGATGCCGATGCGGTAATCGACAACATTGAGCGGCAATTGCAGCAGCAAAAAAAGCAGTTGTTACAGCAATTAGCCACGGCATTAGATGCCGGCAGTGCTGAGCAGGATCAACTGGCGGCAGACCTCATTCGTAAACTAAAATTTTTCTTTAAGCTACAGCAAGAGCTGGAGCTGACAGAACAGCAACTACAAGACTAAACAACACTATGCTATTACAAATCGCAGAGCCCGGACAAAGCGCTGCGCCGCATCAGCACAAGCTGGCGGCCGGTATTGACCTTGGTACCACTAACTCTTTGGTTGCAGCTGTGCGCAGCGGCGAAGCGAAGACTTTGGTAAATGCGCAGGGCCGCGATATGTTGCCTTCGGTAGTGCGCTATACCCACGACAAGGTTATTGTCGGCGACGCAGCCATGGCGGCCGCAGTAGATGATGCCGACAATACCATAGTGTCGGTTAAGCGTCTGATGGGTAAAGGTTACAGCGAAACCCTGGCGTTAAAAGACAAGGTGCCGTACCAGCTGATTGATCAGCAGGGTTTAGTGGCAATAAATACGGCTCAGGGTATTAAAAACCCGGTTGAAGTGTCGGCAGAAATTCTGGCTACCCTTGCCAATACCGCCAGTGAAACCCTTGGCGGCGAGCTTAATGGTGTAGTGATCACCGTGCCTGCCTATTTTGATGATGCCCAGCGTCAGGCCACCAAAGATGCCGCCAAACTGGCAGGATTAACTGTCCTGCGTTTGTTAAATGAGCCTACCGCTGCTGCACTGGCCTACGGCCTCGACTCCGGCCAGGAAGGAATTATTGCCGTGTATGACCTGGGTGGCGGCACCTTTGATATTTCTATTTTACGCCTGCGTCGCGGCGTGTTTGAAGTACTGGCTACCGGTGGTGATTCAGCGCTGGGTGGCGATGATTTTGACCATGCCATTGTCAGCTATCTGCAACAGCAAAGCGGTGAAGTACAATTATCGCACCAGCAAATGCGGCAATATTTAACCACAGCGCGCAGCATTAAAGAGCAGCTTACCGACAGCGATACCGTAAGCTTTAGCCTGCCAACCGCCGGTGGTGTATATAGCGGCACGCTAAACAAAACAGATTTTGAGCAACTGATCGCAGCGCTGGTTAAAAAGACAATCCGTGCTTGTCGCCAGGTATTGCGTGATGCCGGGTTAACCGGCGAAGACATCGTCAAAGTGGTGATGGTCGGCGGTTCTACCCGGGTACCGCTGGTGCGCAGCGAAGTAGCGGCATTTTTTGCTACCCAGCCGCTTACCTCGATTGACCCGGATAAAGTGGTGGCAATAGGCGCCGCTATTCAGGCCAATGTATTGGTGGGCAATAAAGCCGATGGTGATACCTTGCTGCTGGACGTGATCCCGTTATCGCTGGGTCTTGAAACCATGGGTGGCTTAACCGAAAAAATCATTCCGCGTAATACGGTTATACCTGTAGCGCGGGCACAGGAATTTACCACCTTTAAAGATGGCCAAACCGCCATGGCGTTGCACGTAGTGCAGGGCGAGCGTGAACTGGTAGATGATTGCCGTTCACTGGCGCGCTTTGAGCTACGCGGTATACCACCGATGCCGGCTGGTGGTGCGCATATCCGCGTAACTTTTCAGGTCGATGCCGACGGCCTGTTAAGTGTTACCGCCCAGGAGAAATCCAGCGGTGTACAGGCCAATATTCAGGTGAAGCCGTCTTATGGCTTAAGTGATGATCAAGTAGCGACCATGCTGAAAAGCTCAATGCAGTATGCCCGCCAGGATATGCATCTGCGGCTGTTACGCGAACAACAAGTAGAGGCAGAGCGGGTGCTGGAAGCGGTGTCTCAGGCATTGAAAGCCGATGCTGCTTTGCTTAGTGCGCAAGAGCATACTGACATTAATCAGGCGCTGGCTGAGCTGGCGCGGGTAAAACAAGGTGATGACACCGCAGCAATTAAAGCCGCGATTGAACACACTAACCATTTGACTGACGACTTTGCCGCACGGCGTATGGATCAATCGGTCCGCAGTGCGTTAACAGGCCATAACGTGGACGAGGTATAACAGATGCCACAAATTGTATTTTTACCCCATGCCGAGCTATGCCCGGACGGTGCCGCGGTGGAAGCCAAAACCGGCGAGACAGTATTAGATGTGGCACTGCGCAGCGGTATCTCCATTGAGCATGCCTGTGAGAAATCCTGTGCCTGCACTACCTGTCACGTTATTGTCCGCGAAGGCTTTTACTCGCTGAACGAAAGTGACGAGTTAGAAGACGATATGCTGGATAAGGCGTGGGGGCTGGAAAGTGAGTCGCGGTTAGGCTGTCAGGCGCGTATCGCCGACGAGGATTTAGTGGTGGAAATTCCGAAGTATACGGTAAATATCGTCAGTGAAGGTCATTAAGTTTTTTCTTACTTACATCGCTTGATGCAATAACGGCCCATAGTGGCCGTTTTTTTATGCCAATTAACTGATCTAACTTAATTAAAAGCTAATGTTGTCTGGATGAAAGAAAATCTTCAGCTAAGATCACTAAGACATCGATAACAGACGGGGTAATTATGTTAAAAAAATCTCTGATAGCGGCAACGTTATCAACTTTGCTGGCAGCGCCGGCCTACGCAGACCTCACCATAAACGGCTTTGCCTCCATTAAAGCCGGCATGACGCTGGACAGTGACGACACACTTTATGGCTATGAAGACAGCCCCGACTTTAAAAATGAGAGTTTATTTGCGGTACAGGTAATGTCTGATCTGGGCGAGAAGCTGTCAGTAACGGCGCAGTTAATGGGCCGTGGCAATGAAGACTTCGATGTCGGCTTTGAGTGGGCGTTTATCAGTTATCAGCTGACTGACGACGTGCGTATCAATGCCGGCCGTTTGCGCACGCCGTTTTACAAATATTCAGATTATCGTGATGTCGGCTATGCCTATGACTGGCTGCGCGTACCACAAGGTGTGTATGGCCTCGGTTTTGACAATATTGAAGGGGTATCGTTATACCATACTACCCAATTGGGCAACTTTGATTCCAGCTTGCAATTGGTCGCCGGCGCCTATGACGGTGAAGCCCGCATCAGCGGCACTGACGTAAACGCAGAGATTGAAAATATTGTTGGTGTGACATGGGAGCTGGGCAAGGATTGGTACAGTTTTCGCGCTGCCTACCTTATCGGTAAGGTCAGTGTTGGTGCAGAAGCCGTGCAGCTGCAACCTGGTGTAACTTTTGGTGATTTCTTTGCCGGTTTATCCGGAGCCGGATTTGGCGCCCTGGTAAATGAAATTGATATCGATGAAGAAGACGGTGCCTTTTTGGGTCTCGGTTTTACCGCGGACAAAAATGACTGGCTGCTGGTAGCGGAGTACACCCTGGTCGAGGTAGATAACAGCTTTATTTCTGATCAGAAAAACTTTTATGTCTCCATTGGCCATCGCTTTGACAGCATCACACCTTATGTCTCTTATGAGAAAGAGGATAACGAGGCAAAAACAGAAATTTATACGCCTTACCTGGCAACATTGCCGCCACAGCTGTTGCTGCCGGTTGCCGGTATAGTGCAAAGCCAGGCGCGTGAAGCCACCACCTATAATATTGGTTTGCGTTATGACTTCCACCCTTCAGCGGCGTTTAAAGTGCAATACAGCTCTGAAGATAATGAACTCGCTGATCTGCGCCAGGATGTTTTGGCGTTTGGCGTAGATGTCGTATTTTAAGGAGGCATTATGCGCATAATTAAAGCTGCTTTATTAGTTGCAGCAATGGTATCCGGTTCAGTATTGGCCGATATTGCTGTGGTGGTTAATCCGGCGAATGCCAATGCGGTGTCTGCCGATGACTTAAGCCGGTTATTTTTGGGCCGGACCAGTAACTTTGCCGATGGCAGCAAAGCCACGCCGTTAAACCTTGCCGAAGGTCAGCCGGCCCGCGATGAATTTGACAATAAAGTATTGAATCGTTCATCAGCACAATTAAAAGCCTATTGGTCCAAGCTGGTATTTACCGGTAAAGGCACACCGCCGAAAGAGCTGAGCGACGATGCCGCAGTTAAAGCGGCAGTTGCTGCCGACGCCACGGCAATCGGTTATATCAGCAGCAGCAGCGTGGATAGCAGCGTAAAAGTGGTTGCCAGCTTCTAGCCACCTTGTTGTAACAAAAAGCCGCGATACTTGGGTGTAAACCTGCAGTACGCGGCTTTTTTGTCAGCAAAAATAGGTTTTTTTTTGCAACTAGCGTATAATTTGCCGCCTTAAATTTTAATCATTTAGTTTAAACCAACTTAATCAGGAGCCTGTTATGGCGTTAGAACGCACTTTTTCAATTATCAAGCCGGATGCAGTAGCAAAGAACGTTATCGGTGCTATCTACAACCGTTTTGAATCTGCCGGTTTACGTATCGTGGCCGCTAAAATGCTACACTTAAGCCGTGAACAGGCTGAAGGTTTCTACGCTGAGCACAGCGCACGTCCGTTCTTTGGCGCTTTAGTGTCTTTTATGACCTCTGGCCCGGTAATGGTTCAGGTATTGGAAGGTGAAGACGCTGTGCGTAAAAACCGCGAAATCATGGGTGCTACTAACCCTAAAGATGCGACTGCCGGTACTTTACGTGCAGATTATGCTGCCAGCATCGACGAAAACGCAGTACATGGTTCAGACGCTGCTGCTTCTGCCGCGCGTGAAATTGCGTACTTCTTCACTGAAGCAGAGCTGTGTGCCCGTACCCGTTAAGCGTTAATCGCCTGCGGTAACGGACTAAGGGGGCGGCAAGCCCCCTTAGTGCATGTTGGTACAGTGTTTTATGGCTATTGTTTATTGTGGTAAGGAGCGCTCTGCAAATGACTGAGCAGCATAACAAAATTAATTTACTTGATTTAACGCGCGCGCAAATGCAGCAGTTTTTCGTTGATATGGGCGAAAAGCCGTTTCGTGCCGATCAGGTAATGAAATGGATTTACCACTTCTGTATCGATGACTTCGATAAGATGAGCAATATCAATAAAGTATTGCGGGAAAAACTCAAAGCACGCTGTGTAATAGACGCGCCGGTGGTGGTAACACGCCAGGACAGCTCAGACGGTACCATTAAGTTTGTTATGGGCTTAAGCGGTGGCCAGGAAGTGGAAACCGTGTGGATCCCTGAGAAAGACCGCCGCACCCTGTGTGTATCATCTCAGGTGGGTTGTGCGCTGGATTGCTCGTTTTGCTCTACTGCTCAGCAGGGCTTTAACCGTAACCTCAGTGTGTCAGAAATTATCGGCCAGGTGTGGCGGGTAGCACAAATCATTGGCAGCTATGGCGATACCGGCGACAAGCCGGTGACCAATGTGGTTATGATGGGCATGGGCGAACCGCTGCTGAATCTGAATAACGTGGTGCCGGCGATGGAATTGATGCTGGAAGATTTCGGCTTTGGTTTATCTAAACGCCGCGTAACGTTAAGCACCTCCGGCGTAGTGCCAGCGCTGGATTTACTGCGCGAAAAAATTGATGTGGCGCTGGCGATTTCGCTGCATGCGCCGAACAACGAGCTGCGCAACGAGCTGGTACCGGTAAACCGCAAATATCCGATGGAAGAATTTTTAGCGGCCTCAAGACGTTATGTGGCGAACTCTAAGGCCAATGACAAGGTCACAGTAGAATACGTAATGCTTGATGGCGTGAACGACAGCATGGAGCAGGCACATGAATTGGCGCAGGCGTTAAAAGATACGCCGTCAAAAATTAACCTGATCCCTTTTAACCCCTATCCTGGCTCGCCGTACAAGCGTTCAAGTAATTCACGGATTGACAGATTTAACAAAGTCTTACAAGAATACGGCTTTACTGTTATTGTACGCAAAACCCGCGGTGACGATATCGACGCGGCCTGTGGCCAGTTAGTGGGTGATGTGATCGACAGAACAAAACGGCTGATAAAAAAACAGCAAAAAGGCCAGCCGATCACTGTCAAAATGTTGTAATAAATCAAGGAAGCAGGTGTGGTGAAGCAAAAAATTCTCATTGGTCTATCACTATGTAGTTTGCTGGTTTTGACAGCCTGTGTGTCAGAGCAAAGCTATAAAGGTAGCGATAAACCGGTTTCTGACCGGACCTTTGACAATATAGAGGCCGCCCGCACCCGTATTTCGCTCGGTTTAAATTACCTGCGCCGTGGTGACACATCGCAGGCTAAATACAATTTAGAGCGTGCCCGCAGCTTTGCGCCCAATTCCGCTGAGGTATATGGCGCCCTGGCGTATTACTACCAAAGCGTGGGTGAAAACAAACAAGCCGAAGACCACTTTAAACAAGCCATTGCCAAAGACAATAATTATGCCGATGCCTACAACAATTACGGTGCATTTTTGTGTCAAATTGGCCGTTATGAGCAATCTGAACAATTATTGCTTAAGGCGATCAGCCGGCCTGGTTACATTCGTGTAGCCGAGAGCTATGAAAATCTTGCCCTTTGCCAGTTGCAGCAAAACAATTTCACTAAAGCCAAAAGCTATCTCGACAGCTCAATCAGCCACAACAGTACCCGAATTACCTCGCTGACGATGGACGCCGGTTTATCTTATGCCATGGGCGATAATCGTCAGGCGAAAAGCCAGTTAGATCGTATTCAGCGGCTGGGCCGGGTTTCAGCCCGCACTGTACTGCTTAGCTATTTAATTGCGGAGAAAAACGGTGACCGTGAAACTATGCGTAATGCTGAGCAACTGCTACTGACACTGTACACCGATACGCCGGAAACGCGGTTATTGCTGCAGGGTAAGTTACAGGAAACTGAGTTTGAGCAATTGCGCGAGCGTTATAAAGATAGCCTGATGGCAAATATAGTGTTGCCGGATGACGATGCGCCAACGGAACAGCCGGCGGCGCCGGTGGCTAATCCGAAACTGAAAATAGTAAAACGAAAAACTGCGGATACTGCCGCCGAACCTGCCGGTAGCACCGCTGCTGGTGCAACAGTCAGCGCGGTAACAGAAACGGCGGCGGTGCTGACAAATACTGCGTCGGCAATAGTCGGCAGTTTGGGCGCAGCAACACAATCTGCGGTAGTAGCGTCAGCGACAGCGCCGGCGGCTTTACCGGTCGAAACCATAGTGACAACGGCCGTGACAGCAAGCACCGCTGTTGCCGACAATACTGCCCAGACGACTACCGGCACAGCTGGTGCCGGCGCGGCGGCAACACAAACCAGTGAAGCCACAGCGGTGACAGTTGAACAGCCAGAGCATGAATTAACAACCGGCAAAACTGAAGTTGCTACAACAGAGCCCGCTGCAGTATTGGCCGTACCGGCTGAGCAAGTCGCAGAGCAGGTTGAAACAGAGCAGATTGATGCAGTACAGGCAGAAGTAGCAGCAGAGCAACCAGCCGTACCTTTAACCGCGCAAACTGTCGCTGATAACACGCCGCCGGATGCTGCAGCAAAGCCTGCGGTCGATACGCCATTTCATATCGTGCAGGCAGCGGAGTCGTTATACGCGATTTCGGTGAAGCACAATATTCGCCTGCAAAGCCTGATGCAGTGGAACAGCTTAACGCCGGAAGCGGTGATTAAAACCGGACAAAAAATCTGGTTGGCAGAGGTTACACCACAGCAACAAGCCGCGGCTGAGGTAACAGGCAGCCGGCCGCAGGTTAGTGCGCAAACGCCCTATCATCTGGTGGCGGCCGGTGAGACGATGTTTGGTATTTCGTATCGCTACAACGTGCGGTTGGCCAGCTTTCTCAGTTGGAACAACCTGACCGAAAACAGCACCTTAAAGGTTGGCCAACAAGTATATGTTGTCGACCCGGCCAGTATTGCGCAATGAGCACAGAACCCGCAGCCGTCATCAGTGCGGGCCAGTTATTACGCCAGGCCCGCGAACAACGCCAACTCAGCGTGCAGCAGGTTGCGGTGCAATTGAATTTAAAACCGTTGCAGGTAGCGCAATTGGAGCAGGATCAGTTTGATGCTTCGATGCCGGAAACCTTCGCCCGTGGTTATGTGCGTGCTTATGGGCGTTTGTTAAAATTACCGGAAACGGAATTGATGGCCGCGTTCGGCCGGCAAACCGGCTGTGTCGGCAGTAGCGCCAAGCCAATGCGGACCTTTTCTAACCGCGAAGCAAAGCAGGCAACAGAAAACCGTTTTATGTGGTTAACCTACGCCATTATTGCTTTGCTGCTGCTGTTATTGTTTATCTGGTGGTGGCAAACAGCGAGGCTGGTACCTGATACCACGGCTGCGCCCGAACCGGCAGAACAGGTTGAAGCTGCACCCTTGATAACGGCAGCAGAAGTGCCACCGGCGCCAACACCGGAGCAATTACATGAGCTGCTGGGGCAATTAATGCCGGTTGCTGAACCGGAGGCAGTTGAAACGGACGTGCAGTTGCTGCCGGACCAGCTGGAAATGCGTTTTAGTGAGAACTGCTGGGTAGATGTGGTGGATGCAGAAGGTAATCGGGTGGCATATGGCACCAAACAAGCCGGTTACGTCATGCAACTCAGCGGTATCGCACCTTTTGTGGTGACCCTGGGCAATCCCGGAGTGGTGCAAATTAATTTTAATCAGCAACCTTTTGATATGTCTGCCTTACCGGCAGGCAGAGTGGCAAAATTTTCTATTCCTGAGTCTGAATAAACATGTTTGCAGAAAACCCTATAAAACGTCGTCAAAGTACGCAAATTCGTGTTGGTAATGTGCTGATCGGTGGTGATGCACCGATAGCAGTGCAATCGATGACCAACACCCTTACTACCGATGTTGCCGCCACCGTGGCGCAAATTCAGGCGATTGCTAAAGCCGGCGCCGATCTGGTGCGGGTATCAGTACCCACCATGGAAGCGGCAGAAGCTTTTAAGCTGATTAAACAGCAATCGCCGGTGCCGTTAGTGGCAGATATCCATTTTGATTACCGTATCGCTTTAAAAGTGGCGGAATATGGCGTTGATTGTTTGCGGATTAACCCCGGCAATATTGGCCGCGAAGACCGTATTCGCGCCGTGGTAGATTGTGCACGGGACTACAATATTCCGATCCGTATCGGCGTTAATGGCGGCTCATTGGAGGCGGATATTCAGCAAAAATACGGCGAGCCGACACCGGAAGCGCTGGTAGAGTCGGCCATGCGCCATGTCGATATTCTGGATAGGCTGAATTTCGATCAGTTTAAAGTCAGTGTTAAAGCATCAGATGTGTTTCTGGCAGTCGGTGCTTACCGGTTATTGGCTAAACAAATTAAGCAGCCGCTGCATTTAGGTATTACCGAAGCCGGTGGTGCCCGTGCCGGAGCGGTAAAATCTGCCATTGGTTTGGGCATGTTGCTGGCCGAAGGTATCGGCGACACGCTGCGTATATCACTGGCAGCAGACCCGGTTGAAGAAGTTAAAGTTGCGTTTGATATTTTAAAATCGCTGCGTATTCGTTCGCGCGGCATTAATTTTATTGCCTGCCCCAGTTGTTCGCGGCAGGAATTTGATGTCATTAAAACCATGAACCAGTTAGAAGAACGGTTAGAGGATGTGATTGAGCCGCTAACGGTATCGGTGATTGGTTGTGTGGTAAATGGCCCGGGCGAAGCTCTGGTATCTGATTTGGGTGTGGCCGGTGCCAGCAAAAAAAGCGGCTTTTACATTAACGGCCAGCGGCAAAAATTGCGGCTGGACAATGACAGTGTGGCCGATCAGTTAGAACAACAGGTACGCGACTACCTGCAGCAAAAAATTGCGGTGCGCCGGCTGGATTAAGCCAGGTAACAGGCTTGGTGTTTAGCCGTGTTACGCCTATAATCGCCACTGTTTTTTTACTCAAACCGATGGAAGTTTAATTTTGTCGAAACAAATTCAGGCCATTCGCGGCATGAACGATTGTCTGCCGCAAGATACACCGGCATGGCAGTACGTTGAGCAGGTATTGCGTCAGACAGTCGCCTCTTATGGCTACAGCGAGATCCGTTTTCCTATCGTGGAAATGACCGAGTTGTTTAAGCGCTCAATTGGCGAAGTAACCGATATCGTTGAAAAAGAGATGTACACCTTTACCGATCGCAACGGTGACAGTTTAACCTTGCGTCCGGAAGGTACCGCCTGCTGCGTGCGCGCCGGCAATGAACATGGCTTGCTGTACAATCAGGAACAGCGGTTGTGGTACACCGGGCCGATGTTCCGCCACGAACGGCCGCAAAAAGGCCGCTACCGGCAATTTCATCAGTTCGGTTTGGAGGCTTTTGGTATTGCTTCAGCCGATATCGATGCTGAAGTAATTATGCTAAGCGCACGGCTGTGGCAGCAACTGGGCTTAACACCTTACGTTAAATTAGAGCTGAACTCTTTGGGCTCAAGCGAAGCGCGCGCGGCCTATCGTGATGCGTTGGTGGCTTACCTGGAGCAGCATAAAGCGGCACTGGATGAAGACAGCCTGCGCCGCATGCACTCTAATCCGCTGCGGGTGCTGGACAGTAAAAATCCGGCTCTGGCAGAGATATTAGGCGCTGCGCCTCAGTTGGCAGATTATCTGGATGAGGATTCTGCGGCGCATTTTGCCCGCTTACAGCAATTACTGACGCAAGCCGGTATTGAATTTACGCTAAACCCACGCTTGGTGCGCGGGTTGGATTACTACAACAAAACCGTGTTTGAGTGGGTAACCACAGAGCTCGGCGCTCAGGGTACAGTGTGTGCCGGCGGCCGTTATGATGGTTTAGTTGAGCAATTAGGCGGCAAAGCCACACCGGCGGTAGGTTTTGCGCTGGGGCTGGAGCGACTGGTATTGCTGCTGCAATCGATGCAGTTATTACCGCAACTGCCGGCGGTAGCCGATATTTACCTGATGGCGCTGGGTGAGCAAGCGGAACTTGCGGCACTTTCTGTTGCCGAAAGGCTGCGCAACAGCTTGCCTGGGCAGCGCATTATGGTGCATTGTGGCGGCGGTAATTTAAAGAAACAAATAAAGCGGGCTGACAAGTCCGGCGCGGCCATCGGCCTTATCATCGGTGAAGATGAACTGGCTCGCGGCGAAATAACTGTGAAGTGGCTGCGGCAAGACAAACCGCAACAAACAATTTTATTAACTGATTTGGCCGGGCTCCTGGCCTGAGCAGTATTGACGGAGTAATGCAGTGGAAATTTACAGCAGTGAAGAACAACAGGTAGAAGCCATTAAACGTTTTTGGCATGAATACGGCAAAGCTATTTTGGCCGGTGTGGTTTTGGGCCTGGCGGCGTTGTATGGCTTTCGTTTCTACCAGGCTGAGCAGCGCAGCACAGCAGAGCAGGCATCAACCCAATTCAGTCAGTTAATAGAAAAACGCGACGCCGCCGGTAGTGAAGATTGGCTGGCTCAGGCGCAGGGTTTTGTTGATGCATCTGACGGTAATAACTACGCGGTGTTAGCGGCGTTGTTGGCAGCTAAAGACGCGGTAAGCCTGCAGCAATATGAGAAAGCTGCCGCCCAATTGGATTGGGTACTGGCTAACACTAAACAGCCGGCACTGCTGGCGGTAACACAGCTGCGTTTGGCGCGGTTACAGCAAGAGCAAGGTAATTTCGATGCGGCATTAAGCACCCTGGCTAAAACCGTACCGGACAGCTTTGTTGCAATACAGTCAGAGCTGAAAGGCGATATTTTGCTGCAGGCCGACAGATTGCCTGAAGCCAAAGCTGCTTATCAGCAAGCGCTGGTGGCTGCCGGCCAGAATCAGCAGTTATTGAAAATTAAGCTGGATGAGCTGGCTCACGTCACTGCAGCATAAAGAGGTAAGCGTGAAATTACAGTTAAAACAAGTTTTACTGCTTACTGCTGTGCTGCTGGCGGGTTGCTCTTCCAAAGAGCCGTTAGTTCTGCCGCCGGTACAAAACAGCGTCGATCCCGATGAAGTGTGGAGCAAAAGCATTGGTTCCGGCGTACAGCATTATGCCTCGCAACTTACTCCGCTGATTGTTAAAGACACGGTGTATGCTGCCAGCCGTGAAGGTTTGGTCGCCGCCTTTGACCTTAGCTCCGGTAAACGCAAATGGCTGTTTGATTTACGCAAACCGGCCGGCAGTTCATTCTGGCAGGGCATCAGCGATGTTTGGTCCGGCGATAACGCGCGCATTTCCGGCGGTATCAGCTTTGGCTACGACAAGCTGTTCTTCGGTACCGAGAACGGCGAAGTAGTGGCATTGTCAACCGATGGTGAGCTGGTATGGCGCCAGATGGTAAAAGGTGAAGTGTTGGCACGCCCTGCTGTTGGCGAGGGTCTGGTAGTTGTAGCAACCGGCGCCGGTACCTTAATTGCGTTACATCCGGACAGCGGTGAACAGCGTTGGGAGTTTGAAAACGAGCAACCGGCACTTACGCTGCGTGGTGTGAGCGAGCCGGTAATTGAAGCCGGTGGTGTAATTTACGGCTCAGGCAGCGGCCATTTAGGCGTGTTAATTGCCGACCGTGGTTATCAGGCCTGGGAAGAACCTATAGCGGTGCCGTCCGGTTCTACCGATTTATCGCGCTTGGTGGATGTCGATGCTAAACCGCTGGTGCAGGGTGGCACAGTGTACAGCATTGCCTATAACGGTTCGTTAATTGCGCAGGAACTGCGTACCGGCCGGCAAATCTGGAAGCGTGATTATGCCAGCTTCCGCAATATGGCATTAGCCGACGGCATTTTATATGTAGTCGATTCCGAAGGCCGTATTTATGCACTGGATACTGCCAGTGGTACTGAGCGTTGGTCGCAGTTTGGCCTGAACAAACACTACCTGACCGGGCCTACGGTATACAAAAACTACCTGGTGATAGGCGATAACAAAGGCAATTTGCACTGGGTTAACCGTGAAAATGGCGATTTTGTTGCCCGCCAGAGCATGGACAGCTCCGGATTTTATACCGAAGCGGTAAGCAATGGCGCCTATGTGTTGGTGCAAAGCCGTAACGGTGAGCTAGTCTTATTACAAACGCCTTAAACCGGGTTTAGCGGTTGAAGTTTTTAAACAGGCCTGTACCGGGCCTGTTTTGTTATTTTTGAGGTTCACATAATGTTGCCTGTCGTTGCCCTTGTTGGGCGAGCCAATGTCGGTAAGTCGACACTTTTTAACCGCTTAACCCGCACCCGTGATGCGTTGGTAGCGGACTTCCCCGGCCTGACCCGCGACCGTAAATACGGTTCGGTTAATTTTGAAGGGCTGGAATTTATTGTGGTGGATACCGGTGGTATCGACGGCAACGAGCAGGGCATTGAAGTGGAAATGGCTGAGCAATCGCTTAAGGCCATCGACGAGGCCGATGTGGTGTTGTTTATGGTTGACGCCCGCGTTGGCGCCACCGTAGGCGATGAAGCCATAGCGGCACATATCCGCAAAGTTGAGAAAAAGGTGTTTGTTGTTGCCAACAAAACCGATGGCCTGGACGCCGATACTGCAGTAGCCGATTTTTACAGCTTAGGCCTGGGCGATGTTTACGCCATTGCTGCTGCGCATGGCCGCGGCGTGGCGTCGCTGTTAAATCATGCCCTGATCCCGTTGTTGAGTGAAGAGCAGCAAAAGCGCTTGGCCGGTGAAGTTGATACAGCTGAAGGCCCTGCGCTGGAAACGCTGACCGAAGAAGAAGCCGATGCAGAGGCTGCAAGGCTGCGCAGTGAACACATTAAACTGGCGATAGTCGGCCGGCCCAATGTGGGTAAATCGACACTGACTAACCGCATTCTCGGCGAAGAGCGGGTAGTGGTGTTCGATATGCCGGGCACCACGCGTGATTCTGTCTATATTCCGATGCAGCGCAACGGGCGCGACTACACCTTAATCGATACCGCCGGTGTACGCCGTCGCGGCAGAATCGATGATATGGTAGAAAAATTCTCGGTAGTTAAAACCCTGCAGGCGATTGAAGATGCCAACGTGGTGATTTTAGTACTGGATGCCCGCTTAGGCATTTCCGATCAAGACTTAAGCATCCTGGGTTTTGTACTTAACTCCGGCCGCTCGCTGGTTATCGCAGTCAATAAATGGGATGGCTTAAACGACAGCATTAAAGACGAAGTAAAACGCGAGCTGGACCGCCGTTTAGGTTTTATCGACTTTGCCCGGCTGCATTTTATTTCCGCTTTGCACGGCTCCGGCGTGGGTAACTTATTTGAATCGGTTGAAGAAGCCTTTGATTCTGCTACCAAGCGTCACAGTACCGCCTTGTTAACCCGCATTATGAAAATGGCGCAGGAAGATCACCAGCCGCCGTTGGTGCATGGTCGTCGGGTAAAACTGAAATATGCCCATGCCGGTGGTTACAACCCGCCGCTGGTGGTAATACACGGCAACCAGGTGGATGATTTACCGGATTCCTATAAACGTTATCTGATGAATTACTTCCGTAAAACCCTGCAAATGATGGGTACGCCTATTCGCATCGAATTCCGCGAGGGTGAAAACCCGTTTGCACCGAATAAAAAGAACACTGAAACGCCGCTGCAAAAGTACAAGCGTGAGCGCTTGATGAAAGCGCGTAAAAAGATGGACCAATAAGGACCAATCGCATGAATTTTCGTTTCCCGGTTATTGTTATTGATGAAGACTTCCGCTCGGAGAATATCTCCGGCTCCGGTATTCGTGACTTAGCCCAGGCTATCAGCAGCCATGGTTTTGAAGTAGTAGGTTATACCAGCTATGTCGATTTAAGCGCCTTTGCCCAGCAGGCCAGCCGCGCCTCCTGCTTTATTTTGTCGATAGACGATGAAGAATTTGGTAACGGCAGCGCGGAAGAGGTGGCCAAAGCGTTGGCAGAACTGCGTACTTTTATCAAAGAAGTGCGCAAGCGTAACGCCGACATTCCGATATTTTTATATGGTGAAACCCGTACCACGCGGCATGTACCGAACGACGTACTGCGCGAGCTGCACGGCTTTATTCATATGTTTGAAGACACGCCGGAGTTTGTGGCCAAGCACATTATCCGCGAAGCGAAAAAATACCTCGATGCCTTAGCACCACCGTTTTTTAATGCGCTGATGGATTATGCCTCTGACGGCTCTTACTCCTGGCACTGCCCCGGCCACTCCGGTGGCGTGGCGTTTTTAAAAAGCCCGGTCGGCCAGATGTTTCACCAGTTTTTTGGTGAAAATATGCTGCGCGCCGATGTCTGTAATGCGGTTGATGAATTAGGCCAGTTGCTGGACCACACCGGCCCGGTAGCGGAAAGCGAAGCTAACGCGGCGCGTATTTTCAGCTGTGACCACTTATTCTTTGTGACCAACGGTACTTCTACGTCGAACAAAATGGTGTGGCACTCAGTAGTGGCACCGGGTGATATCGTGGTGGTAGACCGTAACTGCCATAAATCGATACTGCACTCGATTATTATGACCGGCGCTATCCCGGTGTTTTTAATGCCAACCCGTAACCACTACGGCATTATCGGCCCGATCCCGAAAAGTGAGTTCTCGCCCGAAGCTATCGCGAAGAAGATTGAAGCCAACCCCTTTGCCCGTAATGCCAAAAACAAAAAGCCGCGCATTTTAACCATTACACAAAGTACCTACGACGGTATTTTGTATAACGTGGAAGAAATTAAGCAGGAGCTGGGGTCGACCATCGACACGCTGCATTTTGATGAAGCCTGGTTGCCGCACGCCAGCTTCCATGATTTCTACAAAAATATGCATGCCATAGGTAAAGACCGGCCGCGCTCTGAAGACACTTTGGTATTTGCCACCCAGTCGACGCATAAGTTGCTGGCTGGTTTGTCGCAGGCGTCGCAAATTCTGGTGCAAAACGCGCAAAACCGTAACCTTGATACGCACCGTTTTAACGAGTCGTACCTGATGCACAGCTCTACCAGCCCGCAATACGCCATTATTGCCAGCTGTGACGTAGCGGCAGCGATGATGGAAGCGCCGGGCGGCACCGCGCTGGTAGAAGAAAGCCTATCGGAAGCGATAGATTTTCGCCGTGCTATGCGTAAAGTCGATGAAGAATTTGGCGATGACGACTGGTGGTTCCGCGTTTGGGGCCCGGACGAGTTACCCGAAGAAGGCTTAGGCACCCGCGATAACTGGACACTGCACGCTAAAGACAGCTGGCATGGTTTTGGCGCTATCGAGTCGGGCTTTAATATCCTTGACCCGATTAAAGCCACCATTATTACGCCCGGCTTAAACCTGCACGGTCAGTTTGACGACCAGGGCATACCGGCCGCTATCGTCAGCAAGTACCTGGCCGAGCACGGTATCATTATCGAGAAAACCGGCCTGTACTCGTTCTTTATCATGTTTACCATCGGCATTACCAAAGGCCGCTGGAACTCTATGGTTACCGAACTGCAGCAGTTTAAAGACGACTACGATCAAAACCAGCCAATGTGGCGCATTATGCCGGAGTTTGCCAAAAAGCATCCGCGCTATGAAAAAGTCGGCCTGCGTGATTTGTGTCAGCAAATTCACAATATGTACCGCAAGTTTGACGTGGCCAAAGTGACCACCGAAATGTACTTGTCCAATATTGAAACGGCGATGACACCGGCCGATGCCTGGGCCAGAATGGCGCACCGTGATATTGAGCGGGTATCGATTGACGAAATTGAAGGTCGGGTTACCGCTATGCTGGTAACGCCGTATCCGCCTGGCATACCGCTAATGGTACCGGGCGAGCGCTTTAATAAAATTATTATCAGCTACCTGCAGTTTACCCGCGCCTTTAACGGCGCCTTCCCGGGCTTTGAAACCGATGTACACGGTTTAGTGCGCGAAATGGTAAACGGCGAGCTGAAGTACTTTATTGATGTGGTTAAAGAGTAAGGGTTGAGTGCTGAGTTTTTAGTGTTAAGTGTTGAGTTTTTAATGCTTAGTGCCGGCAACTAAGCTTAGCGTCTGCAAGACCGGGATGGCGTTATGCCTTCCCGGTTTTTTTATGCTTAATTACTTTTCGATAAAGGCTTGCTCAATCACGTAATGGCCCATAGTGCGCGAGTTGGCTTTTAAAAAGCCGCGCTGATCCAGCATAGCCATCAGCTCTTGCAGCATGGCATCGTTGCCGCACAACATAAATCTGTCGTACTCAGGGTTAAGTGCCGGCATGCCAATATTTTCAAGTAACTTACCATTGTTCAGCAGATCAGTAATACGGCCCTGATGTGGCACGCCGTTTCTGACATAACCTTCCCGTGTCACGGTAGGGTAATAGATCAGCTTTTGGCGAACTTCTTCACCAAAGTAAGGGTTGTCAGGTAACACCTGTTCAATTTCATGCTGGTAGGCCAGTTCTGAGCGCCAGCGCGTGCCATGCACCAGGATGATTTTTTCAAAACTCTCATAAATAAACGGGTCGCGTATGATGCTCATAAAAGGCGCCAGCCCGGTACCGGTGCTTAATAAATACAAATGTTTACCAGGAATCAGGTAGCCGGGTACCAGGGTACCGGCAGGCCTTACCGTTAGCATAATCTGGTCGCCGGCTTTGATATTCTGCAGCCTCGATGTCAGCGCGCCGTCCGGCACCTTAATGCTGAAAAACTCAAGCTCTTCAGCATAATTAGGGCTGGCAATACTGTAGGCGCGCATTAAAGGCCGGCCATCAACCTCCAGCCCAATCATAACAAACTGACCATTCTCAAAGCGAAAAGACGACTCGCGCGTGGTTTTAAAGCTAAACAGGGTGTCATTCCAGTGATGAACATCGGTGACAATGGCATTAACAATATTACGCATAACAGTCCTTACTTAATGGGCCTGAGCGCAATTATGCCATAGTGGCAAATATGATAATAGTTATCATTAGCATGGGGCTTGCTTCTGGCAGTAATTAAAGCCGGGACTGTTAAAATCTGCTGTACCGTGCGCTAAATGCCGGTAACTAAAAAATCTATTGCGGCGATAATATTTGCTCTGTGGGCAGCTAGTGAAGTTTGCTTCTCTTGCAAAAAGCTAACAGAGACAGTCGTCAGTTGGTAAGTTAACAGAGCAAATTTTGTGCCCTCAATTTCAACGACAGGACAAAGATTCTTGGGGTAGCTTTTGTCAGATTGCTGCAAGGGCGTTAATGGTATTACTACCCTGCTATTAAGGCTATCGAGTAGATCGTTTTGAATATCAATAAAGTAGGGATAAACCTTATTGGTGTTTTGATCAGTATTAACGTACAGGTCGAACTGTGCCATCAGAATGCGCGATGATTGTCAGAGAAAAGACCATTTTGTTCAGCAAGTTCATTACAGGCTGCAATGGATTCACGGTTTTCTTGCAGCCACTGAATGCGTTTTTCCTGACGGATTTTTTCTGTCAGCGCCCATTCCAGAGTGGCCGACAGGTTTATGTTCAGACGACGAGCCTCTGCCAATAACTCTCTGCTTATGGTGAGATTTGTCGCTTTTTTTGCGGCTGTGTTACTCACTAAAGGTTGCATCCGATATGCTCCGAACATATATGGTGCGCATTGTTAATGCGTATTATCCTAGTTGCACCAACTTACTAAGTCAAGCAACCAGACGACCTTGCTAGCAATGTCGTTACGCTTGCTAATCTCGCGCTTTTACCGCAAGTATCAGACGGCGCTAAGCAACGTGGAGCCAAACTTGTTTGTAGCTTGCTCAGCCAAAGCATTGTTAGAATTATGAATTGTTAGGTAAGTGTCAGAATTTTTGCCGGGGCATTTTTTAACGCTGACGCCAATGCTGTTACGGCGACAACGCTAACAATTGCCGTTCTATGGCAAACACATGCTCGTCGTGCTCATTCATAGCACGCAGCGCCTGCGCCAGTTTCAGCACATACTCACTATTTGGCCCACTCGGGCCTGTGCTGCGGGCAATATGGGCGGCAATTTCAGCATCACTGGCCGGACCTAAATAGGCTTCGTTATCGGCGCCGGCTAAATACACCACGCCTTGTTTTTCGCCTGGCCCGCTGTGGTCAGAATCGTTTAGCCAGTGTAGTGGCGTAAACACGCGCAAATAGCCGTTTTTCTCGCGATGGTCCAAATGCTCAAAGGTATCGGGTGTTACCTGATACGCCATACCGGCACAGCGCGCACCCGGCGCTTCTATCAAGGTTAATACTCTGCCCGGCGCCTCCGGCGTACCACGATGATCGTGCGAGCCCTGCCAAAACCGCCTTTCCCAGCCATAAATGCAGGCCGGTTTAGCGTCCAGATAGGCAAAGTCGGTTTTATAAATCAGCGAGCCATAACCAAACAACCACACTGAATCCAGGTGGTGCAACGGCTGGCGCTGTTTGTTCAGAGAAATAGTGTTGTGCGACATAACGCTCTGCTTAGCCAAAAACAGCATTGTATTTTTATGCAGCGACCAGCGAAAGTCTTTATTAGACGGAGATTTCCGTATTTGTCGATATGACTACACTAAGCTGTACCTGTAAGCCGTTGTAAATAATCTAAAACCGCTGTAATGTCATAAACACAGAATTTACAAAGGCAGAAAAGTCCGTGTTTAAGTATGGATTTTTCTGCCGGATAAGCTTCAAAAGTCAAAGGAGTGAGCATGATCAATTGGGTTAATGTCAGATCGTCCGCTATCCGTAAAATCGGATACGAAGCAGAAACAAGTAGAATGTATATCGACTTCGAGGACAGCGATCCTTATTACACATATTGTCGTGTCCCTGAGCAAGTCTTTCGAAATTTTGTTAATGCCCGTTCTGTTGGGCAGTATTACCACGCTTATATTAAAGATAAATATGATTGCTAGCATAATTCGGTTGTTAAACTGGGTAGGAATCCCCGTTGCTGGACTATATTTGCTGTGTATGTTCATACTTCCTTGGGTAGATGGAGACTGGCAGTATGTCCAAGGTGTGTGGGACAGATGGCAAGGCCTTAACGTGGGTATGCTAGCTTTTATTTCTAGCTTGGTAGCCTTCAATATTTCATCTTATAACGCAAATAACCAACGGAAGAGAGAGTTTCAGGCTGCCAAAGCATTTTTGCCAGCAGCTCTTAGCGAGCTTTGTTCATACTTTAAGAGTAGCGCGCAAGTATTTATTAGTGGCTGGGAATCGAATCAAGCGAATATGCCTGAACTGAGTGCCCCAAACCTCCCTGAAGGTTATAAACAGATATTTTCTGAATGCATTAAGCATGCGGCTCCGGAAGTGGGGGATTATTTGTCGAAGATTCTTTCTGGACTTCAAGTACATGACTCAAGGATGAAAGAATTCGTTCACCAATTTTCCAACAGAAACTGCGATGATCTTGATAGGCATAATTTAATCAGCTATTTCTATAGCCTTGCCGAGCTGCAGGCTCTTGTAAATCAACTTTTCGATTTTGCCAGAGGGGAAGCAAATTTCGACGTCAGTTCATTGAAATGGGAAGAATTCGCATGTGCGTTGAGAAATATGGAAATAAGTTACGAAGACATCTCAATCGACGAAAATATGGCACTTGAGCCCTTCATCAAAAGAACCCTTAAGCGGCAAGAAAAGCTGTAACCGTTCGAGAGCCCTAACTGGTGGGGCTTTATTCATTTGTGGCTAAGAACACTTTGCTCGGAGGTATTATGCATTATTACCCAGAAGTTCATTTCGAAAATGCCAGAGAGCTCTCTGTGAGTAAAGAAGATAGTCACCTTCGATATTGCTGTTTGGAGCTTCGCTACTGTATAGAGGCCATTGTCTACAGGAAGTTATCTGCTTTTCATGATATTCCAAACGCTATTACGGAAACTTGGCAACCACATAAAGCTATCAGGATGTTGGCCAGAATTGAAAATGGGGTCGTAGCTAATTAACTGGAAAATGGGGTCGTAGCCTGAGGTATCCCCACAAAATTATTAGCTAAAACAAAAAGATGAACTCAGAAGGAACATTCATGGCGTTCGGTGATCAGATCTATCGCCAAACAAACCTACCAAGGATACGCCATGAATGTTCTG